>JAABVA010002920.1_pt1 | contig 16664 bp, 14 predicted proteins | sample 5560331 | NCBI WGS metagenome assembly JAABVA01 (sample SAMN12812661, study PRJNA571458) | rock metagenome | isolation source: Antarctica rocks | place: Antarctica: Victoria Land, Mt New Zealand sud | collected 2016-01-07 | reverse complement strand
TCGTCCTTATCGACTGCCCGCCCGGACAGGAAACGCTGCAACAAGCGGCTCTGGCCGCCGCCCGATGGGCGCTAATACCGGTCAAGACCGACGCATCGTCACGGAAGGGTCTTCGCGACGTGGCCCGCCGGTTGGACGCGGTCGTTGACGCCAACCCTGATCTCGACCTACTCGGTGTTGTGCTGTTCGGCGTCAACCGAGGCGCCACTCGAGTCATCGAAAGCGCTCGCGCAGCGATCCTAGGTGACTTGGGGGAGGGGGCGCCGGTACTTGAGACAACGATTCGCCACGTAGAAGCTGCCGCGCAGGAGGCGCGTGACCGCGGCCTGCTTGTGCACGAGCTGGAAGAAGCAGTCCTTGCCGGGCCCAAGTGGTACGAAGTGCGGCGGAACGGGATTCGCCACGATGGACCGCGGTCCAAGTCGGCGAGCGGCCTGGCAGATGACCTGCAGGCCCTCGGAACCGAGATCATCGCGCGGATCACGCAAGGGGAGGCCACGACTCCAGGACGGCACCAAGTTGCAACGGCGGGGGAGGGGCTGCGATGAGTGCAGATGACAAGCGTCCTAGTCGCACTTTGGGCGGTCTCGCTTCGCGCCACTCCATGCCACCGGACCCCAGCACAAGACGACTCCGTCGAGAACTTCGCGCAGTCCCGGAGGGCGCGAGCGCGATCACGCAACCACTCAGACCCGCGTCCGAACCAGGCGAGCCGATGCAACAGCCTACGACAGAACCGGGTGCCGCAGAGATCACGAGCGCAACGACGAACACGGCATCGCCGTCCGCCGCGCTTCCGCGATACCTCCAGCTCATCCGCAAGGAGAGCCGGCTCAGACAAGATCAAGCCGATCAGCTCTCACGGGAAGTGAGGCGTATCAATCAGGGCCGGCAAGGACGACATGGTGCGGTGGGGGAGCGGATCACCGACAACACCCTCATCCGCGTAGCCGTGGACCTACTTCTGGCTCGTGCGGGGGAGCTGAACGGTACGACTGAAGATGCACTTCGACAGTCTGTCGGTCTGTAACTAACAGAGTCTATCGCCACCAGTGCCCGAGAGGAGCTTACAAGTGCCGAATCCGCACGTGAAACACTCTTCGAGTAGTCCCACGCCTAATCGGACAGAGGTTCGTTCCGCGTGAATGTCACTGCCCCCACCGTCAAGGTGCTGTGGTCGCGCGCACACAATCAGTGCGCCTTTCCGACCTGTATGCAGCCGCTGACCGAACAATCGGTTGATGCCACGACCGGTGAGGTGCGGACGAATCCCGTCGGCGAGCAGGCCCACATCCGCTCGTACAGACCCGGCGGACCTCGGTACGACCCGGAGTTCCCGTCCACAAAGCTGCACCACTACGAGAACTTGATTCTGCTGTGCCCGACGCACCACGCGAAGGTTGATGCGATCGGTGGCGCTGAATTTACGGTTGATGCCCTCATCGAGATGCGCGAGACGCATGAGACGCAGGAAAAGCGCCGGGAGGAGGTCGACACGACCATTCGGAAATACACGGCGCAGCAGTACGGCGTCGACGACAAGGTTCTCTTCGAGCAGGTCGACCTCTACGGACCTAGCGTCGACTCGATGTTCGTCGATGTGCCGTTTGCCTGCCGAACTGACGCGAACGTTGCCGAGCTCATGCAGCGTATCGCTGAGGAATCACCCGGCGACGTTGATGCCAGCAACGGCGCGGATGGGAATATCGTGACCGGCGCTGCCCAGGCGCTGCTTCACCCGGATTGGGCGGGCAACGCTCTGCTGGTGGGCGGTCCTGGACAGGGAAAATCCACGCTGCTCCAGTACGTCTGTCAGTTCCACCGTGCCAGACTACTTGGCCGGGAGGAATACTCAGGTCAGGAGCAGCAGCTCAGTCGCATCACGAAGGTGCAGCGCGTACCGATTCGCCTAGATCTGCGTAAGTATACCCTTTGGGCCAGCTGTGCTCAGCGCAACGCGAAAACGGAAAAGCGTCATGGTAAAGGCAAAGGCAAAGCCGATTCACCGCGGTGGCCAACCATCGAGGAGTACATCACCGATGAGATTGCACGCAGAAGCGGCGGTCGGGTGTTCTCAGTCGAGGACTTAGGCTTCCTCGTCGCAAACCGGGCTGTGCTTGTTGCCCTTGATGGCCTCGATGAGGTCGCCAACCTCAAGGACCGCGAAACAGTCAACTCACAGATCGTCGATACGCAGCGACGCCTGGGTATCGACGCGGTCGATCTCATGGTGCTGGTGGCCACGCGCCCCGGCGGCACCACCTCCGAGCTGTGGTCGTCCGACAAATTCCCCAGGCTCGATCTGCGGCGCCTGACACACGGCCTGCGCGTGCAGTACCTACAGCGATGGGCAAAAATCGCCGAGCTGACAACGCAGGCAACGGAGAAGCTGCAACGGACGTTCATGGAGAACCAGAACGTGCCACACATCCGAGAGCTTGCCTCCTACCCGATGCAGCTCGCCATCTTGCTCCATCTGCTGCAGCGTCGGCAATTGCTTCCGCAGCGGCGCACCGAGCTGTACGGCGAGTACTTCAAGACCTTCCTCGACCGTGAGCAAAGCGAGGACAAGGAGCCTCTCCTGGCCGAGGAGCGGCGGGTCATTGAGGACATCCATTCCTACATCGGGTGGTACATCCAGACGCAGGCGAGGAGGGCAAAAGTTCCGGATCGATCAAGCGCAACGAACTCAAGAAGCTGCTCCGTGAACACTTGGAGGGTCGCGCAGACGGCCAAAAGCTCGCCGAGGAGCTGTTTTCGGCATTGACAACGCGCGTCCTGTGCCTCGTGGAGCGTGATTCAGGCTCGTTCCAGTTCGACGTGCAGTCGCTCCGCGAGTATTTCGTCGCCGTCTATATATTCGACGAAGCCGACCGGAATGCGCGCGACGACTGTCTCGTCGCCCTGTTGAAGCGCCCCTATTGGTCAAACGTATGCCGCTTCTTCGTCGGCAAGTACTCGAAGGGCGAAGTGCGCGGCATCCGCTCGGTGCTGCAAAACCTGGGCACGGAGAATAATCTTGGCCTGCACCCCATGCTTCGCTCGACAGCCGCCCTGTTCCTGAACGACCGGACGTACGAGGGACAGAAGGAAGATCCTATCCAGGAGGTCGTGGACTTCATCCTTGATGGTCCGGGCGTCGTGCTGGCCGAAGATGGGTTACTAGACGTCGCCGGGTCCGCGCTCCAACTGTCGGAGCGCGCTGGTCGCATCCAGGCCGTGCGGCATCTCAAGGCACGCCTCGAGAGCGAATCGGAACCTCAAATCCGCATAGCAGCGGCATCCAGTTTGCGCCGCCACGCCACCGCCGACGATAACCTGGCGAGCTGGTGGTGGGCCCGGTACGACTCGACCCGTGACTGGCTGGAGACGGCGAGCCAGCTCGGCATCCTTGGCGACCTGAAGCTCGACGCCGGGAAGAAGCTGGCACAGCTTCTTTCCGCAAGTGATTCTGACTCGACCTGGGCGGCCCAGCTCCTGGCCGTGGGCGGCTACGACGGCTCCTGCGATGACGTGATGCGCGTCGTGAAACGCGACGTTAACGACGGTGCAGCCGAGGTGCTCCATAGCGTTGCCCGCACCTCTCCGGTCGGACGAATCGCGATCGGGGCGACCACCGCAATGCTCCGTCCGACTAACACCACCGTCGGCGGAGCTGGGGTGACCTCGCGGACGAGGCTTCGCGGTAAGGAGAAGACATCGGTGCTGTCTATGGTCGTCGATGCCACGGCAGAACTGCGTATCCGGCCGTCCGGAACGGCGACGGATGCCGACTGGCAACGACGGCTGGTGCGTATCGCCGAAGTGTGGGGCGACGGATGGGTGCTGAGGCAGGCTGTCGCGGCCGTGCCGGCTGGGACGGCCCTCGGCACGCTGGAGTTCCTCGTGCAGTCAGAGCATCCCGAGCTGCACGAGGCTCTCACCACCGAGAGGGAGGCGCGCGAACACCGAAATGACATTTCCTGGTGGAGCCAGCAGCTCGTCGATGCCGGTGACGGGTTCGCGCTGCGGCACTGGGTGTTCTCTATATTGACGTGCTCGTACTCGCCGGTCGTCGTTGCCCTTGCCGATGAGCTCAGCGGTGCAGTCGACAAGCTCGCAGCAAAGCACTACGTCGCCATCCGGCACGCGATCCGCGCTTTCAGAAGCAATCTATCTATCAGCCGGGAGCTTGCCCTGCACGATGCGCTGCGACTCAACCAAGTGACATTCTCCCCTCGGACGCTCTGGCTGGCACGCGAGGGAGCAACCGAGGCCAGCGTCACATGGATCGACAAGCGAATTTCCGGCGGGTTTGACGAGTTGTTGACGGCTGGCATCGGCGATCTGCGGGAGCTGGCACGGCTGGTGGGCAACGATAAAGTGATCAAGTTCGACACATTCCGTGGGCACCGGGAGTCGCTGCCGGTGGGCGGCTGGGCGAGCAACATCAAGATCGGGTCACTACGCGCAAAGCGTGCCGAGGAGGTCCTGCGGAACCCTCACGAATGGCCGGGCGACCTAGTGCAACGAGCGGTCGAGGCTGTCGAAGATCGCATGCTGGTAGGGCTTGCCCCGATTGGCCAGGTCGCGGACGCCGACAAGTGGTTCGGGAATTGAACCTCTGCTCACCGGGAAGGGCTGCTGCTGAGCAAAGAGGGCAAAGAGCGAACTGGGGGAGAGGTCGAGCGTGCGGTCGGCCGCCCAGTCCAACGGGACGGCCGGTTTTCGTGCGAGACTGGGAGTGTTCCGCCACACGGAGGAGGGGAGCGGTGAGCGTTGCCACGCATGGTGTCCTCGGCCACCCGGGGCCCTGGACGATGGCCGACGTCGAGGCGCTGCCCGACGCCGGCGATCACGCGCGCTACGAGCTGCTCAGCCCCGGAGTGCTCACGGTGAGTCCCGCGCCCGGGACAGCCCATCAACGCGCCTCCCGACTGTTGGCCAACCTTCTGGAAGAGGCGGCGCACCATTCCGGTGCCGATGTCGAGGTCCTCGAAGCCGTCAACGTCGAGATCCCCGGCGGGCGGCTGACCACACCCGACATCGCCGTGGTGGAAGGCCGGGTCGCTGACACCGACCCGGTGCGCTACGCGTCCTCGGCGGTGCGTCTGGTGGTCGAGATCGTTTCGCCCGGTTCCCGGGCCACCGACCGGGCCATCAAACCGGAGCTCTACGCCGAGGCCGGGATCCCGGCGTACTGGCGACTGGAGCTCCAACCGGCACCGCACCTGATCACCTACACCCTTGAGGGCGAGCACTATGCGGCGGCGATCACGCTCCACGCCGGCCAACTCGGTGAGCTGGCGGCGCCGTTCCCGGTGCGCCTGGACCCGGCCGATCTGGCCCGACGCCCCGGGCCCGGGGGACACTGACCGCGACGACCCCGAATGCGACATTTCGGGCGGTAATGTCATAAGATAACTTATCGGCGCTTTAATTACGTTGCGGGGGAGCGGCTTTCATCCGCCACTGACATAGCCGAGGCGTGCAAGCATGGCTGATGCACTGGTGTGGCCGCAGATCCGCGGCCACACGGCAGCATTTAGCTGATGGTCGATAGTGTGCGCTATCCAAGTCTCCGCGGATGGCTTCGAGCTGCCCCGGGGCGGATCTGTCCGGGGAGGAGCTCTCGGTGCGGGTCCTGCCCTAGCCAGGTGACACATTGGCGATGCCGTGTGGCCTCGTGGCGGCTGGGTCGCTCCGAGAAACCATGATGACCTGGTGATCACTTGACAGGTGTGGCCGATAGCCCACATCATGGTTCTAATCATCATGGTTATTTCAGGCGCCAATTGATCATCCAGGACGGGAACCACCCATCGTGCGTATCGCGAATATCGTCGGTCGACTTGCGCTGATCACCGGCGACACGGCAGTAGACGTCGAGAAGGCCAGTGACGGCGAGTTCGGCTCCGCGCCGCAGGCCATCTACGAGCGGTGGGAGGACTTCACCGCGTGGGCCAGCACGGCGACGCTGCCCGCCGGCGACCCCTTTGCGGCGCCCGACCTGGGCTCACCGGCGCCGGCGCCGCGCCAGGTGCTCGCCATCGGATTGAATTACAGCGAGCACGCTGCGGAGTCCGGGTATGCGGCCCCGGACGCCGAGCCGCCCGTCTTCACCAAGTTCAGCTCCTGCATCGTCGGACCCGAGGCCGAGGTAGCGCTTCCGGCTGGCGGGCGCACCGATTGGGAGGTGGAGCTCGTCGCCGTCATCGGTCGGCGGGCTTATCAGGTACCGGTCGAGGACGCGCTGTCCTACGTTGCCGGATACGCCGTGGGCCAGGACATATCCGAGCGCACCCTGCAGATGGCCGCGACCCCGCCCCAGTTCAGCTTGGGCAAGTCGCTACCCGGCTTCGGGCCCATCGGCCCGTGGCTGGTCACACTGGACGAGTTCGACGATCCCAACGACCTAGAGCTCGGCTGCACCATCGACGGTAAACAGGTTCAGCTCGGTCGAACTCGCGACATGATCTTCTCGGTGGCTGCGCTGGTGAGCAAGCTGTCCGCCTCCATCGCGTTACTGCCCGGCGACGTCATCTTCACCGGCACCCCCTCCGGCGTTGGGATAGGTCGCAGCCCACAGCGCTTCCTGCAGCCCGGCGAGGAACTCGTCTCGCACATCGAAGGCATCGGCCAGCTACATCAGCGCTTCATCGCGGCAAAGGAGGCCTGAGCATGGCCCTGCACCGTCTGACGTCGGTCACCATGGGCGTCCCAAACGTGGCTGAGACGGCTGCCTACTACACCGAGTTCGGGCTGCAACCCGATACCGAGGGCTGGTTCACCACCCTCGACGGCGGGAGGCAGCTCCAGATCGTGCACGCCCCGACCCGTCGCCTCGTCGAACTGCGCGTCGGTGTCGATGACCGCGACGACCTCGACCGCGCCTCCTACAGCCTGACCAGCCTCGGCATCGAGGTCGATCGCAGCAGGGACAACAGCATCAGCGCGACGGAGGCGGCGACCGGCACCCGGGCGACGCTGGAGATCGCACCCCGGTTGGTGCAGGACGCGGTGGCCGCGACGGCCTACAACGGCCCCGGTCGCTACGAGCGCCAGGGTCTGCGCGCTCCGGGACTGCTGCGGACCGACCGGATCCAGCCGCGCAAGCTCGGGCATGCCGTCATTGGTTCCACCGACGTTGCGGTCACGCGAAGGTTTTTCACCGACGGTCTCGGGTTCAAGCTCAGCGACGAGATCAAGGGCGCAGGCGCGTTCCTGCGCTGCTCGACCGATCACCACAACCTGCTTGTTCTCGCCGCACCCGTCACCTTCCTGCACCACACGTCCTGGCAGGTGGACGACATCGACGACGTCGGTCGCGGGGCGTTCAACATGCTCGAGGACCACCCCGAACGCCACGTCTGGGGCCTCGGTCGCCACCATGCCGGGTCCAACTTCTTCTGGTACCTCAAGGACCCGGCCGGCAACTTCAGCGAGTACTACTCCGACATGGACTGCATCGTCGACGACCAGCTGTGGACCCCTGAGGTCCTGGAAGGCGCCCAGGGCTTGTTCAACTGGGGGCCCCCGCCCCCGGCGTCGTTCCTCGCCCCCGAAGACCTCGCCGCCCTCATGACCGGGGCGCACAGCCCGAGCTGAACTCGGTCCGCCTCGACGCATCACGAAAGATGACGATGGACACCACCTATGACGTCGCGATCGTCGGCTACGGACCGGTGGGGCAGCTGCTGGCGACCCTGCTCGGTCAACGCGGCTATCAGGTCGTGGTCATCGAGCGTTACGCCGACATCTACCCGATGCCCCGCGCGGTCCACTTCGACCACGAGATCGGCCGGATTCTGCAGGCCGTCGACATCCGGGCCGACACGAACCCGATCATCGAGCCCTACGACGACTGGTACGAATGAAAGAACGCCGAGCGGGAAACCCTCCTGAAAGTGGACTGGCGAGGTGTCGGCCCGTCGTGGTGGCATACGTCGAACTTCTTCGCCCAACCCGATCTGGAACGGGAGCTGGACGCCCGCGCCCGCCAGCAGCCCACCGTCACCCTTCGTCGCGGCCTGACTGCCGTTGCCATCGAGCAGGACGATGACGGGGTAACGCTCACAACGGAAACCATGACTGGGGCCGAGCCGCAGGCCGAGACGGTGCGGGCGCGCTACCTCGTCGGCTGCGACGGGGCCAACAGCACGGTGCGCACGGTGCTCGGGCTACCGGTCACCGACCTCGGGTTCTTCTTCGACTGGCTGATTCTGGACATGATCCCCAACGAGCCGATGACTTTCGACCCGCCTGCGTGGCAACTGTGCGATCCCAAACGACCCACCACCATCGTGCCGGGCGGCCCGGGCCGACGGCGCTGGGAGTTCATGGCGTTGCCCGGCGAGGACGTCAACGACCTCAACAAGGCCGAGACGGCGTGGGAGTTCCTGCAACCGTGGGGATTGACGCCGGACAACGCGGTGCTGGAGCGGCACACCGTGTACCGCTTCCAAGCCCACTGGGTCGACCGGTGGCGCAGCGGGCGGGTGCTCATTGCCGGCGATGCAGCGCACCTGATGCCTCCATTTGCCGGGCAGGGCATGGGCGCGGGATTGCGGGATGTGTTCAACCTGGTCTGGAAGCTTGATCTGGTACTGCGCGGCACGGCCGGCGAGCAGCTGCTGGACACCTATGGCCCCGAGCGGTCACCGCATGTGCGTCACTTCATCGACGTGTCCATCGGTCTCGGGAAGGTGATCTGTGTTCCCGGACCGGAGGAGGCGACGGCGCGGGATGTCGAGTTGATGGCCGTGATCGCGGACCCGTCCCTCGCCCCTGTTGCGCCGCCGCCACCCCGGCTCGGACCTGGCATGCTGGCCGAGGGCGATCCGCAGGCCGGTCTGCTGTCCATCCAGTCGCGCGTGGCCTACCAGGGCGCGGAAGGTTTGTTCGACGACGTGGTCGGCCGCGGCTGGTTCGTCCTCATCACCGCAACTGCGGAACTGGCGCTGCCGCCCTCCGCGCAGCGCATCCTCGATCGGCTCGACGCCCAGGTGCTCCGCGTCGGCCCACCCGACAGTGAAGGAATTGACCTCGGCGACCTCGACGGCCGCTACAGCGACTGGTTCGTCGAGCTGGGCACCGACACGGTCATCGTGCGGCCAGACTTCTACGTCTACGCCGCCACTGATGCCACCGGGCTGACTCACGCCCTGGACGGCCTCGACTCCCAGCTCGCTGCACCGCATGCCGAGCGCGAAGGAGCTCGCACCTGATAGTGCGCCCTGCTGCTAACCGGACCGGGTTCTGAGCACTCCAACGACGCTGAGTGAACGGCACCGCCGTCAACCTGGTGCCAGAAGCCCGCGGGATATCGCCCGCGCTGTCGTCACCACCGCCGCCCGCAGTTCTCGTGGCCGCGGCCCGCCGTCGGGTGCGACCACCGACACCGCTGCGATGACGTGGTTGCCCCGCCCAAAAATCGGCGCGGCCAGCGAAACCATCGGTTCTGGATGTGACCTGGTCATCACGGCCACCCCCTCCCGCCGAACGACGTCCAGCCTGCGGCGGACCGCAAGACCGCTGACCCGAATGCCCTCCGGCTCGATGAACAGCGGCTCGCCCAGCACCTCCTCCCTGGTGGCGAAATCCGCGTGCGCAAGCAGCACCAGGCCGACTCCGGTCGCGTGCAGCGGCATCCGACCGCCCACCCGGTACATCACCCGCCCGGCCTCGTGCGCCGACAGGCGCTCCACCAAGACCGATGCGTGCTCCTCGCGGACCGCCAGCAGCACGTGCTGCCGGGTTGCGACATGCAGGTCTTCCATGTAGGGCAACGCAATGGCTCGGAGTCCATGGCCCCGGGGAGCAAGGGAGGCCAGCTCGAGCAAGCGCAGCCCGGGCACGTAGGACCCGTCGTCCTGCCGCTCGAGCGCACCCAGCTCAACCAGCTTGCGCGCCAACCGCAGCGTCGTCGCCTTGGGGATTGCTGTCTTGGTGCTGAGGCTGGTCAACGACAGCGCGGCATCGCCGGGTTGGAAGCATCCGAGCAACCGGAAGGCACGGTCCAAGACTGGCTCACCAATAGCCGGTCGCCGTCCACGCACCCCGGCGGCGCCCAACACGGTGGCGTGTAGATCCGTTTGGTCCACTCAATGAAACTACGCCCTATGTCCGGCATCACGTAGGCGAAACTTCCCGCACCGCCACCGCAGCAGGGAGGGCACTTCGTGTACGCACCGACCGGCTCCACACCCGTCGTGATCGTTGGGGGAGGGCCGTCTGGGCTCGCCGCAGCTGCGGAGCTGTCTTGGCACGGGATCGACTGCCTGCTCGTGGAGCCCCGTCGCACGGTGTCGGTCGATCGTCCCCGCGCCAAGACCACCAGCATCCGGAGCATGGAGCATTTCCGCCGTTGGGGAATCGCCGATGCCGTCCGAGCCGCTGCGCCACTCTCGGTCGCGTGGTCGGACCGGGTGATTTTCTGCGAGTCGCTGACGGGCGAGATCATTACCGCGTTCGACGGATGCTTCGGATTATCGACGCAGCGGGAGGACATGGCCGCAGAATCGGGCCAGCAGGTACCCCAGCCCGTGGTCGAGCGGGTCCTCCGGGCGCATTTGGCTACCTCGCCGCACGTGCGGATGGCCTGGGGCGACTCCGTCGTCGGCGTGGACGAGCAGCCGGAGTCGGTGCGGGTGGAGATCGGCTCGGAGGATGGGTCGCAGTACACCGTAGAAGCCGGATACGTCCTGGGATGTGACGGTCCCGGCGGCGTGACCCGTCGGGAGATCGGTGTCTCCTACCTGGGCAGCTCCGACCCGCGGCCCAACTTCAACATGGTGTTCCGCGCTCCCGGCTTGCACACCAAGCTTCCCAACGCGGTCCAGTACTGGGTTGTCGACGGCGCGACCCCTGGTGTGCTGGGCCGGCTCGACCTCGACGACACCTGGTGGGCCATCGCACCTGGCGTCTCCCTTGAGGTAGGCGCTGCTTCGGCGGGCCGGATGATCGCTGACCTGGTCGGTCGCCCGGTTGAGCACGAGTTGCTTTCGACTGACCCGTGGACGGCCCGCATGCTGATCGCCGAGCGCTTCGCGACGTCCCGGGTGTTTTTGGTGGGGGAGAGCGCGCACCTCAACCCACCGTGGGGCGGACATGGCTATAACACTTCCATCGGAGACGCCGTCAACATCAGCTGGAAGCTGGCCGCTGTCATCCAAGGCTGGGGCGAGCCGGCCCTGTTGGACAGTTACGAGAAGGAGCGGCGTCCGGTCGTCGAGCAAACCGTCGCTTCAGCGGCCGCCAACATGGCGGCGCTGTCGACCGACATCGCCGGGATCTCCGGCGCCGTCGAGTCCGCAGCCGAGTTCATTCAGCGCACCAAGTATGCGGAGTACCACAGCCTTGGACTGACCCTGGGCTACAGCTACGCCGGCTCAACGGTGGTGCAGGACGGGCCGGCGAACACTAATACCGACCTCACGACCTACGTGCCGTCGGCGGACCCGGGAAGCCGGCTGCCGCACGCCTGGTTCACAGACGGAACGTCTCTCTACGACATCCTCGGTAAGGGCCTGACCCTGGTCGGCCCGCTTGATCAAGCGCCGGCCGAGGTCGTCGAGGAGCTCGTGGGGCGTGCGGCACGCGAGGGGGTGTCTCTCACGCTGGTGACGCCTCCTCAGGGCTATCCGTGGGCCGAGGACTTCCTTTTGATCCGACCCGACCAGCACATCGCCTGGCGCAGTCGCCAGCCGCGCGATATCGACATACGTCGCGCGCTCGGTCGTAGCACGACCGCGGTCGCAGCCCGAACAAGGGTGAGCTGATGCGGCCACCCAGTAAGGAGCAAAGTCAATGAGCATTGGCGTAGCTGCGTCGGCGGACGCCGTCCCCGCCTCCCCTGCCCGGTCGGGGGCTCGCAAGGGTGTCAACCCACGCTGGCGTCGAGGGGGCCGTGCGGTAACCGGCGTAGCCATCGCGATCGGGCTGTGGGCGGCGGTCACCGCCAGCGGAGCTGTCGATACCACGATCTTTCCCACCGTGCCGGCGTTCGTCGGGGCCCTCGCCGATTCGTGGCGAGAGCTGCTGGTGAGCTTCGAGGCAACACTGCAGAGCTGGGCCCTCGGAATGGTGGTCGGTGCAGCCTTGGGCATCATCCTCGGCGTGATCGTGGGACGGTCCTACTGGGCGGACGCGTCGAGCGACATCATCGTCCGGATGCTGCGGCCGTTGCCGTCACTCGCGCTGATTCCCATCGCGGTGCTCGTGGCCGGATTGGGGATCACGATGACGGCGTCCCTGGTCGCGTTCGCGAGCTTCTGGCCCATCTTCATCAACACGCGGTACGCCGTGCGCCAAATCGAGCCCCGACTGCTGGACTCCGGACGAGCGGTCGGACTGAGCGGCTGGAGCCTGGTCACACGCGTGATCGCGCCCGCGATCGCGCCCGCAGTAGTAACCGGGGTACGGGTCTCGGTGGGTATCGCCATCGTGGTGACGGTCTCGGTGCAGCTCGTGGCTGGCACCGGCGGACTCGGCGGATATGTGCTGAACGCGCAGACCAGTGGCCTGACCAATCAAGTGTTCGTCGGCGTGGCGGCGGGCGGTGTGCTCGGGTGGCTGCTCAACGGAGTGTTCCTCCTTGCCGCCCGCAAGCTGATGCCATGGCAGGCAGCGCGGGGTAGCGGGGCATGAGCGAGCGAAACGACGTGGGAGTGCAGCAATGACCGCCCAGATCACGGTGCAGCCGACGCCGCCCAGCCTGGCCGAGAGCCGTCGCCGCACGGTCCGCCGTCGAGACCTCGGGCGCCGCGCAGCGGGGATCATTGGCCTCGCGGTCGCGCTGGCCTTGTGGCAACTGGCGGCCCTGCAACTGGACACGGTGATCTTTCCGACCTTCACCAGCTCGCTGTCCGCAGTCGGGGACCTGCTCAGCGGACCCGCACTGACCGGGGACATCCTGCCGTCCATCGGCCGAGTGCTGATCGGTTTCGCCATCAGCGCAGTCGTCGGGGTAGTGGTGGGACTCACCCTCGGGTACGTCCGGTGGCTGGGTGACTACTTCTCCGCTGTCCTGAACTTTCTCCGGTCGGTTCCCGCCCCCCTGCTCATCCCGGCGGCGCTCGCCGTCTTCGGTCTCGGCGCGAAAATGGTCATCGCGGTGATCGTCTCCGCCGCGGTGTGGCCAGTGCTGCTCAACGCTTTTGATGCCGCCCGGCGCGTCGAGCCGCTCTACCTCGACACCGCGCGGGCCTCCGGGCTCGGCGGGATGGAGCTGTTCCGTCGGGTGTTGCTCCCCGCGACCCTGCCGTCGATATTCGCCGGGCTCCGTGTCGCCCTGAGCATCTCGCTGGTCGTGCTCGTGGTGGCCGAGATACTCGGGGCAAGCTCCGGTATCGGCTACTTCATCCAAAGCGCCGCGCAAACCTTCAAGGTCCAACAGACCTACGCGGGTGTGATCATCCTTGGCTGTCTCGGATGGTTCTTCGACACGACGTTCCTGTTCGTCGAGCACCGGTTGCTCGCCTGGGAGCGCGGAATGACCGGGAGGTCCACATGATCGACACATCACCATCGCCCCCCCATGGCGCTAGCGCACCCGCGGCTCATGAGGCAGCACTGTTGGAAGTACAAGGCCTGCGCAAGAGCCTGTCCGTGGCCGACGGCAGCATGCTGGAGGTAACACGAGACGTCAGTTTTTCGCTGCGCGCCGGTGAGTTCATCTCTATCGTCGGCCCTTCCGGTGCAGGCAAGACCACCCTGCTGCGCGCGATCAGCGGCCTGATCCCCATCGACGGCGGTTCAGTCACCCACCGCGGCGTCGCTGTGCGCAGCGTGCCGGACTGGATGTCCATCGTCTTCCAGGAGTACAACAAATCACTGTTCCCCTGGCTTTCCGTACGTAAGAACGTGCTGCTGCCCGTCCGCAAGTTGGCCAAAGCGGACGCTGACGAACGCATCGAGGAAGCCCTGCGCCTGGTCGGCCTGTCCGATTTCGCGGCGCAATACCCGTGGGAGCTCTCCGGCGGGATGCAGCAGCGGGTGGCCCTGGCCAGGGCCATGGTCAGCCGTCCCGAGCTGCTGCTCATGGACGAGCCGTTCGCCTCGGTGGACGCCCTGACCCGCACAAACCTCGAGGACATGGTGCAAGAGCTGTGGCGCAACCTCGGCTTCGCTGGCCTGCTCGTCACCCACGACATCAACGAGGCGGTCTACCTCAGCGACCGTGTCCTGTGCTTGTCCTCGAGGCCCTCGCGGGTGCTGGCGGAAATCGAGATCGACCTGCCGCGTCCGCGGGACCGGCACACCCGCGCGATGCCGGAGTTCCACGCGCTCAGTGAGCGGGTGCTGTCCTACATCGAGCATCCCGAGAGCGCCGGTTCCGAGGATCTACCCGCCGCGTACCCCACCAACCCGACTCAGCCACCGGCTGACGGTATCCAAACTCTGAGAAAGAAGCGGTGAGCCGCAGATGACGAAAACACTTTGTGTCCGTACCAGTGGCAAGTCCGTGGCGAGACGAGCGCTGATCGGCGTGGCCGCCGTCGCGCTCGTCGCCGGCTGCGGCAGCAGTGCGAGCACCAGCAGCGGCAGCGGGGGTCCGAGCGGCACCAGCGGTGGTGGCGTCACGAGCATCACGGTGGGCACTGTGCCGGCGGTCTCCGGTGCCATCATCGGATACGCCGCGGACAAGGGTTACTTCGCGAAGCACAACCTGAACGTGACGACCAAGGAGCTCAACGGTGGTGCCGCAGCGGTGCCGGCATTGCAGGGCAACGCCATCCAGGTCGCGCAGTCCAACGTGCTGTCGGTTATTCAGGGCGCCGGGCAGGGTTTGAACGTCCCGTGCTTCGCCGGTGCCTTCAACTTCGGTGGTGACGGAGTGTCCCTGCCCCTCATCGCGGGCGCGAAAGGCAGCACCAAGGCCGCTGACCTGGTCGGCAAGTCGATCGCAGTCAACGCCACCGGCGGCGTCAACGAGCTGGCGACCGATGCCTACCTGGCCAGCCAGGGAGTCGACTACAAGCAGGTGAAGTACGTCGCCATGCCCTACCCGAACATGCCCCAAGCCATCGCCGGGGGTCAGATCGACGCTGCCGTCCCAGTAGACCCCTTCGCCTCACAAATCCTGGGCAAGGGCGGCAAGCTGCTCACCAACAACGTGGCCGCCGGCATCGCGGGCACACCGATCTACGCGTGCTGGAACGCCTCGGCCGACTGGCTCACCAAGAACCCCGCAGCGGCCAAGAACTTTGTGGCAGCTCTGACGGAGGCGAGCGCCGCAGCGACCAGTGACTTCAACTCGTTCAAGGACTACCTGAAGACCAAGGGCAATGTCCCTGCGCCGGTGGCGGACAAGGTCGCCGGACTGGACTTCACCACCACAATGAGCAACGACGACGTCACCAAATGGCAGGACGCCGGCAAGAAGTTCGGCATCCTCACCGGCGGCAACGCCGACACCGCCAAGGTGTACAAGCCGGTCACTGGCTGATCGTCACCTGGCCCACGGGGGCGCGCCCCGAAGCCGCGACCACACGCGGCGAGGAGATGCGCCCCGGTGGGCGTCGTTAAGACAGTTACGGCCGGTGCTCGCTCAGTGTCCGAGGGAGCCCGCGTGCTTGGGTGTCTCGGCGGCCAACCAGAACTGTTCCAACAACGGGTTCACCGCCTCTGCGGCGTCCTGGACGGCATGGTGCGTGCCGGGCACCACCACGTGAGTTGCACCTGCTCCCTCGACCATAGCCTGCGCGATTCCCTCGAAGCCGGCGATGCGGCCGGAAGTCAACACCTGGATGGGATACCCGCCGGCGACCAGGTCCGTCATCGGGATGGTGCCCTCCCACGGTCCCCGCAAAGCCAGCACAATCTCGGCGGCACGCACCAGTGGCGGAGGTAGCGGATTCATCTGCGCCAGCGCCGGAGGAAGCGGCTCCATCCCCACGAGGGCGAAGAAGCGCTCCAGGGTCTCCCGGGGGTCCGCCGGGGGATCGTTCGTTAGAGCGCGGTTGGCCGCGGACATCGCCACCGTCGCCTCATCATGGGGGGCGAGCCAGAATGCGGGGGGCTCGATCAGGGTGAGCGAGCGAATGAGGTCGGGGTGCTGCGCCGCGATGTAGATGGCCACCACGCCGCCGTAGGAGTGCCCGACCAAGTGCGCGCCGCTGGGTCCGAGCAACGGCGACAGCAAAGCGGCGTCCCGTTCAAAGTCTTCCCGGCCGCGGGCGGCAGTCTTGCCGTGACCCGGACGATCGGGCAGCAGCATGTGCCACCGCTCGGCAAGGGGGCGTTGCGCCGCGAAGGCATCCGCGCCGCCGCCGGGTGTCCCACCATGCACCAGCACGACACCGGCAGCTCCCCACTGGCTCGTGTGCACACCATCAGTCGCTCTCTCGTTCATGCTGGTTTTGCCTGTTCTTTCGGGGACTCCACCGCCGGGGAGGCCGGAAGCAGCGTCCCTGGCATCGCGTTGCCGGTGTTGTGCTGCGTGATGAGGTGCAACGCCAGATCGCGGTCACGATTGTCCAACGCATCGACGATCGCCGCATGCAAGCGGAGTCGCTCGTCGATGTAGGCAGGCAGCGGCTGCTCACTCACCGGCAGGACATCGAGTGTCCGCGACTCAATCTGGTCGAGCAGGTTCAGATAGAGCGAGCGCAGCACAGGATTCGGGCTGACCGTGGCGATGCGTGCGTGCAGCTGCCAGTTCGCGTGCACAAAAGCAGTAGGGT
>JAABVA010002916.1_pt1 | contig 16673 bp, 27 predicted proteins | sample 5560331 | NCBI WGS metagenome assembly JAABVA01 (sample SAMN12812661, study PRJNA571458) | rock metagenome | isolation source: Antarctica rocks | place: Antarctica: Victoria Land, Mt New Zealand sud | collected 2016-01-07 | reverse complement strand
AACAGGCTCTTGAGACAGTACCTGCCCATGCAGAGCGACCTCTCGGTGTACGGCCAGCACGACCTCGACCTGATAGCGCTGAAGCTCAACAGCAGACCCCGCAAGACCCTGGAATACAGCACCCCGGCTGCTACACTGGCGCGGACCGTTGCGCTCACCGGTTGAACCCACCATGCTGTGCCATAGAGCACAGTACAGCGGTGAGACCCGCCAGCCTTGTTGGACTGGTTTGCTGGTTCAGATATACTAGGCTGACCTTAATTATTGTGGTGACAAGTCTGAGGGAGTTCTATGAAGCGCACTTACCAGCCGAACCGTCGCAAGCGGGCAAAGACCCACGGTTTTAGAAAGCGCATGAGCACTACCGGTGGTCGTAGGATCATCGCCTCGCGCCGGCGTCAGGGGCGCAAGCGGTTAGCCGTCTGACCTTTGGGCCCGCGCAGGAGCACCATCCTTACCGCTTCACCTGAGTTCGAGAGGGTCTATCGTAAGGGAATGGTCTACAGAGGAAGTCTATTCTCTGTACACCTTCTCCCGAACGCTCTGGGTAGTACTAGGTTAGGCCTCTCGGTCTCCAAGAAAGTTGGGGGCGCGGTCAAGCGCAACAAGGTGCGGCGGCGTTTGAAGGAGATTTTTCGTTCTTCTATGAAAAACCTGCCTGATGACGCAGACTTCGTTATCTCGGCCCGTCCTCCCGCAGCGGAGGCTTCATTCGAGGAGCTGAACGATGAGTTCCTGCGGTCCTTATCTAGGCTGAGTAAGAGAACCGGGTCCGGAGAGGCCAGGAATGCTTCGTAGGATACGGCCTAGGAACCTTGCTGTAGGCGCTATCCGTGTTTACCAGAGGCTTCTCTCCCCCATGCTATCGCCCTCTTGCAGGTACTGGCCGACCTGCTCGCAGTACACACTTCAGGCCATACAGAAATACGGTCTTGTGAGAGGCGGTTTTATGGGAGCTTGGCGGATACTCCGCTGCAATCCCTGGTCGGATGGGGGCATAGACCCAGTAAGATGAGAAGGATCACATGATAGAGTTTATCCAACGAATATTTTCACCACTTACGAACCTGCTGGGCAGCGTCCTGGAGTTATTTCACGCGCAGGGCGCGCCTTGGTGGTTGAGCATCGCTCTCTTGACCATAATCGCACGCTCGATCCTCTTCCCGCTCACGGTCAGGCAGGTCAAGAGTATGCGCGCCATGCAGGATCTGAAGCCTGACATGGACCGGTTACGAGCAAAGTATAAGGAAGATAAAAAGAAACAGCAGGAAGAGTTGATGAAGCTCTACCAAGAGCGCAAAGTCAACCCTTTTGGTAGTTGCTTTCCCATCTTAATCCAGATGCCGATATTCATCTCGGTTTACGTAGTCGTTCGTAGTTTCGGTCAGACTCACGAGAGCTTCAACTCGGGGGGAGTCCTATGGTTTCAGGATCTCTCTGTACAGGATCCTTTTTACATCTTGCCGGTTATATCGGCGGTCACCATGCTCGCTGCCTCGGAGATCACCTCGAAGAGTCTGGATCCTCAACAGCGCTGGATGATGCGGTTATTGCCCGTGGGCTTTACAGTCTTTCTCATCAGCTTCCCCGCCGGTCTGTTTATGTACTGGATCACCTCTAATCTCGTGACTCTCGTGCAGAACTACCTGATATACAACCATGGTCCTGGTAAGAGATCGTCCAAGACCGTCGAGAACCACCAATCTACTGTCAAAGCAGAGTCAGCCCCTCAATCAGCCGACGCCTCGCAAAATGGCGAGGCGGGAGATGTACAGAAGGCTAGGAGCACAAAGAGGAAGAGAAGGAAAAAGAAAAAATGAGCGAGAGACGAGAGTTTAACGCTGGGACTGTCGAGGAAGCCGTAGAAAAAGCCGCGGCTACTCTAGGTGTAGCCCCAGATCAACTAGACTTCGAAGTTGTAGATCGTGGTAGCGCCGGGTTTTTGGGTATGGGATCTAGAGACGCCCGCATACTGGTTGAACTCCCCGAAGCCGACACCGATACTGTAGCGTCGGCGGAGGAGGCTCCTGCGCTTGTCTCTGATGAGGAACCGGAAGGGCCGTTGGAGGAGCTTCAGCGAGAAGAGGATCCTCAACGAGTGGAACAAGAAGCTCTCCAACTGGAAGAACCTTCTACTGTCGCCACTAATGCGCCGGACGATTTGATCCTTGCCGTCGACGAGTTTATGACCTCGCTTCTAGACAAAGTGGGCTTCGATGCGACGGTAGACGCTTATGATGCGGGAGACGTGATCTCAGTAGACGTGGCTACTAAGGAGACGGGTCTTCTTATCGGCCAAAAAGGTGAGACGATAGACGCGATGCAGCACCTCCTGAACGTCTCTGTCTACAAGAACCGCCCATTCGTGAAAAAGATTATGGTGGACTCAGAAGGCTACCGGCAGCGTCGCGTCGAAGCTATACAGGGTATGGCTCACCGCACCGCCCGCCGTGCCCTCCGCGAGAAACGCCCCTTAAGCCTGCCCGCAATGTCTGCCGCAGAGCGACGCGTCGTACACCTTTACCTTAAAGAGAATGCCGACGTCACAACCTCTAGCGAAGGACAGGAAGAGGACCGTAGGGTCGTTGTAAGCCCGGTCTAGAGACGTAATGTTTCACGTGAAACAGCTTTGTAGGGTCAGCACGCTTCACTGGCGTGACAAAAATTGGTAAAATACAACAATTGCCACAGCGTCCCTCCGAAATAAGTTTCACGTGAAACGTGGTTTATTATGAGGGCGGCAACCGAGCAATTGCGCTTGCAGGTCGAGGCTTGGGGAGTCGAATTAGACGAGACACGGCTTCCTCTGTTAGACCAGTATGCCCATCTTCTCGCCGGATACGAGTTAGCGAACGTGATAGGGAGCGCGGACCGAGACCAGATAGTCGTCGAGCATTTGCTCGACTCCCTTAGTTGTCTAATATTTGAGGGCTTGAATAGGGGGAGTTCAGTCATAGATGTAGGAACGGGAGGAGGCCTGCCCGGAGTGCCATTAGGGATAGCACGCCCGCAGCTAGCCGTTACCCTCTTGGAAGCTACGAAGAAGAAGATAAATTTCTTGAAGCATGTACGGGAAGAGTTGGATCTGCAGAATCTCCGGTTGCTCAGCGCCCGTGCGGAAGAGGTGGGGAGGGATCTAGAGCATAGGGAGGTCTTCGAGATTGCGACGGCTCGTGCATTGGCAGCGCTGCCAATAGTTGCAGAGTACTGTGCTCCATTGGTAAAGGTGGGTGGTGCGATACTAGCGATGAAGGGACGATTGGAAGAAGAAGAGTTGGCGCAAGGTGCCGCGGCTGGATCGGAGTTAGGGTTAGAGTTGCGCGGAGTGCTGGAGGTGAAGTACTCAGCAGAGTTAACGCAGAAGGAGCGGCGTCTCGTAGTGTTTGAGAAGGTTGCGGCAACGCCAGAAAACTTTCCACGAAGGGTAGGGCTAGCTAGAAAGCGCCCGTTGGGCCTTTAGAAAGGCGCGATCGGCGGGCCTGATACCGATTCCGCTACCAGGTGTTGTAGTGCAGGAGAGTCTACCCGATCATAGCGTATGCCGAGAAGCCGTTGAAGCAGACGGGGGCGTACTATGAAGGAGTCGTGCTAAGATTCTGATGGTGACTACCGTTGTTGCCATAGTGAACCAGAAGGGTGGGGTGGGGAAGAGTACCACCGCTATCAACCTCGCCGCATATCTCGCGGCGTTGGGGGAGAAGGTTCTAATTATCGATATGGATCCCCAGGGTAACGCTACGAGTGGTCTAGGCGTTACGGCAGGTGGCAGCGGATGCATGTACGACGTACTCCTTGAAAGCAAACCTTTAGAAAGAATTGCTGTAAGAACGGAGATCGAGCGGCTCGACGTTGCGCCGGCTACTATAAACCTCGTGGGCGCGGAGGTGGAGTTGATTTCGACTCTAGCGCGTGAATTCAAGTTAAAGCGCGCGCTACAGAAGCTGCCTAGCGGCCTGTACGACCGAGTGCTGGTGGACTGTCCGCCGTCTCTAGATCTCCTTGCGCTAAACGCGCTCACGGCAGCTGACGAGGTTCTGATACCTATACAGTGCGAGTACTATGCGCTTGAGGGTCTCACGCAACTCATGAGGAGTGTAAGGATGGTGAGAGAGGAGCTCAACCCGGACCTCCGGATAGGTGGCGTCTTACTGACCATGTTCGACACACGTACTAACCTCGCACACCAGGTAGTCGAAGAAGTGAGATCCTTCTTCGGGGATCAGGTCTTCCACACGGTTATACCCCGGAATGTCCGGCTCAGCGAGGCGCCTAGCTTCGGAATGCCCGTCGCCCTATACGCTCCAAAGAGTACAGGGGCCGAGGCGTATGCAGCCGTCGCCGAGGAGGTGTTGAGCCGTGGGTAGACGCGGGCTGGGACGAGGGCTCTCCGCGTTGATATCCGCTGGCGACAGCGTGGGGGGGTTGAGGTTTGAGGAGGTGCCGGTCTCTGCAATCCGGCCCAACACTCACCAGCCGCGCCGCAACTTCTCCGAGGCGAGTATAAGAGAGCTTGCTGCTTCGATACGAGAGGTAGGAATACTACAGCCGCTCGTGATCCGGTCTACCGAGACCGGCTTCGAGTTGATCGCCGGGGAGAGGAGGCTTAGGGCTGCAAAGGAGGCGGGTCTGGACCGCGTTCCGGTTCTTATAAGGCAGGCGGGGGAGGGCGAGTCAATGGAGATGGCGCTCGTCGAAAACCTGCAAAGGGAAGACCTCAATCCTTTGGAGACCGCTGCCGCTTACCAGGCCCTCATGGAGGGCTTCGGCCTGACAAAAGATCAGCTCGCGAACCGGCTGGGGAAGAGCCGCGCCGCGGTAACGAACACGCTGCGTCTCACCCGACTGCCAGAATCTATAAGGACGATGGTCCTCTCGGAGAGGCTCTCGGAGGGACATGCTCGAGCGCTACTCGGACTAGATGACGAGGAGCGTATGCTGCACGTGGTGGAGAAGGTGCATGCGGAGAGGCTCTCCGTGCGCAGGACCGAAGAGCTGGTGCGGGAGGAGCTCTCCGAGCCGCGGGAGAACACCGAGTCCGAGGAGAAGCCTCAAGAGGAGCCGGCGTCCGTTGACGAGTATGGTGAGGCTTCACGAATAATACAGGAAGCCCTAATGCTTCCTACGCGAGTACGGGCTTCGCGTAGGGGTGGCAAGATCGAGATACGCTTCCGCGAGAGGAAGGATTTGGAGGCACTGATCGCCTTGCTCACCGCTAGCGATACTCACCACTAGCTACTCGCATACCGGGATTTCCCTTCTCCGTAATCGGAGCCGCCCAACTCAAGCACTTAAAGGATGCCAAACTTTGCGTCAATGGCGAATAAGCGGTAGACTCGGTTATCCTCGAACGTCCTTGCCTGAATCTTCACAGGTGCTGTACTATGCAAGGGGGGCATAGATACAAAAAGCACAACACTGGTGTTAGCGGTTGGGGTTTCGCTAGCGTTACTTCTGTGAGGCGGGGCCGCTAGAGCCGAGAGCAAAGGGGCTCAGAAGGGGCTCGACGATCCCGCCGAAGGGCGAGAGGTCCGGCGAGCGGGATAGCTCTTCGAGCAGGGGTTCTACCTCCATCGGTCACCTGTTGTAACAGGCGGAGTGCGACCGTGCTAAAAATGTCCAGATGCAGGCGCCGCAACCCGGAGGTACAGCGTGGAGGGGTCGAGATCCGAGATGTTCCGTAAGCTGCTCGAGAGGAACTCGGAGAACCCGATGGTCCTCTACTCTTTGGGCAATGAACTGTTCAAGGAGAAGAAGTATCCAGAGGCCAGAGAATACCTGAGCCTGGCAGTAAAGAACAAGCCGGACTACTCGGTCGCGTACAGGATGCTGGGTAGGGTGCTCTACGAGCTCGGGGAGCATGCGGAGGCTCGTCGGGTCTTCGATGAGGGGCGCGAGGTAGCGGGAAGGAACGGGGACTTACAGACCGCCAAGGAGATAGACGTCTTCGTCCGGCGGTTGGAGAAACGCGAGAAGGGAGAGGCGGGTACGTAGGTGTGGAACCGAGGATAGCCATCTTCGTGGATTACGAAAGCCCGCTCTCACGCGGGGTCGCTGAGATGATCTGGTCGGGACTCTCCGCGGCGGCGCTCGGCTCCGGGTACACCAGGGCGACGGCCCTCCGGGATAGCCTGCGGGCGACGAGGAGCACGGACACTCTCGAAGGGTCGCGGGTACACGTCTTCGTCGTCGGCCAGGACCGCCCGGACGCCATAGACGCTATCGCCCCGGCGGGCGGCACAGAGTTAACTCACCTCTACGGCATTGTCGTCGCGGTTCCAGACCGGCCGAGCCCACTCTCCGGCTCGCTCCTCTACCAGGGAGTCGAGCGGCTGAAGGAGGGCGGAGTCAAGGCCGGCCTCGTCGAGCCCGCCTTACTGCACGCGCTCCCGGATGAGTGCGAGTCCTATGCGAGGAGGCTTCTCGAACGCCTCACGCCTCTGTTGGAGGCGTAGCAGTGTTCGGCGACTTGGCCGAAGCGTCGCTGGTGACGGGCATCTTCGCCGGGCTCGCCTACCACTTGGGGATGGTGAGCCGGGGCGGGATGCTGGGCGGGTTCGTGGTGGGAGCTTTGATCTACGTCTGCCTCGGCCCTCAAGGGTTCGCGGTCCTGGCCCTGTTCGTGGTCGGCGGTTCCGTCCTCACCCGGCTCGGCTACCGGAGCAAACACGGGCGCGGTATCGCCCAATCTCGCGGCGGCCGGCGCGGCGCCCAGAACGCCCTCGCCAACTCTGGCGTCGCGGTAGCGTGCGCTCTCCTCGCTGCGCTTACCGCCTCCGAGGCCTTCACTGCCGCCTTCATCGCCTCTCTGGGCGCGGCCTTCGCGGATACGGCGGAATCCGAGGTGGGACAGCTCGCCCGTAGTGCCCCGCGCCTCATCACCACCCTGCGAAAAGTCCCGCCCGGCATGGACGGTGCGGTCTCAGTACCGGGGACGCTCGCCGGCATTACCGCCGCCGTCACCACCGCGCTTCTGGGGCTCGCGCTCGGGCTCGTGCCTGGACCTGGCGTGGCACTCATCGTGGCGGGAGCGGCGTTTTTCGGGACGGTGGTAGATAGCCTCGTCGGGGCGCTCACGCCACGTTTCGGCAACGAGATCACCAACGTCCTCTGCACGCTCGTCGCCGCTAGTCTGGTCTTAGCCTTTGCTTGACCGACTGTATGCTCCTGGTTGCTCCTCGGTTTAGCGCTCTCTTATAGCGAGGTGGACATTTGAGGAGCGACATCTCTCAAGCTTATGGTGTTTCACCGGATGTTACAGAAGGCGTGCGGCACGTGACGGGGCTTGAAGACGAGGTCTCCGGGCCGCGCGACGCGGATCTCGTCACCGACCTGTACGCCGACCTCGCCCTCGAGCACGTAGGTGTACTCGTCCTCGTACTGGTGTGTGTGCATAGGCGCAGCGAGGACGCGTGGCTCGATCGGGTGCTCGACGAGCGCGAAGGTCTCCCCAGTCTCCTTTCCGTCGATCATGAACCGTACGCCAAGACCGCCGAGCCACACCATCTCGCCCTCCTCTGGCGACAGCACGATGTGCGCGCGTGGGCTTCCCGCTCCAACCATGATCAGCCTCCCCTCGTAGTTTCCGCGAACACTGGCGTTCGTGAAACGATGAGAGCACCGTACACGGTCCGTCACCAACCTGTCAAAGCTCTACTCGAGCAGGTGTTCGACGGACATCGCTTCTCGTACGGAGACCGTTTCGGGATCATGCTCTAAAATCACCCTGAGCGCGTACTAGAAGGAGACCGAGTGAGCGAGGCAACCGAAAAGCAGATCTACGACCCTACGGTGCTGGAGCACCACTGGCAGGAGCGGTGGGCCGAGACGGACCTGTACAAAACCGACGAGAACCCGAACAAGCCCAAACACTACGCGCTCACGATGCTCCCGTATCCGAGCGGGGACTTGCACGTCGGCCACTGGTATGCGATGACCCCGTCCGATAGCCGGGCGCGCTTCATGCGGATGAACGGGTACCGGGTCTTCTTCCCAATAGGCTTCGACGCCTTCGGGCTCCCCGCGGAGAACGCGGCGATAAACAGAGGTATCCATCCGTACAAGTGGACGATGTCCAACATAGAGAACATGCGCGGCCAGCTCCGGCAGATGGGGGCGATGTTCGACTTCGACTCCGAGATCGTGACCTGCGACCCTGAGTACTACAGATGGAACCAGTGGTTCTTCGTCAAGTTCTTCGATAAGGGCCTCGCTTATCGTAAGGAGGCGCCGGTGGACTGGTGCCCGAAGGACAACACGACGCTCGCGCGTGAGCAGGTCGTGGGGGTGGACAGGCGGTGCGAGCGGTGCGGGACGCCGGTCATAAAGAAGAACCTGGCGCAGTGGCTCTTCAAGATCACCGACTACGCCGAGGAGTTGCTTGACTTCTCGGAGATAGACTGGCCCGAGCGGGTCAAGACGCTGCAGAAGAACTGGATCGGGCGCTCCGAAGGCGCCGAGATAGCGTTCGAGGTGCCGGGATACGGTCCTATCGATGTCTTTACGACGCGGCCGGACACGCTCTTCGGGGCGACGTTCTTCGTCGTGGCACCCGAGCATCCGGCGGTAGAGCAGATTACGATGGCGGAGCAGGCGGACGAGGTTCACGCCTATATCGAACATGCCGGGCGGATGTCCGAGATCGACCGGATCGACGTGACGCGAGAGAAGACGGGTGTCTTTACCGGGGCGTACGCCGTCAACCCGGCGAACGGGGAGGAGATACCCGTTTACGCCGCCGACTACGTCCTGCTCGGCTACGGGACCGGTGCCATTATGGCTGTCCCAGCCCACGACGAGCGCGACTTCGAGTTTGCGAGGAAGTACGGGATAGAGATCAGAACGGCCATCGCCCCGCCTCACTGGAACGGCGAAGAGTTGACCGAGGCTTACCCTGGCGAGGGTACCATGGTTAACTCCGACAGCTTCGACGGTACCCTGAACACGCAAGGCAAGGAGGGGATGACGGACTGGCTGGAGGAGCGGGGCGTCGGTAGGGCTGCTGTTACCTACCGTCTGAGGGACTGGCTCATCTCGCGGCAGAGGTACTGGGGGACCCCTATCCCGATCATCTACTGCCCCGAACACGGCGCCGTCCCCGTCCCCGAAGAGGACTTGCCCGTCCTCTTGCCGGAGGACGCGGAGTTCATGCCAACGGGCGAGTCGCCCCTGAAGCTCGACGAGGACTTCCGCAACACCACGTGCCCTATCTGCGGCGGTCCCGCCGAGCGCGAGACGGACACGATGGACACGTTCATGGACTCGTCGTGGTACCAGTATCGTTACCTCTCGCCGCACTACGACGAAGGACCGTTTGACCCGGAGAGAGGCAGAGAGTGGCTCCCGGTGGACCAGTATACCGGCGGGATCGAGCACGCCGTCATGCATCTGCTCTACACGCGCTTCTTCACCAAAGTCATGCGCGACCTCGGATTGCTGGACTTCGACGAGCCTATGCTCAAGCTCTTTAACCAGGGTATTATCCTGGGCGAGGACGCGGAGAAGATGAGCAAGAGCCGCGGCAACGTGGTGAACCCGCAGGAGCTCGTGGATCGCTACGGCTCCGACGCCCTGCGCTGCTTCCTGATGTTCATCGGCCCCTGGAACCAGGGCGGGCCGTGGGACGGGCGCGGCATCGAGGGCATCGTCCGTTTCCTGAGGCGAGCTTACTCGCTCGCGGCCGGAGGAGACCCCTCGGGCGCCCGATCAGACCCAAAAGAGCTCGACCGCCGCACGGCGAGGCTCGTCAAAAAGGTTACCGAGGACCTGGAGGCGTTCCGGTTCAACACGGCGCTCGCGTCGCTCATGGAGCACACGAACTACTTGCTGGGGGTCAAGGGGAAGGTCGAGGACGACCAGTGGGCGGAGGCGTTGCGTACGTTCGTGCTCGTGCTCGCGCCGCTCGCGCCGCACCACGCCGAGGAGATGTGGGCGCTGATGGGACTGCCGTACTCGGTCCACGAGCAGGCGTGGCCGGCTTGGGACGAGAGCCTTATAGAAGCTGAAGAGGTAACGCTGATCGTCCAGGTAAACGGTAAGCTGCGCGACCGCATCGAGGCGCCGGTGGACATCTCGGAGGACCTCGCCAAAGAGCTTGCGCTCACCAGCGAGAAGGTGCGGCCCCACGTAGAAGGGCGCCAGATCCGCAAGAGCATCTACGTGCCCGGTCGCCTGGTGAACCTGGTCGTTACTTAGCCGGCCAGCTACCGGCGGGGGCTAGAGACAGCTTAAGCGTTGCGCGTCTGGCGGTACTCTTCCACCTCCTGGGAGAGCTCTTCTCGGTTGCGCAGGCCAGAGATAGTCGGGAACGGCATCGTGCCGATCATCAGGGCGCCCAGAACGAGGACGACTGGCAAGGCGAAGAGTGGGGAGGTCCCGAAGGCGGCGAGCACCGCGACGAGGACGCCCGCGCCCGGTATGGGGCAGCCGACGAAGAAGAAGGGGTTCTTGCGCGTCGAGAACCGAGCCAGGCGCCAGGCCCCGCACAGAAAAAAGATGAGGCAGGCCGCCAAACCGACGACCGGCAGGGCGTAGAGCGAGCCCATATAGAGTGCGAGGGCCGGGGCGGCTCCAAATGAGACCACGTCTGCAAGAGAGTCGAGGTTGGTACCGAAGGCATCATCGCCGGCGTCTTTGCGGCGGGCAGCGGCTCCGTCGAGGATGTCGAGGACGGCCGCGACGGCTATCAAAGCCGCCGCCGCGACGAAGTTGTCGCGGAAGATGAGGAGTACGGAGAGGAAGCCTGCCACCAGGCTGCCGCTGGTCAGGAAGTTGGCCAGTGAGACGTAATCTCTCATGCGGTATTCTCTCCCTTGCGGTAGCGGGCCAGGGGAGTGACGCCGGCCCTTACCCGGTCTCCCGGGCTTACGAGTAGATCGGCGCTTCCGGCCGGCAGGAGCACGTCCGTGCGCGAGCCGAAGTGTATGAGTCCGATCCTCTGTCCCTGTGCAACGCTCTCGCCGGTCTGTACCCAGCGCGAGATCCTGCGGGCCACCATGCCCGCTATCTGCACGACGACCGCGCGCCCTTTGGGGCCGTCTATGGCGATACGGTTCTGGTGATTCTCATCCTTTGCGCCACCCAAAAAGGCCGGTACGAACCTGCCTTCGACCTCCTCCTGCTTTACGATACTCCCCTCCACGGGGCTGCGGTTTACGTGGACGTTGTGAATGGAGAGGAACGTGCTGATCCTCAAAGCGTCACCGCCGGGGATCCAATCTTCAAGCGCCTCCTCGACGTCTGTTATGAACCCATCGGCCGCGGCGTAGACCACGTCCGGGTCTGGGTCGAGCGGACGTTCGGGGTCCCGGAAGAAGAGCAGGGACGCCCCAGCTGCTCCAAGGGCCGCGAGACCGCTCCTGCGCCGTCCGGCGAGCAGCAACACCCCGCCTAAAATGAGAGGTCCGGTCACGTAGCGCCGGGCCACCGTCCAGCTCTTGTTGGTGATCATCGTCCGTTGGCCTCTTGTGGTATCGCCCCGCTGCATGCGAAGAGGAACGCCGGGGGGACGTTCAGAGGGGAGAAGCGCCTACGTACCGAGGCGAAATAGCGGTTGAGGTCCCTCTGCACCATCGTGGAGTATTGGATCGCCACCAAAACCCCCTTGGGAGTTAAAATCCGCGTGATCTCCTTGAAGATATTATTCTTGACTGGGACCGGCAATGAGGTGAACGGGAGGCCCGAGACGATGACGTCCACCTTCTCCCCTTCCAGATGCTCCTCGACGCTCTCCGCAGAGCCGTGGATGATTCGTAACCGCGGATCGTCGAATCGCCCGGATAGTGTGGAGACCAGGTCAGCGTCGGTCTCGACCGCCAGAAAACGGGCGTCTGGACTAAGCCTCTTCAAGACCTCCTCGGTATATGCCCCCGTGCCCGCGCCAAGCTCGACGACAAACCGGGCCTCCTCCAAGTGCGCCATGTCCAGCATGTCCCGGACGGCGTGCCTGCTGGTAGGTAGGATCGCCCCCATTGCCCTGGGGTTGGCCAGAAAGGAGCGGAAGAAGCGAACTTTTTCCTGCATGGCTACCTTTATACTAGACATCGATATGCTAAACCCTTCGTCTCCGACAGCATTGAAACCTGTTTGTAATGCAACCTACCCCTCTGTAAACCCACCAACTGGGTACACCATCTCGTGTAGCACGTTCATATCTATTGTGTCCCTCTGCTTAAGGGCCCTTCTATAACAATGTACGCCCAGTATAGCAAGCTATACCTATAGCTGACGTTGAGTTAGCATATGATATGCAAGTCAGTCTAATACGGGATCCGCTTGTTCACTTACTGCTTCGAAGCGCCAGCGAAAGGTCATGAGCGCGAAACGCTAGCTGGAGCATCAGGCGTGGCGTCACTATACAGCCGGATTCCGTATAACATACCATTTATGCACACGTACTCTCACGCGGTCTTTACCTGGGCGGTGGCCCGATATGTCGAGCGAGAAGAGTCCCACGCCGCTGCGTGGGGTGCGGCGGGATCCACGATCCCGGACTTGCCGACGCTCGTGAAGGCGGGTTACTTACTGTGGCGCCACCGGGATACGATGACCAAGGACGAGTTCTACGAAGCCCTCGAGTATTACGAGGAACCTTCTGGAAAGCTGGACCTCTCGGTCCACTCCCTGGTCCCGGTGGGCTCAATGCTCGCTCTATACAAGCTGCTTGGCCTGGAGAGAGAAGACCCGTGCAAAGCAGCCATGCTCTACTTCCTGCTTGGATGGGCCGGACACAACCTCCTGGACTTGCCGACGCACTCCTCCGACGCCCGTCCGCCGTTCTGGCCGCTATTGAAGTGGCGGTGGAAGAGCCCTATCTCCTACTGGGAGCGTGAATGCTACGCGCTGCCATGCACCCTCGTCGAGCACGCGATCATCCTCGCCCTCGCCCTGGCGTTCCTGAATCAGAGCTACCAATAGGCCCCGTAGAGTCAAAGCCGGGCAGCATCCCAGCCGGTCAGGAAGGCCAAGAACGCCCGGTACCGCGTCCGTACGCGACATATCGTCGCCGGACGCTTGCTCTCTTCCCTGACGACGATGCGATCGGCGGCGAGACGTAGCTGGCGCCTTGACGCTCCGCCGATCAATCGTTGCCGAAGAGCGAGCCTATGCCGCCTCCTCCGCCGCTCTCTCCGCCGTGGGAGTGTTCGGGGACGGTCGGGTCTTCGGAGGATTGGACGAGGACCCAGCCGGGGCCTTCAAAGGAGATCTGGAACGTCTCCCCGCTCCCGCGTCCCATAAAGGTCTTGAACGAGACGTCCTAGCGGACGCTCGTCCTCACGCCGCCGCTCCACGCTATCGCGGAGTCCGGGTCGAAAGTCGGGGTGCTCGTGTCCAGCAGCACCGGCTCGCCGTGCGAGGTGAGGGCGACCTTGCCGGTCCCTTCGAGGATGACGTTGAAGAGGCTGCCGGCCAGCCGTCCGGCTCCTTCTACCCTTCTGATGTCCCAGTTCACGTCCCCCTCGAAGGCTAGGATAGAGTCGCCGTTTACGGTCATTCGGTCATTGTTGAGGTCGAGCACCATGATCTTTCGGGCGTCCTGGGCGAGGAAGAGGTCGCCGCCATAAGCTTGACGCCCTCGCTGGTGAGGGCCTTCTTGAAGAAGCGGCCCAACCCCCCGCCCTGATGCCCGAAGCGGATGTCACCCTGGTAGGCGACCATCGAGCCGAGCTTGGCCTGTATCCGGTCGTTGTCCAACCTCACCTTTAGTAGCCAGGAGTTCTGCAACGTGAACCGGCCGGCCGGCATTACCTCCGGAACTGTTCGAGGTTCGTCTCGCTCATCACCCTACCTCCCTGTCTGGATAGTACACTACGATACTAAGCGGGTACGTTGTATCCCTCCAAAAGTTTCCTCCATTCTATGCGTAGATCAGAGTGGGGACAGCCGGCGGAGCAAGATACAAAACCCCGGCCTCCGGCAGATCCGGCAAACTCTCGCATCGGCTACATCTGCTCATCTATCAATCTCCTCTCTCGCCGAAGTCATCACACCTTGTCGGCAAGAATGGCGGATAGCTTTGATCGTCAGAAGGTCCTTCCACCCGGCGGCACCTCCCGGTCCGGGGCGAGCAGGACCACGGCACCATCTTCGTCCGGCACCCCAAGCACCAGCACCTCGCTCTTGAAGCCCGCGATACGCTTCGGGGGTAAGTTTACTACCGCTACAACCTGCCGCCCCAAGAGCTCCTCCGGCTCATAGTAGACCGTGAGTTGTGCGCTCGTCCTCTTGACCCCGACCTCAGGCCCGAAGTCCACCGCGAGCTTTATGGAGGGCTTGCGGGCCTCCGGGAAGGGTTCGGCCTCGACTACTCTCCCGACCCTTACGTACACCTTCTCGAAATCTTCCCAGCTTATCTCTCGCGGCATGTCGCCTCCCCGTTTGCTAGAGCTTCCGAGCAGTCTACAAGCCCCGGCTGCTCGCCTGCAGAAGTAGCCGCTGTTTATCGAAGTTACACTACCGCGCCCGTATACTCCCCGTGACGGTCTCCGGTGGCGTATCGGATGGAGGCCCTTTTGAGAAGGAGGAGGATAAAGAGATGGCAGGCGTGGTCGAGGAGATCTACGTGACCGGCAAGGGCAGCGAGCCGATGGAGCGTGTCGAGGAGGTGCGCGCCACGACGGGCGGACTCGACGGCGATCGCTACAAGGAAGGGACCGGCTACTGGACTCGCTACGGCGACGTGTGCGAGGTGACGCTCATAGAGGGTGAGGACCTCGACGAGATCGAGCGCGAGGACGGCCTCAGTGTCAAGAACGGCGAGCACCGGCGCAACATCATCACCCGGGGCGTGAGCCTGAAGAGCCTGCGCGGGACGCGTTTTAGGATCGGGGAAGTGATCCTAGAGTACGACCGGCCCCGCCCGCCCTGCAGGCACGTGCAGGACGTCACCGAGCCGGGTATGACGCGAGCCTTGAGGAGACGCGGCGGCATCTGCGCCCGGGTCGTCGAGGGCGGCCGTATCCGGGCACAAGATGAGATCGTAACGCTCAACGGGTGTCGGATGAGGCCGGGGCCAACCGACCCCGGCTCTCTTGCTGGTTGACTGGTGCTAATGTCCCGGAGGCGGCGGGAACTCGATCCCGTAGCGCTCGGCGCTCATCAGCATCTTCTCTATATCCTCCGGTCCAGGCGGAGGTGGAGGGGAAGAGACGTCCGTACCCGGTAGCCTGCCTCCTCGAAGAACTTATCCAGCCCCGCCGGGACGACGAGCGTCAGGAGCCTGCCGACCTCCTCTCCTGCATTCTTGAGCGTGTGTAGGGTCCCTTTGGGGAAGTGGGCGAAAGATCCGGCGCTAGCCTGGATCCAGTGGTCCCTGGCCAAAAACTCAAACTCTCCTTTCAGCACGTAGAATGACTCGTCTTCGCGGTGGTGAATGTGGGGCGGGGGGCCGCCACCTGGCAGCACTAGCGAGTCGAAGAGGGCGAAGGAGCCACCAGTGGTCTGGGTAGTAGCCTTGAAGGTGATCAGGTCGGTCCCGACCCTCCACACCGTCTTGCCCTCGCTTGTCGGGACGTGCGTTACGCTTTTTCTCTCGGTCTCCATGAGCCTTGTCCTTCCGTCAGGTTGTTTTCCTGCTACACTCAACATAGACTGTGAGACGGATCGGGGATATGGCAGAAACCTGCCATTTTCGCGGGCGGTTCGAAAAGGGGCGGACCGTGGGCGCTGCCATCGAAGAGCGGGTCTTCTCGGAGGTAAAGAGGCTTTGTTGCGCCGGGCTCGGCGGACTGGTGCTGCTCGGCGAGACGATCAAACGCCTGCGGAGGGCGGTTCCGTTCGAGGCGTACTGCGCATCTACAACGGACCCGGCGAGCGGCCTGGCAACGCACTCTTTAGCCGAGGAGATGGGGGGCGAAGGAGGCCGCCCTCTTCTTTGACCATCTCTACTTCGAGTATGACATGGACCAGCTCAGGGAGATGGCTAAGAGCCGCCGCCCGGTGGTCCTGCTCTCCGAGACCGCGGATGGCCGCCTGGAGAACTCCCCGCGCTACCGGGAGCTACTCGGGCCGCTCGAGCTGGCTCACGAGATGAGCGGCGTCTTCACTACCGGCGGGCTCATGTGGGGCTCTATGGATCTGATCCGCGAGAAGGGCCGCCCAGACTACGAGCCTCGCGAGATCACTCTCCTGAAGCCATCGTCCCGCACCTGGGCATTGGCCTGAAAGTAGCGGCGCTTCGCTCGCAGGCTCCCGTCGAACAGAACGGCGACGATGTCCCTGGCATCCTGACCCTCGATCATCAGGGGGGCGTCGTGCAGCACACCTCGGCTGCGGAGCGCTGGCTCCAGGAAACCGAAGACCTCGAACCTGGATGGCGGGAAGGTGCCGGTCTCCCAACGGCGGTCCGAATGGTAGCCCGTGCTCTGAAACGAGCGCTGAACCCCGAGACCGCCAATGACTTGAATAGCGTCCCACGCCTTAGCGTCCGGGCGCGCTCGGACGCTGGCTGACACTCTATGGCTCTCTGGCCGAACCGTCCTCTAACGGTACGAGCGAGACGGTGATCGTCATAGAGCCGGCCAAGCCCGAAGAAGTAGCCTGGCTAAACATTGCCGCGGTGGGTTCAACCGGTCGGTGCAACACTGGGTAGGGTTTTGTGGGTGTTGTCCAGACCGGAGGTGCGGAAGTGGCGAGGCTGGGTCGTCCAGGAGGGTTGTCTGCGGCAGGTAAGCAGGAGT
>JAABVA010002915.1_pt1 | contig 16678 bp, 11 predicted proteins | sample 5560331 | NCBI WGS metagenome assembly JAABVA01 (sample SAMN12812661, study PRJNA571458) | rock metagenome | isolation source: Antarctica rocks | place: Antarctica: Victoria Land, Mt New Zealand sud | collected 2016-01-07 | reverse complement strand
TCATGGGCCTCATGAAGCCCGGCTCCTCCATCGTCGGCCTCGACTTCGACGCCCGCGTCGCCTGGCCCGCCTACGACTGGATGGGTGTTGCAAAAGCGGCGCTGGAGTCAACTTCCCGCTACCTCGCCCGCGACCTCGGGCCCAGAGGTATCCGGGTCAACCTGGTCTCCGCCGGTCCATTGAGGACCCTCGCCGCCAAAGGCATCTCCGGCTTCGAGGGAATAGAGGGCGAGTGGGAGCGGCAGGCCCCCTTGAGCTGGAGCACCGCCGACCCCGAGCCCGTCGGACGGGCGGTCGTGAGCCTCTTGAGCAACTGGTGGCCGGCGACTACCGGTGAGCTAATACACGTAGACGGCGGCTACCACGCGATGGGCGCCCCGATCAAGCAGGCTTCAGGCCTCAGGTTTCAGGCGGGGTAGACAGGGCGGTCTAATTGCGGGAGAGGGGACGGCTGGCCGGGGAGCGGATGGATGCGCTCTTTGCGCCGGACTACGATGCGCGCTGGTGTCGCGTAGATCGCACGCACGAAGCGATGCTCGATGAGTTTTGTCCCTATTTCCAGCGGAAGGCGTGATCCTGTATACGGCCTGCGGAACAGAGAAGTTCTGGCTCACGATTCTGGAGAACGGAGACTCGGTGTCTATTCGCGCCCAGTGTCACTTATGCGTAGCTGGCTACGACTACTTATGTTCCAGCCGCCATTCGCACATACCTTTGAGAAATAGGATCGTACGCTCCAGGAGTATTAGGATTGCGGCCCGCCCGCGCAGAGCACCCAGTAGGCGGTCTAGGGTCTTTTCGTAGTCAGAGCCCTTGCGATGCGCCCTGCCTTCGACCGCAGCGCTTGGACCTCGCGCAACAACTTAATGTCGCGCTCGACGTGCTGGTAGCCTTTTTGCCGTTGCCAGCGTTCGAACTTGGTGATGCTCTTCTCGTCCTTGACCCGAGGTTGCAAGCGCCGTTGGATCTCTCTGTCGTTCAGCCCGTCGCTCAGCAGCTTGGCCAAGATGTCCAGGCTGCCCTCGAACTCTGTCTGCGATTCCGTCAGGGAAACTCTCATCTGCGGGAGCAGGTTAGCATCTGGCCCCGTGAGCTCGAGGAACAACGCCCACCCTTCTTGCTCTTGCCAGTCATCGGCGAACCGGCGGTACATCGCTCGGACCTTCAGGTCGGGGGCTTGTGCGCCTGCCCACTCGCCCAGGAACGCCCGACGTACGCCCGTCTGGCTCATGCGCCCTTCGGGAGCGACGTTGAAGCTTCGCCAGTAGTCACGCTCGCTCTTAAGCAAGTCACAACCGAGATCGCCAAGGAACACCACGACGTGGTCGGGTCCGTCGTTGTCCATCCTCAAGATCCACGAGTCCGAGCATCTAAGCGAACCGTCCTCGACGCTGTACTTCTCGGGGTTGTCGTAGTACTTGTGGAACACATCCCTTCTGAAGAAGACGGGAGTCAGGTAGCTCGGAGCGTCGGGGTTGGCACCAAAATAGTTCGCCAACGCGTCCGGGTTGCACGAGTGCCGCGCCTCCTCCCCCTCGTCGTCGTCGCCGACAATAAATTCCGGGAAGTGGTCGTCGACCTCCTCGTGCGGCCATATGCCGGACCGCTCCACGGGCGGAGGCGGGATCACTCGCGTGGCAAGGTACCTGGTGATCGAGGGCGACTGTATGGTGTTCGGGTACCACGTGGCGCAGAGCTCGTCGCTCCTCCAGTTCTCCTCCTCGGGAAGCGCGACGTCGGCCGAACGAGCGTACCTCACCGAGTCGATGAAGAGCATCAGGTCGAGTTGGCGGGCCGCCTAATACTGGCGTAGAAGTTTGGTCTTCACGCACACCTCATCGTCGGATACCTCGATCGCAACCTCCGAAGTCCCATCATCGTGCGCCTTCATGAAACGGTGCCGTTCGTCGTCCCACCAGAGGTTATGGAACAGCCGGAGCTCCTGGACGATCTCAAGGTAGCTCGCGCGAGCGCCATGGAACTCGCGAAGGAGCACGAGGGGCTCGACCTCACGCTCGTCGCCCTCCCGATGGTACGTCGTGACCCACTCGCCGTTTTCGCTCGGTTCCTGGGAAAATCCCGGTCTGCCGTCTGTCACCATTAGGTCCCAGCCCGGATCGTCAATCGCACGCTCCCTGTAATGCGGCGGCGCAAAAGCGCAACATATGCCGCCGTTGTCCTGCTTACTCGTGGACCACGACCTGTACGTGACCGTCCACGGACCCCGGCCTAGCGCCAAAAACTCTTCTTGGACGTCCTCTTGGGTAAGCCACTCATCGTTCACGATATTAATTTAAGCGATGGTCGCCCCGCTCAAAACATTTGCTTGATCTTTTTTGGAGGGGCGGAAGGCAAGCTAGCTGCGGCGTGCCAGCGAGGCGAACTTGGTGTACTGCTCCAGCCAGGCGAGCTGCACCTTGCCGGTTGGGCCGTTGCGGTGCTTGCCGATGATGACCTCGGCGATTCCCTTATCGTCAGAGTCGGGGTTGTAGTACTCGTCACGATAGAGGAACATCACCATATCCGCGTCTTGCTCGATAGAGTTGTGGACAACCACGCCGTCGGCTACGAAGTTGTGAGTGTTCTCAATCGTGGCGTCGAAGGTCGGCTTCTCTCCGAGCGGTGTGATCTCCACAACCTCGTCCCAAAGAACGTCTGAGGTTGCTATGTGCGCCAACTCTGACGAGCTTGTGATCTCGGCCATCCTAGCGAGTCGGTTTCGAGAGAAGCCGCGGGGCCGGTCCACGGAGCCCAGGAGGTAGCTACTAGAGTAACCTTCTCCGAGCCCTTCGGCCAACTGGCGCTGCGTCACTCCCGCGGTACTCATGGCCTCTCGTACTTTCGCCGCCACTGGTTGAGGCACAACATCAACGTTGGGGTTCTCCTTAATATCTCGCAGAATGGCAAGCGCCTCTGGAACACAAGCCCCTCTAACGCCGTGACAGCCAATATGCGTCAAGAATAGTTCTTGGGAGCGTGCTCCCTGAATGCGAACACCCCAGGTTTCTACGCAATCCTCGTTTTTGGTGCTCTTAATGCTGGCGCGGATGTCGAAGCGGAGGAGTACTCGCCGCACTCCATCGGCCAAACGGCGGCTGTTGGTCGCGTAGTAGGTTCTCACCAACGAGCCACGGTCATTCTTTGACAACGTAATCGAGCCATCCGTTGCCCACAGATGCCTCAAGAACAGCGCGATCTTAGCGTCCGACAAGGTAAAGATCGACTCGGGGATAAACTTGTTTCCAGACCGTGACCCCCAGAGGCCATGCGGGTCAAGCCAATCTCGAACCGGATGGTATCGGTTGTGAGTGAGTCGGTAAGGACTTGGGAGCCACAGTTGCCACGTCCGCCCCTGGAGGTTGCCCGCAGCCTCGATGCCAAAGAGCCGCCTAGCGGCATCTTCAACCGCCTGCTTGTTAGCGGGATCAGCCGTGGCGTACTTGACGCTGTTTGGGCCGATGCTGCCGTCCCCTAGGAGGTGTGCCAGGAGCACAAGCTCATCATCCGTCCACTGATCCCCGGTCGCTTCAATTGGCTCGGGCAGACGTTTCGGCACGGCGACGAAATTACCTGTCTCCAAGCTATCCAGGCGAGACCATCCCTCCACCGTAAGAAAGGGATGGTTTGCGGTAGCCTCGATCTCACGACCGGATGCCAGCCGAAGACGGAAGACCGGCTTGATTCCCGAGGGGAACGCTTTGAGCAGCCGCGCCGGTACTAGGCGGTGCCGATCATCAAGAGACCACACCAGCGGTTGCTCTTGACTTAGTACCAACTCACCAAGCTTTACCTCCTGTCCATCGGCACGCATGATTCGCGTACTCGCCGGGAGACAGCCGCTGTCTCTTAGGTCCGAGAGCAACGGCCGCTTGTCGTGGCGCTGCTCGACGGCGCGAGAGAGCTGGGCGATGGCGAGGACCGGTACGTTGAGGTCGCGCGCGAGGACCTTTAGCCCGCGGCTGATCTCGGCTATCTCCTGCTGGCGGTTCTCGCGGTTGACGCCCATCATGAGCTGCAAATAATCTATGACCACCATCGAGAGCGGGACGCCGTCCTCCCCGGCGCTCGCCTGGGCGCTAAGGCGGCTCGCGAGACGCCGGACCTTTGCCCGCATCTCCATAAGACCGATACCGGCGCTATCGTCTATCCAGATCGGGGCCCGGCTCACCTCCGCCACCCCGCGCACGAGCTTGGGCCAGTCCTCAGCCTTCACGTTGCCGCTCCGCAAGTCCTGCGTCCTGATCCGTGTGGTCTGCGAGATCAGACGCTGTACGAGCTGCTCCTTGCTCATCTCCAGCGAAAAGATCGCCACCGGCAACTTCTTTACGCCGGCCGCGTGCCAAATTGCATTTAGAGCGAACGCCGTGTTGTGAACACAGATGTCGTTGGCGACGAAGTTGTGCGTGTTCGGGATGGTCAGGTCGTAGACTTGCTCTCTTCCGAGCAGTTCGATACTGACGATCTCGTCCCAATACACATCGCTCTCAGAGAGATCCCGCAACCGCCTGTCGTCGAGCGCCTGGGCAAAGCGGGCCACCCGGTCACGCGAGAGCGCCCACGTTCCCACGTGCAGGTTGTGGTTGGAACCGTATCCCATTCGCCGGGCCAATGAGTTCCAGGATTCCTCACCGCGAGCCTCGTCGATAAGGCCCCACGCCTCGCGCGGGATGAGATCCCGGTTGGAGTGGGGACGCTTGTCCTTGATCGCTTCAGCGACGCGCCGAACGGCCGCCTCTTTGCCGAAGATGCCGATCTGCTCGACGAAAGTGTGGATAGACTTGGCGTCGGTAATGTCGAGCTGGAAGGGCGGGCGACGCGTCTTCCCGTATTTGACCGAGCGTTTCCGGAGCGACGCGACGACGCCGAACCTCAACAGCAGATGCTGCACCTGCCGCGCGAGCTTCTCGCTTACCATGCAGTAGCCCAACTGAGCCTGACCACGGCGCAGGACCGTGGCCCAACCGTCAGTCGCGAACAGGCGGTTGAGGAATAGTACCAGCTCCTCACGGGGCGTCCGAAAAACGGCTGCCGGGACAAACTTATCTTCGGCGGAGCTGCCCCATAGCCCGAGCTCGTCCAGCCATCGTCTCAGCCCGTTCGGGACGTTCTTGCGTGCCCGATCCAGGGTGGCGACATCCAACTCCACGGAGTCTTCACCCAGCGCCCCACGTAAACGAAACTCCTGACGGCGCCGTCCTACCACCGCCCGGTCAGCGGAGACGCAGAGCGTCGGCGTGCGCGCACCGCCTGAAGTCTCTTCTCTCACACTCAGGTCGCCGAACTCGTTGACGGCTTCGAGGAAATCGTCGCGCACGACGGAGCTGGCATTCGTCAAGCGCGGCACGGTGCCGGTCATGTTGCCGTCGCCGAGCATGTAGGCGAGAAGCTTGACGCGGTGGGCCCCGAGAGATTCACGTCCGAAGACAGGTATCTTACGCGGGACCGCTACGTGGTCGCCGGCCGACAGCTCGCCGAGCTTCCGCCACCCCTCCACAGTGAGGAAAGGGTGGGTGAGCGTGGTCTTGATGGTTCGTCCGAGAAGAGTGGTGACCCGGAACACGGGTTTGAGGCCGTCGTCGACGTAGGCGCTTGGCCGGGTCCACAAGAGCTTGAGGTCTTCGCCGAGCGTCATCATGCAGCCTCTCCGCTCGGCAAAAACCTCCTCGATGGTGCTGACGCCGCCGTCGTCGAGTACGATCTCCGCGTCCGCGCTCAGACATTTCCCCATCGCCGGTCTAGCCGCTAGTATGACGAGGTCGCTCTTGTGGAGGCCGGTGGTGAGGCGGTCGAGGTCTTCGAAGCCGGACTCGACTCCGGTGACCTCGCCTTCTTGCTCGTAGAGGCGCTGTATCATCTCTAGAGTACCTGGCGCGAGCTCGGAGACGGGCGAGAGATGCTCTTTTAGCTGGCGGTTTGAGACGCCGTAGATGAGCTGCTCGGCGGCGTCGAGGGCCTGCATCACGTCGTCGGGCTCGTCGAAGGCCTCTTGCTGGATGCGACTGCCAGCGTCTATGACAGCCCGGAGGAGAGCCTTGCCGCGCACCATCTCCGCGTACCTGGCGGCGTTGGCCGCCGTCGGGACGCTCTCGACTAGCCGGAAGACGTAAGAGCGGCCCCCGATCCGGTCGAGCTCGCCCAACCCCCGCAACTCGTTGGTTAGGGTGATCTGGTCTATCGGCTCGCCACGCGAATACAGACGCATCATCGCCCCGTACAACACCCGGTGCGTTTCGGAGTAGAAGTCCTCCGCGGCCAGAGTCTCCCCTACGACCGAGACGGCCGCCTCGGAGACGAGCATCGCCCCTATTACGGCACGCTCGGCGTCGAGGTCGTTTGGGGGGACGCGGGTAGCCTCGGCTCCCGTCGGTACACTGCGCATCCTCCCCCTACTCTCCATGCCGGACAGGATGCAACAGAAAGGGCCCCGTTACAAGATAGAGCCCTTGAGGCTGTGGTACAGGTTGCAGCTAAAGCTATGCTTCAGCTACAGACTTTTTCTACAGCTTCGGGACGACGATGATTTTGACGCTAGCCTCGACATCGCCGTGGACCTGGATCGGGACCTGGTGCGTACCGAGGGACTTTATCGGCTCGTCGAGCCTGACGCGGCGGCGGTCGACGCGGACGCCGCGGGCCTTCTCGATGGCGGAGGCGATATTCGCGGCGGTTACGGAGCCGAAGAGGCGCTCGTCCTCGCCGGTACGCGCCTCGATGGTGATAACGCTCTTGTTCAGGGTTGCGGCGACCTCGCCGGCCCGCTCGGCCATGCGCCGGTCGCGCTCCTCGACCTCCTCCATCTCGCGGCGGACCTCTTCGAGTCTGCCAGGAGTCGCCATCTCGGCCAGGCCGCGCGGCACGAGAAAGTTGCGGACGTAGCCGCGGCTCACGTCTACGATCTCACCGCGCTGCCCGATCTTCTCGATGTTCTGCTTGAGGATTACCTGCATTGTAAGCTCCTCCCTATCGTCCAGCCACGTAGGGCAGAAGCGCCATCTCGCGCGCCCGCTTTATGGCGACCGCCGCCTCGCGCTGGTGCTGCGGACAGAGACCCGTCACCCTGCGAGCCCGGATCTTACCGCGGTCCGAGACGAACCTGCGGAGCATATTGTAGTCCTTGTAGTCAACGTAAGCTATGTCTTCCTTGTGGAATACGCACGGCTTTGCCTTGACCGGCCGCTCGCGGCGCGACCCTCCACTCCTTCTCTTGGCGCCCATGTGTAAACTCCTCTCTCTAATAAAGCTTCTTTAGGCCGAAGCCTCGACCGGCTCCTCGGGCAGCGGCTTGTGGGCGTACGACGGCGGGAGCTTCACGACGATGTGCCGCAGGATGTCGTCCGAGACGCGCAGGATGCGCTTTAGCTCGGTTAGCGTCCGCTCGCCCACGGTAAACTCCATGACGTAGTAGAAGCCGTCGGTGCGGTGGTCGATCTCATACGCTAGCTTCCGCCGGCCCCAGTTGTTCACCTCGCCGACCTCGCCGCCCGTCCGCTCGATAATGGTCCGAAAACGCCCGACGGTGCTCTCGATCTGCTCCTCATCCAGCTCGGGAATAACTATGAGCATTGCCTCGTAAGTATCTATATTGTGCCTCCTCCGGTCTCTTACGGCTCGCCACCAGCGGAAGGCTCCGCCCGGCAAGCAGGGGCTTATGGAATTGCTCATCAAGTGTACCAACCAGGGAGTCTCGTTACAAACCGTCGTTACGCCCGGGATATACCCCTCGCGTGCAAGCTGGGGGGAAGATCGTCAGCGCCGAGACTTCGCCGGCCTCCTCTCCGCCCACTCCACCGCCCTCGCGAACATCGTCGAGGGCCCAGTACGAGTAGCGAAGTCCGCTCCCTCCTCAACCAGGCTCATTACCCGGAGTTTGCGATGGCCCCTCAATGAGGTGTGAGATCGAGGCGGCATAGTAGCCGAGGCGGCATAGTAGCGCAACAGCTCGATCTCCCGTGGGGAGACGCGGTAGGGGCCGTCCTCTCTGACTACCAGACGACGTGCGGCGAGTAAGTCAGCCCAGCCTCTATGTCTCGTTCGCCGCCGGACAAATGTATCTGGGCTTGGAGGCTAGAGGTCAGGGCCTGGGCACGAGCTTTGATCTTCGAGCCTGTTAGCGCCTCCCCTGAAGAATTGACGAGGACGTGAGCGAGAGCGGGGACGGGCAGGACCGGGACGACCTCTCCAGCGGCACGCATAAGCTCTTGGGCCAGCAGCTCTACCTGACCGGCGCGCCTCGTCGTCCAGGGCGCGGAAGTCCAGACCCCGGGAGGATGCGTAGCGGCGAGCAGAGACGGGGGCGCCAAAGTCGACGACGGCGTAGGGACGACGATCCCGGCAACCGCTCAAAGCGAGCCGGAGGTTGCGGGAGACGAAGCTCGCCGTCTGGGACGAGATCAGGCGATCATCTGATTCCGAAACACCGGGCTCCAGGGCGGCGAGGAGCGCGCGGTCTTCGAGGACGCGGTCGTAGTTTACGGCTACGGGTACGAAGAGGAGGTCGCGCCCGGCCGACGGGTCGAAGCGACGCAGCATGTAGTCGAGGAGACCCACCTTCGGCTCGCGCGGGCTCCCATCCCGGCTGAGGCCTCCCTCCGGGAAGATCACCTGCGTCAGACCGCCCTCCACCACCATCTGCACGAACCGCTCCAGCACGCGGCGGTGTAAAGGGTCCCCCGAGCCACGCCGTACGAAGAACGAGCCCATCGCCCCGACGAACCACCCGACCGGCCAGACACGCGCCCACTCCCCCGCCGCGAAGCTCGAAGCCGCCCGGTTTCGGTTGAGGTGCGGCAGGATCACGTAATCCAGGTTGCTCCGGTGGTTCATCACGAGCACCACCGTCGCGTCCCCCTCCACCGCCTGTCCACCCTCGGAGCCAAGCCGGTAGAGCGCGCCGGACACTAGCCCCGCCAACGGCAGGCCGACCCGGAAGTAGAGGTACGGGCTGAAGGAGGGCATTATCTCCAGAGCGTACCGCTCCGCCCGGCGCATCGCCGCCCGGGGCTCCTCATGCTCCCGCGAATGCTCCTCCACCGCCTCCAGGACCGCCGGGTCGGCCATCAGGACACGAGGTCCCGGCCGCGCGCCAGCTTGAAGGCCGGCAGCCCGAGAGCGAGCCGCCGGGCAGCGTTCTCTACCATCCGCTCTCTTCGCCGCCGCAGAAAGCGTCGGACCCCGGTCAGAAGCACCTTCGAGACGTAACAAGTAACGAGCGCGGCGACCAAGACGACCGGCCACCGGGACGGCGGGATCTTCTTCACGTCCCCTCTCTCCGCTAACTCCCCGAGGAGCACCCAGTATAGCCGGGACGCGCTGGAGCCGGTCTCGCTACCAGCCGCTCAGGTCCTCTCCAGGACCACGCACTTGAGGTAGCGAGTTTCAGGGACGGTGAGGATCTCCGGGTGGTCACGGGCCTGCCCGCGCCACTCGCGCACCCGCATCATGCAGCCAGCGTCGACAGCCGCGGAGCGCAAGGTCTCCTCCATCAGCTCGCGCGAGAAGTGGTAGGAGCAGGAGCAGGTAATGAGGATGCCGTCGGGGGCGAGAAGCTTCATGGCACGCAGGTTTATCTCCTTGTAGGCGCGGGTCGCGCCGGGGAGGTCGCGTTTCGTCTTGGCGAAGGCGGGCGGGTCCAGGATCACGGCGTCGTACCGGGCCTCCGCGTCGGACCGCTCGCGCAAGAGATCGAAGGCGTTGGATCTCGTGAAAATGATGTTGTCGAGGTCGTTGAGCTCAGCGTTCTGACGAGCGATCTCCAGGGCGTCACCGCTGGAGTCGATGGCCTCCACGGTCTCCGCCGCGTGGGCGGCGTGCAAGGCGAAGCCGCCCGCGTAGGAGAAGACGTCGAGCACGCGGCCGGCCCCACCGACGTGCCGGGCGGCGGCTATGTGGTTCTCGCGCTGGTCGAGGAAGCCGCCGGTCTTCTGGCCTCCCCGTAGCCCGGCGCGGTAGCGCACTGACCTCTCGTGGACGACGACCGAGTCGGGGACCTCACCAGAGAGTACCTCTACCTTGCGGGCGAGGCCCTCCCTCTTGCGGGCCGCCGAGTCGCCGCGCAGCAGGACGCCGGCGGGGGCATAGCGGTCTTCAAGGGCGGCGGCGACGTGGTCCAGGCGGCGTTCTACCGCCGCCGAGCCGGGCTGGAGGACGAAGTAGTCCGCGTAACGGTCGATCACCAAGCCGGGGATGCCGTCGGCCTCGGCGTGGAGAAGGCGGTAGGCGCTGGCGTCTATCTTCAAAGACTCACGGTAGGCGCTGGCCCGTTCGATGCGTTGGCGGAACCAGGCTCCGTCTATCTCCCTATCCTCACGTTCGGCGATGCGTAAGGTGATCTCGCTCTTCGGGTTGTAGAAGGCCCGGCCGAGGAAGCGGCCGGCCCGGTCGGTGACGCGGACGACGTCGCCAGCCTCTCCAGCGGCATCGGCGACGTCGGACCGGTAGATCCAGGGGTGCCCCGCCCGCGCCCGCGCCACCCCCCTCTTGGTAAGCACGGCCGTATTCGTCCCAGTCTCCGTCATCTTCGTGTGCGCCCCTTTACCCGGCGTCCCGGTGAACCCTGCTAGCATGACTCACGTATACTCGTGAATATACCCCCATACGGCCGGTACGGGCACAGGAGAGGTGGACTTTTTGGCGACGAAGCGGGTGGTGATCATCGGGACCGGGATGGGCGGGCTCGCCGCTGCGATACGGCTCAGGCTCATGGGCTTCGACGTCGAGGTGTTCGAGAAGAACGAAGGAGCCGGCGGGCGCATCAACCGCCTGCGCGAGGGCGGTTTCACCTTCGATACCGGTCCGACCTTGCTCCTCATGACCGACGTGTACCGCGACCTCTTCGCCGCGGCGGGGAGGGACCTCGACAAAGAGCTGGACCTGATATGCCTCGACCCCAACTATCGGGTCCACTTCGGGGACGGCGACTCCATAAAGGTCTCCTCCAACCTGCCCGCCCTGATCCCCGAGCTCGAACGGATCGAACCCGGTGTCACCCCCCGTTTCTACCGCTTCATGGAGGACGCCTGCCACAAGTACCGTCTGGGGCGCAGCGAGTTCGTCGAGCGCGACTTCGAGAAGGCCCGCGACTTCTTCGGCCCCCGCAACCTCAAGCTCCTCCTCAAGACGAACGCCGTCGGCAACTACTACCGCTCCGTCTCTAAATACTTCGAGACGGATAAACTGCGGCAGACGTTCTCGTTCCAGACGATGTACCTCGGGCTCTCGCCGTTCCAGGCGCCAGCGGTCTACGCCCTCCTCCCCTATACCGAGCTCGCCGAGGACGGTCTGTGGTTCCCACGCGGCGGCATGTACGAGCTTGTAGAAGCGATGGTCAAGCTCGCCCGCGACCTCGGGGTGGAGATCCACCTGAACAGCCCCGTCGAGGAGATAACGGTCTTTGGAGGGAAGGCGCGCGGGGTTCGCGTTAACGGCGAGGAGGTCTGGGCCGACGCAGTGCTGGCGAACGCGGACCTGCCCTACGTATACCGCTCGCTCCTGCCGCGTTCAGTGGGAGAGGGAGACTTCAGGTGGAGGCCACGCAAACGGGAGAAGCTACTCTACACCGCCTCCTCGTTCATGCTCTATCTGGGGCTGGATAGAAAGCTCGACCACATCTCGCACCACAACGTCTACCTCTCGGCGCGCTACAGGGAGAACTTCGCCCAGATCTTTACCGAGCGACGCCTCCCCGACGATCCGTCTTTCTATACCAACGTCCCTTCCCGCACCGACCCGAACGCCGCCCCGGCGGGCATGGAGTCGCTCTACGTTCTCGTCCCCACCCCCCACCTCAACGAGAATGTGGACTGGAAGCGTGAGGGGCCCCGTTTCAAGGAGTGCATCTACGACCTGCTGGAGGAGAGGGCCGGGATCGAGGACATCCGCCGCCGCGTCGTCTACGAGAAGGTCAAGACGCCCCAGGACTGGCTCTCTGACTACAACCTCGAAGAAGGGGCGGCGTTCGGGATCGGGCACGGCATCTTCCAGGTCGGCTACTTCAGGCCGCCGCTGGCCTCGAAGACGGCGCGGGGCGTGTACTTCGTGGGCGCGAGCACCCGTCCCGGCACCGGCGTGCCGCTGGTCACCATCGGGGCGAAGCTCGCGGCGGAGCGAATCGGTCGAGACCTGGGAGCACAGTCCCTCGCCCCCCCGAAAATCCCCACCGGGGTCGTCGAGTAGTGCGCCTCGACCCGGTCCGCGAAGGGCCGCTTGTGGGCAACCACCTCTCCCTGCCGGCGTGCTACGAGCTGTGCCGCCGGATCCACAAGGGGCACAGCAAAACCTACTACTTCTCGACGAGTCGCTTCCCAAAGGAAGTCCGGCCGCGCGTACACGCGCTCTACGCATTCATGCGCTACGCCGACGAGATTGTGGACAACCCCGGCGCCACGAGCCTCGAAGAGCAACTCGCCAACCTGGAGTCCTTCGAGCAAGAGACCCTGTCGACGATGGCCGGGAGAGCGGTCCCGAACCCCGTCCTACGCGCCTTCGGACACACGGCGATCCTGTGCGGCATCGAGACGGACCTCATGAGGGCGTTCATGGGGAGCATGAAAATGGACACCCGCGTCTTCCGCTACCCAACCTACGAGGACCTGCAAGAGTATGTCTACGGTAGCGCCGTCGTCGTAGGATTGATGATGTGCCGGGTAGTCGGTATAAGGAGCGAAGAGGCGACTCCGCACGCCGAAGCTCTGGGCGTGGCGATGCAGCTAACGAACTTCCTGCGGGACGTAAAGGAGGACTGGGCACGGGGGCGGGTGTATCTACCCCTCGAAGACCTGGACCGTTTCGGGTATGCCGAGGAGGAGTTAGGGCGGGAGGTCGTGGATGAGCGGTTCCTCGCGTTGATGCGGTTCGAGGTCGCGCGGGCGCGAAAGCTCTACCGCATCGCCGACGAGGGGATGCGTTACATACCCAAAGGCCGGAGGTATCCGGTCGTCGTGGCGCGCCACCTCTACGAGGCGATACTCGACCGCATCGAGGCGCGAGACTACGACATCTTCGCGAGAAGAGCGGAGACATCCCTGCCTTACAAGCTCCGGGTAGCGGCGGCTTGCGCCTGGGGGAACCCGGAGGAGCTTTCGGCGCGGTATTGGGCCGGCAAGCCCGGCCGGGCCGCGAAACATTTTCGGTAGTGTTGTATAATGCTTGAGTTGCTTTAGGAGGTAATCTGGGCAACATTCATCGAGAGCGGTGGAGGGACGGGCCCTACGAAACCGCGGCGACCGATGGCTTGAAGGACTGAAAGCCCGGAGGGCTGTGGCAGGTGCCAACTCCCGCGGAGGGGACTCCGAGAGATGAGATGAGGCTTATCTTCAAACCTCTCTCCCTTGCCCGGGACAGAATTTGCATACAAAGGGAGGTTTGTTTTTTGCTGGATCTCAGGGAGAAGTTCGGCGAACGCCTACTCGTCGGTGACGGCGCCGTGGGCACACTCCTCGGCGACCGGGGCATTATCAGGCCACACACTAGGGCCAACCTCACGCATCCGCAAATCGTTCGTGACCTGCACGAAGAGTACCTGCGTGCCGGCTCTAGCGTTATAGAGACCAACACTTTCGCGGCCAACCGTCTCAAGCTCGCCGCCCACGGCCTCGAAGAGAAGGTGCGGGAGATCAACGTCGAAGGCGCCCGTCTGGCCCTTGAAGCGACGAAGGCCGTGACGGGCAGCAACGGCGGCCAGGCGCTGGTGATGGGCTCCATCGGGCCGCTCGGCAAACCCCTCGCCCCGATAGGCTTTATACAGACCGGAGAGGCGAAGGACATCTTCGCCGAGCAGGCCGAGGCGCTCCTCGAAGGCGGGGCCGAGGCCCTCATACTCGAGACCTTTACAGACCTCGAAGAGCTAAAGATCGCGTACGAGGCGGTGGCCTCCTTAGGGGCTCCGGTGCTCGCGTACAAGACCTTTATCGAGGACGGGGAGCAACTGGCCGAGGGGCTGCCGGCACGGGTGGCGCGTGAGATCTCTTCCTGGGGTTCGGAGGGCTCGGGGCCGGTAGTGATCGGGACGAACTGTACGGTCGGTCCTCAACGGATGCTCGAGATAGTCGAGCAGATGTCCGTCGAGGCCGGGCCGGTCGCCGCCTACCCCAACCCTGGTCTGCCCCAGTTCATCCACGGCACCATTCGCTACAACCAGGACGTGAACCACTTCGCCAAGTACGGCGTGAAGCTCGCCCATGCCGGCGCCCGCCTTATCGGCGGCTGCTGCGGCACCACGCCGGCCCACGTCAAGGCCCTTGCCGAAGCGCTCAGAGACTTCGAGCCAAACGGTGGCGTCTCCCGGCGGACCTCCACGGCGACGGTCGAGCGGGTCGAGAAGAGGGCCACCGAGCCCGTCACCCAGTTCGCCGAGAAGATCCGGGAAGGCTTCGCGGTGACGGTCGAGGTGGACCTGCCGCGCGGCCACGACATCTCCGAGGTCGTCGAGGCGGCCAGGAAACTGAAGGAGCGTGGGGTCCACGCGATAGACATCTCCGACGGGGCCAGGGCGCGATTGAGGATGGACCCGATAGCGGTCGCCAAGATCGTGCAGGACGAGGTCGGGATCGAGGTCGTAGCCCACATCTCTTGCCGCGACCGGAATATCATCGGTCTACAGTCGGACCTCCTGGGGGCGGCGGCTCTCGGGGTGAAGAACATACTCGCGATCACGGGCGACCCGCCTCAGATCGGGGACTTCCCCGAAGCTACGGGCGTCTTCGACACGGGCGCCGTGGGCCTCGTCCACATTTTGGGCAGGTTCAACCAGGGCGAGGACCTCGCGGGCAACCCTATAGGCGAGCCGCTCGGCTTCCTCATAGGCGCGGCCTTCAACCCGACCGCCAAGGACCTGGACGCCGAGGTCGACAAGCTCAAGCAGAAGGTCGAAGCCGGAGCCCATGCGTATTGGACTCAGCCGGTCTTCGAGATAGGTTCTCTGGAGAGGGCGCTCGACAAGCTGGAGGCGGAGGGCCTGGACGTAGCGCTCCTCCTGGGCCTGATGCCGCTGCGTAGCGGCCGGCAGGCCGAGTTCCTCCACCACGAGGTCCCCGGCATAGACATACCGAAGCACGTCCGGGAGAAGCTCGCTTCGCTCGACAAGGACGACGCCCCGAAGTACGGCGTCGAGGTCGCCCAGAAGCTCCTCGTCGAGGCCAAGCCCCTCGTCAACGGCGCCTACCTCATGCCTCCGGCCTCGATGCCGCATCTGGCCGGGGACGTGATGGAAGCGGTCAGCGATTAGCACCCAGCAAGACCAGAACGCGAATAGCTAAGAGATACAGGGAAGGAATTATGGTTCTCCAGAGCACGATCAGGGAAGAGAGGGAGGCCCGGGCGAGAGAGTTTCGGGCTCAGTTAAAGCAACGCATCATGCTCCTGGACTGTGCCATGGGGACCATGATCCAGAGCTACGACCTCTCCGATGAGGACTACCGGGGGCACCGTTTCAAAGACCATCCCGGGGAGCTCAAGGGGAACAACGACCTGCTCTCGGTCACCCAGCCGGGGATAATCGGCGACATCCACGAGGCCACGATGGAGGCCGGCTCGGACATCATCGAGACGAACACCTTCTCCTCCACCTCCATCGCCCAGGCGGACTACAAAATGGAGGATCTGGCCTACGAGCTGAACTACGAGGCCGCCCGCGTCGCCCGCGAGGCGGCAGACGCCTACACCGAGAAGACCCCGGACAGGCCACGCTTCGTCGCGGGCGCCCTCGGCCCGACCAACCGCACGGCCTCCCTCTCACCGGACGTGAACAACCCGGGCTTCCGTAACATCACCTTCGACGCGTTAAAGGAAGCGTACAAGGAGGCGACACGGGGGCTCGTCGAGGGCGGGGCGGACCTGCTGCTCATCGAGACCATCTTCGATACGTTGAACGCGAAGGCGGCGATCTTTGGGGTCAAGGAGTACCTCGAAGATGAGGGCATCGACGTGCCGATCATGCTCTCCGGAACCATTACCGACGCGAGCGGGCGCACGCTCTCGGGCCAGGTAACGGAGGCGTTTTGGAACTCCGTGCGCCACGCGAACCCAATAAGCATCGGCCTGAACTGCGCCCTGGGATCGAAGGAGCTCAGACAGTACATCGAGGAGCTCTCGGCGATCGCGGAGACGCACGTCAGCGTCTATCCGAACGCCGGGCTTCCCAACGAGTTCGGCGAGTACGACGAGAGCCCCGAGCACATGGCGGCGGAGATCGGGGAGTGGGCCGCGAACGGGTGGCTGAACATCGTCGGGGGCTGCTGCGGCACGACGCCGGAGCACATCAAGGCGATAGCCGACGCGGTAGCGGATCACGCGCCGCGCGAGATACCGGAGCTCCCGAAGAGGCTGCGCCTCTCCGGGCTGGAGCCGGCCAACATCGGGCCGGACTCGCTGTTCGTGAACGTTGGGGAGCGGACGAACGTCACGGGGTCGGCGCGGTTTAAGGACCTGATCCTGAACGACGATTACGATACGGCGCTGGAGGTGGCGCGCCAGCAGGTGGAGAACGGCGCCCAGCTCATCGACGTCAACATGGACGAGGGGATGCTCGACGGCGAGGAGGCGATGGTCAACTTCTTGAACCTCGTCGCCGCCGAGCCGGACATCTCGCGCGTGCCCGTGATGATCGATTCTTCCAAGTGGTCCATCATCGAGGCGGGCCTCAAGCGTGTGCAGGGCAAGGCGGTCGTCAACTCCATCAGCATGA
>JAABVA010002913.1_pt1 | contig 16682 bp, 22 predicted proteins | sample 5560331 | NCBI WGS metagenome assembly JAABVA01 (sample SAMN12812661, study PRJNA571458) | rock metagenome | isolation source: Antarctica rocks | place: Antarctica: Victoria Land, Mt New Zealand sud | collected 2016-01-07 | reverse complement strand
GGCTGCACCAGATAGCCTTGACCATGATCAAGGTCCAGTATGTTTTATGATTTTCCAATGTGAGAAACAAAAGACTGCTGATTCCGTGTGCCGGCAGAACGGGACAGTAAGGTAGGAAGAGGAAGATGTTAGTTGATGAGTGAAGAAGTCTGTATTAATATTCTACACTACGTGAGGCGGCGGGCCAAGGTGTCGTACCTGAGGTACCTTGAGTTAATAATATCTTAAGGCTTAGGTAAGATTACCTTAGATCCTACCTAAGGTAACTTACCTACCTTAGTTGACACCGTTTCACGCTAGCGCCTAAGGTACCTGGTACTTCGAATATCAAAATAGGTACAAACTACCTTTAGTGCTTACCTAAGGTACACAACTTCATGGGGTTAACTTACAAACAAAGAAGAGTAAAAGACTTCACTGGTCCATGTGACTGCATAAAAGACTCAGATGATAGTCAGCCTGTAAAAAAGACTCAAATAGACTTTACTTTGACACTAATTCTTTGTCTATAGTAAACATGTTGCTGTCATTAAGCATTTAATGTTTACATTCATCATTTAATGCATTTTGACCTCATCATCATTCACACACTTGTGTGCCTCACAGAAGATCTATGTTATGATGCTGGTGTCTTTCTTTCTCTCACTACACTAATTTGCTGTTATAACCTTTTCTCATTTCACTATTTCTTTTCATTTAGGTGTTTGTTCTTGCTTTATTCACCATTATGAGAAATTGCTCCTGTCTGCCTGCCCTTATGATGTAATAGTCAGATGACTATATAGCTGAGACTTCTTGTCTACTTAGCAAGACAGCTTTTTACCTCTTGACATTACCTGACAGTAACAATCTAAGAAGAAGCAGATTTAAATGAAGAATATGTATGTTCTGCATAAGCTGCATCAAAATGATTTAAGAAACATTAATAAGAATTTAAAACTGAAAAATGCAGTTCATTACTGCAGTACATGTCATTAGATAAAGCATAATGTCTTTATATGCTGTAGATTACATAATTAGTAAATAGAAGCAATTTAAATATGTGAACATTTATTGTTTATTTGTTTATTTATTTACTATTCTAATGTTTATTTACATTTTGATGCATCAACACATTTTAAGACACAAAGACTATTCAGATTAGCACTTAACATTGAGTTTATTTAAGTCTTTTTTACAGATTAACTATCATTTAAGTCTTTTATGCAGTCACATAAATCAGTGAAGTCTTTTACTTAACAAAGAAAGAAAGCTGATGACTATACATGTTAAATGATCTCACTAAAATGTCAAATAATCTTAATAAAGTTTATTAAAAGATCATCTGATCTTTTAAAACATCTTAAAATCAATTAAGATTCAATTTCTTTGAATATATTATTAATTAATTCACAATATATTAGCTTTAACTTAATCTTTAATACATAAACACATTAATGTATCTGAAATACATTCTCAATATATTTCATATTGCTAATTCTAACTTTCTAATTCTAATCACCTAACTCCCTAACACTAATTTCTAATCACTAATTAGTTATGAATAGATTCTTCATGAATTTGTAATGAATTATTAATGAATTACACAGTCACAATTTCAATTTCTTGCTTGTTAGCTTCACAAAAAACTTTAATTTATTGAATTAGTGTAAGATCATCTGAGGTTTTAGTGAGACCATCCAACCTGTGTCCTGAAAGCTGACTGCCCCAACCTGCCTGACCGAAATAGATCCGCTGTACTAGTAGTGTACGAACTACACTTTCATCTTTCTAGTCTTACCTCCCGAAGCCAACCAGACTCAGGTACCTTCTTGCTGACCCCCAATCCTTCAAACTATCACACAAGCGGCACAGACAACATTCTCAGCCTTCTCTTCCATTAATATCTTTCTCCTCTAGTCTCTGCTCATCCTTATACTATGCATCTGTAGAAGGAACAAGGCTGCGACCAAGTGGCTTGAACTAGCCCTAACTCTCCTCTCTAGCCTTTGCTGGCCCTTGTACGATGGATCTGTCAGATGAACAAAGCCCCTTTTCGGCATCCTTCGACATTTACCAACTCTCTCCTCAGCCTCTGTTTTCGTATATATAATACACCAACTTGTTCCCCTTCTTCATGTCGCTTCTCAGTACACCATTTCTCTTTCACCATTCAGTTCACTTCTCTCACTCTTCTTCCTCCACTATAAAAAGCACTAGACATGCCGACCATTGCTTTTGCCCTTCTTTCTCTATGCGCACTGGTCGCTGCCGTCCCCAACCCCATTGTTGCAGCGCCGTCCGGCTTGGACGTCAATAACCCTTCTGGTTCGGACCCGACATCACCACCCAAGTCCATTTCTTTCCCTAATGGACGGCCCCCCAACCCCTACCCATGCGGCATACCCACCCAGCCCGGCCATTGCAACGGACAGAACCCGTCGAATCACTGTTTCAATACCATGGATCAATCAGGCGGCTACCTGTGGTTTGACAAGGACTCGGAATGCAGCAACTCTCAGAAGTCTACACTGGAGACTGCCGTGTGGGATGCGACGACGCTCGCCAGCTATTCGTCCGACTTCCCACACGGCAGTCAGGGCACCCACGGCCAAGCCGCGGGCATCTTCTACATGGGCCCCGACTTTGCCAGTCAGCAGACCCGATTGCCGGCAACTTGAAGCGTGTCTGGCAGTTCAAGACGAGTAAGACCTCGAAGAAGGCGTACATCACGGTCAGCTGCAAGGATACCAAAGGCTATTGCGGCCGAACGGTCGAGGGCAAAGGCGTCGGAGGCTATGCTTGGACGTACAGCGGCTACACCGGTTATTACCAGTACATCACCCTCTGCCCGGTGTTCTTCGGCCTGGACACTCTCGACACTAAGATCAACGAGGTGGAGCAGGAACTCGCCAAGGTTAGCACGACAATGGCCAAGGACATGACTTGGCTCAGAAGTACCGGTCAATACTTCCTTCACGAGATGATGCACACACGCATTGCGGACGGCGGCGTCGAGCCGCATATTACCGATGAATACGTCGTCCCGATTCCGAAAGGAGAAGAGCCCGGTACCAACGATGTCAGGGCGTATGGGCCAAGACTTGTTCATAACCTGGCTATACGGTCTCTCACTGCTGGTGGTGGCGTGACTCGAGCATCGACAAACGCTGACAGTTACGCGATGCTGGCTAATGCTGCCTGGTGAGTTTGATCAACAGTATGAAAAATCATGCAGTACAAGCTAACCCTTCTTTGTGGAGGTGGTGGGACACGACGGGATACTTCCCCGGCGTACCTGGAAAGAAAAACCCACGCACGGCCCAAGACGACTTTGACGACGCCAACTTCCCGGTCTCCCTCCACATCGATCTCGACAACACCATGCATCCGAGTACTGCAGACTTCACCAGCCTATTCAACGCTGATCTACAGACTTTTGGCAACGGCCCTCCCGACCCGGAGACCGCGACTTCGACCCCTCCACCGCCGCCTCCACCGCCGCCTCCACCGCCGCCTCCCCCTGCGGCTGACATCTGCGGTGACTGGTACAAGATCTTCTACGACCATTTCGAGATCTACGGCAAGTACTTTGACGCTACTAAGTTCGGCCTCGATGGTGCTGGGCTCAAGAAACAGATTTCAGGTAAGTGAAAAGGGAGACTCGTCCCCCCCTCCCCCTCGGGGCATACCAATTTACTCGGCAAACTCGGCTTTGCAGAGGCTAACGCTACGTACGTTTGAACCCAGGCTGTGGCCCCTTGACTCTATGGAGCTTCGAAGAGCGAAAGCACGATCCTCAAGGATACCAGTGGTTTGCCAAGGGAAACATGCCCGTCGGAACGAAGGCGTGTATAGGTCGTGCTGTCGTAGCCGCAGGCGGAGCTTCCCCTGATGGCTGCACCGGCCCCGGATAAACGATCGTGGTGGTAGCGCGCTGCTCTCGTCGTTCGATCGTCGGCTTCGAGGATTCTTGGACCTCCACTAGCCTACTGTATACTACACTGTCAAGCAGGGCCAAGTCTGGTCCTCTCGACGTCACGTAGAGTAGAGCGTCCTTTGTTTTGGGCGCGTCGGATGAGGGGGATGGAGGGGTGATTGTGATGAGAAGTAGCTGTATGATTATTAGGGCCCCGTCTACGGAGAAGCTGTTGAATTTATTGATTGTTGTTGTAGAATCCATTCGTATCGCTAGGTTGACCGAGATACTGAGTCTCACACACAGGGGGTTCATTGAAACTCTCTCTGTTGGAACCAAAGCACTCAAGCATAACATTCAAAGAGCAGGCATACCCGGAAAGGCCCAAGTCTAGCGCCGAGAACGTCAGCTCTGGGGTCAGCCAACGTGACCCTTGATCTTGAGAAATGTACGTTTACCGTTTTGGGTCATTTATCCACCTTTGATACTTAGTTACATGGGACACCCACTACGACCCGGCCGGTACCGTCACTGGCTTCCCCTTTACGGTAGAGTTGACATACGTGCCTCGCGGCTGACATGGACTTGTCCGCTTGTCTTTTTTTAAAGAGATGAAGATGAGCTATCGGGCTGTTTGGCCGGTTTGCTTTCATCGTGCCCTGCTGGGCGAGCGAGCCTTAGCTGGCGGTAGACGACTTATGGATAAAACTAGACCAGATTGAACAACGGACCCCATCGGCTTCTTCCTTCTTATGGTAGGTGGTGGCGATACATGAGGTCCGGCATGCGGTTAAAGCTGTCGAAGGTTATTCGGTTGATTAGTGTATGGTTATGAATCTTGAGGCCCGTAAGGGTATATCAGTTTACTCTCATCTGGATTGGCCAGAATAGTATCTCCGCTTTGAGGTATACGATGCTGAATAACAAAGGGTAACCATGTACAGAACACGAACTCCTGTCAAGCCTTGGGAAGTCACTTGCAATAAGAACTCGATTTTGTCTATATGTTTTAGTACAGAGTACCGCTGACCTTGCGCCCTAGATAGCAAGACGCCCTGCGCCAGATGAAGGAAATTGCCGAAGCCGAGAGACCCGGAGCCATGAAACGCCACCATGCCATATCAGCACATCCACCACAACGTCGACAGCAAAGTGAGGAGAAGCAAAGCGGTGATGATCCCCGCACCGACCTTGTCGCTCGTCTTGATCACTCTCGTGACGTTCGGGTTGCCGGCGTCAGTAGCAGTGCCGGTACCGGCCGAAGGGTTGCCTTTACTCGTACCGCCCGTGTTGTTCGTGACGGGCGAGGTGACCTTGGAGATCAGGTTGGATTGGATGACCGACAGCGCACTCATCTGCTCCCCGACGCCATACTTTCCGTCCCATTGCGCCTGGTACCATCTCTGACCGCACGTCACTCCGTCCGTACCTCCCGAACACTGCGCCGCAGCACCTTTGGCGGAGGCTTGAAGCTTTGTCATCACGACGTCGGTGGTGAAAGGGGCAAGCTGAGTGGTCGCCGCCATCCAGCGAGATAGATAGGCTTTGAATGACGGTTGGTCGTTGTTGCAGGACTGTCTGGGCTCGCATGCGACCTCGGACATGATGTTGCCGCCAAAATCTCGTGGGAAGAATATCTCAGAGCCGTTCAGGATACCCTCCACACGAGTTCGCCACTTCGGATCACCATTGGTCTGACGTTAATCAGTTTAGACAAGCCTCCGACTGCAAGGAATGAACGGAGCCGTACATAGTTGTACATATTTGCAGCCCCCAGCAGGAACACACCGTAGTTGTAGGTCCATTGAAGATGGGAGGCATCCGTGCAGTTCTTTCCCGTTGCCGATCCGTCATTGATCTCCCAGTTACTGCTTAAGAGAGGGGTCGACGACCACCAATCCCACATCTTATCCGCCCATTCGGCGTATGTGCCATTGTTTGTGTAGCGGGCGAGGCGAGATGCCAGTTGGAAAAACCCTCCGTTCGAGATGGTGTTCTTGTAGTCGTACCCACTGTTGAGAGGGAATATCTGCCATCTTAATCCTCCACCACATGTCGACGTGTCCCAACGACTAGCTTGAAGGTTAAAGACGGCCTGCGCAAGAGCAAGCCAGGAAGGCTTCTGTGGAGGGGGATCGGGGAATTTGAGCTCGGCAGCAGACATGGCAGCAAAGGCCCAGAACACTTGGTCATCATTTCCCTATCATTTCAAGTTAGAAACTAACCACCAAGGCCAGACGTAACATCTCAACGTTGCCAAGAATATGAGCTAAGTTGGCGGAGGGTGATCTCACCTCCGATTTGGTCTGGTTTGGAGGCATATAGTCATTATTCGGTCCGACTTGCGCCTGAAGTCCGTCCATCACCAGTGCATTGTATTGCGAGTCGCCTGTGTAGAACCAGTACTCGATCAACTGGCCAAACATCGCTCCCGCTTCCCACCAGTAGTATGGTTGCACCAGCAGTCCCGGGGTTTGACCGGGCACGTTCCCGGGATAGTACTTTAGCATGCCAGCCGCGACGGTACCCGCAGCGGTCTTGATCGAATCTATGCAGAACAGTACATCGATAGTCAGAAGTCATCCCATAATCGGATTCAGCCCGCGCCAGGAAATCAAGCGTTCCAAGGTAGTAGCGTACCGGTACTGCTAAGGTCCAGCTGAATTGCCTGCGCCAAATGGCCGCCAAGCAACATGATGTTCAAAGTTTCGAACAGCCGCGAAGGTCCATAGTAACACCTCATCGTGACTGTTGGAATAGAATCGGAGACGGATGTAGAAGGGACTCGTGATTGGAGCCGAGTGAAGATGAATCCAGAATACGGCACAGGTTGCTGACCATCAGCACATAACAAATATCAAAGCAGAACCGTCAGTTGCAAATGAGAGACTATCTTCCGTTCGCAGCGGTCAGGTAGTTAGAACTGTTAGCAAGGTATAGGTCTGATTGAGGCTGAAAGGGAGAGTAAGCCGACGCAGAGGTCGCGCGCTGTAACGTTACACAAGTCGGTGCAACGAAGGGATGAAGTTCAAAGGCGCACTTGAGTCAGAAGGTCTTTAAACTCAGTGATTGTAAGGAGGTATCTTTGGGAAAATAGGATTCTCAAGTTCCTCAGAAGTAATACGACGAAGAACGAAAGATGAAAGACGAAAGATGAAAGATGGAATTAGCAACTGCGGCATGGTAAGGTCCATGTAGCTGTCCATCCTGACTGTGAGGTGAGGTAAGGTAAGGTAAGGTATTTACAAATAACTAATACGTTGCCTTATTGAACAGCTACGGTATGCTGAGTGCAATTCAGATGGCTTTATCGGGTGTCGCGTTGTTTGTTTCACATGGATAATCCTTTGGCTATTAACTATTGGATTGCCGTGCCGTACGCGTAAGTTACCTTACAGTAAGGTACCTCAGGTATCTTACCTGGTACCTGAAGAAGTTACTGACTTACTGTAAGGTTAAGACCAGCTCTATACCTTAGTGGGGCGCTTGCCAAGCTCCCGTTGAATGCTTATCTTCACGTCGTCAACCATACCTTAAGGTACTACCTAAGGTAAGGTAAATCAGGACTACAAGTATATGTCAATCCAAACCACAAACCACAAATCGGACTAGACAATGACCTGCAATCTGACTTGCATGGCTCCTGCTCCATGAACATTCAGCTGCCTACTTGAGATTGCTACAAGCCGGGAATCGGTCATAGGCGGAAGCCGTCCAGTCCGTAGGGCCGAAGGATGGGATGTTCCCAGAGCCCCTTTTCAGCCAGTTGGCCTGCCGGTCAGCCTTCCCCACAGTTTGAATGTTTGCATCAACGGTGGATCAATGTATGCCGTTGGGCCTGGGGGGAGGAGTGATGTTGATGTCTGCGTGTTCATGTCTCCGTGTCAATGTCTGCGTGTCAATATCTGTTATGATTCCACGAGCTGTCAGTTCTCGGCGATTTCGAGGACATCCTCGTCGAGTCGAGACGTGTGAGACTCAAACTTCCCCGCGGCCTTGTCCGCGATGATAATGTGGACGACCAATGCACTGAGGTATTCATGTCTGCCAGAGATCTCTGTTGTGGAGGGTTCACTTTGCATGGTGTGTCATTTGAGGTAGCATCCGCTGTCTGCACTTACACTTATCAGCGTTTGATCCTGAGGAGCAACAGGGAGCCTGTCTTGTCAAGTGGAGACATGCGAGAGTCCAAGTTCCCTGCTGCCTGCCTCCAAATTTTGATGTGGACAATCATCGCACTGAGGTACTTTTGCCCGCCAGTTGACTCTCGTGTGAAGGTTTCTCCTTGCATAGTGTGCCGTCTGGGGTTGCGTCTGCCACCCGCAGTCGCAATTGGCGGCGCCAGATCTCATGGAGAAGCAACAGGGAGCATGCCCCTACCATCACCTGCCACACCTCCAAGAGCAGTTCACAAGCCCCTTATAAAGAGCAGGCCCTCATACCTTCTTCGAACCTGTTCCTTCACCACCGCACTTCCACCACATCGGAACACGTCCAAGAATTAGCTTCATAGTGTATCGGACTCCAAAATGCGTTTCATCTACCTCCTCTCCGCGCTCATCGTCGCCGTCGTCATGGCCGCTCCAGGCCCGAGCCCAAACGACAACGTCCTAACCCCTAACGGTCTCCTGATCACGCGCCAAGATGTTCGTATCCGTCTTCGTAATACACATCCCATTGCCTAGAGGCAGAGCATAACATACCCTCTGACGGTGCCTTCAACGTACCAGCACCCTGATCAAAAGCTGACCAGAAAATCTCTCCGACATTGCTGCGAGGATCGGCCCGGGTGTGGCTGCTCCGACGTTCGTCCCCTTCTCTCTTCTACCCCTCGTCAAGTCCCAGCCCACAGCCCCGAGTGTATCCCCAATGTACATGCTAACATGGTTGATATCATAGAACTGCTGCGGCGGGACGCGTTGCGTAAGTCTTAGCGTTGCGCTGAACACCAGCGATTCATCAGTCCAAAATTGGAGCACTGACGCGAGAGGCAGTAAACTGCTTCCACGACAATCAGAGTGGGTTGTGGCTCGAACGTCTTGCTGAGCGAGATTGTGCTTGGAGGAAGCGGCCGGTGCATTCAACATGCAGTATCTCACGTGCATCTGAGTGGAAAGTGCAAAGCTATGGCATGCGACGTGCTTGCGTAGCTGAATACCTCACTCGATCGAGTCTCAAATCCATTCTTTGAGTTGCTATCCTGTTGCTGAGAAGCTTCCTTCAGAAGTGGTAGTGCACGTGTCGCAGTGTTTACCTTTGATCAAAGAGCTCTCGCACATCTCCACCGTCATGCCAACTCTTAAATGGACCCATCACTGCTAGGTTTCAGCGAACATCAGCGAGATGAGCCGAGACGGAAGTCGCGAATGAATTAGTGACATCGTTCGCTTTCATATTCCAGACGTCTAGAAAGTAAGGATACTCTGACCGGATTGGGTCCACAAGGAGCTCCAATCCGCCCTGAGCACGCGAATGACATGTCCCAAGGAAACTCGACGTGTTAGAATATGCGAACGGAGATATATCCCGAAAGCATACTAGAGGGCTTGGGATCTCCCTCTACTTCTTGGTAAGATAGGCTTGGAAAGTCTTAGTAAGTACATTGAGAACTTGAGCGAGAGACGAGGGCAATATTGCAGTGCTTTTACACCGCCTGTCCATCATGCAACCTGGAACGGAGACAAAGCAATACCGAAACAGCAAGCCGAAGTCAATATCTTGCAAGCTCTTTGCTCACGGCGTTAGGGGATACTTTCGTTGCTAGGTAGGTATTCAGTGTTTCTAGAAGTAGGAACCTAAAACTCTTGAAGGTGGGAACGGTGAAGCCGGACCTGTGCTCCAATTGAAGGGAATGAATTTAATTGGCCAAAGGACGAAGATGTTGAAGAGGAATGGGAAGGATTGGTGCGTGGAATGCTGACTAATAAGCACAACTGAGAAGTTCAGACTGACACTCTTGGGGTATATCACCTTAAAGTTATGATCTCTTGGTCGTCCAGTTTCGAGGAGTGAGCAGGGTTGACTGGACTTCATAGTTTGGTTTCCATGCATTGCTAGCCATCGTGGACAGTACACATTGACCGTAAGCCGAGTCAGATCCACTGACCATCTTGGGTCTTGGCTCGGTGTGAATATAATGCATTCCCAGAGTGGAGATAACTCTTACTCCTGTATAGGAATAGCCTTAGCTAGTGCGCCCAAGAGACCGTACCTCCTGCGAGTTGATCTCCTTCTCAAGACGTTCCTTGCGCTCTTTCCACAACCTCAAAACCTCAAAGCCAACTTCCACCGCAATCAAAGCGATGATAGTCCATTCCAGTACCAACCCATGCTTTTCACTGAGGCGTTCGCGTAAGACGCTTGCTATTTCCTGTGCATAATCCATCTTCTCGTTGAGTACCTTGATTCGTACCCCGACGTCTAACGCTCGTCCCACCTGATCATAGTAGCCTTCGAGGCCTAATTCATGTCGGCTGTCCCAGAAAAGATCGGGAAGGGAATCGGTGAGCTCAGAGTACAGGTTGAGCTGTGCTCGAACGCTGAGGAGCTGGCCGGTCTTCCGTAGAATGAAAGATCTGGTGAATGGCAATCGTGATCCACGTGAAAGCATGGTTGGTATCGATCGCGTAGACTCGAAGTAATTGCTTAGAAGGCTCTCAAGCACTGCGAGCTTGGTGGATCGAGCTAAGCCGGAGGAGAACGCAATTTTCGCTAGTACTGTATCCACATTCTGACGCTGGAGTTTCTGTCCATTGGCGCTATGAGTGGAAGATCTGGTTGTTTCTTCGTCCGTGGTGGAAGTGGATACTTCCTGAGATGATGATGCTGGTATCTTAGTGCCAAGGATGATTGTATCGCCTCTGATGCTGCTGTTCTCTCTGTTTGGATCTTCCAGATACTCAAGATGCTCTGTCTCAAGTTGATCGAGGTGTGAATTTTCCGCTGCGGGCAACAAAGTCCGACTGGCAAGGAAAGAGACTGTTCCCTCTGGCAAGGCCCAGGCGACCAGAGTCCCCGATGGGAATATGAACACATCACCTACTTCTTCGCCCATGTGGATTCCCTCAGTTGGCCCAACTGAGGCATGCTTCGACGTGATGGGAACTTGGATGTGGACAACCTGGGGATATAGTCCGGTTCTGTATGGGTCCAATTTGTACCCCTTGGTCTGAAGAAGCCGGACAACATGAGGAAGGTCAAACTGTTCAGCAACGCAGTAGGCAGTCACTGTCTTATACCAGATGTCTGTTAGCGAGTTATCTTCGTGCTATGGCTGGGAGGCAGACCTTTGCCTTCGGTAGTCCATTCAAGGCAGGTTTGCCTGGTGTGGTGATTCCATCTCTGGACCTCTGTGCCTCTACCGCCACACGCCGTAACGACGTCTTCCCAGCTGGGAGTCTTGATCCCTTGCGCTGCTGAGGCTGCTGGTATTCTGCGTTATCGCCATTGCGGGGCGGATCTTGTCGCTGTTGTTGTAAGGCAGCATTTGAAGAAAAGAAATCACGGCGGCGGGGTGTTTGTAAGACAGGACTGCCATGAATATGTCGACCTTTCAGAAAGTTCGTATGTTTCAAGCTAGAGCTACCCTGGACGAATGAGCTATAAAGCCGTTGTGAGAAAGGAGATTTATAGCTCAGACCACGGCGGGCGATCTTCGCAAACATAGGCCAGGCTTATACCCAACGAAGATACCACTTGCGACAACAGCAATCTGTGTGCATATCAAATGACCTTAGCGGTGACTGAAATAGGTAGTGTATCAAAATCTCTCACAGTAGGGTAGCTTTACAGTTTGTTCACTACCTATGACATAGCTGGAAGCGAGATTTGGCATTGTAGATCTTCACGCTCGGCATATGTCTACTCTCACCGGCGCGCATGGCTTCAGAAGCGGATAGGACGGACCCAGACGAGATTGTAAATGCTGCGCGTGCTAGGGACAATTCCAACGACGATGGAGAGAATAGCACCGACAGTGGTAGTAATGCGGCCGAAGAAGAAGAGGAGGAAGATGAGCCGAAGCTCAAGTATCTGACCTTGACAAAAAGCCTTGATCCTGTCTACCGCAACGGTGATGCTACCAGCGCATTTCTGGTCACTGGAGACAAAATGGTATGCGGCATGCTCGGCCAGTTCAGTGGCGTTCTGACCAGGCGGCTGGGGAGCATATGCTGAACGTTCTTAGATCATTGGTACCCATTCTGGCAACACTGTACGCACAGCTCGACGAAAACACCCCCTAAAAGGCCAAATGCTGACATAGTACAGCATGTCTTATCCTTGCCCTCCCTCCAACCAATACGAGTATACCGCGCTCACTCAGCGTCCATAACTGCAATCTCTATATCACCATTCCCGCCCCCTTTACCTGTTGGCAAGGCAAATGCATTGGACAGAATCACATCACAACACCAGAGGTCACCTGCACAGTCACTCGCGGCTTCCTCAACGACTTCACCCGGCCCCCGGAGCCCAAAACCAGCTCCTGTCCCTCCGACAGCCTCTAATGCTATCCACATAGCCACATCCTCCATAGACGGGAATGTTTGTGTCACATCTTTGATCGACTCTAAGGATGTGATACTACGAAACTTCGCCCGGCCCGTACAGGCAGTAGGGCTATCGCCGGACTACAGAACTGATCGGTCCTATCTTTCAGGAGGACTTGCCGGGAAGCTTGTACTCACAACTGGTGGCCGCTCCGGTACAAGTTCAAGTTCCACTACTACAGGAAGTACGGCAGCGTCTGCATCAGGCTGGTTGGGGACGATTGGCTTAGGCTCAAACACCGGTAAAGACACTATTTTACATTCTGGAGAAGGTGCTATCGGCACCATCAAATGGTCGCTTTCAGGCAAGTTTGTAGTATGGGTCAATGAGCATGGAATAAAGATAATGCGTTCGAACCTACACATTGAGAGCGCGGACTACGATCCTGCATGGAAGCGTATAAGCCACATTGATCGACCTAACCGTCCTGGGTGGGATGAAATGGCTGGTGTATGGAAGCCTCGAGCGGAGTGGATTGACGAAAGTAACCTCGAAGCGGATGTTGATCCAACGACCACGTCTTTTGGGTCAAATGGGGAGACAGCTAAGACCTCAAAAGGCACCGAAACCCCGAATGCAGGGGGAAAGAGCTCTAAGGTGAGGCAGGATGAAAAACTTGTTGTAGGCTGGGGAGGCACTGTGTGGATGATTATTGTACATCCCGAGGGGCCCGGTGTGGGGAAGGATATCGGCGAAAGAAAGGTTGCACGTTCAGAAGTCATATCCATGTGAGTATCCAATACGACTGCACGTTTTTGATGCACTGCTCAAACAACCATTCAGGTTGCGGACGGACTGTATTATATCGGGCTTATCGCTTTATACCCCCTCTTTGCTTCTTGTTCTTGCTTATATCATACCGGACGATGCGGATAATCGGAAAGGTTCCTCACCAGACACTACGCCTAAAGGAGGACGCCAACATCGAAAAAACGCATTGCAGCCAGAGTTGAGGATCATCGACCTCAATACTAAGGAAGAAATAAGCGCCGACGCGCTCAATGTTAGTCGGTTCGAGGGTCTTTCAGCAACTGATTACCATCTGGGGGTAGTACATCCCCCTTCCAGACCAACAATAACAGGGCCCGCCAGAGGAGCTCTTGAGGCTATCGGTGGAGGTCTTTGGGATGCAACTACGTATGCAACGACATACGCAGCTACGTATCCTACGCGACTGTTTAGCTCTGCTGCCAGTGTTCAAAGCCAAGGAAGCAGCAACGATGCAGAGACTAGTACCAAAGCTGGGAGTGGTGCCAGCTTTTCCCAAGTTCTCGGTCGAACGATCCAACAGCCAACAACCATAGGTCAGGATGGCGGAATGAAGATTCTGATCCATAGCCCGTACGACTGCGTTCTGGCGGTGAAGCGAGATCTTTCTGATCGGTTGTCGTGGCTCGACAGTCATTGCATGTACCAAGAGGCTTGGCAGTTGATCGATGAACATCCTGAAGCCATTACGACGACTTCCGATAAAATCTCGGAAAGCATTCCAAGCACACCTACTAAGCAGGCTAGCCTAGTTGATTTCTTTGCAGATGATGGCTCGCAGACAACCGGATCTGCCGCTCAGGGTTTCAACTCTGCTGCTGAGAAAGAGAAGCGCCGTATAGGCGAGCGTTGGGTGCAGCAATTAGTGAAATCGGAGGATTGGAAAACGGCTGGCGAAGTGTGCGGTAGAGTATTGGGAACAGCTGCTAGCTGGGAGCGCTGGGTTTGGACATTTGTCAACGCCAGGAAATTTGAGGAGATTACGCCCTATATCCCAAAGACCCAGCTTCAGCCACCGCTCCCATCGGTTATATATGAGGTTGTCCTCGGACACTACATATCATATGACAGATTAAGACTAGAGGAGCTCCTTTCCACCTGGCCTTCGGAGTTGTTCGATATCGGAAGTGTTACCGCCGCTATTGAGGGGCTACTGAAGTCGGGCGAAGTCCGCGAAGACACGGTGGAAGATGGGAAGAAGGGTAGAGATTGGCGGCTCCTTATGAATTGTCTGGCAAAGTTGCTCATTGACGATGGGCGTCCTCGGGAGGCTTTGAAATGCTATATCAAACTGCAAGATGCCGACGCCGCCATGACCCTGATACGAGACCACCATCTTCTGAATACACTCTCGGATGACATTCCAGGTTTCATATTATTGCGAGTCTCAAAGGAGCAAACTGAGACCGCACAGCTCAGTGAACTGGAAAAGGCAACGACCGAATCAATCGAGCTACTTGTGAAAGAATCACAACACGGCATCATTCATCCCCAAACCGTCATTGCTCAGCTCCGAGAGACGGACGGTCTCCTCCCGTACCTCTACTTCTACCTCCGAGGACTATGGAAAGGATATGGTACCGACGAGCAGCTTCCATCCACCGACCAAACCATCAACGAGAGCAAAACCCTCGTGGAAGAATTCAGCGACACGGCCATCGAGATTTTCGCCGAGTACGACCGGCCTCTACTCATGGACTTCCTCAAATCCTCCCACTCCTACACGCTCGAAAAAGCCCTCGCCATCAGCGAATCACGCAACTACATCCCCGAGCTCGTCTACCTCCTGTCCAAAACCGGCGACTCCAAACGCGCCCTCTCCCTCATCCTCGACCGGCTCCATGACATCTCCCAGGCCATCTCCTTCGCCAAATCCCAGGACGACCCGGACCTCTGGACCGAACTCCTCGAATACTCCATGGACAAACCGCCCTTCATCCGCGTCTTGCTCGAGGAAGTCGGCACCGCCATCAACCCCATCGCGCTCGTGCGCCGCATCCCGAAAGGGCTCGAGATCGAGGGTTTGCGTGAAGGGCTCAGCCGCATGATCAGAGAGTACGAGATCCAGGATAGCATCAGCGAGGGCGTGGCACGGGTTCTGAGAGGGGAGGTGGCGATGGGCATGGATGTGTTGCGGGCGGGACAGAAGAGAGGGGTCAGATTCGACGTCAGCCACGATAGACACCGGCGGACAACGGTGTCGCAGCCGGAGAAGGGCGCGGAGGTCGAAGGATCGACGGTCAGAGAACCGAAGCCAGGCCATTGCGTTGGTTGTGGTAAGGCCTTTGGCGAAAAGGGTAAGCTCTGCTCTTGGTTGTCGATGTGTCAACATTGACTCCTTCAGCGTGCTGACAATGACTTCTAGAGACGGATACCTTGGTTGGGTTTGCATGTGGCCATGTTTTTCATCTCGACTGTTTGCTTGCCTACAAGGGCACCCAGCAGTCGACTGTCACTGAGCTGGAGGCAACTGTGCAGACCAACGAGGAAGACGGCTACACCAGCCGTAGCGTTGGGGCCAAGGTCTTGCACGCAAGGCTGATACGTGACAGGATAGCTGACGGGTGTCCGTACACTGTACATAAGAAGGAGGCATCATGATGGCATCTGAAGCTTTGCAATCAAGGGAGCGGGTGCATGGGTTGGCGAAACAAGGTCGAGTACTCAGGAATCTACAATATATTCATTGAAACCCATCTTCTCAAGTGAAGCTGTGACTGACGAAGAAGCTAAAGTGAAAGTGATTTATTAATCTAGCGAGACTACACAAAAGCGCCGTCGTGAGAGGCTGCCCACACGCTGTCAACGAAAGCCAACGGCACAGAGGCTACAAACTCCGAGAGAAAGCACATCGCCATCCGACATACATCGCAGTCAGTAACACCGCGCTATAGAGACGCGTCGCGCTCAAAACCATAGGACAGCTCAAGACCATCGAAAGCGCCAACCACCCATCAGGTCCACCGCAGCCTAGACCAGCACCATCGCATGGACAAAGCTGAGCCCAACAGTCACCACCAGGAGCAACACACTGTAGCTACCGGAAGTCGCGTCGTTGCTCGTCGCTGTCGCGATCGGCGCGGTCGGAGAGACGGACGACAAAGTCAACGTCTGGGAGGCGGTAGAGGTGGACATTGCTCCAGTTCCAGTGCCCATCATGGCAGTGACGTTCTGAGGAACTGGGTATACGCCAGCGGTCGGAATGGCCAGAGGAGCGGCAGATGCGAGAGCGGGCATCGACGTGGTCGAGCAGTAGTCAGGAATCGAAGTCACGGTGACAGTGACGGTATTGGTCGAAGCTGTACGCGAATAAGTTGGCAAGAGATCAAGACCCATCGAGCGATGGAAGCGGTGGAAAGGTTACTAACTTGCACGAGGAGCGAGCTCGAACTCGTGAATCAGCTCAACTTGATGAACTTGACGTGCCTCGAGATCACCTAGCAAATATGGTCAGTGAAACGCGTCT
>JAABVA010002910.1_pt1 | contig 16693 bp, 17 predicted proteins | sample 5560331 | NCBI WGS metagenome assembly JAABVA01 (sample SAMN12812661, study PRJNA571458) | rock metagenome | isolation source: Antarctica rocks | place: Antarctica: Victoria Land, Mt New Zealand sud | collected 2016-01-07 | reverse complement strand
TCACGTCGTGCGCGATCTCGGTCAGCGCGCGCTGGATGGGCAGCAGGCGCTGCAGGTCGCCGCCGTTGGTCTTGAGCGTGCGGTGCATGTCCTCCTCCATGCCCTCCGCCAGCAGCGCCAGCCGCCGGTGCCGCCCCTGGAAGTGGTGCACGGTGCCCTGCGTCGCGCGACCTTGTCAAGCCACCTTTGCCTAATATTCAAGTCTGTTCTTGAAGACCAGCGACGTGCTCTCCAGCACGCGCTTGGCGGTGTGTTCCTCGCAGACTTTGCTATCATCATTGCAGCAGCAGCTCCGGCTGATGCAAACCGAACTAGCTATGTTTCCCGTCTTACGGCGAGGCTGGGACAAAGGTCCTGCTGGCGTTGCGCAGAACCTGCTGACAAAATGCCGCGGATGCTGGCCAGGTGCTTCATTGCTGCGCTTTGCCGCAGCGCGTACCTCCAGCAGGCCCTCGAGCACGCACAGCTCAAAGGGCAGCGATCCGCCGCCGCCCACCACGTGGTCCAGCACCAGCTGCGCGACCGCGACCGAGTCCCGGTGCTTCCTGCGGCCGCGCGCGCGCGCGCGCGCTGTCGCGCACCCGGCTGCCCCTGCACTCGAGGCCCCCCGGGCTCGCGAGGGCAAGCCTGTGCTGCACTGTCCAGAGGCCTGCCCCAGCGCGCCGCAGGTCCCCTGCGCTTTTCTGACTCTCCCGCCCTGCTCTTTGTTGAGTTGTCCTTGACAGCCGCCCCTGGAGAGAGAGCGACAGGCGCTGCCGCATACCGGATGTCACAGTGCTGCCCCGGTGCGTCGACCACGGCAGGGGGCTTGCCAGCGTCTGGCGGGATGCGGCCGCACCGGCAGGGGAACAGGCAGGCGCGCTCAGCAAAGATCACGGCGGCCGCCGCCTCCGTGCGGAAGAGGATCAGGTGGCCGCGCGGGGTCAGCGTGGCGCGCTGCGGCGAGTCGAGGCCCGCCGGCCGCGGCTGGAACAGGGAGAGGTCGCGGGGCTCCAGGCCCAGCGACTCTGCTGTCTCCTGCCTCTCCTCCACGCCCCCGTCTGGCCGGAACTGGACCACCTGCAAGCGCCGCAAGCAGGCCGCTGGCGGGCAGCGTGTGCGACCTGCTGCTCTGCACACGCGTCAGGCTTGCGGGCCGCTGCAGCCGCTGCAAGAGCACAGAGCTGCACAGCAGGCCCTGGGCGACGCGTGCGTGCGCTGTGAAGTGCGAGCTTTGCCGGGCGGTGGGTGACTGCACGCGTGCGGCACCTGGAACGTCACGGCGGCCTGCAGACGTTCCTGCTCCACCTTGCTGCTGCTGGCGTGGCTCTGCCGGCACACGAGCTGGCTGGCAATGCCCAGCCCCTCGGAGCGCCCTTCCCTGTCGCCCGCCTCCCCGCCTGCAGCCGATGCAAGCCCGCGCCGCCCCGCCCTGAGGCTCTGCTTCCCTTGCACGCCTGAGCCCGGCACGGGAAGCCGGCCGGCGGCAGGAGGTGAACGCCAGAAGGGCGCAGGTTGCGCATCTCCACCCCCACTCGCACAGCTGGTGCTGGCGCTGCAGTGCGTCTCTCGCCTGGCGAGCAGGTCGGCTGCATGGAGGCCAGGTAAGCTGCAAGGGCTGTAGCTCAGCGCCTCCGTCTGTACAGTGCGAGGTACCAAAGCGCTTCCACAGCCCAGGCGCGCCACACGACTGACCAGGCGCTGCATTGCGCGGTGTGCTGCGCCCCCCCTTTGTCCCATCGCTACCTGCACCAACTCGACTTTACGGGCCTCCTCGACTTTACGGGCAGAGCACACCCCATGAAGACCTCCTCAACGGCTAGCGAGCACACCCACACTCAGTCCCGCAGACGGGAAGCCTTGATTGCTTGCACCTGCTGGATTGCAGGCCGTGCTCGAGACGCTTGTGGCGCGGGCACCTCAGTTTGCAGGCCCCTTGTGCAGACGATGGACGCGCGTGGGCCTGTACCTGGCTCACACACAGCACCAGGTAGAGCTCCCGCTCCGCTATTTGCTAAAGAGCGGTTTGCAGTAACTCTTTCGCATCTGCATGGTTGCATTTGATTTCACCGACACTGGCCGCAGTGCAGCTCCCACAACCGGCTGCCGAGGCATCTTTTTGTGCACTGCATAGCGCTCACTTGGGGGCACTCATATGGCTCACACATTTGGTGCTGGCGCGGAAGCAGATGCGAACGGGGCAGACAGGGCTGGCGCAGCGGCTGCGCTCGCGTCTGCGGCGCTGGAGGTCGGGACAATCACCGCGCAGCCAGCGGCGGGCGTGACCTACCCCCCAGCGCGCGCCGCGCAAGCGGACGTGCTCGCCGACGCAGAGCTCTTCACCGCCACGCTGCGCGAAGTGCTGCAGGCGCTCGGCGGCAGCCTTGACAAGGTGAGCGAGCGGCAGCCGCGCACCTGTGGACGGAGGTGTGCAGACGCTGCCAGTGCTGGCGTCGCCCCAGCAGCCGTGCAGCGGCAGGCCACAGGCGCTGGATGCTGCGGCACATTCCGCATGTAACAAGAAAAGGCTTGCTGCGGCAGGTGCCGCGCATGGCGGGCCGCGAGCTGGACCTGCACCAGCTCTACCGAAATGTCAGCGCGCTGGGCGGCTGCCTGCGCGTGACCGCGGAGAAGAAGTGGCGGGTGCGCCGCCCCGGCCGGCGCAGCCCCCCTCCGCCGCTCGCCCGCGGGCGCGCTCGCCGCCCTGCCCGCCGCCCAGCCCGCCGGCCCGAGCTCCCAGGTTCCATGCTTTGACGCGCGCTCGCTCTGCGCCGGGTCGCACGAGACGCCGCCTTGTCCAGTCCATCAAGCTCCATCAAGCTCGTCAGGTCTGGTGTCAGGCTGCGAGTGCGGGGACAGGTTCAGGGCGCGCATGCACGGCGCGCAGGAGGCCGGCGAGAGCTTCAGCTTCCCGGACACCATCACGAGCGTGAGCTACCAGCTGCGCAAGGCGTACCAGAACCTGCTGTGGGACTACGAGCAGGTCTACCTCTGGCGCGCCCAGGGCGCGCGCGCGCCGCCGCCGAGCAACCCCGCCGCCGCGGCGCGCGGCGAGCCTGCCGAGGGCGCGGTGCGCGCCGGCCGGCCCACGCTGAGCGGCCGACGTCGCGCGCCCGGCAGCACGTGTTCGACAAAGTCCGAGGAGTGCGCTCGGGGGGGAGTGCGCATCGGGTGACCATCCCGGTAATGACTCGGCATGCTAGGGCGCTCGCTCAGCCGCGCTGAGCGCCCGTCAGGATTGGCCACGCATTGAACACTTGGCCGCCACCCGGTCAGTGCAATGGGGCCGCTGCATGGGGCTCGGCAGGAGACTCCCTGCTCCGGTGAGGCACACGTGCTCGCGCGCGACAGCGCGCTTCAGAGGTCCCCGCACCCCCGCCTGCTGGCGACCCGCTGTGTGAGCGCCAGGGCCGCAAGCGCAAGGCCGCGGAGCGGGATGTGGTCGCCACCGCGTTCCCGCCGCTGGCGGCCGGGACGCCCATCCAGCTCACTGCGTCGGCCGCAGGTGCGAGCTCCGCAGGCTGTCGCGCCGGCTGCTGGCAGGGCCTGGCCGGGCGTCGCACGGCACCCGCCAGCCTCCCTGTCCGTCCCTGGACCTGCCGCGCACGCATTGTCCTGCGAGCTGCACCAGTGCTGTGGAGCAGAGCCCTGTGCGGCGCGCTCCAGGCGCTACCCCTGAGGCGGTGTATACGGGCGCGCGCTTGGGGTGCATGCGTGTGGACCTGAAGGCTGAGCTGTTCTGTCGCATCCTGGGCCACGTGTGGCTTGCAGGTGTTACCAGGAGGCGGCCTTTATGTACTGCACACTCGCAACCGCGCCCGCGTCTGCGGCTGCATGCATGGGGCCTGATGGCGTGATGGCCACGCTGCCAGGCGGCGAGCTGCCTGGTGTCCGCGAGGGGCGCACAGAGCAGCGCAAGGGCGGCAGCGCGCGCGCGCGCGTCACGCGGTGGGGCGCTGCGTCCGCGCAGTCGCGGGCGGCGCGCCGGAGGCGCTCTGCGTGGGGCGGAGCGGCACCGTGCGCCTGGACGCGCGATTTGACGCGGGCTACTTTGTTAGCGTGCGCGTGGCCGGGCAGGACTTCCGCGGCATGCTGTACTATCCGCCGGCCTGCCAGGCGCGCCGCCCCGCTGGCGGCCACCCACGCGCTCTCAGCGTGTCCACCCACGCCTCCACCCGCGCAGCTCGCAGCGCGGCCTGGTTGAGGGCAGGCCGCCCGGTCCATGCGCGCGCATGCACCAGGCCCTTACCGAGCATGCCGCGCCGGGCATGCTCGCGCGCGCATGAGGCACTGCAGGAGCGGGCGCTGCTTTATCACTGGCACGCGTTGAGGCTGCGTGGCGTGATCCACTCTGCGGGCTGGTTGCCTGTCCTGAGCCCTGTGCCGCCCGCATCACAGCCGCCAGCACAGCGCGTGCGCCTGCATGTCATGTTGTTGAATGCGACAATCTGTGGAGGAAGGGCACCCAGCATTGGGGCCGTGTGCGGATTGCGCAGCTGGCTCCCCCCGTGGCGTCTGGCGCAGCTCCGGGCGCGAGCGGCGCGCGGCTGGCGGTGCGCGCCCTGCTGTCCGCCCGCCTTGTGTGGCCGTGGCATGAGCCTATCTGTAAAGGTCTGCCATCTTGAGGGGCTTGTCGCGTGCTCATGACGCCTGAGCGCCCATCAACGGGCGCGCTTCCCGCCTCCTGGTGCGCAGCGTGTGCACAGCAGTGCATCCTGCTGGCGTCAAGTGGTGCTTGGCAGGCAGGCGGCGCTGCATCGTCGGCTCTGGTCCAGGGCCGCAGGCGGCTGCTGAGCCCGGCCCGCGCGCTGTCAGGCGGGCGCCGGCGCGCTCGCGCCGCCGCCGCGCGCGTGCCAGGAGCCCTTCGGCTTCTTCCACGCCGAGGCGCGCCAGAAGATCGGGGCGGTGCAGCCGCACCTGTCGCCGCAGGAGATCACACGGCGGGTGCGCGGCGCCCGCCCGCCCACACGCCGGGCGCCCGGCAAGGGGCTGTCCGCGCGCGCCGGCCGGCCGGCGCCTGCTCTGAGCGCGGCAGGGGCGCGGGTTCGGGCGGAGGGCCGGCCGCGCAGCGGGGTTGACCAGTGTGCGGAGCATTGCGGCGGGTGCAGCGCACCAGCTCCTGGGAGCCGAGCAGCGGCGACGTGGGCGCCCAAGCAACGGAGTGCACAGCGGAGCGCGGCGCGCGGGGGGCCGTGCGCGACTGACGGCCGCCCGGCTCGGCGCCAGATATCGGAGCTGTGGACGCAGGCGACCGAGGTGGAGACCGAGCCCTACGCCGCCCTGGCCAACATCGACCGCATCCGGTACCAGTCCGAGCTGGAGGCCTACAATTACAGGTGCCTCGGCCTGTCTGCATTACCGAGCGTAAAGCCTAGATTGCAAGGCAGTCCATCACAGTCAAACACTGTGCTTTGCTTGCAATTTCTCACACAGGCCTGCTTCCTTTGGTTGACCAGTCTGCGCGCCATCATGCCTCTGGGAATCCAGTTGCAACTGGCCACACCTGAGTGGCGCTCGCCCATGAAGAAGCATACACGCTCGGCGCCCAGCTCCTCGTGTACGCCGGCCATGGAGTACGCTGAAGGCCAACCAGCCTCAGTTGGGAATCTAAAGCTAACGTGCTGGGGCCGCAGGCTTGCCACGGAGGCCGCTGCGCAGCAGGCAGCCGAGGCCGCCCAGCAGGTGGCGGGCGTGCAGCAGGCCACCGCCCAGGCGGCCAACCCCATCTACCTGCGGCCCAACGAGCCGCCCCCGCCCAACGGCGCCCCGGCAGCACCCGCTGCTGGCGCCTGTGCCAGTGGCGATGTAGCGCAGAGTGGGTCTGCATGGTCACCGCACGTTGTAAAACTGCTTCCAAGCGCGCCGCTGGGCCGCGGCGGGCCCGCCAGTTATGACACATGTTTGCTCGTGTGTGCAGCTGTGTGACCCGCTACACATCATTGGCCACTGAGCTTGCGGTGGTGGTGCCTCTGCTTGTGCAGCGCAGTCGTGGCGGCAACGAGAGGCCTGATACAAAAAACTGTGTGCGTGTCGTCTTCTGTGCGTCCTGGTTCTGCATGTTGCATGCACAAAGTCTTTTGCATGTAAATGCACTGTGCTGTGTTTAAGACAGTAGTGCGCTGCAGTCTGCATCGTATGGCAGACATCGAAGAAAATATAATAAAACAAAATTTCATGTGGCCCTATTCGAACCCTGCTGGCTGCCCTAAATACAAACTATAAGTCCAAGAGCTGCAGTGCTAAGTGCAGAAATACATAGGATGACCTTCATCTGCGCGTCTTGATCACTTGACGCACAGCTCGCGCTGTTGCAATCAGCCTGGCTGCGCCCCAGCCTGCTAGCGAAGCGCTTTCTGCTATCCGTAGCGTGGACTGGCCAGCAACTCAGGGGCTGTGGGAGGCTTTGAAGCATGTGCAGAATGTTCAGCCAGATGATGCAACATAAAGCAACCAGGTGCGCTGCTACCAGCGGAGAGCAGGAGCCCTCTGTTAAGATTGGGCCACATTGGCAAGCTCCTCATGGAATTCTTGCTTGCTCCTATCAGACACGTCCTGGGAGCGCTTCAGCTCACCATAGGCCGAAAGACAACACCTGTTGGCTTGCAACTGCTTGGGGACTGCAAAACCTAACGCACTGCGCACATGTCCAAGGTGTCTGGCTGCCCAACCCTTGGCTCGTACGCGTCTGAGACTGCTACAAGCCCTTTGGGAAACGTGCCTGCTGTGAGTTTGTAGCACCAGAGTGTAACAGGGCATGTCTCCAAGTAGTGGGGGTGTGTATGAGACGTGGCTCTTGAGCGATGCACAGCCTGCTAGGAAGCCACGAGACAACACAGCGTGCAAGTTCTGCCAAGCGACCGTCCTGTGTGCGTGCAGAGTGGAGATGCGAGCGGCGCTGCGCAAGCCTTGCCTGCGACCGGAGTTGGTGCACGGAGGTGAGCCACTCCTGCCTCACCTACCCGCCGTCACTCTCAGCGCTAGCTCGGTGACCTACACTGCCAGCCTCCACCCGTGCGGTGACAAGCGCGGTCCCCGCAGGCCGCACGAGGACGGCGCTGGGCGCGTGCGGCCGCGGCGCGCGCTTGGCGCGCCGCGCGCCGGGCCGCCCGCGGGTGCAGAGCGCGGGCGTGGTGGACTCGGAGGTCGCGACAGTTTCGCGCTCGACGCCCGTCCCCGCGCCCGCCCCGCCGCCGCCCGCCGCTGAGCTGGTGCCGCCGGCGGGCGCGTACGCCAAGGCGCGGCCCCTAGCCCTATCCAGGGTTGCACCAGCAGGACAGGCTGGCCGGCTCCACCAGGTTGAGGCATATCACGCTTGGTGGCTGACAAGATAGCGACTCACCTGCTACGACGCTGTGCGCATATGACACCGCTGCAACCAAGAGACTCGGGCGAGTGGAGGCACGCGTGCTGCGTGCCTGTATGCTGTGCGCCGGAGACGTGCACCAGCGAGCGCCGCGCCAGCCTGGTGGTGGCGCGCCCGCCAGCGCTGCGCGCCGCGCAGGCGGTGGCGGCCGGCGCGGCGAAGGCCGCGCTGCCCGCCGGGACGACGTTTGTGCTCGGCGTTGTGGCCGGCGCGTTCATCGGGTTCGGCTCGTTCCTGGCGCTGTCGGTGGGCGGCGCGTGCCCCGGCCTCGCCTCCGCCAACCCGGGGTTGCAGAAGATGGTGCTGGTGCGCACGCTGGCCCGGGCGCTGCTGCGCTGGGTTGCTTGTCGATGCAGCCGTGCGGCTGCAGATGGTAAAGCTCTTCTGAGCGGCGTGCGTCTTTGCAAGCGCCTGGCGCGTCGGGTAACTGCTCAAGTGCCTGTGTCTGATCGTGTGCCGTGTGCTTTACTTGGGCCGGTGCACACGGTCAACGTGCTGGCGGCGCGCTGCGCAGGGTGCGTTCGGGCTGCCCTTTGGGCTGCTCATGGTGCTGATCTGCGGCGGCGAGCTCTTCACGGGCAACACGGCGCTCGTGACTGTCGCGGTGCGGCTGCCCCCCCCGCCCCCGCGCTCGCCCGCCCTGAGAGGCTCCCGGCCCGTGCCCTTATTGACGCTGTTCCACGGCCAGTCTCTCGTCTGTTTTTTTTTTTTTTTTTTTTTGGGGGGAGCCTGGCCCGCCCGCATGCAGTTCGATCACTCCATGCTCCGTGCTCACGGCCGCACACCAGGCCCTGTGGAGCAGGAGGTGATGCCTCAACAGCAGGTCACAAAGCCGCGGCCTCCCGCCCAGCGCCGACGAGCGGCGCCGCCGCGCAGATGTACGAGGGCAAGGCCACGCCCGGGCAGCTCATCAAGAACTGGCTGGCCTCCTACGCGGGCAACTTCGTGGGCTCTGTGGCGCTGGTGGCGCTGGTCGCCGCGAGCGGCGCCATGGCCGCGTCCCAGGCGCCGGCCGCCGTGGCCGTCGCAAAGACCTCGCTCAGCTTCAGCCAGGCGCGCCAGGATGCCGTGGCGGCGGCGGCGCGCCAGCCCGGGGCGGGGCGGCTGCCTGGCAGCCCACTGCTTGGTGGCGGCCTGTGTGCATGGCGCATGGGGCGTGATGATGCGTTGGCTGGGCTCTCCAATGGCACGCATGGCGCCTTGGCCGCTGCTGCCGCCTCACCTGTCCTGTGCGGGCGCGCGCGGCGTGGCGACCGCAAGGCCTGTGATGCCCCGCTCGGTGCCTGCCCTCGCGTCTGGGGGTGTCGTGCCTGAGTCGAGACGAGGCGCGCCAGGAACGCGCGGGGCAGAGGGGCACGCGCGCGCGCGTGCAGGCGTTCGCGCGCGGCGTGCTGGCCAACTGGCTGGTGTGCATCGCGGTGTGGCAGGCGGGCGCGGCCGCGTCGCTGCCCGGCAAGGCGCTGGGCGCCTGGTTCCCGGTCTCCGCGTTTGTCGCGCTGGGCCTGGAGCACTCGGCGCGCCCCGTGGCCGGGGCGCCCCGCGCCCGCGCGCGCGGGAGTCGGGGCCCCGAGCGGTGCTGGCGACCGGCAGGGCGCTCTGCGGCATGCGGGTGTAATGCTGCGGGGGCACCAACATGAGTCAGCTGTCCGCGGCTTGGGGGGGGGGGGTTCAAATCAGGAGGTTCAGATGTCACGTATGAGCCGGTGCGATATCTCACCGGGCGCTCGGCCGCGCGCAGATCGCCAACATGTGGATGATCCCCATGGGCATGGCGCTGGGCGCGCCGGTATCGGTCGCGGACCTGCTGCTGCGCAACCTGCTGCCGGTTACGCTCGGCAACCTGTTCGGCGGCGTCGTCTGCGTCGCAACCGCGTACTCGATGTGCTACGGGCGCTTGCGGGGCGAGTAGCGCTCGTCCGGGGCGCGTGCGCGCTTTCAACCCTGCAGCAGACACAGCCTTGATGTATATTCAGCGCATGGACGTCTTGTGACTGTGAGCCGCTCAACCAGCCTCCATGCTGCGGGTGCCCGCCGTGGTAAGAGCGCGTGCATGGTCTGTGCTGAAGTGCAACAAGCCTGCATGAGCCAGCTGGGGCTGCTTAGGCGTGGGGTGGGTCAAGCGGCTATCAGGCACACAGGCAACTCAGCATACATTGGGATGTACTTTGTAGGCAAGAGCTTTAAGGGGTTCAGGCAGTTGCACTTATATTATACTAGACAAGCCTTCAGGCAAGGCGCAGCAGCCCCTGGAACTGACGTTGGCACCTCTGCCCACAGCTGCTGCAGGCAGGGCCACTGGCACTGGCCGCCCGGCCGATATATCTTGGCAGGGCCTTTTATGTACAGGGCTGTAACTGTGCATGCACATGTGGGAGCCGGCTGCTGGTGTTCGGTGAGCCCGTCGCAGCTCCGATGCACCCATAAGCGTAACAGCATGCCACATTTTACACTGAAGGGCTGGCCAGCTGGTCAACCGGACAGGCAGGTAAGAGACCACAAGATATATCACAGACTGGAAAAACATCAGGAGACCAGGCCTGACCAGGCACAACTAGATGAGCTTGAAGGATTGGCACGTTCAATGTTACCACATCAGGCGCCCAGCACACCAAACACCAACCAGCTGTAGAGAGAAGACACAGATTAGCAGATCACAGGGCGCCCGGCCGTTCCACATGCGGCCTCGCTGCCGCTGGTGCTTCAGGCTACGCTTTTAAGACTGGAAGTAATCAACACTGCAAAATCTGCTGGCAACATCTTGTGTTTGCTCGGGTTGCCGAGCAAACACAAGATGTTGCCAGCAGATTCAGCAGTATTGATGACTTCCTGTCTTAAAAGCGTAGCCTGAAGCACCAGCGGCAGCTGCAGGCAGCACACCGACTGCAACGGCTCGTCTGCCGTTCCTCTTATGGTGAACAGGCTAGCAGATCACAGACCGCTCGGCCGGTCGGCCCTCCGGGGCGCAGCGATGTGCGCCACAAAATGCTTCGCACGCACGCATGCTGCCTTTGCGCAGGGCCCCGTTCCCCTGGCGGCCAGCTCCCTGCGCTGCTCGGCGCCACCAGCAGGCTGGGCGCCCGCACGTTGTGCGCCACTCCTGCCATTAAGCAAGCAGGTGTGCGTGGGTACGGTACAGCACACTCCTAGTATATGACATATAAAGCACGCTGCTGCCGCAGAGATCCCTCCACCCCGCTCGTAGACGATCGGGGCAAGTATCCTCCATCGGCGAGCCTCCCTCCAGCCCCCGACAAGGTCAGCTGGGCGCGCCAGAGATTGCACCAAGCGTCGCGCGCACACACTCCTCGCCGTGGCCGCTGCCGCCGAGTGAACAGTGGCGCGCCAGGTGCGCCACACCGCGCTGCATACGTCGCCTCCGCCGGCTGTAGCACGGGTTACACGCACTTGCAGCTCTCCCACGCAATGGCCGTCGCCGCAGTGCGGTGCCAACGACAGCTTGAAAGGTCTTGCAAAGTGGCACTCCCCTTGCGCACATGGCGCGAGCCAGCCCTGCTGCAAGCAGCCAGCCGGCAGCGAGGCCGACTCTTGCTGTGCACGCACAAGAGTGCCACGTTTGAGGGACCACCGCAACTTGCAAGTGAAACCACTATTCGTAACTGCCGGTGTGCTGGAGGTCTGCAAGTGCGTGTGCGACACGTGCTACAGCCGCCGAAGGCGCCGCATCAAGCGCGAGGCGGCGTGCCTGGCCCGCCGCTTGCAGGCACGCCCAGTGGTCAGGGGCGAAAGAGGGCTCGCGACAGCCCCTCCGGACCTGGGGCTCGACCCTGCTGCAGTCCTGCGTCCTGGTCCCGAGCGCACGTTGTGTCCCACCTTGCCTGCTGGCGGCGGGGCGCGCACGACGCCCCAGTGGAGCCCGCCGCATACTCGCAGCCTCGGTTGCCTAGTGGCGGGCGTTTGCGACATGACACTAGGCAGGCAAGGTGGGACACTGCACACTGGACCAGGAGACAGGCCTCCCGCGCATCGCCATCGTTGCTCCGCGCTGCAACTGGCCGCTTGCGGTGGTCTTGCAAAGCTGGTATCTTTCCCGCTACCAAGTGCCCAGCGAGGCGATTAAACGATGCATTTTCAGGCGTCCCCTTCAGCCCAGGCACCCTTGCTCACTCCCGTAACCCCTGAGGGCTTGTGCTCAGAAGTGCAGCCCCTCACACATCCTGGAGCCAAACGAGCCTTGCAGCCTTGGATCCTGGAGCCTGCTGGTGGGACACGCCTGCTTGGATACGCCCCTGCAACATGACTGCAGTGGCTGGCACCATGGACTGGCGCCGCTGCTCGCTGGACGGGTGAGCCCCGGCGCTGAAGCTGTTGTGTGTCCTCTGTAACTCTCAGCGCCAGGTCTGTGGACTGCTGGCATGTTGTGGTGCCCACTGCGGGTGCCTGGGGCGACATCTTGTTATGTTGCCGTTGATGTCTGTCCGCAGCACTGGCTGCTGGCTACCGCTAAAGTGGCACAGCACGGCCTTCACGCACCAAGTGCTGCACACCAGGCACCCCGCACGGCGGTGCGGCCCGCCGTGGTGGCAATCCCGCGGCATGGGCGTCACACCGTCAGGGCACTCACTGAACGTGCCCACCCGGCGCAGGTGCGCGGATGGGTGGAAGACTGTTGACATCGAGCGCCTCCGCTTCGATGAGTGCGCGTGCCCCACGCCATTTTCGTTGCTTGTGGCATCGTTCCGGACGGCACTTGTCAGGAACGGCATGCTTGCGGAGGTCAGGTTGCAGCAGAGCGTCACAGGCAGTGCTTGCAGGGGTGGTAAGGCGCTGAGGCTGCAGGACTGACACAAGTGCACAACCAGATGTTTTCTGACCCCATGTGCGGCCAATGCGCAGGGGCAAGGCCATGAAGTGGACATACCGCTACGAGGCGCAAGACAACGGCAAGGTGCTGCTGCTTGCCCTGTCACGACCTTGTTGCCTGGGTGCAGTGCATTTTGCCCTATGCTTTCAGCAATGTCTGTCAGGTGCAGCGAGCCTATGCTATGCGCAACCAGCGCTGCTTGAGTGCTGCACAAAGTAACCTCGCTGCTGACGATGGCCGTGCGCATATAGTTGAAGTTTGCTCAGCGGCGTGCCGTGCGGGATTGCAGGGCCTGACCTGGCGCGAGGTGCCCGCGCTCGCCCCGCAGCCGGGCAGGCCCCCGCTGCTGGACGCGGCTGCCCTGATTAAGTTCTCCTACAAGAACTGCCTGGAGGTGCGGCCACCATGCTCACATGTTCGGAGGCTGCAGGTGTATGCAGGTGTATGTCTCAGGCTTGTGCTTGAGTGGCAAGCGCTGTTGCATGCAAGGCTGCGGTGCCTTCCAGTGTTGGTAGAGCGCTGCCGGCAAAGTGCGCAGCGACATGCACAAGCCACCCTGTGCATGCTCAGGGCACGGCACTGACACCCTGCGGCGTTTCTGCTGCAGGCGTCGCGCGCCTCCGCGGCCGGCGCAGCTGACATCACCGCCGCTCCCGCGGCCGCAACGCTGGACACGGCACCCGCGGCCGCGCCAGCCAGCGACCTGGCGACGGGCATCGCCGAGGTCAAGTCCCGCGCCCCGGTCGGCACCCCGCCGCTGCCGCCCGATGCCGCGGCCAAGGACACCAAGGAGAGCGCTGCCGCGCACGCCTTCCCCGAGTGGGCGCTCGCCCCCGCGGCGCGCCTGCTCAAGGCGGCGCTGTCCGCGCCTGCCGCCGCCGCAGACAGCCGCTGCAGCCGACCTGCCGCACCCGCCGGCGCCGCGGCGACGAGCGCGGCGCACGACGCCGCGCCACCGGCCACGACGAGCCTGGCGGCAGGCGCGCCGACGCCGCCCGCGCCTGCGGCCGCCGCAGACAGCCGCTGCAAGCCCCCTGCCGCACCCGCCGGCGGCGCAGCAACGAGCGCGGCGCGCGACGCGGCGTCGTCGGCCACCACAAGCCTGGCGGCAGGCGCGCCGACGCCGCCCGCGCCTGCAACCAATGCGGGCAGCTGCTGCAGCACCCCTGCCGCACCTGCCAGTGGCGCAGCGTCAAGCACGGCGCGCGACGCCGCGTCCCCAGCCGCGCCAGCCTGCCCCGTGGCGGCAGGCGCAGCGACGCCGCCCGCGCCTGCGGCGGACGCGGGCAGCAGCAGCGGCGGGAGCAGCTTTGAGCCGCACGTCCGTGTCAAGCTCCTGCAGCTGCTGCACGCGGCACCTACTGCTGCTCCAGACGCGCGCCCAGAGACAGCCACGGCTGCCCTGGGCGCCGGCGACCGCGCGGCGGCGGAGGTGCCCTGCAGCAAGCTGCGTGCGGAGGCGCCGCCGTTTGTGCCGCGGGCTGCGCTCCCCGCGGCGCCCAAGCGCAGCAGCGGTCTGCGCGCTGACGCTCCGCCGTTCGTCCCGCGGGCGAGCGCGCTCGTATGAACATGCAGTGCGTGGCGCCGCAAGCGATGCGGGTGAGCCCTGGCGCTAGCAAAGTGATGTGCAAAGATGGCTTACATCTCCCCTTTTGTATTGAACATGTACATGTATTTGCACGCCACATACCCATATGTGCACTGCGCTCAATATGCGCACAGAGCAGGTGTGCACGTGCGGATGACAGCCGCTGCACAGCTGTATGCGTATATATCACTGAATTACTTACAGTGTGGCCACACATGCTGAAGACTTGGGTAGACAGTGCACTGAGCGCCCCGTTGCGCACGCAGGGCACCCACGTCAACGTTCACTGCAGCTCATTTACCCCACCCAGCGGACGGCTGATCAAGCGTGATATACCGAGCCCATGGTGCTGGCGATCTTACCCACCCCTGACGACTGGGCCAATGCTGGCTTTGCCTGGCGTGAGCACGTGTGATTTGCCGCCCAGTAGATTTGCTGGTGAGGCATTGGGCCTTTGCGGCCGCGGTGCCCATATGTCTGGTTTGACATAGGTTGAACACAATTGACAGTGCCTTTGACTTTGCTCATGGCTCGCGCTCTCCATGCGCATGGGTAGGAAGCATGTTCTAGGGCTGTGTGCTGCCAGTATGCTATGTGTTGCGCTTATCAGGCTGTGGTGCTGCCCAGCACCCAGGTAGGTGGGATCAGTGCAGTGCACTATAGGCCTGTGAGCGCTAGACCAGAACGTTATATGCTCAAGCGTTACAGTTACCCCGTACATTTACGCAACAATGCATGGCCTTGTAAGACTACTTGCCAAACTTTCGTCGGCAACTAGCAACAGTCCAAAAAGGAGCACGCCATGTTTCTCACTTGTGTAGACCAGAGGGACCGCTTGGGCCACATGCAGCGTCGCCTGTGGCAGCCTGCGCCTGCAACTTGCAGGGTGCAAGCATGGGAACATGTCAGGGTTATTGTGCTGTGACTATGCTCACTTTGAGGCGCAAACCGCCAAGCAGACAAGGCATGCATGCCTATCAGCCGCCCGCCGCCGCCCCGCAGCCATGACTGATACCCGCAAGGCTTGCGTCGCCATGCGCTGCATGATTCATGCGAGCGTGCTCGCCCGCCGCAGGGCTCACCGGCATCGCTTTGTGGCCACATGACTTGGAGACCGCCCTGAGCGCGCCGGGGGGCCGCTTCGCCAGGCCGCGCCGACGTACTACTTTGCGGCGGCGGCCGCCGCGCCGGTTGCGGGGCCTGCGGCCGCCGGCAGACAGGCATGCATGCCTTGTCTGATTGGTGGCTGTGCCACAACACCACAACACAGCAAATCCTTACGCGCTCCCATACTTGCAGCCTGCAAGTTGAAGGAGCTGGATGCCACAGGCGACGCTGCATGTGGCGCAAACGGTCCCTCTAGTCTACAAAATGACAGAGACGGCGTGCTCACGCCAGGCATAACCCGCTTGGCTCGATTGTCAGGGGTGGCGATAACGCCAGCACCACCCAATTGGTACTTTGCGCTTGAAGCTGCTCTGCGGCGTGGGCTACATGGGTTGCACAATGCTATGACGCAGGTGCCTGCGCGCGCAGTGGGGCACTCAGCCATGGCACAGCCACCAAGCAGACAAGGCATGCATGCCTGTCAGCCGCCTGCCGCGGCCCCGCAGCCACAACTGACACCCCCAGGGCGGCCGCTGACTTGGGAAGGCTGAGGTGGAGCCCGCTGCTGAGCAAAAAAAAATTTCCCCGAGTATGCGCTTGCCCCTGCGCTTGCCCCTGCCAAGTATGCCGCAGGGGCGAGCGCGTCGACCGGGAATGCGGGCGCAGCAGGGGACTGCAGCAGCCGCGCGGCGTACCTGCCGAAGGCGGCCCTGTCCGCGCCTGCGGCCATCGGCATATGATCCAGCCAACATGCATGCTGGCTATTATTCATTCATGCACTGCTGAACAATTTGCCGGCAGCGCTCTCCAATGCTGTTAACGCAGCCTTGCGTGCAACAGCTACTGCCACTTGAGCACAGGCTGAGACTTACACCTTCAGCCTGTGAAACACAATAAACATGGTAGCCGCACCTCCAGGGACTTCTTGTACGAGAACTGGATGAGCGCCGCCGCGTCCAGCAGTGGAGGCCTGCTCGCCTGCGGGGCCGGCGCAGGCACCTCGCGCCAGGTGTGGCCCTGCAATCCCGCGCCTCAGCATTTTGACACCGCCGTTGCACAACAGGCGCGCTTGTTGGTGGGCGAGCCGCCAATGGTGCAGAAACTTGAAGGCAAACGCGAAGGCCTGCATGTCGAGTCAAAGTCTACCCAGCGGCGTGCCGGGCGGGAGTGCAGGGCCTCACCTGGCGCGAGGTGCCTGCGCCGGCCCCGCAGGCGGGCCGGCCTCCACTGCTCGACGCAACGTCGCGCACCAAGTTCCCGTACAAGCAGTCCGTGGAGGTGCGGCGACCACACTCAAGGCGGCGCAGTCCGCGCCTGCCGGCGCTGCAGACGGCTGCAGCAGCCCTCCGGCCGCACCCGCCGGCGGCGCAGGACGCGCGCGGCGCGCGACGCCGCGACCACGGCCGCAACAAGCCTGACGGCAGGCGCGCCGACACCGCCCGCGCCTGCGGCGGACGCGGGCTGCAGCAGCGGCGGGAGCGGCTTTGAGCCGCATGTGCGCGCCAAGCTGCTCCAGCTGCTGCATGCAGCACCTACAGCCTCCGCCCATAGCTTGCTGCGGCGCACGTCCGCCTCGCGGCTGTTCTCGGGATTGCGCTCAAATCAGCTGCGGCCGCCTTCGCAGGCGCTGCAGCTAGGAGCTGCCGCAGCTTGGCAAGCATGTGCGGCTGAAAGCCAGGGCCGTGCCACCCGCGTCGGCCGCAGGCGCGGGAGGTGTTGCCGCGCCTGTCGCCAGGCTGCAGGCTGGCGCGGCCGGGGATGCGCTGTCATGCGCCGCAGGTGTCGCTGCGCTGCTGGCGGGTGCTGCGGTGGGGTGGCTGCAGCCGGCTTCGGC
>JAABVA010002907.1_pt1 | contig 16697 bp, 17 predicted proteins | sample 5560331 | NCBI WGS metagenome assembly JAABVA01 (sample SAMN12812661, study PRJNA571458) | rock metagenome | isolation source: Antarctica rocks | place: Antarctica: Victoria Land, Mt New Zealand sud | collected 2016-01-07 | reverse complement strand
TCTGGACAGGCCGGCCCACCTCCTGTCGGCTCCTCGAGCTCCCCGACAGCCCGCGGCGTACGATTTTCACCGCCCAGCGCCTGGCCGGCAATCGCTCCCCCGCTGCTGGTGCGTTCCGGAAGACTCTGGAACGGGCTGCCGCAATACAGACTGCTTGTTAAGGAGCCCGGCGCCGCCGCGCTGGTCCTAAGGGTCTGGTAAGTAGAAGCAAGGGCTACCCTGAGGGAGTGTTCTTCTCGTCGCCCTTTGACGGCTCTACGACATGGAACGTGGTTTGCGTCCTCGGATCCGTGTTGTGGACGCATCGTGCCAGGTGATGCCGCAGTGCAGCAGTAGCCGCAGCCGGTAGTTGGCGAAGTTGCGGAACCCGAAGCCGATTAACCGGCCCTCGGGTCGGTGTCAAGTGGCTGCGCTCGGCGAGTCGCTGTTTGCGAGTCGGTCGAGGTGGCGGGTGAGGCTGGTGATGACACGCGCATGGCGGGCGACCTCGGTGTTCCAGCCGCGATCTTCGGCGTCTTGGCGTAGTGCGGTGACATCGGCGAGCTGTGATCGCAGGGCGGGCACGAACTCGACGCCGGTAGTGAAGTTGTCGCACTGCTCGCAGACGTTGGCGTAGGGACAGGCTTCGGCGACGAGGTTGCGGGAGCAGTAGCCGTGTGCGACGCGGGTCTTGAGCATCTCGGCGCGTAGCCATTGCACCCGGTCGGGAACGATCGCCTGACCGACCGGGGTGATGGGCAGGGTGAGCCGGCTGCGCGCCTTGCTCATCGCCTGGTCGTAGGCGGCGCGGACCGTGGGTGACGCGAGAGAGGCGTAGCGCAGGGTCATCTCGGCGGAGACGTGTCCCAGCAGTGCCATGAGCGCCTGCAACGACATGCCGCCGTTGACCAGAGCCGTGCCGTAGGTATGACGCAGCTGGTGCGGACTGACGTGCAGCGTGGTGCCGTCGCGGCCGGCAAGTCCTGCCGTTGAGGCGGCGTCGGCCAGACCCTGGCGAAGCCGGTAGGCCGAGGGTCTGCGGCCACGTTCGACGAACAGGAAGTCGGTGGGTTGGCCGTGACGAGGATGCGGCAGGGCGCGCTGGGTGCCGCGTTGTGCGGTCCACCCGTCCAGTGCAGCCAGGGTTGTCTCATCCAAAGGGACGGTGCGTTCGGTACCGAGCTTGCCCAGCGGGACCTTCAGCCAGCTGCCGTGGCTGGTGAAGTCGAGCAGACAGTCCAGCTCGAGGTCGAGCAGTTCTGTGAGCCGCAGCCCGGTGCCGCGCAGGATTGTCAGTCCGTGCCGGGCGAACGGGTCTGGCAGGTTGGCGACGGCGGCCATCAGGTCTCGGTCGTGGTCGGGCGTGAGCGCGCGGGGCAGCGGCCGGTCCAGGCGGGGAATGTCGCCGGGGTGCAGCAGCCGGGCCGGGGGCGCTCGGCCCAGTCCCAGACGGCGAGGTCGTCGAAGAAGGCACGCAGGTCGACTACCGCCCACTTGGACACCGATGCCGCGACCGGCTTGTCTCGGGCGACCCTGCCGCGCCAGGATCGCCGGTGGTTGTAGGTGAGGAAGCCTTCCAGAAGGCAACCAGGCCAACGTCCGGCTGATGGTCACGTCCAACTTCAGCGCCTACAAGAACGGGCGCCAGTACCGCTGCTATGGGGACCGGGCGACGACATCCCGAGTCCCACTGAGGATCCCGCAGTCGGGCCGCTAGCATATGACAATCGATCTTGCCGGTCTCGCAGTGAAGCGTGAATCTGGTGGTGAGAGCCTGAATGACCGCCCCTGCCACCGCGCCAAGACCGCCGCTGCCCAAGACCGTGATCACAGTCACCCGCCACGGCACCATGGCCCTGAATGATGGCCGAGCGCCGAGCCGGACCCGGGCCGGCCCACCTCCCGCTCGACGCGACGGGGTTCCACAAATCGCTGCGGGACTGGTGCCGTCGGACTACTAGGCTTGGCTTGGTCGCGGACGGCGTTCCAGCGTCAACCCTCCCGAAGAAGGTCGCGTAGCGCCGCGTCGACGAAGGCGGTGTCTGTGGCGTTGCTGCCGTTTCCAGCGAAGTGGCCCCACAGCCCGGGGATGATCCGCAGCTCGGCGCCTGGGATGAGAGAGGCCTCATGCGCCTCGTCCTCTGGCGGAAAGTACAGGTCTTTCTCGGCCGGCATGAGGATGGTCTTCGCGCGGATGGATCCGAGGGCACGGGAGAGGCTCCCGTCGAAGCCGGGCGTGGCTCCGACGTCGGCTCGCTGCCAGGTTCGGAGCATGCACATCAGGTCGTTGGCGTCGTGGCCGTTTAGGAAGAAACCTTCCCAGAAGCCGACGAGGAAGTCCTCGATGCTGCTGTAGCCCAGCTCGCGGTACACCCCGTCGCGGTAAAAGGCCTGGGAGAAGCCCCAGCCGGCGTAGACCCGCGCTGCGGCCCTCAATCCCAGCGTCGGCTGTCGCTCGTACCAGCCGCCGCGCCAGGCCTGGTCGGCCGTCAAGGCGGCTTTAACCCCTTCCAGGAAGACCCAGTTGTGGCGGCTGGTACGGGCCGACCCGCAGATGGCGAGCAGGGCCGACGCCATCTCAGGATGGCTGACCGCCCACTGAAGTGCTTGCCCGGCCCCCATCGAGTTGCCGACGATCAGACGCAGGCGTTCGATGCCGAGATGGTCGGCGACCAGGCGGTGCTGCACGCTGACGTTGTCGCGCACGCCGATCGCTGGGAAGCGTGCTCGGTCGAACGGCGGCGGGGTGGTGCTGGGCGACGAAGACAGTCCATTGCCGAGCATGTTCGGGACGATGATGAACTGGCTCGCCGGGTCAAGGACTCGGCCTGGGCCGAATAGCCATCCGCTGTCGCGGTGGCGGCCGGCGAACGCTGTCGGGATTAGCACCGCGTTGCTTCGGTCGGCGTTGAGGGTTCCGTAAGTCTTGTAAGCCAGCCGCCCGTCGCGCAGCGTCACGCCGCATTCCAGCGGGTGCGCGCCGAGTTCGAGGACGTCGCAGTCTTCGTTGCTGTTCATGCCACCTCCTCACCTCCAGCGGAACCGCAAGCCGGTCCCGGGCGCGGCCTGCCCCGCGTGGTCCATGTCTTCTTCGCAGACCACGGCGAGGACGGGATAGCCGCCGGTGGTTCCGCTGTCTGGGCCGAGCAGGATGGGCTGTCCGTCGGCTGGCAGCTGAACGGCGCCGGGAAGCGTAGGCTCGCTCGGCAGCTCTCCCGCGCGCCGGGTTAGCACCGGCCCGGACAGCCGCAGGCCGGTCCGGTTGCTGGCCGGCAGAACGGTCCAGACCGAGGAGATGAGCAGGGTCAGCGCCTCGGCGGTGGCCCAGTCATCGCGGGGGCCGGGGCGCAGCCGGAGCGTCGGCTCGGCGGCGGGCGCCGCGACGGGGGCCGGCTCCCACCAGATCGGCCCCGTGACATTGCGGCCGGCCTCGAGCTCGTCCCCCGCCGCCAGCGGAGGGGGACCAATGCGGCCGAGTTCGTCGTAGGACCGGCTGCCGAGCACCGGTGGTGGGGCGAAGCCGCCGCGGACAGAGACATAGACGCGCAGCCCCCGCGTCGATGTCGCGCACCGCAGCCGCTCGCCGGCGCCCAGCCGCAGCGCCACATTCATTCCCTCCAGCCGCGACCCGGCTGACACCTGGCAGGAGGCGCCGGTCACGGCCGCCACGGCGTCGTCGATCGTCTCCAGCTCGATCGAGCCGAGCAGCGCCTCGACCGCCGCCGCGCCTTCGCTGTTGCCCACCAGCCGGTTTCCCAGCCTCAGCGCCCGCCGGTCGGCGGCTCCGGACCGCGGAACCCCCTGGTGCGCCCGGCCGGGACGGCCGAGGTCCTGGTAACAAGCGTACGGACCGGGTGAGACGACCCGAAACACGCTCACAAGGGAAGGTCGATGAATCGCACGGTGTCGCCGATTTCCAGCAGGTTCGGCGGGTCTCGGGTCTCGTCGAAGACCGGCCGGTCGGTCTGACCGAGCAGCCGCCAGCCGCCGGGCGACGCCATCGGATAGATGCCGCACTGGTCCAGCGCGATCCCGACCGAGCCGGCGGGCACCCTGGTCCGCGGCGTGGACAGCCGGGGCAGCCGCAGTGACTCAGGGAGCCCGGCGAGGTACGGAAATCCGCGAGAGAAGCCGAGCAGCGCGACGACGTAGTCTGCGGCGACGTGCACGGCGACCACCTCGTCCGGGCTCAGCCCGCAGGCGCAGGCAACCTCGGCCAAGTCTGCCCCGTCGTAGCGGACTGGGATCTCATGGCGCCGAGTGGCTGCCGGGGTCGGGGCGACCGCATCGAGCCTTTCGACCTGGCTGGCCAGCGCCCGCGGGTCACCGTCGGTCGTGAGCAGCAGGCTTCGCCAGCCGGGCACCACCTCCCGGCCGACCCCGGCCGCTAGGGCGGCGGCCCGCAGCCGGTGGACGTCGGCCGGGTCGGCCAGCTCGACGAGCACCGAATGGTCCCCCATCGGCAGGATGCGCATTGGATCAGGCGGAGGTGAAGGCGCGCAGATTGAATCCCGCCTCTTCCAGAGCTGCGCGGACCGCCCGCGCGAGGAGCGGAGCTCCCGGGGTGTCTCCGTGCAGGCAGAGCGAGTCGACCTGCCCCGACTCGGCCAGCCGCACCGCCTGTCGGGCGGCGTCAGCGGGGTCGGTGAGCAGCGCCGCCTCCTGTGTTCGGGGGACCAGCTGGCCGAACTGGTCATAGGCTCGGTCGGCAAATCCCTCGAGGACGACGCGCAGGCCAACCGTCCGGGCGGCCTTCTCCACCTCGCCTCCCGCCATCGTCATCACCGGAAGGTCCTGGTCGTAGTCGATGATGGCCGCCACCAGCGCGCTGGCCTGCATGGGGTCTTTCAGGGTGCGGTGGTAGAGCGCCCCGTGTGGCTTGACGTAGCGGACCGTCGTGCCCGCGGTGCGGCTCAAACCCGCCAGCGCGCCGATCTGGTACAGCACGTCGGCGGCCAGCTCGTCGGGCTCAACCGCCATCTCCCGCCGCCCGAATCCCGCGAGGTCGCGGTAGGAGACCTGCGCTCCAACGGCCACCCCGTGCAGCGCGGCCTCGGTCACGGTGCGGCGCAGCGTCAGGGCGTCGCCTGCGTGGAAGCCGCAGGCGACGTTGGCGCTGGTCAGCAGCGGCAGCAGGGCGCTGTCGTCGCCGAGCTGCCAGCGGCCGAACGACTCTCCCACGTCTGCGTTCAGGTCGATGCTGCCGCTGGGTGCTGGCATGCGCTCTGTCCCTCCCTGCCGGAGACCTTCCCGGCCTGGAGGACCAGGCTCGGGTTGAGAAGGACGTGGACGTCCTCCCGCGGGTCGGCGTCGACCACCAGCAGGTCAGCGGGCAGGCCGGGTGCGACCCGCCCCGCGCCGCCCGCCCGCCCGAGCACGTCGGCAGCGGTGCTGGTCGCCGCTTGCAGCGCCTCGTCGGGGTTCATGCCGAGTTCGCGCATCACAGCCAGTTCGCCGACGAGCGCCGGGTGCGGCGTGGCACAGGAGCCGGCGTCGGTGCCGGCGACGATCGGGAGCCCGGCGTCGCGGGCCATCACGAAGCTCTCCACGTGCGCGGCGACCGCGCGCTGCGCCTTGTCCACGGCGTAGGAGGGCACGCCGCTGCCAGAGCCGGCGGCGATGGTCCGGTAGATGGCCAGCGTCGGGCACAGGGCCGTGCCGTTCCGCCGCATCAGGTCGACGATCTCCTCGGTGAGGAAGTTTCCGTGCTCGACGGTGTCGACGCCGGCCAGGACCGCGTTACGGATGCCGTCGGCGCCGAGGGCGTGCGCAGCCACTTTCAGCCCGAAGCGGTGAGCCTCCTTGACCGCCGCGGTGAGCTCGTCGAGTGTCAGCTCGGTCTGCCCGACGTCCTCGCCCTCCGAGCGGCCGTACACCCCCCCGGTGGCGGCCAGCTTGATGACCCGAGCCCCGATGCTGACCTGCCGGCGGACCGAGCGGATGACGGCGTCGACACCGTCGCTGGGCAGACCCCAAAACGGGTCATGGCCACCAGTCATGATGATCGTCTGGCCGGCCGCGACGATCCTCGGCCCATGGATCAGGCCGTCGTCCACAGCGCGCGCCACGGAGACCGCGATGTCGGCGTTTCCGCCAAGGTCGCGAACCGTCGTCACACCCGCCCGAACCTGCGCCTGCGCGTTGGCCACCGCGCGGACGGTGGTGAGCTGCTCACCCTCCCGCTCCACCACGGCCGCTGGATCGGGGCTGCCCGACCACACCAGATGCACGTGCATGTCGATCAAGCCGGGCAGCAAGTACCGGCCCTCCAGGTCGAGGACGGCGGCGTCCCGGTCCGACGGGACGGCGCCGACCCCCGCGATCTGGCCGGCCTCGACGAGGACGTCGACGTCCTGCACCTGGGGGTTCTGCCCGTCCCACAGCTGCCCGCCGCGCAAGAGCAGGGGCCGGGCCATCAGCCCGCGATGAGCGAGTCGCGATCCGGGGTGGCGCCGTTTTGAGCGGCGGCGGTGGCGATGCGCGGGTCCGGCGGGGACTGAACTCCGGCCACGAGGGGGACCTGGCCGTGCAGATACGGCTCGGGGTCGGCCACGAGCCCGTAGTGCTGCGGCCGCCTGTCCTGCAGCAAGTTGAGGCCGAAGAAGCCCTCGGTCCGCGACAGCAGCACCTCGCTGGAGAGGTCCGCCGTATGCACGACGAGTCCCTCGTCCGACTCGAGCATCGCGACGACCTTGCCGTGCGGGTCGACGATCTGGCTGTGGCCCCAATAGTCGAGGCCGCCCGAGTAGGCGCCGGTCTCGCAGTGGTTGGAGATGACCAACCACATCTGATTGAAGAAGGCGTTCGCCTGCGCCGAGAGGTCCATCGCCCAACCGTGGTAGTCGTCGCTTTGATCGTGGCCCTTCATCGGCCAGGCCGTCGACATGAGGGTGACGGTTGCGCCTTTGAGCGCGAACACCCGCATCAGCTCCGGGAATGCCAGATCGTAGCAGATCATGCTGGCGACACGGGCCGCCGGCACGTCGAATACCGGCGTCGCCTCGCCTGGGTTGAAGAACGGGAATTCGAACTGGTTGTGCAGCTTGCGGAACACGCCGGCCACCCCCTGCGGCGTGATCAGCGCTGTGCTGTTGAAGATGACGTTGCCGTGCAGCGCCTTCTCGGCCATGCCGATCTGCACGGTCATCCCGTGTCGGGCGGCGCGGTCCTGAATCGCGGCCGTCGCCGGACCCGGAATGGTCTCCGCCTCGCGGTAGTAGTACTGCTTCTGCTCCGCGACGCCCTTGTCCCCCAAGCCGAAGGCGAAGTCGGCGTAGCCCTGCAGGCCCATCTCTGGCAGGACGAGAATGTCGACGCCAGCGGTTGCCGCCTCGTCGATGAGCTCGAGGAACCGGCGCAGGTTGGCCCCTTTGTCGTGGGCGATCCGAACGTTGGCTGCTGCAAGGGTGGTGGCTGGCATGACTCCTCCGGGATGGGTGTAGGGGATCAGAGCGAGTTCTTCACGAGCCGGCCGCCCTGCACGATCACCGGAATGCCGTCGGGACGGCCGAAGACCGACAGATCTAACAGCGGGTCGCGGTCGACGACCAGCAGGTCGGCCAGCTTGCCGACCTCCAGGGTGCCGAGGTCGTCCGCGAGCCCCATCAGCTCGGCGTTGGTGCGTGTGGTGGCGATGAGCACCTCGAGCGGGCTGAGCACCTCCGCCTTGAGCTCCAGCTCGCGGTGCTTGTAGGCCGCCAGGGGGCCCAGCAGGTCCGATCCGCTCGCGATCGTGACGCCGGCGGAGTGGGCGATGCTCAGGCCCTCCAGCGCTCTATCCTGCGCCAGCCTGATCTTGTCGATGTTCCGGCGCGGAACGCCGTAGTCGGCGCCCTTGCGGTGAAGCAGCTCATAGGTGCTCAGCGTCGGCACGAGGTACATGTTCGCCGCGGCCATCAGCCTGGCGGTCTCCTCGTCGATGAGGTTGCCGTGCTCGATGCATCGAACTCCGGCCTCGATGCAGTTGCGGATGGCCGCGCCGGAGTAGGCGTGCGCTAGCACGTAGGTGCCGACAGCGGTCGCCTCCTCGACGGCGGCCCGAAGCTCCGGGACCGTGTACTGCGTCGTGTCGAGTTCGTCGGCGGGCGACATCGCACCGCCGCTGGCCATGACTTTGATCTGGTTCGCTCCGCTGCGCAGGTTCTCCCGGGTGGCCCGCCGCACCTCGTCGGGACCGTCGGCCACGGCTGACCGCATGCCGACCTGCGCGCAGCAGGCGAGCGGGTCGCCTGACTCGGTCGGTCGCCGGAAGTCGGCGTGGCCCCCGGTCTGCGACAGCGGCTTGTTGCTCACCAGCAGCCGCGGCCCGGAAATGCTTCCGTCCTCGATCGCCTGCCGGAAGCCGGCGTCGCACCCCCCAGCGTCGCGCACCGTCGTGAACCCCTGCAGCAGCGTCTCGCCGAGGATCCGGCCCATTTTCAGCGCCGCGTGGCTGGTCGCGTAATTTCGGTGCTGCTCCAAAATGTCGACATCCACCGCGCCGATGTGGACGTGGGCGTCGATGAGCCCGGGCAGGATGGTGCGGCCGGCGCAGTCGATGACCTGATCGGCGCTGCCGGGCGCCAGCCCAGGGCCGATATCGACGATCCGCTCCCCATCCGTCACCAAGGTAACCCCCTCTTGGGGGTCGCCGACGGCGCAGTCAATGAGCCTGGCGTTGGTGAAGGCGAGGCTGGTCACGCAGGTCCTCCGTCCCGGCTAATCCGGGCTGCCGGGGGAACCGGCGGGGTCGGCGAGGCGGCCGCGGCCGCCGGTCCTGCCTCGTCGGCGCCGAAGGCGGCCGTCATGAGCTTCTCGACGGCCGCCGGATCGCGGGCGTTGACGTCCATCACGCTGCGACCGGTGCGCAGCAGGCAAAGCCGGTCGGCAATGGAGGTGGCCCGCGGGACGCTCTGCTCGACGAGCAGCATGGTCAGGCCGGTCGCGCGCAAGGCCCCGAGGTAGGAGTAGATCTCATCGACGACGCTGGGGGCCAGCCCCAGCGACGGCTCGTCGAGCAGGAGATATCGGGGATGCCGCAGCACCGCCCTGCCGAGGGCGACCATCTGTTGCTGGCCGCCGGACAGGTTGGACACCCGCTCGGAGAGCCGGTCTTTCAACGCGGGAAAGAGGTCCAGCGCATCCCCCACGCCTTTCTTGGTGGCGTCCCTGTTGCCCACCACGAGGTTCTCGCGGACCGTCAGGTCCTTGAGCAGGCCACGCCCCTCGTGCACGACGGCGATCGCGTGCTCTCGAACCCGCCGGTGGGTGGGCTTCCGGGACACCTCGTCATCCTCGATTCGCACCGCCCCCTTGCAGGAGATCAGCCCGAGCACCGCGCGCAGCGTGGTGGTCTTGCCCGCTCCGTTCGTGCCGACCAGCGCGACGCAGCCACCTGCCGGCAGCCGGAAAGACACGTCGAACAGCGCCTGGGTGTGCCCGTACCACCCCTGGAGGCCGTCAACCTCAAGCACTGGACGTCCTTCCGAAGTAGGCGCGCTGGACCCGCTCGTCTGCCAGCACCTGCTGCGGAGCCCCGGTGCAGACCAACTGGCCGGAGTCCAGCGCGATCGCCGAGGAGCAGAGCCGGGCCACCAGCGCGACGTCGTGCTCCACGATCACTAGCGTGGCGGCGGCTGTGCGATGGACCGTGCGCAGCACCTCCTCCAGGGCCAGCCGGCCCTCGGTGTCCAGGCCAGCGGCAGGCTCGTCGAGGAGGATCAGCGACGGACCGGTGACCAGCACCCGCCCGACCTCGACGAGGCGGCGCGAGGCGAACGGCAGCTCGTCGACCGGCCGGTAGGCGTCAGCGGACAGTCCGAGCAGCTCAAGCACCCGCCACGTCGACTCCCGGTCTCGCCGGGCCGCCCTGCGCTGCCGCGGAAGGGCCAGCCACTGCTCGACCACTGTCGGCTGGGAGAATCGCTCGGCGCCCAGCGCGACGTTGGTGAGCACATCCTCGCGGTCGAGGAGTCGCACCGTCTGAAAACCACGGACGACGCCGATCCTCACTCGGCCCCGGACCGGCAGCCGGGTGATGTTCTGGTCACCGAGCCACACCTCGCCGGACACCCCGCCGCTGAACCCGGACACCGCGTTGAGCAGCGTGGTCTTGCCCGCGCCGTTCGGACCAATGAGACCGACGATCTCGCCTCGAGGGAACGCCACGGTGATGTCTTCGAGCGCGACGAACGCGTCGTACTTCACTGTCAGCGACGCGACGCGCAGCTCCGGCAGCTCTGGCTCGACCTGGACCTCTGTCACTGCGGCGGTCATGCCGGCGCCCTGCGGCTCAGCCGCTTCGCCCCGTTCGCGAGCACCCCAGCCACCCCGTTGGGCAGGAGGAGAGCCACAATGACGAGGACCGCACCGCCGACCAGCGAGTACAGGTTGGGGTGGCCGAGTTGGTCGAACAACTGGGGCACCAACACGATGTAGGCCGCGCCTAGCCAAGAGCCCAGGACCGATCCGGAACCGCCGAGGATCACGGCGACGAGGAAGTAGACCGAGGCGAACAGGTCAAATGTGGTGGGGGCTAAGAAGCCCGCCGTGAAGGCGTACAGCCAGCCGGCGGTGCCGGCGAACAGGGCCGCGGCCACGAACGAGATGACCTTTGTCCGGGCGATGGCCACGCCGGCAGAGGCGGCGGCGAGCTCGCTGTCACGCACTGCCAGCATGCCCCGGCCGAGTTGCGTGCGGCCCAACTGAATGGCCAGCAGAGTCGCCGGCACGGCGAAGCACAGCCCGAGGAGATACGCCCACAGCGGCCGGGAGGTGTCGATCGACCCGGCGACGATCGAGTCGACGGGGGTGCCCTGCGTCCCACCGGTGGTCCGGGTGGTGTGGACGATCAACCATTGGAAGAGCTCGCCGAAGGCGAGCGTCACCAGGGCCAGCCGCAGCCCGGACAGGCGCAGCGTCGGCACAGCGACCACGAGCCCGGCCACCAGGGAGACCACCCAGACCCCGACGAGCGCGACAAGGGGGGTGTACCCGTGAGTGACTAGAATATAGGTGGTGTAACCGCCACCGCCCATGAATGTCGCCTGCGCCAGGGACAGCTGGCCGGTGCGGCCGTAGAGGATGTTTAGTCCCTGGGTTGCCACCCCATACACCAACACCTGGGCGCATAGAAACACCCAGTAGTCCGAAAGCAGCAGGGGGACGGACCCGAGCAGCAGCGCCAGCGCGGCGACCGCCAGCACCGGCTTGGCCGCGTCCGCGCCGGCCCGCGGCCGGGCCTCGAGTTCGGGACTGGCCAAGGCCGTCATGCCCGCACCTCCCGGCGCTCCTCGACGAACCGCCTCGGCATCAGGGCTAGCACCACGATGATGAGGAGGAACACCGCCGGGGCGGCCGCGCTGGCACCGGCGAAGTAGACGACCCACGCCTCGTACAGACCGAGCAGAAACGCCGCGATCAGCGGTGCGAAGAACCGGTCGAGGCCGCCGATCATTCCAGCCACGAACACTTTTACCAGGACTGCCGTCATGTAGAAGGCGTCGACCGAGAGCCGGCTGGCGGTGATCATGCCAACCACCGCGGCGACGACCCCGGCGGCGGCCCAGGTTCCGGTGCGGAGCAGCCCCACGTTGATGCCGGCGGACCGCGAGATGGCTGGGCTCTCGGCGGCGGCCCGCAACGACACCCCGAGGCTGGTGCGGACCAGCAGCCAGTAGAACCCGCCGACCGCCAGCAGCGCCAGCACGACGACGGCGACGTCGTTGCCGTTGACGTAGACCCCGGCGATGACAGTCCGCTTGTCGGTCAGCAGCGGAAGGTAGGTGTGCGTGTTGCTGTCGATCAGGTTCTGGGCCAGCGAGGTGAGCAAGAGGAATACCCCCAGGGTGACCACGAGGTCAAGGCCGGACCCTCCTTGCGGGAGACGCCGCACTCCGAGCTCGATCAGACCGCTGAGCGCGACCGCCAGCGCCGTTGCCGCAACGACGGCCACGGCCGCCGGCCAGCCTCGCGAGCTGTAGAGATACCAGCTCCCGAACGCAGCCACCATGCCGACCTGCCCATACGCGAAATTGATCACCCTGCTCACCCTGAACACCACCAGCACCCCGAGAAGCAGCAGGGCGTACACCGCGCCGGTGGCCAGACCGCCCACACTGATCTGAGCGAGGTCCCGGTAGGGAACCGCAAGCACCGCCGTCTGGTCCACCACTCGCCCCCACCTCCGCCTAAGACGTCACGGAACGGGTCTCGTTGACGACCCGCAGCTTGCTCCCGGCGATCTGACCGATGCCCACCGCGTCGACCCCCGCTCGATCGTCCGGGCCCCAGGTCACCGGGGGAACCAGGCCGGTGTTCAGGCTCGAGATGCCCTGCAGCGCGCTCTCCAGGCAAGAACGGGTGAGGGCCTTGGCCCGCCGGAGCCCCTCGGCAGTCAGTTGAGCCTGCGACCAGCCGAGCTCGTCGAACTTGCTCGGCGCCTTGCCGGTTTCCGCGGTGTACTGCCGGACGAACTCCTGCACCTTGGGGTTGGGGCTGTTGAGATCAGCTGTCTCCAGCGCCATGTACAGGCCCTGCGAGATCGGACCGAACTCTTTGATGTAGGCGCTGTCAGCCATGCCCGCCCAGGTGATGAACTTCGGCGTGTACCCGATCCGTCGCATCGCCTGGATCAGCTGACCAGTGTCGGTGTTGGTAATGATGAGGAACACCCAGTCCGCGTTCTCCTGCTTAAGCTGCGTCGCCAGCGGAGTGAAGTCGCTGGTGCCCGGAGTCTCCGGGAAGTAGCGGACCGGAATGCCCTTTCCGACGAGGCCCCTGTCCATCCCCTCCTTGGCGTTGTCTCCGACGTTGCCAGCGACGCCGACCAGGCTGAGCTTCTTCGGCGGATTCGCCTTGCCCTGGTCTAGGACGAACTGCGTGAGGATCTGGAACTCCTTCACGTAATCCACTGTTGCCATGTAGACGTGCGGCGCCTTCATGTTGCCCAGCTCGCTGCTCGGGGCGTACGGGGCGACGGCTGGCACCTTCTGCCGGTCGAGGTAAGGGACGACGCCAAGGAAATTCGGCGTGCCCTCACCTCCGGAGATGGCCAAGACTTGGTCTTGCTGGATCAGCTGGCGCATCTGCGTCTGCGCCACCGCCGGGCTGTACTGGTCGTCCAGGACAGTCAGCTTGATCTTGTGACCCTGAATTCCAGACTGCTTGTTGACCATGTTGTAATAGGCCTGCTGGCCCTCGCGGACCCCGACGCCGCCAGCTGCACCGGACCCGCTCAACGGCATGGTCGCCCCGAGGGAGATCTCCGAGCGGGTGACGCCCGGCGAGTGCTCCTTGGGGTCGCAGCCCGCGGCCGCGCCGCCGTTCGATGACCCGCCGCCGCTGGCGCTGCTGGTCTTGCTGCCGCTCGTGGCGCAACCCGTCGCCATCAGCGCCGCGACGGAGGCCAAGGCGACCCCGCGAAGAAGAAACGTGCGGTCAGAGGGCATGAGCGGCTCCTGTGGGGGCGGATGGCGCTGTCGGGACGACCGTCAGCGGTTCGTGGAGGAGATGGGCGACGTCGAGCGCGGCGTCGGCGAAAATCTGGACTGGCCGCGAGTGGGAGCACAAGAAACTGGCTAGAACGAGGAGGTCGCCCGGGTGCTCGCTGGACACAGGGTCGTGGCTCGTCGTGATGGCGCATGCGGCGCGGTCGGCGAAAGCCGAGGGAAGCAGGTGAGTCACGGTGTCGGCCCAGTGAACGCCGAGCGCGAGAACACTAGGCCGACATGCAGATGCCACATCGACCAGCCCGGAAACGTCAGCGACCCCCTCGAAGCTCTGCCGCTGCCGCGCAGCCGTCGCGCGACCGGATGCGGGCTGTCTCTGTGCTCCGGCCCCCACACCGCCCACGGTCCATCCGGTGAGCGGCTCAGCCCCGCGTTGAGACGGGCCTGGACCTCCTCGAAGATATTGCTGACGGGCGAACGCCCCTCCCTCCGGTGACCCTGGGAGATCGCAGAGGAACGGCGCGGCTCTGACATCAGGCACCTCCGTACGCTCATCGATGAACCTGGACCCTAGCGGACCGACCGGTCGGTTCGCTAGGGTTACCTCGTTAATTCTTCTGCGCGGTCGTGTTACAAGAGGCGAGATGGACAACGAGTCGGAAGACAGGCGGACGCGGATCCTCCGCCTGAGCGCCGACCTGTTCGCGGCCCGCGGCTATCACGCAACCGGGCTGACAGACCTCCTCGAGGAGATCGGGGTCGCCCGCGGCGGCTTCTATCACCACTTCAAGAGCAAGGAGGAAGTGCTCTTGGAGATCGTCGCTGGGACCATCGACCGAATCCTGCTCTCCAGCGCCGCAATCGTCGGGCAGGACCTCGACGCGGCGACGAGGCTGCGCATGCTCTGTGACGACCTGAGCCAGGCGATCATCGACAATCAGGCAGGGTTCGTCGTCTTCCTTCGGGAGTACAGCGCCCTAGGCAAGGACGCCAAAGAACACGTCCTCGGCCTCCGACGCAGCTACCTCGAGCGGTGGGAGGGAGTTCTCGAGGAGGGTCAACGAGCAGGGATCTTCGCCGGTCGCGAGACCCCGTACACCGAGGGAATCCTCGGCATGTGGATCTACTCGTTCGTCTGGCACCGCGATGCCGTCGAGCCGCAGACCATCGCAGCAGACCTCGCCGACTTCGTGGTTCGAGGCATGAGTGCTGCTGCCCACTATCCGCCAACCACGACAGAACGCGCCCCCCGAGGTCTTCGGCCCGGGCGCGGTGTGTCGCCGGCCCGCCAGCCAAAGCGGAACAGCGAAGTGGCGTCGCCAGCCTCCGCGACCGCTGGCGAGGGAGAACCATGAGCGAGAGCGCCGCGGTCCTGTTGACCGGCTTTGAGGCCTTCGGGGATAGTCCGATCAACCCAGCGGCGCAGATCGTCAATCTGCTTCATGGAGAAGCCGTGCTAAGCCGTCGCCTGATCGGGCTGGAGCTGCCGGTGTCCATCCAGCGAATGCCCGCGTTGTTGCAGGCCGCCGTCGACGCTCACCGCCCCGAACTCGTCCTGTCCCTCGGCCTGGCGAATGGCAGGAGCATGCTCGCGCTGGAACGGGTCGCCGTGAACGTTCTGGACTTTCCGCTCCCCGACAACGAAGGGGCTCAGCCGGTCGACGAACCGGTCGTGCCCAGTGCTCCCTGCGGATACTTCGCCACGCTGCCGATCAAGAGCATATTGCTGGCCTGGGCCGACCACGGGCTACCGGGCTACATCTCGAATTCAGCCGGCACTTACCTTTGCAACGCCACGTTCTTTCACTCCCTGCACCTGGCCGCCGAGCGCGGCCACCGCGCCGGGCTGGTCCACGTTCCCTATCTGCCGGAGCAGGCGGCCGCTCTCACGCGACCCGGAGCGGCCGGCGGCTCGATCACCCCTCTGCCGGCAGGAGGCCTGCCGAGCATGGGGCTCGAGACCATGGTGTCGGCGATTCGAACTGCGATCGAGGTGGCCCTGACCACCACATCCGACGCCCTCTTGAGCGCAGGGGCGATGTCCTGACCCACACTCGTCCGGCCCAGGCCTCGTCGCCGTCTTCTCTTTGTCCATTAAGACCTACCCGGCTCAAGCCACACCGCGTCCCCACTCACTGTGTATCCCACCATCCCCGAACGGCGATGCGGCTCGCATCGCGCAGTGGCCCCACAGTCGCCGCCCCCGTCCTCGGGCCCGGTTGCGTGCCTGCCGCCGCATGCCCTCCTGCGTCCGCTGGTCTAGCGCTTCCGGGGCACGGGCGGGGTGATGGGTGGTCGCCCTCAGTCGCGTGGACGTTGGACCCGCCACGCAGGCCGCCTTCGACGACGCCTACGAGACGGTCCTATGGCCACGGGCCCGCCGTGACCGCCTCGATGAGAAGATCACCGCGCTCGCCGCTGACAGCGAGTTCACCGCGGTCACCCGCCGGCTGTCGTGCCTGCGCGGCATCTCCACCCTGACCGGATTCGCGTTGGCGGTCGAGATCGGCGGCTGGGACCGGTTCACCGGCGCCAGCATCGGCGGCTACCTCGGCCTGGTGCCCAGCGACACTCCTCTGGGCAGAGCCGATCGCAGGGGCCGATCACCGAGACCGGCAATATGCACGCACGTCCGGCGGTTGCTGGTCGAGGCGGTCTGGCACCACCGCAACCCCTACCGGCCCGGCATCGTGCTGCAGTGGGCCAGCGCACCGAACAGGTGAAACACCAGCCGGCCACCGGCGGTCGTCGTGTCGATCGACTCCCGCAGCGACCGGAACCCGACCCCGCGCTCGTCCAAAGCGGTCACGGTGTCGATCAGGTGCCGAAGGGAGCGGCCGAGCCGGTCCAGGCGCCACACCACCAGGGTGTCCCCCGGCCGGAGGCGCTCCAGGACCGTGTCCATCTCCGGGCGGCGGTCCAGCACCCCGGAGGCGTGGTCGACGAACACCTCATAGCAGCCGACTGAGGTCAGCTCGTCGGTCTGCAGGTCGGCGTTCTGCTCCGCTGTCGACACCCTCGCGTAGCCCAGCAGCACCAACACCACAGGAACGTAGCGGAAAGGTGCGACAGGACTGGTTGCGCCACGCTGATTGCGTGCACCGGTTGCGCTACACCCACAGCCCGTCACAACCGGGGGTCCTGCTACAGCCCAGCGCTGGTGTCAGAAACGGTCGTATATGGCACGGGTCCGCATTCGTCGCCGGGAAAGGACTCGACGGCCATGGCTAGCAACGCCATCGAGTCCGGGGCCCGCGGCGTCGGTACCGGGGGCAGAGGCAGCGCGAACAG
>JAABVA010002905.1_pt1 | contig 16702 bp, 13 predicted proteins | sample 5560331 | NCBI WGS metagenome assembly JAABVA01 (sample SAMN12812661, study PRJNA571458) | rock metagenome | isolation source: Antarctica rocks | place: Antarctica: Victoria Land, Mt New Zealand sud | collected 2016-01-07 | reverse complement strand
TACGAACTCGACCTCAGCAAGCCGCCCGCGCCGCTGCCGTTCGAGCTGCCACCCCGGAGGCAGCCCTCGCGCCAGAGCGCAACAGTCCATGTGTGAGGATTTGGCGCGAATCGTTGCCATGGTCCGAGATGTGGCGTTCCGGCAGCTTCGCGCCCATGGCGGTCACTCCGCCCGCCGATCAGATCGCTTGAAAGCAGACGTCGGGCGTGCAGCGGCTTAAAGAGCGCACCACTCGCGACGTTCTTCTAGTGGTATGGGTTAGAAGGTCTCTTACGCCTTTGGGCGGTTGTAGGTCCGGTTGCCTGTGGCAGGAAGGGTCATGGGGTGCGGACCAAAGCCGGTTCTGATTGTGCTCACGACCGAGCAGTGCGGGGCATTACAGCGGCTGGTCCGGCGGCGCGGGGCCAGTCAGGCGAAGGTTATGCGAGCGGGTGCGGCTCGATCCACGGCGGCGGCTTCCCACTATGGTCAGCCTGCTCGAACCCCAGGCGGAGCCGTCAGGGTTGGGGCTGAAGACCGAACTCGTCCGACGCTGGTCGACGACGGGGCTGCTGGATCTGTTCAAGGAGGCGGATCTACGCATCGGCGTCACCGACGCCTTCGGCGGCGCCGCGAAGCGACCGACCGCGACGATGTGCGGCGCCGGGTGCTGCCGGCGGCCCGCCGATCGTGTTGCCCGCCGTGTATGCCATCGTCCTGCTAGAAGACCGGGTGGCGGACGGGCTGCGCGCGGTGCAAGACGCGCACCTGGCGCTCGACCTCGGCTCATACCCGTTCTACGCGCGACCGGCACCGGCGTGGCGCTAGTCGCCAAGTGCCCGGACGCGGCCGACGCCGAAGCCGCGATCGTGGAAGTTACGGCGTTGATCACCACCATGCGCCTGGCACCCATCCAAGGCGAACCCCCCATCGAAGCCATAGATCGGGTGAGCGTAGCGCTACCTATCCTACGATCTAAGACTAAAACCGCAGTCCATTGACGGGCAACGGCGACCTCGGCAGCTTGCGGAAAAAGGCGCAGCACGCGCGCCGTCGCCCGGGAGGCATGCCCATGGTTCCAGAGATCGAGTCCACCACGATCAAGCGCGTCTATTGGCGGCTAATCCCCCTGATCTTCGCCATGATGTTCTTCAACTACCTCGACCGGATCAACATCGGCTTCGCCTCGCTCCAGATGAATCAGGAACTGAGCTTTACCCCAGCCGTGTTCGGGTTCGCCGGCAGTATCTTCTTCTTCGGTTACATGCTGCTCGAAGTGCCGAGCAACCTGCTGCTGCACCGAATCGGCGCGCGGCGCTGGATCGCGCGCATCCTGATCACCTGGGGCGCCGTGGCCGCCGCCACCGCCTTCGTCTTCAACGAGTGGAGCTTCTATGTCCTGCGCTTCAGCCTGGGCGTGATGGAGGCGGGGTTCCTGCCCGGCATCGCCGTCTATCTCACAAAATGGTTCCCGGAGCGCTACCGGGCGCGCGCGGTGGGTGGCTACATCATCGCCGGGTCGGTCTCGGCGGTGCTAGGCGGCCCGATCTCGACCACAATCATGACCTACGTGGACGGGCCGGGCGGCCTGCAGGGCTGGCAGTGGATGTTCCTGATGGAGGGTATCCCGGCCATGCTGCTCGGCCTGCTCACCCTAAGCCTGCTGACCGAGCGCCCGGCCGACGCCTCCTGGCTCGCCCCCGCGCAGCGTGAGTGGCTGGAGAACGAGCTGGCGGAGGAGCGCGCCGAGCTGGGTGACGCGAAGCACCCCTCGCTGCTGCTGGTCGCCAGCGACATCCGGGTCTGGAGCCTGGCCTGCCTGTTCGGCTGCGCCTTGGTCGGGATCTACGGCCTCTTCCTCTGGCTGCCGCAGATCGTGAAGAGCCTGGGCAACCTTAGCACCATCCAGGTCGGCTTCCTGTCCGCCGGGCCGCCGCTGTTGGGCGTGCTGGGGACGATCATCATCAGCCGCAGCTCCGACCGCACTGGGGACCGCAAGAAGCACCTGGCGTTCGTCTACGGCATGAGCGCCCTGGCCATCACCGGCAGCGCGTTCTCCCCCTCGCCGGTGCTCGCCTATGCGCTGCTCTGCGTCACAGGCCTGTTCATCTACGCGGGTAACCCGCTGTTCTGGAGCCTCGCATCCTCGTTCCGCACCGGGGCGGCCGGGGCGGCCACGATTGCGCTGATCAACACCATCGCGCAGTTCGGCGGCCTGGTCGGCCCGTGGAGCATTGGGCTGGTCCGCACCTATACCGGCGATTTCCACCTGGCCCTGCTGACGATTGCCGGGTTCCTGGTGATTTCCGTCATCATCGCGCTCACCATGAGGGTGGCCCCGCCGGAGCGCGGCGCCACCCTCCCAGCCGGCCGCCTCCGCAGCCAACCGTGAACCGGAGTTGCCCATGATTATCGACTGCCACGGCCATTACACGACCTCCCCCAAGGAGCATGAGGCCTGGCGTGCCGCCCAGGTCGCGGCGGTGAAGGCGGGCACACCCGTCCCGCCGCGCCCCACCATCACCGACGAGCAAATCCGCGCCAGTATCGAGGGCGGCCAGCTCCGCATCCAGCGGGAGCGCGGGACGGACCTGACCATCTTCTCCCCCCGCGCCGCCGGCATGGGTCACCACCTCTCGACGGCGGAGGCCAACGCGGTCTGGTCGCGCGAATGCAACGACCTCATCGCCCGGGTCTGCAAGCTGTTCCCGCGCAACTTCGTCGGCGTCGGCCAGCTGCCGCAGGCGCCCGGCGTGCCGCCCGCCAACTGCATCCCCGAGCTGCGGCGCTGTGTGGAGGAGCTGGGCTTCGTCGGCGTGAACCTGAACCCCGATCCGTCCGGCGGCTATTGGACCGACCCGCCGCTGACCGAAAAATGGTGGTACCCGCTGTACGAGGCGATGGTGGAGCTGAACGTGCCGGCAATGGTGCACGTGTCCTCCTCCTGCAACCCGAACTTCCACGGCACCGGCGCGCACTACATCAACGGCGACACCTCGGCATTCATGCAGCTGATCGAGGCCGACCTGTTCGCCGACTTCCCGACGCTGAAGTTCATCATCCCGCATGGCGGCGGCGCCGTGCCCTACCATTGGGGCCGGTATCGCGGTCTGGCGCAGGACATGGGCAAGCCGCTGCTGAAGGACCATTTGCTGCGCAACGTGTTCTTCGACACCTGCGTCTACCACCTGCCCGGCACCGAGCTGCTGGCCAAAGTCATCCCGGTGGAGAACATCCTGTTCGCCGCGGAGACGATCGGTGCCGTCCAGGGCATCGACCCGGAGACCGGCCACCATTTCGACGATACCAAGCGCTACATCCAGCAGGTCCCCTGGCTGACCGACGCCGACCGCGCCGGCATCTACGAGGGCAACGCCCGCGCCGTGTACAGCCGCCTGTCCGCCCAGATCGACCGCCAACGCACCGGAGCCGCCGCCTGAATCCGCCCGGCTGGCGCCGCAACCCCTCCGCCCCCGCCGCCGACCCGGCGTTGCTCGACGCCCTGCGCGGCCTCGCCACCAGCCTGCTCAGCGACAACATGGCCCGCGTGACGGGCACGGTCGGGCTCACGCCGTACCACCGCCCCAAGCCCATGGCCGGTACCGCCGTCACCGTGCGCACCCGTGGCGGCGACAACCTCGCCATCCACCGCGCTTTCGACTTCTGCCGGCCCGGCGACGTGCTGGTTATCGATGGCGGCGGCGATCTGGGTCAGGCGCTGATGGGCGAGATCATGGCGACCTTTGCCGAGAGCCTGGGCGTGGCCGGCCTGGTGATCGACGGCGCGATCCGTGACCTAGGATCGATCCGCGCCAAGGACTTCCCGGTCTATGCCCGCGGCGTGACCCATCGCGGCCCCTACAAGAACGGCCCGGGCGAGATCAACGTCCCGGTTTCGGTCGGCGGCATGGTGGTGAGTCCCGGGGACTTGGTCTGCGGCGACGAGGACGGCGTATTGGCGATCGCCCCTGCGGACGCCGCCACAGTGATCGAGGCCGCCCGCAAGCAGGGCGACAAGGAGGCGGCGGCGCTGCAGTCGATCGCGGAGGGCCGATTCGACCGCGCCTGGGTGGAAGCGCAGGAGCGAAAGATGATGGCTGGGTAGCCCTCACACCTGGCACCCTTTCCCGGTGGTTGCTTCCGCGGCTTCGCAGCGCACGTCTGCGGCCCGCGAAGGCGCCACAGGAATTTCCAATGTTCAGTCGGACCTCCGGCGCGGCCTCCGCGTCGGGGCGATGTTTGTCTGCTCGGTCATGCTCTCGACCTCTGCACTTGCCGCGACGGTCACGACGGATGTTGCCGCACCGGTCGCGTGCCCGCCCGTCCCGACACGGGTCGTCCGTGACTTTCCTACCCAGACCGGCGCCCTTTGCGGGACCCAAGGTCAGGAGTTCGACGAACAGAAAGCCGTATCCCGTGCGGCCCGCAGGCCGCCGACAATCTCGCCGTTTCGGTCGCCGGCCGTCACGGCCAGCAAGCCCACTGAGCGGGATCGCGAGCGTTCTCGTTATGGGCAGCGGAGGGCGAGTATCTTGGCTCGAAGTGACGGGTCTGGGTCGGCTTCAAGCGATAGGGACCATTGGTCGTGCTGCATCGTCGACCCATCGACCGCGTCGCTGATCTAGCATCGGCAAGAGGGAGAAAACCAGCAGCAGGGCAATCATCACGTTGAATACCCGGGCGCTGCCCGGGGGCGTAGGTGTGGTCACCGCCCATGTCGGCTTTGCGCGCATTTAACCGAAAGGCAGATAGACTGCTTTCGGCCAGCCTGGGCGGAGCCATCGAACCGAGACGGAGCAAGGAATGAGAGTTTTGATCCTAGGAGGAGGTGTCATCGGCACCTCCATCGCCTACCGCCTCGCCGCGAAGGGCGCTGACGTCATTGTTATCGAGCGGAGCGCGATCGCGTGCGCCGCGTCCGGCAAGTCGGGCGGGTTCTTGGCCATGGACTGGTGCGACCGAACCCCTCTCATGCACCTCGCCCGCCGGAGCTTCGCGCTACATGCCGAGCTCGCGGAGGATCTCGGCGGCGATTGGGATTACCGCCGCATGACCACCTATCGCGGCATCGTGGGCCGGCCATCGACCCGGGCGCCGCGCGGTCCATGGCCCGGGTGGATTTCGCCGGATGTTGCGATCAGCGGCCAGCTCGGATCCGCCAGCACGACAGCCCAAGTCCAACCCGCCGCTTTCACGGCCGGCATGATGCGCGCCGCGGAAGAGCGGGGAGCCGAGTTGCGGTTCGGCAGGGCCACGGGACTGCTGCGCCGAGGCGGAGATGTGGTCGGCGTGGATCTTGATGGCGAGACGCTTGAAGGAGATGCGGTCGTGATCGCGATGGGGCCGTGGTCGGTGCTCGCAGCGCAGTGGCTCCCGCTTCCGCCGGTGTTCGGTCTGAAAGGTCACAGCCTCATCTTCGAGACCGGAGCGACGATCCCGCCGGAGGCCCTGTTCCTTGAATACGCAGAGGCTGCTGGCTCGATCCTCTCGCCGGAGATCTTCCCGCGCGCCGATGGAACGACCTATGTGTGTGCGATCTCAAGCGACTCTCCCCTTCCGGTCGATCCCGATCTCGTTGTCCCCGACGACGGTGCGGTCGATCGGCTGAGGGCGCTCTGCGGTCGCATGTCACCGGTCCTGGGACGGTCCCGTGTTCTCGCGAGCCAAGCCTGTTATCGACCTGTGACGCAGGACGGGCTCCCAATGATCGGCGCCATCCCGGGTGCCCGAGGAGCCTATGTGGCAACGGGTCATGGGGTCTGGGGCATCCTCAACGCCCCTGCTACAGGAGAGGCGGTTGCCGAGCTGATCCTAGACGGGGCGGCGAGGACGATCGATCTTTCGCCCTTCGATCCCGCACGCCTCGTGGCCCTGGATCCCGGCCACGTCGCCGTCACCCGCAGACTCCGTGGCTGACAATCTTGTCGCCGCGTCGAGCGAATGCGCGGGATGAGGATCATCGCGATCTCGAACGAGAAGAGACGGGAGGACGAGGTAGCATGAGAATGACTTTCTACGCGCATGCGAGCTTTCGGCTCGAGACGCCGGAGGTGAGCGTCGTCACCGACCCTTACACGCCCGAGGCGTCCGGCTTCCGACCCATCGATGAGCCAGCAGACATCGTCATCATGAGCTCGGCGACGGACAGGTTCCACTCCGACCCGAGCCATGTTCGCGGCAACCCGACGCTGGTGAATGCGCTCCTGGACGTTCCACTGGACGGGGTCACCATGCGCGGCGTGCCGATCCGCGCCTTTCCCACAAGCGAGAGCCTGACTTTTGACTTCGGACGGGATCCTGATGCCAACGCCATGTACCTCTTCACCATAGGGGGCGTGCGGGTGCTCCACATGGGCGACGTCGGCAACCCTATCGCGCCCGCGGTCCTGGAGGCCTTGGCCGGCGAGGTGGATGTGCTGCTGGCCCTGGCCGGCGCTCACGCGACGATCGCTCTCGATGACCTCGACCGGGCGATTTCAGCCATCGCTCCCCGCATCGTCATTCCGATGCACTACTGGCACCCGCGTGGCGTCCTCAAGATTGAGCCCGTCGACCGGTTTCTGCAGCGGCACCCTGAGAAGCTGATCAGTCGCCGCAACGGGCCTTCATTGACGATCGATCCCGACCATCTGCCCGCGACCAGCCAGATCATCGTGCTAGACCAGGCACGCTAGGCGTAATTGGACTTCGCTGCCAGGCACGCCCATTCTCTGGCCGGCAGCTTAGCGCCTCATCTCGGTCGAACAGTATCGTCACGCGGTTTCTCGAAAGCGGACGCCGCATCGCTCTGACACCTCCGGCTCTTTGACGAACGTTGACCATAAACGGCGTCGACTCGGCGGCGGCCTGGAGGGAAACCAAATTTTTATTGAATTGCCGGAAACGAGGCAGGCAGGCTCAGTGCGTATCTTGACGAATGTCCTTGACCGGCTTGATTGAGCCGGCGCCTACTTGTTGAAGGACGAGCTTGAAGATGCTGGCAGACAGGCCGAGCATGTCCACCAGCAGGGCAGCCGCTGCGACCCTTACCGTCTCGCGCAGGAAGCTCGCCGGATGTAGCAGCACGTAGCTTGACATCGAGGCGATCGCGATCAGCAGGAGAATGCCGGCATACCCTATTGCCAGGCGGAGCGTGAACCATCGCTCGGCACGCCTTCGCCTGATCGAATGCCTCGCGCTCCTGGCGAAGCAACTCGCTGGCGCGCGCATCGCTCAATCCTCGGTATCCAGTGCTTCGCCTTCGGCGATCGAACGAGCAATGTTGTGCTTTGCGTGTTCCAATATGCGGCTGTAGAGCGGGTAAGCGGGCGACAGGCGCGAGAGCGAGGCCAGCACGGCTGTCGCCTCGTCGCGAGCACGGACGTCGCGCGGCATCGGCTCCCCCGGCGCGCCCGACCAACTGCCTGACATGGCCCCCGCGCCGAGCTGCGCCACCGCCTCTTTCACCAACTGGGAGTCGACGGCCCTGCATCGGCCGAGGTAGCGCTCGACGAAGCTGCGGTGCCAGATGGCAAAGCGGTGATGGCCATTGCGCAGCACGTCAGCGATCCAGCGCAGGTCTCCTGAAGTTGCCCGATCGAGCATGACGTCCAGGAATTCGACGACCTGTTCGCTGTCCAGCTTGAACATGGCCGCGAAGAGCTCGCCGATCCAGTAACGGTCCCACCCTCCGGCATCGTCATGCTGACGCAGCCACGACCAAGCGCATTCGAGGATCTCGCCGACGGCTGGAGACTCGTGAAGCGCCAGGCGGCCGCGCCGTTGCGCAAGGCCTATCACGCGGAAGCCCTCCGGCACCCCGTCGCCGAGCCTCAGTTCCGCGCGGGCGAGAAGAAATCGGGCCACGAGGATGCCATGCCGCTTGGACAAGCCGGTCAGCAGCTCGCTTGCCCAGTGGCCGTCTAGGCGCGGCAACGCCACCATGCGGTCGAGCATGAGGTGGACATTTTCCTCGGTCAGGCGGTCGAGCAGCGGCGGTCGGCGGCTGCACAGCAGCATGCAGATCGCATCGAGCAGTTCGGGCATGCGGCCGACGTCTACGTTCAGCGCGAGGGCGACCGTCTCTTGCTCGCCTACGTTGCGCCAGGTGCGAAATGCGGCAACGGCCGCCGCCGCGATTGCCGGATCCGTCGAGCCGAGCAGCTCGCGCAACAGCTCGCGGTCGGCTCTGTCCGGCTCGCGCCTGAGATCAATGAGGCCTCGTACGCCGCCCGAGCGGATGTCGGGCTTTGGCGATGCCAGCATGCAGGCTATTAAGGACCGCCCCTCCTCGGGGCGGGCGTCGGTGATTGCCCGGACGGCGATGGCCAGGTAATCGCGCAGCCGCGCATCGGAACTGGCCAGCGAGCGGTCGATGATGACGCGGCCGAAGGCAGGATCTGCTGCGACCAGCCTGTCGACGAGGAGCCGGCTTGGAAATGGGGACATACCGGCTGCCTCGATGGCGCTGCGGTGCGCGAGCAGCGCCGCGCATAATTTTTCCCTATCTGGGTAGGCGGCTAGCAGCTCGGCGGCGAGGCCGCCCAGCCACTCGCGGTCTTCCCCCCACTCGGCATGGCGGACCTGGCCGGTGAAGCTGTAATCGGATCCTTCGGCCAGCGCCGCCCGGAACCGAGAATCGAGGTCGGCAGGCAGAGCCGCGGAAATAGCGCGCACTTGGTCGCCCAACGCGCCGTCGTGGTATTCGGCGTGCCAGGCCAGCGATTTGATTATGCCGACCACCGTTGTGGGGGCGAGCGTGCCGCCGGCGACCAGCAAGCCGACCCTGCCCACCGTCTGCGAGAACTCGGCTTCGTACATTTCGAGTGTTTCCGCCGGAACGGTGTCTCCCATCGCGCCGAGGGGCACCCGCACGGCGTCGTTCAGGAAGAGCGCGGCGCGGTAAGCAATCCTCGAGTCCGGATTGCCCAGCAGGTCGACCATGCGACCCACCAAACGTGCACGCAATGGCTCGACAGCTTGGTAGTTTACGAGGAAAGGCGTCATCGAGAATGCACGGCCGGTCGAGGTCGTCTTTAAGCCTTCGCCGCTCAAGATCGGCTTCAGCACATCCAGGGGGGTGTAGCACCCGTCCCACGCGCCCGGTTTTTTCAGGAGCGCGAACGCGAACTCGGCAATACCCTCGATGAACTCGAGCGGCTTGTCCTGGTCGTAGCCGACGAGCTCGGCGAGCACGCGGATCGGATGGCCGGGGTGCGGGCTCAGATCTCGCTCGTCGTTCTGGCCAAGTTCCCAAAGCAGGCGGATCGCGTCCCGACGGTGCTCCGGACTGAATGCGACCCGTCTTAGGATCGCGCTAAATTCTTGCAGGAAGCTGCCCCGTTCTATCAGGGCCTGGATGAAGCCGAGCGCTTGTCCGGGTTGATAATAGGCGACTGCCTGGACCGCTTGGATTCGGGGGTCGTGCCTGTCCTCGATCGCGTGCAGCGTGCGCCAGATCGGCTCGAGGAGGGCGCTGCTGGACGGGTCGCCCTCGTGGCGGCGCCAATCCATTCGGCCGAGGTTGACCAGGACCTGCGTGAGGCGATCTCCTTCGACCGCGGCCGCGACGGTCAAGGCAAAAGGGGTCAGGTGGCCATCGGCGCCGATGCAGCTCTGTTCGATCAGGAAGTCGCCGAGCAGGTCGGGCATGAGGCGGTGGAGCTGCCCGCGCTTGTATATGACGCCGCCATCGGCAAGCATCCTCAAGGCGCGGCTGACGTCGCCCGCTGCGATGCCCGGCCGGGTCGCTTTGACCAGCTCGGCGATGCGGCGGTCGTCGATGTGGAAAGGCTGGATCATCGCGAGCACCTCGAGCACGGCCCGGAGCGGTGCGGCGTCGGCACCCGCGCCAAGGTCGCCGGTGATGACGTCCGTGAAGCGCGACAGGATGACCTGGCGCAATTCGCGGTGCCCGCGCGCGATTTCAGGAATGATGCCCTCGCGGGCAACGACGCGGGCCGCCATCGCGGCGACCAGCGGGTTGTCGGCGCCGACCTGAAGGACTGCATCCGCCCATTCCGGGCGACCCCCAAACTCCATGAGGACTTCGACGACAAGCGAACGAAGGCCATGCTTGTCAAGGCGTTCGAGTCTGACCGTGGGAGCGTTCAGGACACTGTAGAGCGCGAGCTCGTTGCGTATGCGCTGTTCGGCGTACGGGCGGGTCGCGATCAGCAAGCGTGTCTTGCGGCGCGGCTCCACAGCATGTTCGATCAGCAACTTGAGCCCTTCGCGGTCATGGGCGTCGTCCACGACCAGGACTTTGCGGCCAGTGCCCAGCGCCTCGAGGCTGGCGGCGTTGGGCTCCTGCGACGCAGAGAGGAAGCGGATCGCAACTCCGGGATCCTTGGCTGCAAAACGGCTGACGGCTTCCTTAAGGACCCGGGTCTTTCCGATCCCGCCAGGGCCGACCAACACCGTGACCGGCATCTCGCCTTGATCGAGTGCGCCGACTAGCGCGGTGATCTCTTCCTCGCGGCCAACCAGAGACCAATCATGGCTGAAGACTGTTCCCCGTCCCCTGAACGGGGCGAAGTACTCGTCGAGCGTAACCCAGGGCCCTGGTTCGCTCCTGCCCAGAAGGGCCATGCGCTGACCTCGGAAGTAAATGTCCACCAGGCGTTCCTGGGTCTCGACAGGTAGCGAGCGGATTTGTCGCGTCAGGTCTTGCTTGTCCCAAAGCGTCCAGCCGGGATACGCCTGAACAGCCGCTATAGCGCCCGGACTGGCGATCTTACTAAGTACCAGGAACACGCGATCCGCATCGAAGCTATGTTTCGCGATCGCCTTCTCGATGTCCGCCTTACCGAAGCGCTCGACCCGCTTGCACTGGAAGCTCCATACGCGGCCGTCTGGAAAGCGGGCTACGACGTCCGTGCCCTCCTGATTGTGGCCGCGACTACCCTGCACTCGCACTTCGGCCTCTCGGTAGAGCGCGGTCACGAGGTCGCCAACGAAATGCTCGAATGTTCCTGGGTCGAGTGCATCCACAGGGAACTGGGTCGAGAGGGTAGCGGATACTGGCGCGCCGTACGCGGCGAGTTGCATGAGGGTCGCCACGTCTTCCTTGAGCAGCGCGGCTAGTGCGGGGACCTGCGATACCGTCGGACGATGCGTTCCCGCCTCCCACCGGCTTATCGTCTGTTGCCTGAAGCCGAGTACGGCTGCGAGCGTCGCCTGCGTCAATCCGAGCGCTGACCGGACCTCGACAATCTTGGCAGCAAGCGAAACGTATCGCGGTGTGTCACGGTCACCATCTTCCATCGAGAGACAATATCAGGGTAGCCTAAGCCTGTCACACATTTAGTGTGTGAGAATTTTCAATGTTCGCTGATGCGCTTTTCGAATGGCGGACGCTATGGGCGCCACGTCCAACTCGCGCGCGATCGCCCGCGTGCTTGCCCCGGCCCCGAAACGCATCGTCAGCAACTGCTTGATCCGCCGCATGGATAGCCTCTGTGTCGGCATCCCGCCCTCCATCGATTGCGATGGCGGCACTGGAAGCCAGGTCATTGCTGACCCGCGAGACAATCCTTTCCCCGGATGCCCTCTACCCAAGCGGGGTGGGCGGCATCGTCAGAACGGCGGGCGGCTTAAGATTGGAATGGTGGGCGCCATCAGATCGGAACGGTGGGCGGCATCAGATCGGAATAGGTGGGCGGCTTACGTCGGAATCCGCATCTACGGCAGTATTTCCCGAAAGGCACGCACCTCGTCGCTCATGGCGCGGATGACCTCAAGGCGGTAGCCGCCACGCTCAACGGCAGACCGCGAAAGGCGCTTGGTTGGAAGACACCTGCAGAGGCCCTCGACGAGCTGCTGCAATCAGGTCAGGCTGGTGTTGCGACGACCGGTTGAGACCGGGCAATACAGCAGTGAGCAGTTTTAGAAGCTGCTGGCGGATCACGGCATCAGCTGCAGCATGAGCCGATCCGGCAATGTCTGGGACAATGCGGCGATGGAGAGCTTCTTCTCCTCGCTGAAAACCGAGCGGACAGCCCGCAAGGTGTATCGCACCAGCGGCCAGGCCCGGGCCGACGTGTTCGACTACATCGAGCGGTTCTACAACCCGCGTCGACGCCACTCGACCATCGGGTATCTCAGCCCTATGGAGTTCGAGCGGATCAAAGCGTCAGCTTAAACTACGTGTTCACTGAACCGGCAGCAGCTCACACACCTGCCCGGCTCGCCAGCACCCCCGTTGCAGACGTCTCTACACCTCTGCTATTCAGATGCGGATTAGCGTCACCCATCTCTCAAGGAGAAGCCAGTGAATGACTGGGACCTCAAGATTTTTGATGCGGTGGCGCGGTCGGGTGCAATCGGGCGTGCTGCCGCCGAGCTGAACACGGTTCAGTCTAACGTCACAACGCGTGTGCGCCAGTTAGAGAAGGAGCTCGGCGTTCCGCTGTTCGACCGCCACAGCCGCGGCGTCGTTCTGACCGCCGCCGGCATCCGGCTGCAACCCTACGCGCTCAGGGTTCTCGAGCTGATGAAAGACGCCCGCAAGGCCGCGCGTGATGACGGGGCGCCGAAGGGGCCTCTGTCTCTAGGCACGCTGGAGACGACGGCGGCGCTGCGTCTTCCTCCCATGCTCACCGCATTTGCCCAAGCCTATCCCGACGTGGATTTGAGCCTGACGACTGGGACGACCGCTAGTCTGATCGACGATGTGCTGGCCAGGCTGCTGGAGGGTGCGTTCGTCGTTGGCCCCGTCGACCATCCGGATCTCGTGGCCGACTCCATTTTCGCCGAAGAGCTGGTGCTTCTGACAGCACCGGCGGTCACCGATTTGACCGCGTTGCGCGGATCGCAGGAGCTCAAGATCGTGGTCTTCCGCGTGGGCTGCTCATATCGGCAAAGGCTTGAAACGATCCTCGCCAGGCGCGGGCTGGTCGGTTTGCGCGTTCTCGAATTTGGATCGCTGGAAGCCATCATCGGCTGCGTCGCCGCAGGTATTGGCGTGACACTGCTCCCGAAAGGGACCTTCGAGCCCGCTTTGCGGGCGGGGCTCGTGGCACGGCAGCCGCTGCCGCCGGATGACGCGTCGGTCGAGACCGTTTTCATCCGCAGGACTGACGCTTATGCATCCAGCGCAATGACGGCCTTCGTGACCATGGCGCGGCCATCGCCGCAACGCGGCGCGGCGGCCGAGTAAGGCCTCCTATCTTATTATCAGATGTCTTCCATCGTAAAGACTTACTTTTTCAAATGTGATCGCGGTCCTAACTTTCCGTTCACAGACGGAGAAGGCGGCGATGAACGACGACGCGCATTCCCGGACGGAACCGGTGGCCACTTGGCGTATCGCGAGCGCCGGGTTATGCGCCTCCCTGGTTGGGATCGGTCTAGGACGGTTCGCCTACACGCCGCTTATTCCGGCCCTGATCGCTGCACACTGGTTCGCGCCTTCCGACGTGGTCTATCTCGGAGCAGCCAATCTGGCGGGCTATCTCGCCGGCGCGCTCATCGCGCGGCCTCTGTCGGGGCGCGTCGCCGCGACCACGCTGCTGCGCTCGGGCATGCTGCTCGCGGCCGTCGCTTGTTTCGCCTGTGCGGCCCCCGTGTCGCTCGTCTGGTATTTTACTTGGCGGTTTCTCGCGGGCATCAGTGGCGGCATCATCATGGTGCTGGCCGCCTCGGTAATTCTGCCGCACACCGCGGCATCGCGGCGCGGCGTTGTCGGAGGGGTGATCTTCAGCGGCGTCGGCCTCGGTATCGCCGCGTCTGGAACGCTGGTACCCTTGCTGCTTCGCTCCGGGCTGGTGGCGGCCTGGTGCGGCCTTGGTGTGTTATCGGCCGTCCTTACAGCCGCAAGCTGGACCAGCTGGCCCCGCCATGATTCCCATGGCGCGGTGGCCGACCGGCACATGCCGCCGCCACGGGCATCGCGTCACCCGCCGCATATCTATGCGCTGCTTCTGCAATACGGCCTAAATGCCGCAGCTCTCGTTCCGCACATGGTCTTCCTGGTCGACTTCGTCGCCCGCGGACTCGGCGAAGGGTTGGACACGGTGTCGCGCTATTGGGTGATCTACGGTCTCGGCGCGGTCGTCGGGCCGCTCCTCGCTGGGCATCTCGCCGACCGGGCAGGCTTTGCCTCCGCCCTGCGCCTGGCCTTCCTGATCCAGGCGATCGCAATCGCGATCCCGCTCGCCACCACGGGCGAAGCGGGCTTGATCGTGTCGAGTCTTGTTGTCGGCGCATTCACCCCTGGCATCGTGCCGCTCGTACTTGGTCGCGTGCACGAGCTGATCCCCCACAGTGCCCACGATCAGCGCGTGGCATGGAGCCGCGTAACCGCGAGCTTTGCCGTGTTCCAGGCAGGTGCGGCCTACGGGATGTCCCTCCTTTTTTCTCGGTCCGGCAGCTACTTGAGCCTGTTCGCGATCGGTGCCTGCTCCGTCCTCCTGGCCCTGGCAGTCGATCTCACGATGACCGTGGCCGGGCGTGGCCAAACCTCGGAGACAGCGCGATGACCAAAGCCCACACCATCATCGATCACACCTACGACGTGGTCGTCGTCGGCGCCGGTGGCGCCGGGCTGCGCGCGACGCTCGGCATGGGGGCCGCGGGCCTGAGGACGGCTTGTATCACCAAGGTGTTCCCGACGCGCAGCCACACTGTCGCCGCCCAAGGCGGCATGGCCGCGTCGCTCGGCAACATGGATGATGGCGATAATTGGCGCTTCCACATGTATGACACCGTCAAAGGGTCGGACTGGCTCGGCGACCAGGATGCGATTGAATATATGTGCCGCGAGGCCGCCCCGGCGGTGCTTGAGCTCGAGCATTTCGGGGTGCCGTTCTCCCGCACCGAGGATGGGCGCATCTACCAGCGCCCGTTCGGCGGCCAGACCATCGACTATGGTAAAGCTATGGCGCAACGCACCTGCGCCGCGGCCGATCGCACCGGGCACGCGATCCTCCATACCCTCTACCAGCAATGCCTCAAGGTGCAGGCCGAGTTCTTCGTCGAGTATATCGCACTCGACCTGCTGATGGACGACGACGGCGCCTGCCACGGACTGCTCGCCTGGTGCCTCGAAGATGGCACGCTGCACCGGTTCCGCGCGCAACGGACGGTGCTGGCGACGGGCGGTTATGGACGCGTCTACTTCTCCTGCACCGCGGCGCACACCTGCACCGGCGACGGCAATGCCATGGCGCTGAGGGCGGGGCTGCCGCTGGAGGACATGGAGTATCACCCAGTTCCACCCGACGGGCATCTATGGCGCCGGGTGCCTGATTACGGAGGGGTCGCGAGGCGAAGGTGGTTACCTGACCAACAGCGAGGGCGAGCGCTTCATGGAGCGTTACGCGCCGAGTGCAAAGGATCTGGCAGGCCGCGACGTGGTCTGCCGCTCGATGACGATCGAGATCAACGAGGGGCGCGGTTGCGGCCCGGGTAAGGACCACATCCTGCTGCACCTGGAACATCTCGGCGCTGACCTGCTGAGCGAGCGGCTGCCGGGCATCATGGACACCGCCAAGATCTTCGCCGGTGTCGACGTCACCAAGCAGCCGATCCCGGTGCTTCCGACGGTTCACTACAACATGGGTGGCATTCCCACGAACATCCACGGCGAGGTCCGCACGAAACGTAACGGTGAATCGGAGGCACCTGTGCAGGGGCTGATGGCGATCGGCGAGGCGGCCTGCGTGTCGGTCCACGGCTCGAACCGCCTCGGTTCGAATTCGCTGCTGGACATCGTGGTCTTCGGGCGCGCCGCCGCATTGCGCGCGGCCGACACCGTGACACCAGGGGAGCGCTTACCCGAGGCGCCCCGGCACGCGACGGAAAAGGCAATCGAGCGCTTCGAGCGGCTACGCGGGGCACGCGGCACGCGCACTGGCGGCGAAATTCGCTTGGACATGCAGCGCGTGATGCAACGCCATTGCGCCGTGTTCCGCGACGGCCCGCTACTGGCGAGCGGCGCCGTGAACTTGGCCGATGTGGCCGCGTCGATGAGCGACCTGACTGTTGCAGACCGCTCGCTGGTCTGGAACAGCGAACTCGTTGAGGCTCTCGAACTCGACAACATGCTGGGGCAAGCCAAGGTCAGCATGCATTCGGCGATCGGCCGCACAGAGAGCCGCGGCGCGCATGCCCGCGAGGATTACCCCAGGCGCGACGACGACAATTGGCTGAAGCATACGCTCGCCTGGATGGACGATGCCGGCGACGTGCGCCTCGACTACCGCGACGTCCACCTCAATCCGCTGTCGAATGAGGTTGCATCCATTCCGCCAAAGGAGCGCGTTTATTGAGTTCGCATGCTGGCACGGAGCAGATATCCAGCGGCTCCGATCTGCTCTCTTGTCACACCATGGACATCCCGCCCTCGGGGCCGGTGCAGCGAACCCACGCGCCCGTCGTCGTCTTCTTTCATGGGCGAGGGCAGGACGAGCGCTTGGTGGAAGAAGTCGCGAACGCTTTTGCGCCGGCACGAATTTTGGCGCCCCGCGGCATGATCCCCAAAGGCCGCGGATGGACGTGGTTCGAGAACCAGCGGGTCGGGTATGCCGATCCGGCAAGCGTCCACGCGGCGATTACCTGCGTCGAAACTTGGCTGAGCCAAACGATAGCAGGTGGCACGCAAATCTGGCTTTGCGGCTTTAGGGCGTGTCGTCATTTAGGGGCTTCCGGCGCGAGGCGTTTTTCGATTCGTAGGGGTCAGCCACTGTGGAGCTGACCGATGCGACGTTACGGGCTGCGCGACGACCAATGGGGGCGTATTGGC
>JAABVA010002903.1_pt1 | contig 16713 bp, 17 predicted proteins | sample 5560331 | NCBI WGS metagenome assembly JAABVA01 (sample SAMN12812661, study PRJNA571458) | rock metagenome | isolation source: Antarctica rocks | place: Antarctica: Victoria Land, Mt New Zealand sud | collected 2016-01-07 | reverse complement strand
GCTTGATTCATGTTATGATTGGTTTCAGCATTTACATATGACGTTCTGTTACAGGATGATGTTGTGAGGCTCCAACGCCGCTAACCTCGGCGTAAACTATGACCGGACCTTGCCCCACTAGGGAGGTTTTGCCACAAAAACAAGTCCTCAGACAAGTCCTTAATCGGGCTAGAGGCAACCATTTCAGGCAGTCACAGGAGGTAGGACTTGATCCTTGCTTACAACAGTTGTAATCAAGGATCAAGTCACATATCAGGTTAGAATCTTATCAATATAGTTAAATAGATAATTTAAATAAACCTTTGTCACTTCTGCATGCTGTGACAATAATTATGATTAATTATTGATGTAATTGATTTATAGTCTAGCTCAACTACTAACTACAATGAGCAGTCACTCAGATAACTTGTCTAAGAGCTTATTTTTGTGACAAAACCTCTCTACTATGACTAAAAACACCTTCTTCAGCTTAAACTGAATTTTTAAAATAACTTTATCAAAACTGTATCAAATAAGCTTAAAATCTAGTCAGTAACTCATCTCATTGTACACTATAACTTAATATAGAATATAATGTCAAGATCTTCTTGATCAGTTATAAATACATAATTCTTATCTTTATTAAAGCACATCACTCAATTAAAACATAAAGCAACTCAACTTCAGATCTTTATGAACTTAAAGATCAAGAATGACAAGTTTAAAAAGATTTTTTAATAATTTTACATTAAATTTTTTATTAAATTTGTTCAGAACTTCATAAAAAGAGTTTTGAATCAATTTAAAATAGTTTAAATTGTAGTGAATCTAAAAGCTTTATAATGAATCATGAATATTGTATAATATAATACTATAATCATAAAAAACATTCTAAAAGTTCTCATTAACAGAAACTCTGCATTACAATTCTTTATCATTACAGAATATAGATACATATATATTTAAACTTAAATAACAATAAATGTGCTGTCATTCTTAACAGCAGTGTTCTTTTCATCATTATTTAAAGAGAAAAGCATCATCACAGATCTTTTTATATTTAATGATTACAGAATTGTTATTAAACTCACTGATACTGTTTTCATTAATTATTGATACATTCTTTCATTAGTTACACTATATAATCACATTAATAATTATATCTGCATCACTGTAGATCAAAACATCATTATTATTAAGATTGCAGCTGTTAAGTAACTAAAGTTAAATAATTTAACAATGTATGCATTTATAATGACTGAAAAAAAGTCACTGCAGAATAACATTAAATGAATTACATCTTTAGAAGCAGGTAACAAGATAGTTATTATCATTTATGATGTTATTATGCATAGCATACTGATACAAAACATTAAAATAAAAGATCAGTGAGTCATAGTGACATGTATATAGACAGAAAATTATAAGATTGAAATTAAAAAAAACATCTTAATCAATTATGTAAGATGACTGTGCAGCTTAAAATGAGCAGCAAAGTCTGTAATGATGAAATTTATAAATGCAGAGTACATTAATTTAACATTTTAAACTGAATTGATTTGAAACTCTGAATACAAGAAGACAGAGTTATATAATTGAGCTTATTACATTTAGAAATGCTTTAAGTGTTATAAGTATGATTACATAAGTGCTTAATGCAGAGATACTTAGAAATGTAATATATATATAGAGAGTTATAGATTTAAGAATTGTCTTTTTAAGAATCTAGAATTCAACATCAGAAAGTGTATAAACTATAAAGATTTACACAAAATACAAAACAATAAGTGTTCTGAGTTTCAAAAAGAGATGATGTGTGTGTAGACAGTATGTAACATTAAGTAGATTTAATGATGAGTATTAACTCAGACATTAATCATTAAACTTAAAGAAGTTATATACTTAAAGATAGCTAACAGTGAAGTCAGTAAGATTAATATTTATTGAAAGAAATGAATACTTATGCTATATTATGCTGTCTAGTGAAATCTCTAAACTGTGTTGTCTATGAGCACATCTTGATTGAGAGAATTATAGAAGAAGTAGAAAGAATGTTGACTGCAGTTAACATAAATAAAGTTTTTATTCAGTTTTTAATGTTAATTCTATCTCACTTTATAAAAGCAACTAAAACATTGCTTCTTAACACTTTCACTTAATGAGACTGTGTCTATTAACTCTTACTGATGACAAACATTAAATGACTAAACACATCATTAAAAGTTTAACAAATCATTTAAAAGTTTAATTAATCATTAACAATGAGTTTTATGAATTTAATGAACTGCTTAAAGATCTATTTAAATAGAAACTTAATAAACTCATTGACAATCATCTTTTAACTGAGTATAAAGTCTATCTAAATCTGATTGCACTTATATAAATTACAAATGTTGTAATAAAAGACATTAATGTACTTTAATTACTCATATACATATATGTTCTTAATTAAGATCAAAATAACTTAATTATCTTCTTTAAGCTAAATAAATAAAAATATTTAATGAGTTTTGTTCTTTTAAATGCTTATACAGTGTAAATTAACTTTAAAATATTTACTTATTGTTGAGAAGCAGTGTTCTAGCTGCTTCTATGAAGCAGAGTAGAACTAGTGTCAGAGACTAAGTGAAGACTTTATTTACATTGACTGCAGTTAACATTCTTTCTACTTCTTCTGTAACTCTCTTGATCAAGACATGCTCATAGACAACATAGTTTAGGAATTTCACTAGATAATATAATATAGCATGAATATTCATTTCTTTCATTAAATTATGAGCTCAGTTAGCAAGAAGCTTCTCAGAGAAAGTGTATACTTTTAATGTATGCAGCAGCTAAGTCTACAGACTTTTAAAATTCACAGTGAATTCAGCTTTAGCAGTGTTACTGATTATTGAGATTTGTGATAAATCTGACTTTAATGAAATCAGCACAATAATGACAGCTTGATATGTATCTGTTAGGCAAATAAGCATCTTTAGTAGCTGAGTATGTTTGACTTAAAAGATTTAAGAAGAATCAGTCTCAGCAAAAATCAGTATTTACAGTTGTTTATAAGAGCACTGTTCTTTCAGCAGCTTAATATGTGTCTTGTTGAATAGATAAATAAGCACTTATAATTACTTAGAAAGCACTGTTCTTTGATAGCTTAATATGAGTCATTGAGATGAATAAGCATTATTATCTTACAAAACAAAAGATACAAAAGCTTTCTATTTGTTTTACTTATATTATCTTCAATGCATACATTGTTATTTTACTTTATTCACTTCTTATATTATGTGTCAACTATCATCATCATGAACTTCAACAACTTCTTTATAAAGCAACAACTCATCTCAATTCTCACTTACAAGAACTGCAATCAATGATTTATTTTTATGAAAAGATGACTGATAAAAGAAGATCTATAAAATGTTGTTGAAGTCTCAGCAATCAACATATTAATCAGTGAATTCTTAGATTTATTTTTTCTCAGCAGTCTCAGCTTTAAAAATCAGAAAACTGATGCAAAGACTTTATATTGACTTATTATCTGCATAAACATAGATGATTAAGAATATCTGATGAACAAAATCAGTGTAAAGAATGTTTGAAATATGTTAAAGTTCAAGTATAAAAAGAAGCTGTAGATGATTAAAAGACAATATTTAATGAAGTTTGTTGAATACAGAATGTCAGAAAATGTATTCATTAAAGAAGTATAAATTTATCTGAGCAAATTTAACAGAAAGATTGCTGCAACTCAGTTTAACATGACTGAGTTGTTTAAATTAGAATGACAGTTTCAGATGCTGCTTTAAGTGCTATCAGTTAAGTATGTTGTGATTTGCAATGTTATTGATACTCAGAACAATTCAGATGTTAAGAAAGATCTATAAAAGCTTTAGAAAAAAGAGACACAATTTAAGACTGATGAGACTGTCATTGTCTTGTGAACAGACAAATAGAAAGAAGATTAATGTTTAATGAATTAGAACTGCAGTTCATTAAATTATTGTACAGCTAATATTAAGCAACATTATTACAGATCATTCAGCTCAGACAGTGATCATTTTTCTTGCTGCTTTATTAAGTACTTTCTTTACAACAACTTTCACTTCATTAAAGATTGCAAATTTCTTTCTGATGTTAAGCAAGATGCTTAAAAGAAGATAAGCAGATTAACTGTAATCAAGTTACACAGATTGACTGCAGTCAAGTTGTATTAGAAGTCAGTCTATAAAGAAAAAAAAAAGAGACACAGAGTCTTTAATGCAGAATTAATGACAGTAATAATGATGACTTTTTTTTTAAATTTAAAGAGAAAGAGAAAATTAACAATGAAATCACTGCTCTGTTTAAGAAGACTGTCAATAAGATATTTAAATCTGAATAAGTTGCAGACTCTAAATTCTTCTTATACATAACTGATTAACTTTAACTCTTCAGTGATTTTCTTATATGAATGAGATGTCAGTGAATTAAAGTTAAGAAGAGACATTTATACTCTTATTATTGTGAAGTAATCATTATGCAAGTTAAGTCAGAAAATTCTGTAAGACTGAGTTCAATACTTTATGTGTTTAAACTTGAGATCAATCTTCTATCAGAAAAGTGAATGTGCAAAATGAGACTGCATAAAAGCTTTAATTAATATTGTCTTTAAATGTGTGATAAGCACAGCAAAACTATAATAGAAGCATTAAAGCAAGATAAAGTCTATATAGTTAAGTACATTGCAAAGAGTCTTAATGAATTTGCTTTGATATCTACAGTGCACATATTACATTCAGAGACTGTCTTCTCTGTTACTGCTTCAGATGCAAGCTTACATGTTTAGACTCATGATGTTACCATCAGGTAATGTCAAGAGGTAAAAAGCTGGCTTGCTAAGTGAATAAGAAACCTCAGCTATATAGTTGTCTAACTATTACATCATAATGGCAGGCAGGCAGAAGCAATTTCCCATAATGTGAATAAAGCAAGATTGAATGCCTAAATGAAAAGAATGGTGAAAGGCCATAATGGTGAATAATTAGTGTGAGAAAAAGAAAAGCATCAGCACCATAACAAGTTACTGATCACAAAAAAGACATCAGTTTCTGACATTATTTTCTCTGTTCACCCTTGCTCTTGCACTTCATCAAGGTTCTTTCATTCTTCACATTCAGCACTATTCACTCATCTTCTGTCATCTCAATCACCTCTGCATCTTCTGTCCTGCCATTCTCTCTTAGATATTCAACAATTAAGCTTGATATATCAATCATCTTTATCAGAGTGCTCTGAGTCCCTGCAGCATAATTCTCAATGATGCTCAGTTTTCCTTTCAAAACAATGATGTGATTCTTCACTTCAGTGATATAGCTTCATATTTTGATCACTATCTTCATTTGTTTGTTCAGACATGTGCCTAGTTGAGTGAAGCTATCAAGTAACTTTTGCACTATGGCTTGCAGAAGAGGTATGTTGATGATAAGAATTGCAGTGAATAGAGATTGTAACTTAATTAATGTCATGACTGATCTTGAGACAAGTAAATTCATCAGTCATTGTTTATTCATCAAGAGAACATCAAGTTCTGCCTTGTCTGCCTTTTGCTTAGATGTGTGAGATATAGTAAGTGATGTAAAGACATTGAAGCTGATTGCTGTTTATGATGATGTGATCATTTCAGTAGATGCAGCAATGATATTGAATGCAATCAGATCTTGAAGTGTTGGCTTTGATGACAGTGTCAATTGAGTAAAGAAGTTAAAGATGAGCTTTGTTGCTAGATTTGATGTAGATGATGATGTCATTATGATGAATAAAGCTGAATTTGATGATGATGATGATGCTGTTGTGATAGATGAAGCCATATTGATGTTTTGATGCAATGAGTCAGCTTAATTCAATGATTCAGCTTTCATGACTTTTATGATAGATACTTCTGCTTTGTTGTCTTTGGCAGTCTTCTTTGATTTAGAGGCTGGTTGTGAATTAGAGTGTATGATCTTGTTGTTAGATTGAAGTGATTTGTCATCTTTGATTTAATGTATGCTGTAATGTGTCTTTATGCCTGCTTCTCTTTTCTCTTCTTTACATAACTGATAATAGCCCTTAAAAACAGCATAGCAGTCCTTGCTGACATTGTTCATCATAACAGTCTTGTTGTCATAGTTAGCTCTTAAGACTCTGATATCTCTCTGCTGATTAAAGTCTGCAGATCATGCTGCATTTCTCTTGTTTCTCTGCATCTTTTGTATGATCATATAGACATTGTAATCATTGAGTCTTACTTTATCTGATGATGATTCATCTAAGTAATCTGACATTTCAGTGTAGAGCTTTCATTCTTTTCATACTGTCTAGAAAATGTTGCTCACTTTAGCTGTATTAATCTTTTTGTCTGATTCCTCATCACATTATAGTTCATGATTCACTGACTCTGAGTTTTTCTTTTAATTAATCATTTTGGTGTCTTGTGATATAAAGAATGAATGGATGTTGTATGCATCTTGTAGAAATGATTGATGGGCTGAAATTGTGTAAAAAATGTAAAGAGTAATAGTTGATAAAAGTTCTGATGAATAATGTTGTTATTTATTCTTAAATGTTTGTTGACTTTTCTGATATCTGCTGTTTGAGTTTAGATTGTGTATGTGGAATTCACTGCTCAGATAAGGAATGCTGTCATATAGTTATGCATTAAGTGTTTGCCTCAATTTGTACAGTCACACTAGCTCTTTAATATTTCTTAAATCTTTGATATTGATTCAGCTGTCAAATTCTGAGTCATACTCTAGTCAACAGACTAGATATTCAGTAGTTATGTCTCTGTCTCTTTGATATGTTCTTTTGAACAGCAGTTTTTCAACTTCTCACTTCTTCTCACTGTTCACTATAACTTCTTCTGACTCTTCTGATCTTGACTATCAATATGGGTCATTGATATGAGCTGATTCCAGGTGTGCTACTGATATAACATCATGAATGCATCAACTCAATGATAACTTTAGCCAATATGTCAGTTTTCTGACACAATTCAGAACTTTAAGCAGACTCATAAACTGTTGCCTCAGCTTCTTATTTTTTTCTCTTAGACTGAGTAGCATATAGTTCTTGTGTAAACATAGATTTATCAAATCTTCCATCTTGAAGTAGAGAAGTTTATGTTTTCAATCATAATAATACTTCATTGTCATAGTGATGTATGTTATTGCATCTTTAACATCTATATGCGCCGGCCAGTACTGATTCATCATTGTAAGAGTAACTGACTTTCTTTTCATCTGTTTTTCATTATGATTAGAGTCTATTCACTTCATGTTAAGCTCTTCTATCTGAAGCAAGTTCATGACTTTGCACATTTGCATGTCAAAAATGATCTGATTAAAACTGAGCCTGATTGAACTGTACTTAATTGAGTTGTTTAAAGCAGCTTGTAGATGTGCCAATACAAATGATCAGAGATCTGACTCTTTTAGAATCATTAGTCAGTATTAAAGTGCAATTTTAACTGTTTAATTGATTGCTTCTGAGCTACTGTTCATTTGTAAATGATAGGCACTTGAGTAAAGCAAGTCTATCTTAAGTTGCTTGAATACTTCTTTTCACAGACTCACTAAAAATTTGCAGTCTCAATCTGATATGATTGTTCTAGGCAAACCTCAGTTTAGCAGTGCTAAATGATTTAGTAATGTGATTGCTCAATCTTCTGTCATTATGATGTCTTGATCAGATATAAGAGTGATAGCTTTGCTGAATTTGTCAGTGACTGACATGATTGTGTTATACTTATCTGACTTTGATAATGATAAGGCCAGAATAAAGTCAATTGTCAATGTATGAAAAGGGCAAAGAGATGTAATTATTGACTGTAAGACATCATAAGACTTGTGATGCAGCATTTGACTGAGCTGACATTGTGAGCAATGTTGTATGTACTCATGAAGATTCTTTGATAGATCATAGAAATAAAGTGAATTAATCAATCTCTTATGAATTTATGCATATTCTGAGTGACCAATGTCATCATAGACTATCTTGAACATTCTGTCATAAAGACTCTTTAATATACATAGATGAGGCTTTTTCTCAAGATCTTTGTAGAAGATAAGATCATCTCTTATTTCATATAAAAGTCTTGCAGCATCAGACCTCAGAGCATTGTTTCTTTCTAATATCTGTAAGATGCATTTTCATTTTGATTCTTCATCATATTCATACTTAATATTCTGCCACAATTGATCTGAGACTTTCATCAAGATTCTTACATAGACAGTTATTCTCAAGTCAGTCTGCAAGACTTTCAATATAAAGTTGTTCATTTCTGATTGATTCTTCTGATTAACTAAACACTCACAGATATTGTTATTGCTAAGCAATTGAGACAGAGCATCTAATATTATGTTCAATTTTTCAGACTTATAGCAAATGTTCAGGTGAAAGTGCTGAAGATATTCAGACATTTAAATAAGATATAAGTTAAGCTTCTTCATCACAGTGATATTTAGGCTGAACTAATAACTGATTTTTACTGAGACTGCATGATCAGTGTAGATAATCACATTTTTTGCTGTCACTTCTATTATGTGTCTGATCTCTTTAACTATTCAGATCAATTCTGTCACTTCAAGTTCAGTTAATCAGTATTGCATTTTGATATCTTGAAGCAGTCTGCTTAAAAACAGAACAGACTTCATAAACTTTTGTTTTGAAGTACTGTCTTCAGTGAACTCTTTTGCATGATATACATGCACTTCAAAGTTAAATTCTTTGAACACATCTAGATCAATGTAAAGTTGTTGTTTTGATGAGAAATGCATCAGAATGATTGATCAAGAGAATAGAGACTGAAGATGATGAAAGATGTTTAGTTTCTTTAAGATTGACTCATTCAGTCTGATAATAATGATTATTTGCTTTTTAGCATTTTCTTTTGTCTCTTTTACTCAAAGACCTTGATTTAAGAAGGTCTTTTGCTGCTGAAGTGACTTGATGATTGCTGTGTAATGTGAAATATATTGTCACAGATAGTCAGTTAGGCTGAGATACTTTTCTAACTGACTCAGGCTCAAAGAAAATCTAATTCTGAATATTGTGACTAACTTGTCTTTCAAAGTCATGAGATTCAAAGCATCTATCTGCTGACTCAACAGCTGAATGAACAGATACACTAGATAGAACTTCTTCAGCAAAGGTGTAATTATTGGCTGTAAGGCATCATAAGGCTTGTAATGCAGCGTTTGGCTGAGCTGACATTGTGAGCAATGTCATATGTACTTATGAAGATTCTTTAATAGATCATAGAAATAAAGCAAATCAATCAATCTCTTATGAGTCTGTGCATATCCTGAGTGATCAATGTTGTCATAAGCTATCTTGAACATCCTGTCATAAAGACTCTTTGATATATATAGGCAGAGCTCTTTCTCAAGATCTTTATAGAAGATAAGGTCATCTCTTATTTCATATAAAAGTTTCATGATGTCAGGCCTCAGAGCATTGTTTCTTTCTAATATTTATAAAATGTGTTCTCATTTTGATTCTTCATCATATTCACACTTAATATTCTGTCACAATTGATCTGAGACTTTCATCAAGATTCTCACATAGACAGCTGTTCTCAAGTCAATCTGCAAGACTTTCAATATAAAGTTATCTGTTTTCAGTTGATTCTTCTGATTGACTAAACACTCACAGATATTGTTATCACTAGACAATTAAGACAGAGCATCTGATATTATGTTTGATTTTTCAGACTTATAGTGAATGTTTAGATAAAAGCACTGAAGATATTCAGATGCTTAAATAAGACATAAGTTAAGCTTCTTCATCACAGTGATATTTAGACTGAACTGACAGCTGATTCTTACTGAGATTACATGATCAGTATAGATAATTACATTTTCTGTCATCACTTCTATTATGTGTCTGATCTTCTTAACTATTCAGATCAATTCTGTCACTTTAAGTTCAGTTAATCAGTATCACATTTCAACATCTTGAAGCAGTCTGCTTAGAAACAGAACAGATTTCATGAACTTTTGTTTTGAAGTATCATCTTCAGTAAACTTTTTTGTGTGATACACATGCACTTCAAAGTCAAATTCTTTGAACACATCTAGATCAATGTAGAGTTGCTGCTTTGACAAGAAATGCATCAGAATGATTGACTAAGAGAATAGAGACTGAAGATGATGAAAGATGTTTAGCTTCTTTAAGATTGACTCATTCAGTTTAATAATAATAATCATTTACTTTCTAGCATTTTCTTTCATTTCTTTTGCTTGAAGACCTTGATTTAAGAAGGTCTTTTGCTGTTGAAGCAGCTTGACAATCACTGTGTAATGTGAAATATATTGTCACAGATAGTCAATTAGGTCAAGATACTTTTCTAATTGGCTCAGGCTCAAAGAAAACCTAATTCTAAATATTGCAGCTAACTTGTCTTTCAAAGTCACAAGATTCAAAGCATCTACTCACTGACTCAACAGCTGAACAGACAGATACACTAGATAGAACTTCTTTGACAAAAGACAGATTTTCATTTTGTCTAATATGTCAAATATGTTGTGAAGGTGTTTTAAGTGCTCTTCTAGCATATTGAAGAAAATGACAATATCATCAACATAAATTCTGATGTATAGTCTCTGTTGTTGTAGAATTCTATCAATCATTCATTGAACATACACTGATGAGTTTCAATAACTTATAACTGCAACCTTGAAGATTTTCTGACCTCAGTGTGAGACAACAGTCAGACAGTGCTAATGTGTCTGTTTTACTCTTTACTGATAGAAGAAGAAGCTGCAGTCAACTGTAAAGATGTATTTGACCTTCTGAACTGCAGTTAAAATGTCAGTCTGACTAGGTACTGAATAGGTATTCAGCATGATGATTTTGTTAAGTGCTCAGATATCAACTACTATTCTGTCTTTTTGAATCTCATTTGATAGGTTTTTTCATACCACAAAACAGAGATAGATGAAAGAGATAAAGCTTGTAGTTCACTTTAAGCAGCCTTGTGCCTGTAACTTGTTAAACATCATATCAATTATCTCACAGTTCTTTTGTTCAACTAAGTATACACATGCTTGTTCTAACTTGTACTGAGTCTTTCAATTATCAATAAGCAGAATATTCATTCATTCTTTCTTCAGAACCTTTATTAAGTTGTTTTAATCTGTTTAAAGATGAAAATATAAGTGCATGACTGTTGCAATTTGAGTCACTATGACATTAGATTTATAAATCATCACTTCATGCATGATCTTTCTCTCAGGACTAGTCATCATTCTCAGATGAAATGCTGTCACTGTGATCAACAGGCTTCAAAAACATGTTCTGATTCAATTTGCTCATTTTCTGATTGTGAAGGCTGCAAGTTTCAAATTCTGTGAGTTGACTAGATAATATTTGTTGACTTCATATTTCACAATATGACTGAGACAGGTTTTTCATGAAATGACAAGAGATACATCTGAGTCATTTTGAACTTGTACTGCCAATAGAGTATAATCAACAATGTAAACATATATTGCTGTGTTTTCTGTGTGGCAATCTGATTTAAACAGAAGATCACAATTTTGAGGTAGAGCAGTCTTGACTATTAGCACATTTGTGTGACTTCTGAGCTGTATAATCATATTTTTGTGAGTCATTATGGCCTTTCACACTGAGTTAATTGACTGTGTAATGACTGTTAGTGATAGTTCAATGTTGTCACAACTACTCACAATTGCTTTTCTGCTTAAAAGCATGATAGAAATATTCTTTAAAATGAGAATGTTGATGTCTATAAGCATCTTGGCCTTCAGATTATTGATGATATGCATCTCTTTAATGATTATTGCTAGTCAGTCATTATTGTCAGGCAGGTAGATGATCAGAATGATGTATTCATCATAATGATGAGTTTCAGTTCTTAATTCTTGAATCACAATGAGCAATGAGATTCATTTAATCAAGATATCTGAAATCTGTTTCTTTAGAAAGCTTCTGTCAATTAGACTCATAATGCAGCCTGTATTGAGGTAGATTGACTCTTCTTTTACTGTGAGTGTCAGTTTTGCTAAGGCAGTAATGTATCTTCAGTCTTAAAAACCATAACTGATAGACACATAAGAGAACAGGCTAGCTATAAACCTAATCAGTGTAGATCCTGACAATTTGATGAATTTTAACTTCTGAATTGCCTTATTGAGCTTCTGTTTGACCAGTTTTCTGCCATTGCACCTGTTGTGCACATGCTTGTGCAATTTGTTGTTGAACAGAAAGATTTTACAGCAGCTGTGACAGTCATTTTGTGTTTCAGTCATGTGACTCACATTCACAGCTTCTTTTTCATTCTTTTTGTTCTTCAGTTTCTGCTCTTAATTCAGCTCATAGGCCTCTTCTTCTTTCTGAATATTGGGCATATCAGCTTTCTGATATGTATCATTGTAATAGGCATTCTCAAATCCTTGATAGTCAGCCTGATCATCAGCAGAAGATTCATTCTTAGAAGGATTTGCTTCTTAAGTAAAGTACACTTGATCACTGTATTCACTGCAATTGCCTCATCATGAAGACTTATTGTCTCTGTTTGAGCAGTTAAACAGTTTTTTGACCTGATTTCCAAATCTTTAATTCAATGTGTTTGTTTCAGATGATGATCTTTTGTTTTTGAAGATGATTTGAAGAGATGTTTTGAAGCTCAATTGAGTGTTTAACAGAGCATCTTGTGAATGAGGTTGAAACTGTTGTAGCTGATTATTAGGCTGTCATTGTGGTCTGAGTGAATATGAGAAATTGTCATATCTTGATGACAGATATGATGAGTAAGAGAAAGATTGACAGTCATAGTTATCTTGATCATGATTGCTGCAATCATACTGATCTTGCTGATTTCATTGAATGAATCTATCAGATCAAGAATTGCACAAATAGCTATTGTATCAATTTGTCTGTTTGACTAAAAGAATATTGACAAAATCTTTGATAGATGTTTCATTCTTAGATTCATTGATGTCTCATTGAAGAGACATATCAATATGCATTTATGCCTAAATTATCAGGTCAAATTCTGATTCATCTTGACCACAGCTTTTGACAACAGTCATAAGAGTAATAATGTATTCTATTGAGCTACAATGATTTCTAATGTCTTCAACAGTGTATCTGATCAAGTTAAACTTATTTCAAGCCTCACTGAGCAATACTTTAAAGCATTTCTCTAGTGTCTTGCACCATTCTTCAACATCATTAAGGTGAGCTATTAATTCAAGGTGAATGACCTCTGACAGCTGGCTATTCTATCACAGTTTCACTTCTTCACATAGATTAACATCAAGATTTTGACATATTTGCCTGACATCTCAAGTGATAGTCATCACTCTAACTCAATTAATGAAGGTGTAGACATTCCAATAATAATTCTTGTTATTCTTATCAACAATATTGCTGTCTCCCCACTCCTTGAGCAAGTTTGAGTAGAATAAGCCAATATTGACTGACTTTCAAGTCAAGTTATCTTCACAAAAGTTATTATTGCTGTTGACATTGCCTCTGTGAAAGCCAGAAGAGCTGAATGAACTGAATGACTCAGATGTACCTCACTGTGAGACATCTTGTTCTTGTAATTAAGCAATCAACACAGCAATGACCTGCAGAATCTGTGCTTAAACAGCAGGGTTCATATTAGTCAGAAAAGATGTATTGTCATTATTGTCTTGTGAGTTAACATTTCAATCATTGTTCATCATGCTTTGTGATGAATTTTGAGAAATGTTTTCAGTAATGCTGAAGCTAGACTTGAACTCAGCGGCTTGAGATGCTTGCAATGTGATAGAATGCTTTAAGATATTCAGGTTAATTTCTGATGAGATAATGATGAAACATCATAGTCTTTGTTTAGTCATAAAGAGATTTGACAGATCTGAATCAGATATACTGCTGATCTCTGGCTGCTGACTGACTGTTTTGACTGCTCAATGAAGAAAGAATGAGTCTGTACATAATATTGCTGTGTTTTGGCTAAAGGTTCATAGTGTTGAATTGAATAGGATTCAGTTATGTGCTTAAGCAAAAGAAAATATGTCAGAAGGCATTAAAGAAGTGGCTCAGGTTTCTTGAACACTTGACTGTTTATATAGAGTTGTAACTCTGTGAATAAGAGTGATGATGTCATCAGGTATGAATGAGGCAAAGTTAAGATTCACTGATTCATACTTTCTAAGCTGATAAGCTAGAGTTACTGTATGGTCAGATAGTCTTGATAGATTAGGCAAAGAGAATTTGTTGAAGATCTTTGTCAGCTTGATGAGTTGAGGGGCATTTTGACTATAAGGTGAAGTTATGAGGCAAAAGAACAGTGTGATGTGATAGTAAGGTGGTGAGATTTCTTGACAATTTAGCTTATTGACCTCATCATTATCTGATGCAGCACAGAAGTCAAGCTGTAGAACTGATGGTCTAGCAAGTTAGAACCTTAATAAATAATTGGCAATTGTTCTGATGAAACACTGTTGATGCTATCAAATTGTTACTGTCAGGTAATGTCAAGAGGTAAAAAGCTGGCTTGCTAAGTGAGCAAGAGACCTCAGCTATATAGTTGTCTGACTATTACATCATAATGGCAGGCAGGCAGGAGCAATTTCCCATAATGTGAATAAAGCAAGATTGAATGCCTAAATGGAAAGAATGGTGAAAGGCCATAATGGTGAATAATTAGTGTGAGGGAAAGGAAAGCGCCAGCGCCATAACACATGAGCATAATCTTATGATTAATTTCTTAGATGTTGACACTGCATCATTGAATGAAAAGATCAAGGCTTACAGACTTTGACATCAATGATTTGCTTATCTTGATTCTGCAAAGTTGCATAATCTTTACAAGATGACAATTCTTGAAAAGTCAATTCTCATTGTTGAGAACAACAAGAATATATATGAGATTTATGCTCTGATTAAGTTCATCAACAAACAAAATCACACTGTAAGCAAAAGAAAGACTAACATTCTTGTTTTTGTCTTTATTGACATATATAATTCATTATTCTTGTTATTTAATGAATATCAGTACTTTCTGAAGATAGTAGATAATCATTTTTAAAAGATGTGAACAATACTGCTGAAACAACATGATGAAATCTCACAGATACTGTAAGAATGACAATTAAAGACTGAACTTCAGACTGATGCAAAGATTCTTGTTGTATAAAGCAACAATGAAATGAAGTTAAAGTTCATTCTAAATGACTGATGCAAGTCTTTTAACATTACACTGCAATACATGATGCTTTACATGTCAATTCAGAATGATGTTGTCAAAAGAGTCATCTGAATTACTGAGAACTCAGTGTGCATCATGATTAAAGAAACATAACTGTCAATAAAATTCTGAGTGCAGACAGCATAGACAGATGTTTATCTTTGTAATTGAACAGCAATTGATTTCTTAATTAACAGCAAGCAGATAACTCTCAAGAAAGCTTTCATTAATGTAAAGTTATTCATCAATTACATTTATATATGAGAATGTAAGTACTACAGCTACATTGATCTCAAGTTATTATCTGAAGATAGACACAACAAGTTCATAAATTAAGAACAAGTGAGAGTCTTTATAAGTTATATTGAGAAAATTACAAAGCAGTATCAGCTTTAAGCTTTAGATCTTAAGTACATCATTAAGAATTATGCTGTAAAGTTTGTTAAAAGTGAGAAGAAAGACACTGTTGATCTTAGACTGCAACAGCAAACATTAAATGTTCTTTTGAATAGAAGATTTGTTGAACATTTACAGAAAAAGTTAATCATTGTGAAGATCACAGCTTCAGATCAGACACTTATGACTTAAAACAGTAAGATACAGTCTGACTTAATCATGATTAAGATCAACAAGTCTTAAGATAAACAACATGAGATCAAGTTAACTGCAGTTAATCTAGATAAGTTGTTAAATAAGAAGATCAACACTAATTAAGTTAAGATAGTGACACTTAAAGAAGTCAGAACCTTTCTGTGTGTCAAGATCTTAAAATGAAAGAGAAATAACAACAATAATTAAGATGTGAATGAGCTCTCAACTAAAATATTAAGAACTATGCTGACACTTGTGACATTCTTTACAGACAAAGAAAATTCTATGATTAAATCTGACATTTTAATGTCTGTCATCTATACTGAAGCAGTGAGAGACTCAATCTGAGAAGAAATGTAAAAGAATGTCATTTATGCAGAACTGACAGTCTTGACAGTAAATGAAATATGAGAAGAGACTGTGTCATTAAGAAGAGTCAACATTGTGATCAGTAAATGAGTCTTTAAACTTAAGCTAAACATCAATAAATTCTTAAACAAGCTCAAGACAAGACTTGTGACAAGAGACTTTTTACAGACATATAATGTTGATTATAAGAACATCTTTGTTCTTACTATTAAATTTAACACTCTGTGAGTCTTTCTGACTATTGTTGCACTCAAGAATCTAAAATATCATTAAATGAATGTCAATAATGTCTTTATGAAATTCTTTCTAAAAAAACAATCTATATAACACTTTCTTCTGAAGTCAATATTGCATCTAATTATATTCTGCACATACTGCACAGCCTTTATGATCTTAAGCAAGCTGCATGAAATTAACATAAATAATGTGTTACTGAACTGTTTAAGTTAAGTTTTCATTAAAGCAAGACTGATTTCTGTCTTCTTCTTTACAGCATTAAAAGAATCATGCTGCTTCTTTATGTAAACAATATTGTTATGACTTCAACAAATCTG
>JAABVA010002901.1_pt1 | contig 16713 bp, 15 predicted proteins | sample 5560331 | NCBI WGS metagenome assembly JAABVA01 (sample SAMN12812661, study PRJNA571458) | rock metagenome | isolation source: Antarctica rocks | place: Antarctica: Victoria Land, Mt New Zealand sud | collected 2016-01-07 | reverse complement strand
CAGGGCCACCCAGGAACGCCTCGTCGACCTCTACGTCGCCGGTGAGCCGGTCCCGACCGGGGCGCACCATGACCGACCGGTACCGGTGCAGCATCGCCCACGCGGTCTGGTAGGAGCCAAACTGCATCTCGCGCTGCAGCTCGGTCGCGGAAATGCCGCCCTTGCCGCTTGTCAGGTGCCAGGCCGCAGAAAACCAGACCGTCAGCGGCGTCCTGGTGCCATGCAGGATCGTCCCCGCCGTCGCCGACACGCGCCGGTGGCAGCCCGCGCAGCGCCATCGACGATCTGGCGCGCGCCAGCCCTCGATCGAGTCGCACCACGGACACACGAAGCGCCTCCGGCCAACGCAACCAGTCGAGGTAGTCAAGGCACTTCCAGTCCTCGTCGAACCACGCACGCAACTCGGCGTAGGACTTCGGATAGTCCCGACCAGGAAGCAGCGCCACACCCGGACCCGACGGCAGCGAGATGGAGACCCGACTTGATGATTATCTCGAGTAGGTGCCCGTCACGGCGGGTCAGAACGTTCTCGTAGTCCTCGCGGAAGCCGGGAACCCGCGGCGGGTGTAGCTCGGCCATCCGGGTCGCGGTGGCCGTGACCCGGTTGCCGCGGGCCGTAGATTTCGCGAGGACGCGCTCGCCGATCGGCTCGCCGGTCGACAGCAGGTCGATGATCTCCTCGTCGCCGTTCGTCGTCATGGCGAGGAAGCGGCGACCGTCGGCCTCCAGGCGGCCGACGACGATCCCTGTGCGGTTGCCGTGGCGGTCGTGCTTGACCGTGTAGGTAACGATCGTCGCCCAGCCGTCGGCCTTCTGCGCCTGCTCGGGCGCGCCCCAAGCGTTCACCTCCGCCTGCAGGGCCGCGCTGTCGTCCGCCCGCCACCCCACCGGCGTGGTCGAGTAGACGCCGACCGAGTACTTGCTGAGCATGCCGCCATTGGCGCCGACGAACCCGAAGCTGCCGGGAGCCGCGCGCGCCCGCCGCGCGGTTTCGGCGATCGCGTGCATCGAGTAGTTGTTCCCCGCTCCGCCGAAGAACGGCAGTCCCCCGGTGATCGTCAGCCCGCGCGGGTCGTCCGCCGCCAGACCAAGGCCGTCGACAGCGGTATTGAACACCGCGATAGGGAAGCAGCTGTAGAAGTCGAACGTTGCCACCTCGTCGACGCCGACCCCGGCGACCTGCAGCGCGTGCCGGGCCGCCATCACCGACGCGGGGCCCTGGCCGAGGTCGGCCCGGTCGAGGAGCTCGCGCTCACGCAAGTCGGCGTGCCCATGAAGAAACAGCCACTTGTCCTGCGGCACGCCGAGCCGCGCCGCCGCCGTCACCGACATGAGCAGCACCGCCGCGCCTTGGTTGACCTGATCGCGGGCGACTACGTACCGAGGGTAGGGGTCGGCGATCGGCCGGTTTTCCCCCGTCGAGGTCACCAACTCGACCGCATCGCGCTCCACGGGCGCCGAGGCGTGCGGGTTCCTCGCCGCCACCCGGGTGAACGGAGCGAGCAGCTCCCCCATTGCCTGGGCGTATTCCTCGCGAGAGAGACCGAGCCGGGCACGACGGGCGTTGTCGAACAGCGCGTACAACTCCGGTGCCCCGGTCAGCCCGTGCTCGACCGCGTACCGGGACATCAGGCCTTTCAGCCCGTAGCCGCGGTCCTCTAAATCACCATCGGCGTCTTCGGTGAAGTCGGGCTTGTCCTCCATCCCGACGAAGTGCCGGGTTGTGGAGATCGCCTCGGAGCCGAAGAGCAGGACCACGTCAGCGTCGCCGGCGGCGATCGTGGCTGCGAACTCGTTGACGAGGTGCTGCGGGGACTGCCCGCCACTGACCTCCAACACCGCCCGTCGTGGCTCGGCACCGATACGGCCTGCCACCGACCGCGGGTAGTTGTCCGACATGCCCAGCGGCGCCGGCGCGCCCGGCGTGGAGTTCTCGAACTGCCGTACCCCGGCGACTGTATCGATTGCGGCGGCCGCCGTGGCGGGGTCGGCGCCCGTGTCGGTCAGGGCCTCGCCGGCGGCGGCGCTGGCCAGCTCGACGGCGGACAGGCCGCGGTAGCCCGGCTGGTCAACGCGCTCGGAAGTTTGGCCTACCCCGGCGAGCACGGGGGTACGGGGGTCGAGGTCGGCAATGGTCACGAACTGCTCCAGGGTTGTACAGAGGAGGGCCCGGCTGGGCCGAGGAAGTCGGTGGTGTCTCCCGCGTCGGCGCCGGCGCGGTAGCTCCCGAGCGGGGTCGGTCCAGCGCGGCGGTCAGCTCGCCGCGGTGGACTCGGCCTGAGGCAACTGCAGCACGCCGCCCTCAACCAGCCGATCGACCTCGGCCGGCGGTAGACCCAACACCCGCTCGGCGATGTCGCGTGTGTGCTGGAACTGCAGCGGGCCGGGCCGCAGCTCGGGATCGGGCACGACGGCGAAATGCGCGTGCCGTGCCTCGGCCCACAGCTCGTCGTTGATCTGGGGCTGCGGCTGGAGGGCCAGGAAACCGCGCGCCTGCAGCTGCGGATCTTCAGCCAGGTCACCCACTCGCAGCATCGCACCGGCTGGCACGCCGGCCTCCTGCAGCCGCGTCATCCCCTCCCGGGGTGAGTGCTGCATCGTCCAGGCTGTGACCAGCTCATCGACGGCGTCGCGGTGTGCGAGGCGTTGGACGGCGGCCACGAAGCGTAGATCGCCGGCCAGCTCCGGCCGGCCGAGGACGGCGGCCAGCCGCGCCCAATCAGCGTCACCACGGGAGTCGATGACCAACCACTCGTCGTCGCCGGCGCACGGGTAGATCCCACGCGGCGCATCGCCCTCGCCCACGTTCCCGAGGCATCGCAGGGACTCAGGGGACAGGGACTCGCGGGCCAGGGCCGGGGCCAACTGGCCGAGGACAGTGTCAGCCTGGCTCGACTCGACGTGCGCCCCGGCACCGGTGCGCCGGCGGCGGGCGAGCGCCGCCAGCACGGCCAGGGCCTGCACTCGGGCAGCCGTGTGGTCGGGGTAGATCGTGGAGGCGTCGCTCCAGCTGTCCGGCCGGTCCGGATAGCACCACAGGCCGGTGAGCCCGGCGCTTGCCCGAACCAGCGGGCCGTAGCCCATGCGCCGGCTCCACGGCCCGTGAGGGCCGAACGCGCTGCTCTCCGCACTCACGATGCCGGGGTTGATGGTCGCGAGCTTCTCGTGGGAGAAGCCGAGAGCGGTCATCGTGCCGGGCTTGAAGTTGGAGAGAACCACGTCGGAGGCCGCGACCAGCTGACGGAATAGGGCTTTACCCTCGGGCGAGCGTAGGTCCAGCCCTAAGCTGAGCTTACCGCGGTGACCGTAGGCGAAGGACGCCGAGATGGGCCCGGGATCAAACGACTGACGTGCCCCATCCGAGAACGCCGGCGACTCGATCTTGATGACCTCGGCGCCCATGTCGGCGAGCAGCCGACCAGTCTCCGCGCCGACCACGATGACGCCGAGGTCAAGCACCCGCAGCCCCTCCAGCGGCCGGGCAACCACCCCTGCCCCCGTCGCGTTACCGCCAAGGATGGCCGCGGCCTGGGGCTCATCTAGTAGCGCGTCGTCCGCGCCGGGGCGCGGCGCCGGACGGCGGAGGGCAGCACGCGCTCCGTCGACCGTGACGAAGCCGTTGGGCAGCCGGACCGATCCGGCGCCCGCGACCGGGACGTCGACCAACGCACCCGTTTGGACGAAGTGTTCCGCGACGAGCACCTCCGCCGGCGTGAGCAGCGCCGCGATCGGGAACCCGAACTCCGCGCCGGCGGCCATCAGCTCATCGCAGGTGCGGGTGGCGAAGCGCTCGGCGATGTAGGGGTAGATCAGGTCGGACGCGGCAAAGCGCTTGCCGAGCTGCTCCAGCGCCGGTGCGGCGAATTCCTCTGGTTCGCCCAGCCACGCTCGCATGCCGCGCCACTGCCGGGGCGCCAGCAGACAGATCCGCACGTGGCCGTCGGCGCACGCGAAGATCGGGTACAGGTACCGGACATCCGGGCGCCCGCGAGGCCCATCCTTCGCAGGCATCCCACCGCGAGCGCTGCCGCCGATCCCGTAGCCCGGGTCGACCACGCTCGCGGTCGCCTCGAGTATCGAGAGGTCCACACGCTCTCCGATACCGGTAGCCCCAGCATGGTACCAGCCGACCAACGCGGCCCATGCGGCCTGCACCGCCGCCGACTGGGTGGCGAGCTCCCCCGGAGGAAACACCGGAGGGGTGTTCGGCAGCCCCGATCGCGCCAGCACGCCTCCGAGGGCAAGCTGCACCCACTCGGTCCCGGCCCAGTCCCGGTACGGCCCGTCCTTCCCGAAGGCCGACAGCGACACCACCACCAGCCGTGGACTCGCCTGCCGCAGTGCCTTCTCCGTCAGCCCGACCGCGGCCAGCATACCGGGCCGGCCGTCGTCGACGAGGATCCCCGCAGTGCCGATCAGCTGGAGTAGACGTTGCCGGTCGCCGTCGTCGGACGCGTCCAAACGGACACTGCGCTTGTTGGCGTCGAAGGCAAGCCGGTGCAGATCGGTTACGTCCACGTCGCCGGAGTCCACGCGCACCACGTCGGCGCCGAGGTCGGCCAACAGCCGGGCAGTCAGCCGGCCGACACCGGTAGTCAGGTCCACGACGCGCAGGTCGCTGAGCAGGGCAGGGCCGTCGGCAAGGGCCGATTGAGGCATGCGGGCACTCCTGGATAAGGCCCGGGTCAATGGGTCGGGCGCGTGGTGGACAGGCCCCGCCGGAGGCGAGTGGCGCGTACTTCGGGGGATACAGTCGGGCTGTTCAGGCCCCGGTCGGGCAGGCGCTCCAGCCAGCAGTCGACCTCCCTGCCGAACCACTCCGGCTCCTACTGGTGCAGGAATTGGCCGTACTCCGGCCAGACGGCGCGGCCGCCCGGTCGCCCGGTGGGCAACGCAGCGGCTCTTGAAAGACCCACGCTGAAGCGTTACATCGCCCGCGAGATTCACCACGCCCTAACGCTTGACGAGGCATAGGAGCATCTCTCAGTCCTTCCTCCGCCGCTCGGCCCGGCCCGGCAGCGCCTCAAGCCCGCGCACGATCATGCTCCGGACGTAGCGAAGCTCGCTCGATCCGCGACCGCGAGCCGCTCGACGTGCTGGGCCAGGGCCCGGAGCGCGTGCCTGGCCTCGAGGCGCAAGAGCTGGGCCCCGACGCACGTGTGAATACCGGCGCCGAAACTGACGTGTCCCGGGTCAGCCCGGTGGGGGTCGAATGACTCCGCGTCCCCCCGGACGGCCCCGACAAGGTTCGCCGCCATGATGGAGACCACGACCTGCGAGCGGGCCGGGATGGCCACCCCGCCAAACTCGGTGTCGGCCGTCGCCTTGCGGAACACCGCCTGCGTCGGCGAGGCGAGGCGGAGCGTCTCCTCGACGACGGCGTCGATCCGGCTCGGGTCGTCGCGGACCCGCTGCCACTCCTCGGGGACTGGTCCAGGAACAGCACCATGCTGGCCAGCATGCGCAGGCTGATTTCGTTTCCCGCGAGCAAGAGCTCCCGCGTCATGGCCACTACCTCGGGCAACGAGATCCGCTCCGCTTCGGGGACATCCTCCCCCTCGGCGGCCTGCAGCAGGTCGGTGAGCAGGCCGGGGATCGGCTCGGTGCGGCAGCGCTCGTACTCGGCCAGCATGGTGCGCTGGTAGTCGAGCAGGTCGCGCTCCACCTGCGGCCACTTCTTGGGTGGCAGCTGGGCCCCGATGGCGGCGGTGCCGGCGTCGGTCCACCGCTTGATATCGCCGCCCATCTCATCCGGGAGACCGAGGACCCGGCTGATGGCCCAGACCGGCAAGGGCCGGGAGAAGGCGGTGATGAAGTCGACGACCTCGTCGTCGGGCAGGCGCGCGGCGAGGTCGTCGGCGACCTGGGCCACCAGCGGCTCCATCCAGGCGGGCGCCTTGGGCGTGAACCCCTTCTGCGCCAGCCGACGGTACCGACCGTGCACCAGCGGGTCGTTAAGCAGCAGGGTCGGGATGTACGGCACGCCCTGCGCCCGGATCGCGACGACCTCCTCAGCCACCTCAGCGGGCGGAGGGAGCCTGCGGGCCACCGCGTTCGAGTAGGTCTCCGGGCGCTGAGCACCTGCCTGACCAGGTCGTTGCTGGTGACGATGAACCATCCGTTGCTCTGCAGCTGGAACACCGATGCCTCGGCCCGCGACGCTTCGAGCCAGGGCTGCAGCCTCTGCGGGTACTCGTCCGAGAAAATGTCCAGCTGGGTGCTGTCCGGGAGCGGTCGCATGTCTACGAACCTAGGGGCCGTTAGTAGGGCCTGTCTATAGAAAGACGGAGCCGACCGCGCTTGCTCCCGACGGCTTGCTCAAAGGGCGACGGCGCCTGTGCACTCAGGTGCTGCCGCTCGTTGAGCGAGTCGATGACACGTCCTGCGCCGTCGTACGGGATCCGGCTGATGGACGCGTGCGCCGGCATGAACAGCATGTCGACCTCGGTGCCGAGCATCGTCGCGAGGTAGGCGTTGATGACGCCGCCGTGGCAGACGACCGCGACCGTCTGACCGGCGTGCCGACTGAGGACGTCGTCCAGAGCAGCCGCGACGCGCTTGCGCAGCGCGCCGCCCGATCCGCAGAAGGGGAAGGCGTCCCACTGCTCGTCAGAGCGAAGCGGGCCTGCGCCTCACCCCAGGCCTCGGTCCCCAGGGTGTTCATCGCCACTGCTCGCGTCCCAGCCCGGCGTACGCGTCGACTCGTTCAGCTCGGGCAGCCGGACCGGTCGAACTCCCCACGCCCGCGCCACCTCAGACGCCGTCTCGTCGGCCCCGCGACAGCTCGCTGCAGTAGACGGCCGTGCCCGGCTCGTGGGCCACCTCGCGCGCCACGAGCCGGGCCTGCTCACGCCCCAGCGGGCTGAGGGCAACGTCATCCCATTGAGCGGGGCGACTCGTGCGTGGGGCGGCAGCTGCTGTCCGTGCCAGATCAGCAGCGCCGTGGACAGTGAGCTTCCCGCTCTGCAGCATCGCACGGCCGAGCTTGACCAGGCTGTCAGGCGGCAACGCCGTCACGCCCGCAGGAACCCGTCGGTCCGGATGCGCTCGGCGAAGGACTCGAGCCACGTGAAGCCGTTGATGACCTTGCGGTCATCGTCGCGACGGCGGGTCTGGCCCCCCTGCGCGCGGTAGCCGCCCCAGCGGGCGTTGTTGAAGCCGCCCATCGTCTGGTCACTCGCGCCCGTGAACTCCCAGATGCCGGCGCTGCGGCAATCGTACGTGCCCTCGGTCACGTAGCCGTCGTCGTTGACGACGAAGTCACCGCCCACGTCGGTGCACAGTGAGGTCGCCTCTTCGCCCTCGACGACCACACCGGCACTCCACCCCTGTCGCCCGCGGACGATGTGACCGAACTCGACGGTGCCGTCCTCGAACTTGTTGGCGAACACATTCCAAGAGACCTGGACGTCCTTGTACCAGCGGTACTCCTTCCACTCCAGTCCGTGCGCGAAGTACAGGTGGTCCAGGAACAGCGGTCCCTCGCACTTCTCCCCCAGCACGGTCCCGGTCACCCAGTACGGCTGGCTCATATACATGAGGGGCTCGTCGCGCATCGGGGCGTAGAACGACACGCCCGACGCCGCCCTCCCGCCGGTGAGGGACAGGGCGTCGCCCTCCGACCAGGAGACGTTGTCGTCCGTCAACTCGAGGTCCAGGGGGAGCTCGCTGGAGTCGTGCAACATGCCCTTCGACACCCAGTGGCGGCGCTTCGGCTCGAAGTCGCGGACCAACTCCCCCTTGGCGCTGCGGTGTGACTGCTCCGCCAGTTCCATGACGCCGCTGCCGGACTGGTTGGTCAGGTAATAGTTGCCGCCCGACATGGAGCCGATGAACTTGCGCTCCAGGATCACGGTCGCGCCGGACTCCGTGGTGAGCCCGGCGTACACGTACTGGGACTGCAGGGACAGACCGCACACCTGCTGCGAGGGCATGATCGCCGACAGGTCGGAGTCGTAGGCGCTGGCGACGTTGCGGAACTCGAAGTCACCGGGAACACGTGTGTATTCGCTCATGAGGGTCTCCTTGGTTGCCTGCGGCGCACCGTGACCAGCGCGGGTGCAGGGGTCGTGTCGTGCCAGATCCGTGGTGGTCCACCAGGCCTTCTCGACGTCGCGCTTCGACGGCGACGGGTCGTGCGGGTGGCCGTGCTACACGTCGGTCAATAGGCCGCAGTTCCTCCGTCCACGGACAGGAGCGCCCCCGTTATCCCGGACCCGGCGTCAGACGCCACGAGTACGGCGAGGGCCGCCACCTCCTCTACGGTGTTCGGGCGGCCGATCGCAGCTTCGGCCGAGTACTGGCTGAGCAGCTGCTCTGCGCTGAGCCCGGTCGCGGAGGCCGCCAGGCCGACCGACTGCTCGACGAGGTCCGTGATGACGAGGCCGGGACAGAGGGCGTTCACGGTGATGCCGAGGCCCCCAACCTCCTTGGACAGGCCCTTCGTCAGGCCGTTGAGGCCGTGCTTCGCGGCGACGTAGTGCACCAGCCCGGGCTTGCCGTGCTTGCCCTCGACCGACGACATGTTGATGATGCGTCCGGTGCCGCGTGGAACCATGTGCTGCAGGGCTTTGCGCGATGCCCAGAACGCGCTGCTGAGGTTCATGACCATCACGCGGTCCCAGACCTCGTCGGCCATCTGCGCGACGGGTGCGAACTCCTCCGCCCCTCCGGCGTTGTTGACCAGGATGTCCAGCTGACCGAACCGCTCCACCGCCGCCTCGATCACGGCGTCGATGCTGCCCCGGTCGCTGACGTCGGAGCTGACGAACACGGCGGACTGGCCCCGCCCGAGCTCGGCGAGGGCCGCAGCGCCCTTCTCCTCGCTGCGGCTGGTGATGAGCACCTTTGCCCCCTCGTCCAGGAAGGCCTTGGCCAGCCCCAGACCGATACCGCGGGTACCGCCCGTGATGACCGCGACCTTGTCGTCGAGTTGCATGTCGTGTCCCCCTAGGCTGACGCGGCGTCCGGCAGCAGCCGGAGCGCGTCGAGGTCGACGACGGCCTGCGTGGCCCGGCCGAGGCACTGCCGGACCCAGGCGGTGCCACGCTCGTTGCCCGGCTCGAGCGCAGCCGTGATGAGGATCGCGAACTCGAGGGCGTGCAGGGCGCCGAACCGGTAGTCCTCCCACGCCTGGTCCAGGCTGTAATCGCTGACGCCGAGCTCGACCAGCTCGCGGTGGTACAGCTCGATCAGCCGTCGCTCCTCGCGGCGTCGCACGTCAATGTCCACGCTCTGCGTGAGCAGGTACACCACGTCGTGGATCGGCTTGGTCACGATTGCTGCCTGCAGGTCCAGCATGACGAAGGGCTTCTGCTCCGCCGACTCGCCGAACATGAAGTTGTCGAGCCGGAAGTCGCCGTGAGCCAAGGCCAGCGGCCCCTCCGCCATGCGCGCGTGCAGCGCCGGGATGGCCGCCCTGTAAGCGGCGGCTGCCTCAAGCAGCTCGGGCGGGACGACGTCGGGGAAGCGGGACATGGCGAGGTCGAAGCCGCCCGCAGCTCCCCCCCCTAGACCCATGACGTATACGGGGCCGTCGATCCTCACCCAGCTTGCGAGGTCCTCGCGCTGCTCGGCGTGCCACGTGGACACGTGCAGCTTCGCCACGGCCTTGATCGCCAGCTCCGTGTCCGCCACGGCGCAGCCGACGGCCTGGTCCCCGGGGCGGTAGTCCGACAGGTCCTCCAGAAGCAGCACCATGTCGTGGGTCGCGGGGTCGTAGAAGTGGTAGAAGGCCCGCGGCGTGGCCTCGCTGATGCTCGACGCTCGCTCGTCGTAGAACTTCACCTCGCGGCTGTACATGTCCATCATGACGGCTATCGAGCGGTTCTGCGCGCTAGACGCGGAGAACTTGGCGACGACAGCGGCCAGCGGCCGCAAGCCGGCGGCGTACTGCAGCTCGATCCGGAACAGGTCGCTCATCATCCCGGTGCCGACCCCGATGCGCGCTGCGGTGAACCCCGTGACGGTGTCCGACGCGGAGATTGCCCCGCTCATGCGCAGCGCCAACGTGAGCCATTCTGGGGTCAGCTCCGACTCCTTTGTCGGAGTCGGCCAGTCCAGCATCGTTGTCACAGGTTCCTCCGCGGTTTGTGGTGACGGGCGTCACTCGCGTGCCTCCCAACGTTCCTACGCCGACGTCGGACTCGTCAAGCGTTTCTGTAGTCCGGTTCCTGTTTAGGCGTTGGATCGTCTTCCGATGGTGCGGTCGGAGTCCCAGTAGGCGCGCCGCAGCGCACGCTTCTCGCGCTTGCCCATGGCGTTGCGCTGCAGCGCCTCGACGAACTCGTACCAGCGGGGCACCTTGAGACGGCGGACGACTGCGGACGTGCCCGCCGTCGAGGTCGCCCAGGACTCCCAATGACGGCGACCTCCCGGACCGCCGATGCTCGAGCAGCGCGGCCTCGGCCTCCGCGGGGTAGAGGTTGACCCCGCCGGAGACGACGGGCGAGGTCGGCCAGGGCGGCGAGGAAGCGCTCACCGCCGCGGCCCTCGGGGACGTGGCAGATGCCGCGCGCCACCGGCCGGTGTGGGGGCTCTCGGGCCGGTGACGAGCGCTGCAATCGACCCGGCGGTCGCTGCTTTCCCCCGGCTCGGCGAGCGCCTGTCACAGCTCGCGGGACGATGAGCGGCGGCGAGCAGCAGATGCTCGCGCTGGCGCGCACCTTCGTCCAATCGCCACGCGTCGTGCTCCTCGCCGAGGTCAGCGTGGGCCTCGCCCCGACGACCGTCGACGAGATCTTCGAGTTCCTCGCGGGGCTGATCTGGGTTGAGGCGCACCGAGGGACCACGCCCGCCGGCTTCGAGGGTGCCTACAGCCGCCTTAACTGTAGAGTCCGTAGTGTTATGAGAGCGTGGCCGGACGGGAGATAAGACGATGCGGCGACTGACGCACCCGCTGACGTCAGCCAGCTACGAGTGGGCTGACGATGGCATCGGGCCGGTTCTCGTGATCGACAAGAGCGGGCGCAAAGGTCGGTTCGACCGCGACGGTCGGTGGCTTTCCGGCGCGCTGCGATACGCCGATCCCGAGCTCTGCCGATGGGTTGTCAGCGGCGGTCCGGACCCCGGGGGCGCTGCTGCCCGCAGCCGCAGGTTCGATCCCGTCCAGGCGGTTCCTCCGACGACCACCGTTGCTGACACGCCTTCTGTGAGGAGAGCCTGATGTCGCACACGAGCAGTCGGCGCCGGCCCGAGGGCATCTCCTACCAAGATCTTCTACGCTCCGACGGCGGCGTCGTACCGGACAGCTACCTCTGGCAAGGAGATGCGGGCGACCCCGGCAACCGCGAGGTCCCCATCGCCCGCTACCTCGGGCGGGATCATCACGAGCTGGAGAAGCAGCACCTGTGGTCCCGCGTGTGGCAGGTTGCCTGCAGGGCCGATCGGCTGGAGCACGTCGGCGATACCGTCGTCTACGACATCGCGGATAAGTCATACCTGCTCGTGCGACACTCCGCAGGGGAGAACGGCATCTCCTCCTACCCCAACGCCTGTTTGCACCGTGGCCGCACGCTCCGCGACGGCCCGGGCCGGGTCGAGGAGCTGCAGTGCGCGTTCCACGGATTCTGCTGGACGCTCAGCGGCAAGCTCAAGCGCATCCCCAGCGCCTGGGACTTCCCGCACCTCACCCCGGCCGAGTGGGCGCTACCCGCCGTGCGGGTGGGCTCCTGGGGCGGCTTCATCTTCATCAACCCCGACCCTGACTGCCAGCCGCTGCACGACTTCCTGGGGATCCTGCCGACGTTGTTCGAGCGCTGGCCACTGGACCACCGCTACACCCGGGCGCACGTGACCAAGGTCGTCCGCGCCAACTGGAAGCTGGTGCAGGAGGCGTTCATGGAGAGCTACCACGTCGTCAGCACGCATCCCCAGCTGCTGCCGGGCTTCGGTGACGCCAACAGCCAGTACGACGTGTTCGGCAACGCGGCCCGGACCATCTCCCCGCGAGGGATCGCCAGCCCCTTGCTCGCGTGGGTGCCCACCGAGCAGCAACGGCTCGACTCTGCGCTCGACACCCGTGAGGACGACCCCCCGGTGGTCGTGGTCCCGGCGGGCGGTACCGCGAGGGATGTCCTCGCGCAGTCAGCCCGGCGAGCGCTGCTGCCGGCCTTGGGAGCGGCCGTGGACGCCCTCTCCGTCGCCGAGCTCGTCGACAGCTATTTTGTCAACATCTTCCCGAACTCCCACCCATGGGGGTCCTACAACCAGATCTTCTACCGCTTCCGGCCGAACGTAGACGACCACGCGAGCAGCCTGATGGAGGTCCTGCTGTTGGCGCCGTTCGCTGGCGAGCGGCCCCCGGCGGCCGAGGAGGTCCGGCTCGGCGTCGAGGACCACTGGCGGGACGCGGTCGACGTCCTGGGGTCTCTCGCTCGCGTCTTCGACCAGGACGAGTTCAACCTCGAAGCCGTCCAGAAGGGCTTGCGCGCTTCGGCGAAGCGCACCGTGACGTTCGCCGACTACCAGGAGAGCAAGATCCGGCACTTCCACAGCCTTTACGGACAATGGGTGCCCGGAGCGGTCACCGCGTGACCCCGGTGCCCGGGAACGTCGCGGTGCAGCTGTCCGATTCGGGACCGCGCGCATCCACGCGAGCGTTGTCGGACCTCGGCGGCATCGCCGCCCGGGCGGTCGACACGCCCGACGTCGTCGCCCTCACCGACGGCACGGTCACGATGACGTGGCGGGAGGTGGCAGCTGCGGTCACCGCCGCCGGCGGACGGCTGCAGGAGGCCACCCGTCGGAGCCCTCGCTCCAGGGTGGGCGTCTGCAGCGAGAACACCGTCCACACGTTGATCGTGCACGCGGCTGGTCTGGCGACGGGTGTGGGCACGGTCGCCCTGTCCCGGCACGGCAGCGCCCGTGAGGTCCGGCAGCAGGTCGAGGACACGGCCTGCCACACGGTGGTGGCGGGTCCCAGCGGGATCGAGGCTCTGCGCGTGGCGCGGGAGGAGGGGCTGTCCCTCGGCCAGGTCGTGGTCCAGGGCCACTCGGCCCGTGGCGACGAGATGGGTTGGGACGAGTGGCTGCGGGCGGAACCGGCCGCGAGGGACGTCGAGCCCGCGCGGCCTGCGAACCCGCCGCTGGTGTTCACATCCGGGACGACCGGTCGGGCTCGCGCGACGCAGGTCCGCTGGGTGGCGGAAGCCGGCCGGCTATCCAGTCACCAGTTCCTGTGCCAGGTTGCGGCGCGGTCGGGCTTCCCGCCCGGCCCCCACCTCGTCGTCGGTCCGCTGCAACACAACGGTCCCCTCACATCGCTACGGCACCTGATGGCCGGCCAGCCGGTCGTCATCCTGCCCAAGTTCGACGGCGCCGCCGCGCTGCGGCTCATCGAGCACCACGGCGTGTCCTCGACGGTCATGGTCCCCACACACTTCACCCGGCTCCTGGCGCTGCAGACGTCCGTGCGGGGTCAGTACTCGGTGTCCAGCCTGCAGATGGTCGCGCACACCGGCTCGGCCTGCCCGGCGTCAGTGAAGCGCGAGATGATCAGCTGGTTCGGGTCCGTGCTCGTGGAGTCCTACGGCGGCAGCGAGCTGGGGACGGTGTGCCGTATCGACAGCTCTGAGTGGCTAGACCACCCCGGGTCCGTTGGCCGGGCGGTCCCCCCGCTCGGGGTGGAGGCATACGACGACGGCCTGCGGCCCCTGGCTCGAGGCTCCACCGGACTGCTCGGGATCTCGGTACCTGAGGGGCAGGGCCCGGACTACGTGGGCGATGTCGAGAAGACTCGACAGGCCTATCTGCGGCCGGGCCTCGCAACCCTCGGAGACGTCGGGCACGTTGACGACGACGGCTACGTGTTCATCACCGACCGCAGCTCGGACATGGTCGTGTCCGGGGGCGTGAATCTCTACCCGGCGGAGGTGGAGCAGGTGCTCACGCGTCACCCCCATGTGCGGGAGGTGGCCGTGATCGGAGTCCCAGATCCAGACATGGGGGAGGCATTGAAAGCCCTGGTCGTGGCCGACTTCGCAACGCCGCGGGCTGACGAGCTCGACGCGTTCTGCCGGCGCGAGCTCACGCCGTACAAGTGCCCTCGGAGCTACGAGTTCGTGGAGTCCTTGCCACGCAACGAGATGGGCAAGCTCGACAAACGAGCGCTGCGGCGACCGTTCTGGGACGGTCCCCGCACCATCGCTGGCTGACGGCGACCGACCGCGTGGTTGTCGAGCCGCCGCCGCCGGCGCCCGTCGCGCCAGCGCCATGCCGCGGGCACGGTTGACGAAGAGTCGCCGGCGCTGGAGCGTGACCTGGCCGCCTCGACCCGAGACGCCCCGCCCCGTCAAGGCCACGCAGTTGTGCTTCCCGCGCTCGTCCTGCCGACAACTGCTCGGCGTCGGAACCGTCGTATAACCTGTCAAGAAAGTCGAGGCGGGGGTCCCGACGGCTGCTCAGGAGGCTGGCGCATGCACACGCTCTCGAACCCCACCTCTCTGGACGGCCTGACCCGTCGCGATGCCATCGACGCCGATCGTCCGAGCTGTCAGATTCTCGTGGACGCGGTAGCGGCGGCCACCGACCCGCTGGTCCGGCGGAACACCGAGGTGGTCCTGCGCCACGTCGCTGCCGAGGTCGCGGGCGACGTCGATGCCCTCATGTCCACCCTGGTGAGCGAGCCCGCCTACCGCATTTGGGGGGCATCGACCAGCACTGGGCCGGTCGGTGCGGCGGAGGTGCGGGCGCACTACCAGCGCATGATCGAGGACGGCAAGAACCGGCTCGAGTACGTCGTCGAGCGCGTCGTCGCCGATGACCGTTGCGTCGTCACGGAGGGGGAGTTCCGCTTTGCCTACCTGGGCGCCTCCCTGACGGCCGCGTACACCGAGGCAGGGGAGAGCGTCGAGGCCTCCGCCTGGTACTACGTCGCGTACAGATGCGTGGTGCTGTGGCCGTTCGATGGCTCGGGTCTTCTGACCGGCGAGGAGATCTACGCGGGGGAGGCGCCGCGGGCGCTGCGGCGCCTCGACGACGGGGAGATGCCTCACCTCGGGCCGCTTGCACGCCGCAGCGCCGCCACGTGAGGTCCTCGGCTGCAGCTGACCGGCGCAGGGCCCGCGGTCCGGACACGTAGGCGATCGCCTCCCCCTGTGGCCACGCGGACCGCGTGCGACTATGGGTCTCTGCCTGACGAGCGAGGGGACATGGGCGTGCCGGTGACGTCTAACCGAGGCACCCCCCGCCGGCCGAGCCGGCGGGACCACATCGTCCAGTGCGCGGTGCTGGCGTTCGCCAGAGAAGGCTTTCATGGGGCGAGCGTGCAGGAGATTGCGCGGGAGGCGAACGTGGTGCCGACCGCCGTCTACTACCACTTCAACAACAAGGAAGACCTCTACGATGCGGCGCTGTCGCACGTGCTCGCCCAGCTCGACGCGGTAGTCCTCGAGACCCGGCCCGTGACCCCGAGCGGCGGCGTGGACTTCAGCCTCGTGATCGGGGCGGTGTGGGACTGGGTGGAGGAGAACGCCGACCCGTCGCGTCTCCTCTACGCGCAGCTACCAGGTGCCACACCGCGCGCCTTGCAGCTTCGTCAAGAGTTCGAGAAGCGCCACATCGATCGCATGGTCGACTACCTGCCGAGGGACGGAGCCCGCAGAGGTCGCCGCATCTCAGCTGTGCAGCAGACCCGCGTCTCCCTCATCCTTCGCAGCCTGTTCCACATGGGGATGAACACGCACGCGTTGCGACTCGGGGACGGTCCCCTCGTCCGCCAGTCACCCAAGGCTCTGCGACAGGCCTACATCGACGTATCGCTGCGGATGCTCGAGGCGTCCGTCCTTCCGACCGACGTCACACGACGGCAGTGACGACCCGCTCACCGTCGGCCGGGTCCAGCTCGAGCGACCAAGCCTCTCCGTTGGCGTCGCCCACGAGCTGCGCGAGGACAGCGTCCGCGACGTGCCGGGCAGTCAGCAGCGGGCCGCCCAGCCTCGGCGCCAGCCAGGGCGCTACCCCATCCACGCCGGTGGCGTTCAGCATCGCGGTCCGGACGACGCCGGGCAATACCGCGTTCACTCGCAGGCCGGAGGCGCTGCGCGCCGCGGACCGGGTGAAGGCCAGCACCCCCGCCTTGCTCAGTCCGTACGTGGGGTCAGGGCCGTGCGGACGGATCGCCGCGGCTGAGGAGATGTTGACCACCGCCCGCTCCCCGGGCACTGGGTGACGCGCGGCGAGCGTCGTCAGCGTGACGGTCGCGCCCGCGTTGACCGCGATCACCTGCATCATGCGTGACAGGTCCCCGGAGGGCCACGGCTCGCCGCCGGTGACGATGCCAGCGGCGTTAACCAGGCCCGCGAGATCGCGGCGCTCGTCCGCCAAGCGACTGAACATCTCGCTGCACGCCGTCTGGTCCGCGACGTCGAAGCCGCTGACGAGGTGCCCGTCTCCCGGGAGCCCAGCGAGGACCCCGGACGCGAGGCCCTCGTCGCGGTCGACGAGGACTACCCGCGCCCCCCGCTCCGCCAGAAGCGCCGAGCACGCACCCCCGATCCCCCCCGCCGCCCCGGTGACCACGACCGTCCTGCCGGCGATCTCCACGGCATCCCTTCCCAGTGTGGCCGCTGTCGGACCCACGGCAGGCACCAACACGACCGGCTGCTGCGACCCTGCCCGATCCTGACCAGAAGCGGGTGGCGTGTCAAGAAACCCTTGACGTGGACCCGCCTCCCGCCGCATGGTTTTCGATGTGAGCACCTTCACCAGCGAGCG
>JAABVA010002900.1_pt1 | contig 16715 bp, 32 predicted proteins | sample 5560331 | NCBI WGS metagenome assembly JAABVA01 (sample SAMN12812661, study PRJNA571458) | rock metagenome | isolation source: Antarctica rocks | place: Antarctica: Victoria Land, Mt New Zealand sud | collected 2016-01-07 | reverse complement strand
GCGCGCGCGGCATGGCGGCCGGCGGGCCGGCTGGCTGAGCGCCGCGAAGACCGGCGGGCTGACGCGTGCGGGCGCGCGCGCACGCGCAGGTGGAGATGAACGGCCGGCCGCTCGGCCTGGAGTTCAAGCGCAACAGCGCGTACGTGGCGCAGGAGGACTGCTTTGTGCCGACCATGAGCGCGCTGGAGACGCTCGAGTTCAACGCGGCGCTCACGCTGCCCAAGGCGGTCGGGCCCGAGGAGCGCGCCAAGCGCATCTCCGAGGTGCTGCACATCATGGGCCTCTGGCGCTCGCGCGACACGCAGGCGCGCCCCCTCCACGCGCGCGTGTCGCAAGCTGCGCGACGAGCGGCGCGTGAAGCTGGGACAGGCGCTTCAAGGCCGGCCTGGTGCTTCGAGACCCCAGAGAGCCTGGCTGTGCCAACGACAGTTGGCGTGAGTGCGTGCTGGCCGCCCGCAAGCACCCAGCCTTCATCTGGGGTGTGAATCCGCATGCCGCCGCTCTCAGATCTGCAGACCGAATCGCTAGGGGATGGCGCATTGCCAAATGGGGCATGGCCGGTCGCCTGGTGAGTGTCGCCCCTGGCACCGGGCTTGCCGCGCTGCTTTGCGGGCAACAGGGCAGGCTGCCGCGCGGCGGCCCTTCTAGTGCGCCCAGGGGAGCGCCTGACGGTGCGCTCGCCGCGGCGCAGGTGGGCGGCGCGCTGCCGGGCGGCATTCTCGTGCGCGGCCTGTCGGGCGGCGAGAAGCGGCGGCTAAACATCGCGTGCGCGCTGATCTCCGCGCCGTCCATCCTCTTCCTGGACGAGCCGACCACGGGTGCGCCCCGCCGCTTCCTCTGAAAGAAGCGAGAGAGCCGGAGTGGCTTTCACAGCCGGCATGTGCAGGGAGACAGTGCTACCGCGGGCGCTGTTCCCAGACTGTCTAGGGAGACGGCGCGGCTCTGCTACGACCCTTCTGCTACTCTCTACTACCATACTGCATGTTAGCATTTTAGTTCTATGTCGACTCCCATCACCCCGCCCATGCCTGACACGAGTCCCCCGCAGGCCTGGACAGCTTTGCGGCGCTGAACGTGATGGAGCACATGCACGACCTGGCCATGCTCGGCCACACCGTGATTGCGTCCATTCACCAGCCGCGCTCCGCCATCTGGGACATGTTCGACAAGGCGCGCCCCGCCCCGCTGCATAGCCGACCGAGCGGGGCATCATATGCCGGTAGGAGCTGCTGTGGTGTGCCGCAACAATGCCATGTGCTGCGGCACGTCACTGCGCTGGCATCGACATGCCGAGGGTGAAAGGCCTACACCTGACCACACACTGATCATTCAGAGCGTTGGTGCGCCAGCCAGGGTTAGGCTAGGGTGGGACAACCCTTACCCTATGCCAGGCACGACGCTGAGCGTGCGTGCGGCGCGCGCAGTGCGTGGTGCTGAGCGAGGGCTACAACCTGTACTACGGCTCGCCCGAGCGCGTGCTGGGCTGGTTCGCGGAGACGCTGGGCTACCCGTACTCATACCAGCGCGATGGCGCGGTCTCTGACTGGCTCATGGACCTGGTCAGCGTCGGCTTCCAGAAGCCCGAGTCATTCCGCGACCGGCGCGCGGCCCATCTAGCACACAGCGCCGCCTATGATCCCAGCCCTGCATCACTCTAGAAATGTGTTCAGTCTGCACCTGAGTCGTTCCGCGACCGGCGCGCGGCCCCCCCTTGCCGCACAGCGCTGCTCAATGCTCCCGGCCCTGCATCGCTTCAGGCATGTGCCCAATCTGGACCCGAGTCGTTCCGCGACCGGCGCAGCTGTCATGGTGCAGCCGTCATGCTGCATCGCCCCTGTCATTGTCAGACGTGCGCATCAGGGACTGGCGTGGCTCCTCAGCATGCAGCGCAGGCTCCTTTTGGCCGCATGCCGCGCTGCATGTCCGTACCTGACGTCAGCTGTGCCGCAGCCTCGGCTGTTACATGCATGCATGGGGGCTGCGGCAGCCCCAATCTTTGGGGGAGAGCATGGTGTCTCGCGCATGGCAGGCCAACATGCGATCAAGACAGAGCTTGACCCAAATCACGCAGCAGTGGTTGACGAAAGCCATTGTCCCGGCTGAACCAGCAGCAAGTCTGCGCAGCATCCCCTACTTCAACAAAGCAAGGCTTACCAAGTGAGAAGGCAGGTAGCCTGCTGCCCTGAGGCCCTGCGGTGTTTGGCCGTGCAGGAGCATGTGCACGCGAAAGGATGTGCAGCGCGCGGCGCTCGCGTTCGGAAAGGAGCATGAGCACGGCTGTGAGACCATGGACGTCATTGAGAGCCAGGTGCCATACCCGCGCCATGCGCCAGGCCCTGTTTGTACTTGCAGCAGCGGCATGTGCAAGCTCCAGCTGCAGCTGCAGGGCAATGGTCCGGTGCTCGCTGGTGACAAGCCCCTCGATCAGTACGTCCCTCGTTGAAGTCAGACAGGCTCTTGCAAAGCAATGGCACGTTGTCCGAAGCGCTGTGGGCGTGTGCGATAGGGTAAGGGTGTGGCGTGTTGACCAAAGCGTTGTGGGCGTGCGCGGTAGGGTAAGGGCAGCGTGGAGGGCTTTGGGGAGCAGCTGGCGTCGCCGCGCACGCCGCCGACGACGCTGGCCGTGACGAGCACGGGCGCGGTGGAGCCCGCGGCGCCGCTGCCGCCGCCGGGCAAGGCCCGCGAGATGGCCTGGGCGTCGGGGCGCTACGCGGCCAGGTGTGAATGGGGCTCACTGCTTCCCGGAGTAGGTGATTACAGGTGTATAAAGGGTAAGAACAGCCCGTTTAGGGTTGCTGGTGAGGCTGTTGGCGGTCCACTATGTCAGAAACAAGGGCCTGTGTCTGTGCCGCCTGAGTAAGACTGTGTGACTTGCGCCACCTCTGATATTAGAAAGCACAGTGCGTATCCAGCCTCATGAGGTGGTTGCAGCGCATCATGCGGGAGGCTGACGCGTGCGCTGCCGGGCGCCGCGCAGCTGGGTCACGCAGTTTCGCGTGCTGCTGCGGCGCGCGATGCTGGCGCAGCTGCGCAACCCCACGGACACCACCTCGCGGCTCTTCCTCAGTACCTGGGTGGGCGTGCTGGCCGGTGCGCGCGCGCGCGCGCTCCGCGCAGAGGTCGGCGGAGAGATGTGTCTTAGATATAGACAGGCAATTTCCCTGTATCACGCAACCGTCCCTGCTCTGCATGGCTGCTGCATATTCTGTCCGGCAACGTAGGGCCCGCTGTCTGGGGCCTGCCCGGGCCTGGACAACACAAAGAGGTCGCCGGCTCTTGCTGTCCAAGCTGCGGCTGTGAAGTGCTGCTCTTCCGCCACATGAGCGCTCTCATGGCCGCCCCCGCTGCATCCATACAAAGAAGCTTGCTGTGTCAAGCAGCAAATGCTAAGTCACTGACGACGCGCAAGCGTGTGTCTCTGAAAGTTCGTGCAAGTTCATGCAAGTGTCAACAAGGCCGCCCGCGCGCAGGCCTGGTCTTCTTCAACCTGTCGGAGGGCCCGGAGAGCACGGAGAAGCGGCTGGCGCTGCTCTTCTTTGTGCTGCTGCTGTTCGAGCTGCTGCCGTTCTGCTACATGTCCTTCTACGTGGCCGACCGGCGCTTCTTCGCGGCCGACGTGTCCAACGACCTGTATCACCCCTCCGCGTACTACCTGGCCGCCGTGGTGGCCGGTGCGGCTCCCCGCCCTCCACCCAGGGGCATGGCGCGACACGGATGAGCCGTGCCAGAGCAGAGGCATACCAGTCTTCTGAAACTCAGGGGCGATGCGACGTGGCAGGGGCGTGCTTTATCCTCCCTGGAGGCCCAGGACTTGTGAAAAGGAGGCAGCCTGCCTGCGTCACAGCAGGGCCAGGGCCGCCCGCCCGGCGTGGCTGACGTCGCGCGCGCGCGCGCGCAGGCATCCCGTTTGTCATCATCAACTCGCTGTGCGGGTCGCTGTCCGCGTACGGGCTGGCCGGGCTGCGGTACACCGCCAAGGCGGTCATCGTCAACAGCGCCATCACGGCGCTGCAGTCCATGATCAGCATCCAGCTCCAGGCGCGGCGCTGTGCCTCGCCTGGACGCCAAGAACCCCTATGTAACCGTTGCGGCTGTTTGTGCCGACCTGGACATGCGTTCGACATGCACTTCGCCGCCAAGGTATCTTGCTGGGCAGGGCGGGCTCTCCAGTCAGGACATGCCGCAGCTCTCGCGGGGCCCGGATCGGGGTTGTGAATGTTCTGGGAGACCAAGGGAATTCAAATGTAGCATTGAACTGAACCATAATGCCTCGGATTTTGCCTGTACCTCTGCACCGTCTGCAGGCACGGCAGCTTGAGCAGCTCCAGCGCATGCGCGCGCGCACGCAGCCCTGCCGCCGACCCCGGCCCAGCCGCGCCGCAGGTGTTCTGCGTGTGGCTGACGCCCAACCAGGACCTGGCGTACGTGCTGGCCACGGGCTACGTGGCGTCGTCGATCCTGCTGTCGGGCTTCTACCTGCGCGTCACCGATATGGCGCTGTCGCTGATGCGCTCGCTGTCGTACCTGAGCTACACCAAGTGCGCGGCCCCGGCGGCCGTGCCGCCGCCATTTGGCGCGCGCGCTGGGTTTAGGGCACTCGGGTGCTCTATGCAAGCAGCCAGGTTGTTGCTAATGCAGTGACTGGATTGCGCCCCATGTATGTGTTTTCATGCGTCGTGAGTTGCATGACGGTGGGTGCGTCGACGCATCTCTTTCAGTGCATCGGTCCCAGGCGCTGCATGCCAAGGAAGCCTCGGAATCCAAGCGCACGCCGACTGAACAGACGCTGGCTGCCGGCCTGGTCACGCGAAATCGTCGGCAGCGCATGCCCATGCGACAGACGTCAGCAGATACCCTGAGGCCTGGTCGAGCATGCACTGCCTGCCCCGTATCGCCAGCGGTTCACATGTGTGTCGCGAGGGGCGCACCTCAGCGGTCCACATGCGTGGCGCGAGGGGCGCGCCTGAGCGGCCTCCTGCGGCGCGGCAGGTATGCGATGGAGGCCGTGTCGCACCTGGAGCTGAGCGGCATCTTCTACCACTGCAACGCGTCCGCGACCGCGGTGCCGCAGGCGGCCGTCATGGTGCGCGCCGCTGCGCGCCCGGCGCGGCGTGCCGCGATGCCCGGCGCCCCTGTAGCCGCCGCAGCCGCTTCGCCTGGCCCTGAGTGGTGCTGTGGTGTGATAGCAGTCCCGTCGCCCTGCCTGCTGCAGCGCCGGCGCCGTCTGGCGCTCGCTACATGTCGTGGCCATTCTTATCATACATGAGAAGCGCTGCACGGGCGTCACTCGCACAAAGTGGCCTTTGGTCGACCCCCAATGAGTGGTGCGAGGTGCTGGACCTCGTTTGACTGGTGCCGCGGCGGCCGGCCAGGCGCTGGCGACCGGCGGCGGCGCGGCGGGCGTGCCGCGCGGCGCGAACCTCTCGACGCTGGCCAGCGCGCTGGGCCGGCGGCTGCTGCAGTCTGCCGCGCAGGCGCCCGCCGCGGCGATGCAGGCAGCCGCGGCCGCGCGGCAGGCGGCTGCCGCGCACGCGCCTGGTGCGTGCCCTGCCGGACAGCGTGCCTTCAGGGAGCGCCGGTCAGATGTGGCGTAGGCTCACTCGCTGCGCGGCTGCTTCCTAGTCGTCTGCCATGGGTGTTCAAGGTCGTCTAAGCGCCCTCCAACCCTGCCCTGACCCTGGCTCGCGCGCAGGCGCGGCGCCCGGCGCAGTGAACGCGCAGCTGGCGGAGAGCCAGACTGACGTGGCGCACATCGCGACCGGCGGGCTTACGCCCAAGTGCGGCACCAGCGGCGAGCAGCTCCTGGACTTCTGGGACTACAAGCTGAGCGTGGGCCAGTGCATCGGCATCCTGTTTGCCTTCTACGCCATCTTCCACGTCGGCTCGTACCTGGCGCTCTCCAAGCTGTACCGCCAGAAGCGCTGAGCGCCGCGGCGCGCGGGCCAGCCTGCCGCGCGCGGGGACCGGGGGTGCCGGCGGGCCAGCTCAGCGGGGTTCTCTCTCGCGCGAAGTATTGGTAATTGGTGTGCGTCGGGCGTGGAGGACCTGTCCTGAGCGGCGGTCCCAGCTGTATGTCCCCCGATGACCGCCCCCATGTGACGGGGTGGGTGCATGGGCCCATAGCTAACACTGCTCTAGCCTGTCTCAGCCTGCGTGCGGTTGCGATCTGCTCGGCTCTGTCTACCTCTCTGTTTGCGCTCGTGCGCCTATCTTTCACAGGGTTGGTGCAGTATGTCACCCTTCATAGCGGTCCTGTGCTGCACGCGCATGCGTGCTGTTCAGGCGCCCTGCGGGCGGGCTGGCCGGTGCAACCACTTCATGGCCGCATAGGCACACACGCCTCTGGCGGCTGCAGGCACGCCAGCAATTTGGGTTGACAGACGTTGCTGCCCGTTTGCGTTTCGACCCAGCCTGAGGGCAGGGCATGGCTTTTGGCATGAGCTAGGATCAGTTTTAGCCGAAGCGCACGAGGCATCGAGCATCATGTAACGACCGTGTAACTGCCCTCCAAGAACGGGACCAGCGCATTGTGCATCTGGCGTCTGTCTTAGCAGCATGATCAGGCTCGACACAAAGCGCGCGACGTTGTTTTTACTAGCCTACGCAGCCCTGGCCCCTGCACAGACAGTGCACACTGCAGACAGCGGCGCGGCATGGCTGCATGGAGAGGCAGCGCTCTTGCAGAGCGTGCCTGCTGGCTCGTCCACTGCAGCAGCGGGCCAGGGAAGGGGCCTGCTGCAGGCGGCGGGGCTGTGCCCTGCCAAGGAATACTTTTGCGGCGAGAATGACATCTTCCTGGACAGCGCCTTCCAGGCGCTCGCAGGCGCCGGCTGCGTGGACGACACAGGTGACAGCCACGCTTGTTCGCTACCGTAGACAGGGCCTGGTAAGGCTCCGAGCCAGCTGCAGGACGAGCACAGCACCACAGCCCGTCTGCAGGCAAGCCAAGAGCAGCAGCGCCTGGTCGTGTGCGGTCATCTCGCAGGTCTTAAGAAGCCACTGATCAGGCTTGACAGGACTGTGCAGCACTGCTGAGCAAGGCTGCCAAATAGGTCTAGCACTGGCTCGCCAAGCCTGCGTCGCGGGGCACAAGCCCCCGCTTCTGCTGGCACCGACCGGCAGCCCTCTTGCGCAGTCATCGAAGCAAGGGTGTGCGGCGCCGACGTCGTCGCCGCCGCGACTGCCGCGCGCTGGAATGCGTCGCGGCCGGGCTGCCAGGCGACGTGCGTGGACGCGGCCGCCGGGCTGTCGCTGCCCAGCCAGTACTACTGGGCCGCGGGCGACTGGGGCGCCTGCACGGCGGCCTGCGGTGGCGGGCAGCAGCTGCGGGCCGCCACATGCATGGACAGCGTCGGCGGCGCGTGAGGCCCCCACCCCCTACCCTGATCCTGCACACAGATTGCCTTGTCGGCAGCAGCACCTCGTGCATGAGACCGGGCAATGCCGCCTGGCTTGTTCAATCCAGGGCGAAAAGAGGGCTTTGCTCGACGCGTCCGCGTGTGGTGCAGGCAGGCCGCGGCGGTGCTGTGCGACGCGCCGAGCCGGCCGGCAAACCGGCGGGCATGCGGGCGCACGCCCTGCGCCCTGGCCGCGCGCCAGCCCGCGCTGGGCTTTGGCGCGTGGGGCGCGTGCGAGGACGCGTGCGGCGCGAGCTGGGCCGCGCGCTCTGCAGCCTGCGCCAATCTAGACGCTCGACTGGCCGACCTAGACGAGTGCTCCACATACGATGGTGATTCGCCCCCCCCCCTGCGCATGACAACACCTGCATCGTGCATCGCCGCTCCTTGTTTGGAGCCAGGGCGAGCGGTGGCAGACAGTGACCGCTCTGCTTGCCAGAAAAGGTCTTTGCGTCCTCATGCGATACGCTGACGAGCCTGCAGACTGGCATGAGGCCCGGAGCGCCCAACAGGCACGCAGCTCTCGCGCGGCTGCACGGCCCCAGACTGCGCCGCGCCGCACTGGTCGCCGGGGCCCTGGAGCGCGTGCAACGCGACCTGCGGCGGCGGCGCGGCCATGCGCAGCGTGGCCTGCATGTCTGGGAACGCCACGGCCGCGGCGGGCGCGTGCGCGGGCCGGGCGCCGCCGCCCGCCAGCCGCGCGTGCAACGCGGCGCCCTGCGTCGGCTACGCATGGCAGGCGCGGGGGCACGCGTCTGCCATCTGCCTCAGTGTTAGGCCCAGTAGTTGGCTAAATGGTCCTCATGTGGTCGTCGGTGCCTTGTCAGTTTTCCGGTCAGGCCATGCCATGTTGTTGTTGCAGATGGAAGGCACTGACATGGGACACTTGCGGGACCACACGTGAAGGCGTGCCATGCCAGAAGGGGCCGCCGCGCTCTGCTAGGTAGGGCCCTGGGGCCCATGCTCGGCGCCGTGCGGCGTGGGCGTCCGCAACCGCACGGTGGCGTGCCTGGACGCCATGGGCGGCGCCATGCCGGCCGGCCACTGCCCTGCGCGCATGCCGGCCGACGAGCTGCAGTGCAACGTGCTGCCCTGCGTCTTCTGCTCGCACACGAGCTGCGCGGGGCAGGCGCGCCCCGGCGCCGAGCCTGCGCGCGCGCGCCTTTCGCGCCAGCCACTGCGCTTAGTCTGCGCTTAGTCTCTGTTGGTACAACATGTAAGGTTGTTGCAGAGATGTATCACTCTGTCAGCGGCTGCGGCGCATGCTGGGCGAAGGTTGGGCAGTGCCGGCGGCTGTGAATCACATAGACGGCGGTTGCAGGTGTGTAGACCTCTGTGCAGTGGTTACAATGACTACAAAGTAAATCATGTATGCTTGAAATTATGTATGCTTGGGTGCACCGCGCAGGGCGTGTGCAAGGGCGGCGTGTGCGTGTGCCAGCCGGGCTTCCGCGGGGCCTACTGCGAGATCCCGCCCGCCTGCGCGGGCATCCTGGACGCGGCCGGCAACTGCTGCCCCGCCGGCGTGGTCGCGGCCAGCGGCGCCTGCTGCGCTGCGGTGCGGCCCTGACATCGCGATGGTATATAACGTTGCAGTGCGGCGCATGGCTGCTCTGCTCAGTCGCCAGGACCCCTTGAGGACTGCTTTTGTTCATGTCAGGCTTGTTCCAAGCGTCATCAGTGTGAGGAGGGCCCTGGGTTGGCGCCTTCCGAGCCAGCGTGGCCGACGGTCTGCCTCGCAGCTGCATACAGGAGCCCCTCCTCCCGGCCACAGCACCGGCGACACACAGCTGCCGGCCTGAGGCGCGCGCCTGGGGCAGGGCGCGACGCTGGACCGGCGCGCCGAGTGCTGCGCGAGCGGCCTGCTGGACGCGTGCGGCGACTGCGACGGGCCCGCGCGGGCGGTCGACGCGCAGGGCGCCTGCTGCCCGTCGGCCGCCCTGGACGCCGGCGGCTTCTGCTGCGTCAGGTCACCACCCTGGTCGGCGCGGCGGCTGCCGACCCTGTGCAACCCGGAGCTGCTCAGTCCAGTTCGGCTATGCTCCTCGGCCATTGTCAACACTGGCGTGTCGCAAGCCCTGCAGCACACCTGTTTGGCTGAGCAGCATATGGAGCTAGAGCAGTAGGGCGTCACGAGCCAGCGAGCGTGCTGATGGACGACTGTGTCATCACACTGCCGCTGCGCGGCCGCGCAGCGGCCAGCTGGACGAGTGCGGCGTGTGCGACGGCGACGCTAGGTCCTGTGCGCTCCACATGGTCCTGGACATCAAGGCGCGCATCTCAAACGCTGCAAATGTGATAGGTGAGGTTAAGGGTAGGGTGTTTTGCTCCGCATATGCGGGCACACGAGCTCCTGTGGTCACTGAATTTCTGCACTGCTAGTCTGCTGGACCTGGTGTCAGGGGCGGGCGGGCACACCTGGAAGCGTCCCACTTAAGTCCACGGACACGCCGTGCGACAGCGGCCTGCGGCGGCGCGCGCGCGCGCAGGCGATGCAGGCGGCCGCGCTGCTCAGCCTGGGCCAGCTCACGCTCGCGCGCATGCTGGAGGCGTTTGTCGGCGGCGTGGTCGGCCTCAACGTGTCGCACCTGGCCGTCGCCGACCTGGCGCTCGCGCCGGGCGCCGCCATCAGCGAGTCGGCCGCGGAGGTGGCCCTGCGCGCCGAGCTGCTGGCCGCGCCGTCCGACTCGTACAACGCCCCGGTGGTGCGCCGTGCATGCGCCGCGCCAGCAGTGACACCTGGGGACTCTTCAAGGGCTTACTACCATGGAGTTGCTTTATATCCGCTACTATGCCTCTCCAATCACGTGTGCAAAAGCCCGCGGCGGACATTGCTTGGCCCTGCAGCGCGCTGGCGTCTGGAACTTGCGCTTGAGTGCGCTGCACGACACGGCCGCAGTTGCTTGGAAGCGCTGGAGCGCAGTGGGTCACGCGCGCCCTGGACGACGCGGCGGGCGCCGACGCCGGCAGCCGGGTGCTGCTGATCACACCCTGACCCTAGCAGAGGGTCTGCAAACCCCTGCAGGACCTGCGCGCGTCCGCGGCGACGCGCGCGCTGGAGGACGCCCTGGGCGCGGCCGCGGGCAGCCAGCTGTTCCTGCTAGCGGGCGTGCGGCGCGTGGCGCGCGCGGCGGTGTGCGGCAACCAGGTCTGCGAGGCCGGCGAGCGCGCGCCTGCCGCCAACTCCACCCTCGGTGCAATCCCAGCCCCTCGGTGCAAAATCTTGTGTTGAGCACGGAGCGCTCGGTGGAGACACAGGTCTGTGAGGCGACGCGTGCGCGAGCGCCGCTGGCGCCACCTATGGCATGCCGCAATGCTCATCCTTATCACTAAGGTGCACTGCTCCAAGGCATCCACGAACAAAGCCGCGCATGCAAGGTCTGACACCAGGATCGCTTGCTTGGTGCATGTATGCACTACACACTGCAAACACTGTGATGTGGCTATGTTCCTGATGCAAAACCCACTGCCCTGACGCATTGGGTCGCACGGCAGGGTGCCCCGGCGACTGCGCCTTCAGCGACATGGCGTGCCCAGGGGCCCCCGCCGCGGCGCCCTGCTCAGGCGCAGGGCTGTGCCTGTCTGCCAGCGGCGCGTGCGCGTGCTGGGTCGGCTACGACGGCGCCGACTGCGGCCTGTGCGCGGAGGGTTATATGCGGTGCGGCTGCTGATGTGGACTGGGCAGGCAGGCGGCCACACGTCCCGGTCGATTAGGAATTCTGATCGACCGGGACGTGTGGCAGCATGATCTAACTTATAATGATCTAAATTAGATCATGCTGCTGGTGCATGCGCGGCGCGTCAACCAACCTGCTCAACAGTCGCATGGCTCGCATCTGACAGCACCCACAGACCCTGCAGCGCCACACTCGCGCGGGCCATGCTTGTCCCCGGTGCCGCCAGTGACCCATCAGCTGACCGGACCCTCCAGGTTGCCGACGGTGCAGGAAGTGAGCGTTTTGCAGGCCCTAGCCCTGACCCTAGCAAGGCACCGGCAGGTCGGGCGTGCTGTGCGCGCGGTACGTGCGCGCCGACCTGCCGCTGCTGGACCAGGCCAGCCGCGCGGGGCTCAACAGCGTGCTGGGTGTCGGCGTCGCGCTGGCCGTGATCGGCGCGGCGGCGCTCGTCGGCGCCGCGCTGGTTGCCATGCGCATGCGCAAGCGCGCACGCTACAAGCGCGCGCCTGTCGCCGCCGCGCCTGACGCGTGCGCCCGCGGCTTCTGCCTGAGCGCTACAGCCTCTGCAGGGGCATGCCGATGCTGTAAGCGCATGCCGCTGAGCAGGCCGGGGCAGCACCTTCAAGACCATGCTTTGAGCCAGAGGGGCTCATGCACCGGACGCATGGCTGCTGCAAGCAAGCAGCATACAGCGTGCAAACAGTGTTTGCGGAATAGGCTCTCACGGTGGCCTGGGGTATGCCCTGGGCGATGACTTGCCATGAGGGAATTGCCGCGAGCATAGGGCGCTGTGGTACGCATACTTTGCATGTATCTCAGCTCATGGTTGCCTGGCGTAGGAGTGGCGGCGGCACCGCGCCCGCGCGGCGGGGACGCAGGCTGGTCGCGCGTATGTCAGGCCTGGCTGGCCGGACGCGCAGCGCGACGCGCGGGGGCGCTCCGGCAGCCTCTGCGAGGTCGGAGCCCGCAAGCGCGCCCGCGGATGCCGGCGGCAGCAGCAAAGCGCGCACCATCCTGGAGGTGCTTGGCCCTTGCGCCTCATGATTGCGTGCATCGAGAACACACCGTAGATATAACCTGCTGCAAGAGTGCATTACCGCAGGACTTTGCTATCAGGCTTGTGATGCTGTCAGGCTTAGCACATGCAGTCCATGGCGATGGGGCATGCATTCCATGTAGCACCATTATGCAGTCATGTTTTCACCATCATCCGACAAAGCGCTACTGCTCCTGCGATGATGCGTCTGCATGATGCTGCATGTCAAGCGTCTCTATCATGCAATGAAATAGTCAGCAACCACCGTGACGGGTTATTGCACAAGCTCTGCGCAACCTCGCCGCCTGTCTGACTGTGACACACATGTGCTTGCAGATTGCAGCGGCGCGGGTCGCCGCCGCCCGCGCCCCTGCCGCACCTGGGCCCGCCAGCGAGGCAACTGCCGCAGCGCCGAAGTGCGCCTGTTAAGCTGCCTCACCCTCGCGTGCCCGTGAAGCTGTCACCTGCAGCGCACCACCTGTCAGCCAGGTACGGCGAGGCCAATGCATGTATGCACAGCCATGCTCCTCTGCAGAGCATGGCCGCGTGCATGAGAGCCCAGTCTCACCATAGCGCATGGTCAAAGCAACCATGCGCTATGGTAACGTTTTGGACCTGCGTACTGTATCGGATGCAAAATGCAGAGCCGCGCGTGCGCTACAGGGCGACCGGTGGAGCGGGCGGGGCAGGAGACGGTGCAGCAGCCGCTGGAGGCAGCATACGGGCGGCGCCCACAGCAACAGCCAAGCTAGGCGGCGTGGGAGGGGTGCGCGCTGGCAGCCCCACGCTGTTCAGGAAGGGCAGCACTTTTTAGCTGAGAGATGTCTCTCGCTCTGCAAGCCAGACTGTGCAGAGGATGGCGGTCCCGCAGGTGCATGTGTGGGCAGGCCTGGCAAGTAGAAGCATGCAAGATCTAGGCTGCTCTCAAGCGCATGCCTGTGCCATGCATCGCACGACATGCGCTGGAGCTGCAGCAAGGCTGTGTCCTAAGGCCGGCGCAGAGGGCCAGCGGGCAAAGGCAGCGGCGGCAGCGCGAGGGGCTGCAGAAACCCTAGACGGAGGGTCGCGGCATGCGCAGGTTCAGCTGGCGAAGGTGGCGACGGCGGCGCTGGCGCGCGCGGGCGGCTCGGGTGGCGGCGGCAGCGGCGCGACCGACTCCGATGCGAGCGGCTCCCCGCCCGCCTCGCCGTCCAAGCGCCCGCTGCTGGGCGGGCCGCCGCGCTGAAGCGGCGGGCGCGGACCTGCGCGTCGCTGTCGCGCAGGCTGGCGCTGCTGCTGGCGCAGTGTATGCGGTTGCCTTTCCTATTGTCTGGGGTGAATTGTGGGCGTGCCGCCGCCCTGGGGCGAGACGGGCATGCATGTCTGTAAGCCAGCCTGTAAACTGCATCAAGCAAGGCCGAGGGCCGTAGTCCAGAGGCGTGCCAAAAGCACACGAGCAACATGCATTGTTGCAGGCGCATGCATTCCTGCAGTCGCATGATTTCCTGCAGGCGCATCCATGACACACAAGACATCAGCCGTCCATAGCTCCTTACTATATATATTATTGTATATGTTATGCTTGCCATAACACAGAGGTGTTACAGGTAACACCACCAAGACCCAGACCTGGATGGGCAACAGGGCAACACACCTACGTCAGCGGCACCCACCTTCCATTGCCGTCGTGCTGGTACACTTGTGGGCTCAGGTCTATTACCTCGTCTGCAAACAGCACGAGTACCCGTTTCCTGGTGTCGGGCTTGTGTGTGCAGCCGGTGCTTGGTAAGGCGCACGTGAACGCGCTGGGGCCGTGCGACATGGGTCTGGATGGGGGCACATACATCACGCGCAGCGACATCCTGCGCGGGCAGAGCTGGCGGATGGCCAACGCGGACAGCACGCGGAGCACGCGGGGGGGTGCCGTGGGCGCCTCCACCACCTATCAGAAGAAGCAGCTGGACGTGCAGAGCACAAGGTGCTGGCCACAATGGAAGGATGTGGCGCTGTACATAGCAGCTTGAAGAGCAAACAACAAGACGCTGGTCAAAAATACAGGCTGTGTCCACAGTGGCTGCTGCGGCACTGCTGTGCAACATTTCTATAGAGAAGAGCAGGGCAGCCCAAGAGTCTCCAGGTGACCCGGAAGGGCTATTCTCCTGGACGCACGCGTGGCACTGCTTACCTTGTGAAGCGCTGCTGAAGCAGGTTGGTGAGGCTGTGCAGGGACACCAAGTGGACCTGCTGCGCGCTCACGAGCGAATGCCTTCAGCCGCCGCTGGTCGCCGACTATCTGGGCAGCTTGTTCAACAGGTGACGCCCCCCGCTCTGTGACTGGATGCATGTGCCACCCTGCACGCGCTGAGGCAGCGTGCTCTGTCCCGTTGCGTTGCACTTGAACAAGTCGGAACTCACTGACTTTGGGATGCTGCTTCAAGCAACAACTCTATTGTTGCTGTTGTGCATACACGCTGTGCGCTGACACGCCGCGCGCGTGCCGCAGGCAGGCGGTGCTGGAGTTCCTGCTGGGGCGCGCCGGCGTGTTTGCCGGCGCCGAGGCGGAGCACCGCTACGTCAACCAGCTGCGCGAGGGCGGCGGCGCGTTCGACCACCTGCAGAGCCGCAGGTGCCCCGCGTGCCGCACCGCACAGACACAGGGGGAGGTTGCGACTAAAGGCCAGAGCACGCACAGCGACTGAAGGCCAGAGCACGCACACCACCTCTACTGCGTGAAGGCGGCGGCGGCTGGGCATCTGCACAGCTCCTTTTATGGACACAATGTGCTGCGGCACCTGCCTCCAGCATTGCAGCGGAGACCCCGTGTCTGGCAGGCTGTGGTTGCTAGATGCATATGCAGACTTTGTTTCATATGAATTTAGCGGCTGTCCGTGACAGGGATGTGTTCACTGTGCACCCGGCCGCGCGGGAGCGGGAGGCAGGCGGCACGGGCGCAGCGTTTGCGTGCCCCGTCACCGACCTGGCCGCGGGCCGCGGCTACCCCTTTGTGGCGCTGGAGCGCTGCGGGCACGTGCTGAGCAAGCGCGCTCTGTGCCAGGTGTGCCCCGCTCGGTGATTCCAAACCCGTAAGCAGGGTATGCCATGCGTGTCAACAGGAGACTGTCAAGGTGCCAAAGCTGCCCACTCTCCTGTTCTTGCTCGGCAGCATGTCTTTTGGTATAAATGACAGGGAGCACCTGAATGTCCACCGTCTTTACAGCTTGGATGCAGATCCCCGCATGAGCAAAGATGAGAGCGCTGCAGGCATGTTTGCTGCATGCTCTCTGACAAGCGTGGGCCATTCGGCCGAGATGGAGGGGGCTGCCACCTGGAGTAGCTGAGACTCACACTGATGCCCACACTGATGCCTGGGTAGCAAAAGCTGGCGCATCTCTGGGGTGCAGGTAGGCAGCAGCGCATGCCCCGTCTGCGGCGCCGCCTTCGCCGCAGACGAGGCGGTTCTGCTCAATGGCGCACCCAAAGAGGCACGCCGCGCCGTCCTGCATGCAGTCAATGACAAGAGTCATTGTGCTGCACGCTTGTAGTGATGGTACTTGGCCGACCGCTGCTTACCATACTTTCAATGTTGAATGGCATGCAGCAGAGCACACGCTGAGTTGGCTTGGTAGCAAGGTTCCAGGATGGTATCCTTGCTTCCAGGTGACTCCCTGCAACCATTGTGCTCCAAAGCAGGTGAGCTGCTTCATGCGAGCGTGCAGGTGGCAGAGATGCGGCGGAAGCTGCCAGAGCGGCATGCAGCGAGGGAGCAGGAAGGGCGGAAACAAGCACGCAAGCGCAAAACATGCACAGCAGAGGCTGCTGGGATTGGCGCCGCAGTGGCTGCTACGGAGTCAGAGCCGGTAGCTGTAAGACCTGCAAAGCGGCCACCAGCCGCTCCTCGACTGAGCACAGAGGCGTAGGGCATCAACGCAGCTGTGCTTGTCAGTGCTGTGCTGCACATGTCTTTGAGCTGGCATGCCCACTGCGTCAGTTCTACACGCTATGAGGAGATCAGTGGCCAGCGACTTGCTATAAAAAGTGCAAGGGGCCAATTTCCTCCTCAGTCCTTGACCCACCCAGCCGTCAAAGAACTGCAGTCAAAACACAATACACCCACATGAAAAACAAAAAAGGGCAAGCACTAAGATCAAGCGGCCTGGAGCACATGCATCCAACACCCACGGGTGAGCATGCCAATGTGCTTTGTCTGCACTAGACCCCATGAAGTGCAAACGACCTCAAAAGAATGCCAGCACTGCGCATTTGCCATAGCAGACGCAGTAACTGCCATGTGTGTACCAATTGTGTCGCTCAGGCAGCCTGTCAGTGCACCCTCAATGCAGGAGTGGGGGACTGCTCTACCCTGTGCATGGTGTTTCAATTCCATTGGCTCTTTGCAGCATACATCCCGGGGGATCATCAAGTTCAAGCGTATCAGGCTGGACAAATGCTGGCTGCAAGCACAACATGACAGAAAACAGAGTTTAAACGGTCTCTGCAACGCAGGAGCGCTTAGCCATGTGCAACGCACTACTTACCATGCAGAGGTATGGGTGGATGTCAAACCGCTGAAACCTCCTACCCTTCCCGCTGAGAAAGAGACCATCAGGTGTCCGCATTGGCGATGAC
>JAABVA010002898.1_pt1 | contig 16726 bp, 17 predicted proteins | sample 5560331 | NCBI WGS metagenome assembly JAABVA01 (sample SAMN12812661, study PRJNA571458) | rock metagenome | isolation source: Antarctica rocks | place: Antarctica: Victoria Land, Mt New Zealand sud | collected 2016-01-07 | reverse complement strand
CGTCGTCATCGACGAGGAGGAGGTCGACACCGTCGGCGGGCTGCTGGCCAAGACTCTCGGCCGCGTCCCGATCCCGGGGTCGCACGCCGGGGTCGCCGGCCTGTCGCTCACCGCCGAGAAGATGGCCGGCCGGCGTCACCGCATCGCCACGGTCATCGTGCGCCGCCTCGAGCCCGTCTCCCACCACGCCGACGTCCAGGGCCGCCCGGTGTCCGAGAAGGAGCACGCCCATGACCGCTGACGAGCCGCCGACCGACACAGGTTCAGGCGGCACCGACGGGTCCGACGGGTCCGACAGGTCCGACGCCTACCGAGCGGGGTTCGCCTGTCTGGTCGGACGGCCCAACGCCGGCAAGTCGACGCTGACCAACGCGCTCGTCGGGCACAAGGTGGCCATCACCTCGTCCAAGCCGCAGACCACTCGGCATACGATCCGCGGCATCGCCACGAGCAGCCTGGCCCAGCTCATCCTCGTCGACACTCCGGGTCTGCATCGTCCCCGGACCCTCCTGGGCGAGCGCCTCAACGACCTCGTGCGGATGACGCTCCTGGAGGTCGACGTCATCGGGTTATGCCTGCCCGCCGACCAGCGGCCCGGCCCGGGGGACGCCTACATCGCCCGCGAGCTGGCCGAGCTGCAGCGGGCCAAGCGCAAGCCCGTCGTCGCCATCGCCACGAAGAGCGACCGCGTCGACAAGCGCAAGCTCGCCGAGCACCTCATCGCCATCGACCAGCTGGGGTCGTGGGACGACATCGTGCCCTGCTCGGCCACCCGCGGCGACCAGGTCGACGTCGTGCGCGACCTCCTCTCGGCGCACCTGCCCGAGTCGCCGCAGCTCTACCCCGATGGAGTGCTCACCGACGAGCCCGAAGCGATGATGATCGCCGAGCTGGTCCGGGAGGCCGCGCTCGAGGGCGTCCGTGACGAGCTGCCCCACTCACTGGCCGTCGTCGTGGAGGAGATGCTGCCGCGCGCCGACCGACCCGACAACGACCCCATGCTCGACGTGCGCGTCAACGTGTTCGTCGAACGCTCCAGCCAGAAGGCCATCGTCATCGGTCGCGGGGGGTCGCGGCTGCGCGAGGTCGGGACCACCGCCCGGCAGGGGATCGAGGCCCTGCTGGGCCAGAAGGTCTACCTTGATCTGCACGTCAAGATCGCCAAGGACTGGCAGCGCGACCCCAAACAGCTGCAACGCCTCGGCTTCTGAGTGCGCGGGGCGCTGTGACTAGCCGGCGCTGGAGGCCTTCGCCGCCCCGTCCTTCGCGCTCGCGGTCTTCTTGGAGGTGCCCTTCTTGGCCGGGCCCGTCGGTGCTGCCGTCGTCAACACCTTGACCGTCACCCAGGCGTCCTGCACCGCCTTGGCCTGGCTGCTCGTCGAGCCGAACCGGGTCTCGGCGGCCGCGACCGTGAGCACGGCGAAGCCGGCGAAGTCGATGTCCTTGGTGATCTGGGAACCCGTGAGCACGTCGTACCAGACGAGGCCGGCACCCTCCCATGACTTCCCTCCGATTGCTGCGGCGGCGAGGTAGAACGCCCGGTTGGGGATGCCCGAGTTGGTGTGAACGCCACCGTTGTCGTGCTGTGCGTCGTTCGGCAGCTTGACGTAGCCGTCCATGTCGGCCGGTTGGGGGTCCTTCCCGATTACCGGGTCGTCGTAGGCGGTGCCCGGCGCCTTCATCGAGCGCAGCGCTACACCGTGGACCTTCGCCGTGAACAGTCCCTCGCCGATGAGCCAGTCGGCGTCCGCCGCGTCCTGACCGAGAGTCAGCTGCTTCACCATCGAGCCGAAGCAGTCGGAGAGCGACTCGTTGAGAGCGCCCGACTGCGCCACGTAGGTCAGCCCCGCCGTGAACTGGGTGACGCCGTGGGTCAGCTCGTGACCGATGACGTCGACGCTGGACGTGAAGTCGTTGAAGTAGGTGCCGTCACCGTCGCCGAAGACCATCTGCTTGCCGTCCCAGAAGGCGTTGTCATAGCCCTGCTGGTAGTGCACCGACGCGATGAGCTCCATACCCTTGCCGTCGAGCGAGTCGCGCTGGAACCCTTCCCAGTAGAGCTGCCAGGTGCCACCGAGCCCGTCGTACGCCCGGTTGACCGACGTGTCAGAGGTGGCTTTGCCGCCCTCCTTCCGCTTCAGCGTGCCCGGCAGGGTCGACCCGTGTCGGGCGTCGTGGATGGACCGCTGGACCGCCGCCGTCTTCGCCGGTGCTGCCGGCGTCGGGGCCATCGCTCGCTCAGCCCCCCGCCCCTCGTCGAGCTGGGGCGGCAGCCCCGGGATCGGCCCGCGCAGGCCGCCACGGCCCCGCTCCACGAACACCTCACGCTGCTGGCGCAGCTCACGGTCGGTGTCGATGGTGAGCTGCGCGGCCCGCGCCGCCTCGTCCGGCACCTCCGGGTGCTCGGGACCCGCCCCATCGGCGATGTTTCGCAGCAGGTAGGGCGGGACGATCGAGCAGCGGTCTGGTGCCGGGGTTCGCGTGGTCATGGGAACACCCTGTCGCCAGCCGCCGACACTGGCAAGCCGATGCTGCGTCAGCAGAACGGGACGAAATTGCAGACTTTGAAGGCGGTCATCAACTTCTCACCCCGCACGGCGTATCCAAACTGCGTGTGGACCTTTTCGAGCAGATTTGTCTGTTTCTTCACGCTGGCCAGTTCTGCAGACAACGTCTCCACCTGCCCCGCCGAGTTCTGATACCGCACTTTGATCGACTCCGTGTGGCATTTGCCTCCGGCGAGGGTTACGCCGAGACCCGCGAGAAGAAGATCGGTGGACTTGGCTTCTTTGTCCGTCTCCCCCGTCGCCTTCACTGTTTCGGCCACCGCCAGCGTGCAGGCCGCAACCGCCGCCCGCTCGGGTGATCGACGCCGCGCGACCTCAACGGCAGCCGCCCCACCCAGCGACTGCAGCTTGTCGATCCCGAGGTCCTGGCCGTGCCACGCCAAGGTGAGATGAGACGCAAGGTTCCACTGCACTTGCGAGGGAGGCAGAGCGATGTCGAACTTGGCCCCTGGGGCCAAGGCCAACGTGTTCGGTTCGAGCACCGGGCCGATCGCCTCGTCGAACAGCACCTGTTGCCAGGTCTTCTCGATGGCGTTGGCTTTCCACTGGGTGGCCGGCGACTTCACCACCCAGACCGCTTCCGAGCCGTTCTCAAGGTATGTGTGGTTTAGATCAGGGGTTGAGCAGGCCGGTATGTCGTCGAGGTAATCGATCTCGGCTGCCGTCTGGGGTTCGACGGTCAGTCCCTTCCAGCCAGCCGGGCATTTGGAGTCCGGGACGGTGTAGACGACTGGCGGTGGCGTCGTTGCTTTTTCACTGGTGGTGGGTCGTTATTGCACGCGCAGAGGCACGTCGTTACCAGAAGTATGACCACCCCGGAACCGCGACTCACCCTTCGCATAGTCCTCTTACCAGGATGGTGGCGCAGGTTTTTGACGGTTTTCGCCACAGCGCCTGTCTCCGTACAACTTTGGTGGGTTGGTTGGGTCGCATCTCGACATTTCCACCATTTGCGTCGCCCCTTGATCCACCCGCGAAAGTGCTCCTGACAAGGACCTTCCACGTTCCTGCCGTCGACCTGAGTCAGGGCCGACGTCATGCGGCGCCCGGAGCCGAGCCGGAGGTGTCTGCCGAGTCCGCCTGCTGCTCCAACGCCCGCTGGGCCTGCGCGTGCCGGCTGCAGTCGCCCGCGCTATCAATGACCTCCCAGGTGGTGCCAAGGAGTGGCGTGGGTGGCTCATCCCAGGCTCGACCGAGACCAGGCCGACGATGTGGCCAGGGTGCCCAGGTATGCGAGTCAGGAAAGCTCCGCCCTGCGCGAGCGGCTGACGGCCATCGAGGCGCTCATGACCGAGTGGTCGGCGCGGTCGGTTCGGGAGGAGCGAGCCTCTTCTCGACAGTGCGCATCATCACGAAAAGCATGAGAATATGAATACACAAGAGAGGAGCGCTGATGACCACCACCGCGACTCGCGCGCCTCGCCTGGCGGACTGGGCCTTGTCCCACGGACGCAGCGCCTTCAGCACGTCGGATCTGGCAGGGATTCTGGGCGTTCCGCCGGCTCAGGTCAGCGAACGACTGTCAGCGCCGCTGGCGCGGCACGAATGGTGCACGCCGGCTCGCGGGTTGTGGGTCCCTGTCCCTCCTGAGTACCGCGCGTGGGGCGCTCCGCCCGGGATCGAGATTGTCGAGGCACTGACGCAGCACCTCGCGGTCCCCTACTACGTCGGCTGGCTCTCGGCCGCTCAGCAGCAGGGTGTCGCCCAACAGTCACCGCAGCTGCTCCAGATCGCGGTCTCCCGACAGGTCCGAGACCGCCAGGTGGGCCGGACGAGGTTCGCGTTCCGGCTCCGGGCCGACGTCGACCAGGTCCCGGTTCGTCTGGCTGAGACTCGGTCCGGGTCGGTCCGGGTCTCGTCGCCCGAGGCCACCGCACTCGACATCGCCCGGGACGTCCGGTTTGCGGCGGGGATCGACAACGTCGCCACCGTCCTCGTCGAGATGGACGAGGCGGACATCCTCGACCACGCCGGGCTGGCCGACCTTGCTCGCCACTACCCGGCGTCGGCGGTCCGCCGGCTCGGCTGGGTCCTTGAAGTGCTCGGCCGCTCCGACCACCTCGATGAACTGCGCGCGGTGGCGACGGCCGGCCCGCCGACACCATCACGCCTCGACCCGTCCCGCTCACTCGTCGGATCCGTGGACGACCGGTGGCTCGTCCGGGTCAACAGTGTCGTGGAGGCCGACCTGTGATTCCCTACAACGCCGTCACCGAGTGGAGCGTCGACCACCCGTGGCCGACCCGCGAGCAGGTCGAGCAGGACCTCCTGCTGTCCCGCGCCATCTGCGCCATCGCCGCAGACCCATACCTGGGCGACGAGCTGGTCTTCCGCGGCGGCACGGCGTTGCACAAGCTGCACCTGCCCCAACCGCTGTGCTACAGCGAGGACCTCGACTACGTGCGCACCTCAAAGTCCGGGATCAAGGAGCTGACCACCACGCTCACGGAGCTCGGCGGAGGGCTCGGCTTCGAGGTCCGCACCCGAGTGACCGAGCATCCCAAGGTGCTGTGGCGCACGACCGCACAGACGGGCATACCGCTGCGGCTCAAGATCGAGGTAAATACGCACGAGCGGTAAGCAGCCCTCCCGCACCTGAACCATCCGTATGCGGTGCGCTCGGCCTGGTGGTCGGGCCAGTCCGACGTGCGCACGTTTCAGCGGGTCGAGCTGGTGGCGACGAAGATCCGCGCGCTCTACCAGCGCAGTAAGGGCCGCGACCTGTTCGACCTCTGGCTCGCCCTCGACCAGCTGGCCCTCGATCCGAATGCCATCCTCGCAGCGTTCGAGCCCTACCGGCCGGCGGGCCTGACGTCCGGCAAGGCAATCGCCAACCTGGACGCGAAGCGGCGGGCCGGCGGCTTCCGGAGCGACCTCGCCCCGCTCGTCCTGCGCATGCCCGACGGCTTCGACGTCAACAGCGCTGCGGACCGGATTACTACGGAGCTGCTCTCACGGCTTGACGCAAACCCGAACCAGAAAGGTGCATGACGACCATGCCACCCAGGAAGAAGCCCACCCCTGTCGCTCCGTCGACGATGAAGGAGCTTAAAGACACCCTGTGGAAGGCGGCCGACAAGCTACCGGGTTCCATGGACGCCTCGCAGTACAAGGACGTCATCCTCGGGAGTCTTTCTCAAGTACGTGTCAGACGCCTATGACGAGAGACGCGCTCAGATCGATCACGACCTGCGCGCGCAGGGGATGGACGATGACCAGGTCGCCATGCTCATCGACGACACCGAGGAGGACACCGGCTACGGCGTGTTCGTCGTCCCGAGGACCGCTCGCTGGTCCTACCTCGCTCAGCACGCCAAAGGTCTTGCGGCGTCGATGGACAGCGGCCCCAGGTCGGTCGGCGAGCTGATCGACGACGCAGTGGATCTCGTCATGGGCGTCAACCCGGCCCTGGCCGGGACGGTGCCGCGCATCCTCAACCGCGACAACGTGCACCAACGCCGCGGCGTGACCTCTTCGTCGTTCGAGGTGTTCGGGGAGCCGTCACTCCTTGACGAGTCCGACCCTGTGCGGGACGACGTCAGCCTGTGTGGCCGGGCGGCGGCGGTGTGGTGGGGCGGTTCATGTGAATCCTTTTTTGTCTGGCGAGGGCACGACGGGGGACTGGCGGCACGTCGACTGGGACATGGTCGGCGACTATCCGCGGGTGGGGCCAATGTCATTGGGTCGCCCGGCCCACGCTCGAGGAGTAGGGGCCGACCATGACGAAGGTGAAGATCCGGCGCCGGCGGATCTCGTTGCCGAGCTGATCGCCAACGAGCGGCGCTCTGTCGTCGACATTTGACGCAGAGGCTGGGAGATTCTGCGCTCTTCGCTTCGCTCTGGGCCGCCCGTCAGGCGGATGTGATCTACCCCCTCGACCAGGACCTCCTCGCGGGCATTCTCCAGGACGTCACGGGCGCCAAGGTGGCCGCGTGGCAGTGGCTGACAGACGGCGCGCAGCTTTGAGGACGTGGTCCGAACGGACTGGTGGGGCGCCAGACCGGTACTGCCAGTGGCGAACCGTTGCCAACCCGACGTCCGCCGGATACGACCGACAGATGGCCTCGCACACGGCGGGTCTCCTTAGGGTGGGTCGCATGACCACGACCCCGACGAGCCAGCTGTTGCCCCGAACCAACCCTGGGGAGGTCGGTATCCCGGCGGGCGCGGCGGAGGGACTTCTCGACGAGCTGGCCTCCCGGTCGCTCGAGCTGCACAGCCTCATGGTCGTGAGGCACGGTCGCGTGGCGGCCGAGGGGTGGTGGGCCCCCTACACCCCGGACCGCGTCCACCTGCTCTACTCCCTGAGCAAGTCGTTCACGTCGTCGGCGGTCGGGTTCAGCGTGGCCGAGGGGCTCTTCGGCCTGCATGACCGGGTGATCGACCTGCTCCCTGACCGCGTCCCCGCGGACGTCGACCCGCGGGTCGCCGCCCTCACCGTGCACCACCTGCTCTCGATGTCGACCGGTCACCGAGAGGACACCCTCGACCGCGCCTGGACCCTCGAGCCGCGCGACGTCGCCCGAGGCTTCCTGCGGGTGCCCCCGGAGGAGCCCGTCGGCTCGCGCCACGCATACAACAACGCCACGACCCACGTCCTCGCCGCGATCGTCGAGAAACACACGGGGATGCCGCTGCTCGACTACCTGAGGCCCCGGCTCCTCGACCCGCTCGGCATCGGTCCCGCTCGGTGGGACGTGGACGCCAACGGGGTGGCCATGGGCTTCACGGGCCTGCACCTGCAGACCGAGGCGATCGCGGCGTTCGGGCAGCTGCTGCTGCAGGACGGCCGATGGGGGGACGAGCAGGTGTTGCCTGAGGGCTGGGTCGCGCTCGCCACCCGATCGCACATCGCCAACGACCTCGACCCGCTCCAGCCGGTCGACTGGCGGCAGGGCTACGGATACCAGTACTGGATGGCCCGGCACGGCTTCCGCGGCGACGGCGCGTTCGGCCAGTTCTGCATCGTCGTGCCGGACCATGACCTCGTCGTGGCGACGACGGCCTGTGTCGAGGACATGCAGCAGGTCCTCGACGTCGTGTGGGGGCGGTTCCTGCCGGCGCTCGACGGGCCCGACGACGGCGGGTATGCCGCAGAGTCGCAGCTGCGGGAACGGTTGTCCCACTTGAGCATCCCGGTGGTCGAACCGCGGGACGACGGTCCTGGACATGAGGTGTCGTTCACGGTGGACGGCGACGGCGTTGACGACGCGTCACCGTTCGCGCCGGGCTCGACGCTGACGGTCGCGCCCGACGCGGGCACCTACCTCCTCACCCTCGACCTGGCCCCACGCCCGGTGCGGCTGTCGCTGCCCTGTGGACGCGACCGCTGGGCCGGGGGGACGCTCTCGGGGCCGGGAGCCGAACGCGCCGCGCGTAGTCGGTCACCGCTCGACCCCACGCCGGTCGTCTGCCGGGGTGGGTGGACCTCAGCCCACACGTTCGAGGCTGACCTCGTCCTCATCGAGACGCCACACCGGATCCACTTGCGAGGCGACGGGTCTCGCCTCGAGGCGAGCTGGAACGCGCCGCCGCTCACCGGCGCCCGGCTTGAGACCCAGATGCCGACCTAGGGTGCAGACGCCTCGGCACGGTGGCGTGGACCGGGGTCTCAGGATGCGGGCGCGGAGGGCGCGAGGTGGACGCCCGGGCGCGCGCGGCATACGCTCGTCGCGTGCGTTCAGCGCTTCTCCTCCTTCGTTGCCGCGACGGGGCCTAGACCCTGGCCTTCCTCGTCGCGGGGTTCGTGATGTCCGGCCGGACTGAAACGAACCAACTGACGAGGACGTGAGAGATGCTCCACCCCCAGACACCCTCCGGTATGCCGTTCGGCAAGTACACGCCGTTCCACGAGCAGATTGCCGTCGAGCTCCCCGATCGCACGTGGCCGACGACCCGGATCGCGGAGGCGCCCCGGTGGTGCGCGGTCGACCTGCGTGACGGCAACCAGGCGCTCATCGACCCGATGAACGCCGAGCGCAAGAAGCGGATGTTCGACCTCCTGGTGCGCATGGGCTACAAGGAGATCGAGGTCGGCTTCCCGTCGGCGAGCCAGACTGACTTCGACTTCGTGCGCGAGCTCATCGACGGCGGTCACATTCCGGACGACGTGACGATCCAGGTGCTGACCCAGTGCCGCGACCATCTCGTCGAGCGCACCTTCGACGCGATCCGGGGGTCGAAGCAGGCCATCGTGCACTTCTACAACTCGACGTCGGTGCTGCAGCGACGAGTGGTCTTCGGGCTCGACCAGGACGGCATCGTCGACATCGCCGTGCAGGCCGCGCGGCTATGTCGCAAGCTCGAAGAGACCGTGCCCGACACCGACGTCTACTACGAGTACTCGCCCGAGTCCTACACCGGCACCGAGCTCGAGTTCGCTGTTCGGATCTGCAACGAGGTCATCGACGTCATCGACCCCACACCTGACCACAAGATTATCGTCAACCTGCCGGCGACCGTCGAGATGGCCACGCCCAACGTCTACGCCGACTCGATCGAGTGGATGGTGCGCCACCTCGAGCGACGCGAGTCCGTGGTCGTCTCGCTGCACCCGCACAACGACCGCGGCACGGGCGTCGCCGCCGCCGAGCTGGGCTACCTCGCCGGCGCCGACCGTATCGAGGGCTGCCTGTTCGGCAACGGCGAGCGCACGGGGAACGTCTGCCTGGTGACCCTGGGCATGAACCTGTTCTCGCAGGGCATCGACCCGCAGATCGACTTCTCCGACATCGACGAGATTCGTCGCACCGTGGAGTACTGCACCCAGCTGCCGGTCGGAGAGCGCCACCCGTGGGGTGGCGACCTCGTCTTCACGGCCTTCTCGGGGTCCCACCAGGACGCCATCAAGAAGGGCTTCGAGTGGTTGGAGAAGGACGCCACCAAGGCCGGCGTCGGTGTCGACGACATCCCGTGGGCGGTGCCCTACCTGCCGATCGACCCCCACGACATCGGGCGCAGCTACGAGGCCGTCGTCCGCGTCAACAGCCAGTCCGGCAAGGGCGGCGTGGCCTACATCATGAAGTCGGAGCACCTCCTCGACCTGCCCCGCCGACTGCAGATCGAGTTCTCCGGCGTGGTCCAGCGAGACGCTGACCACGACGGCGGTGAGGTCTCGGCGGCCGAGCTGTGGGCCAAGTTCGAGCGCGAGTACCTCCCGGCGCCGCTCGACCACTGGGGGCGGTTCGGGCTGGTCGGCTACCACTCCGACTCCAGTGTCGACGGGGGGAGCCGGCTGTCCGTGCGCCTGACCGATAAGGGCAACGAGGTGACGGTGGAGGGCACGGGTAACGGTCCGATTGCGGCGTTCACCTCGTCGTTGGCCGGCCTCGGCGTCGACGTTCGCGTGTTGGACTACCAGGAGCACGCGCTGTCAGCGGGCGGGGACGCCCGGGCCGCGGCCTACGTGGAGTGCGCCGTCGGTGACCGCGTCCTGTGGGGCGTCGGTCTCGACTCGTCGATCGTCACGGCGTCGCTCAAAGCGGTGGTGTCGGCGGTCAACCGGGCCGAGCGCGACGCGGCCGAGGCGTTGTGAGCACGGGATGCCGCTGATGCACTTCGTGATCGGCGGCTACGGGCCGTCACTCGGCGTCGTCGTTCTCGACGAAGCGGGCCGAGGACCGGTGTCAGCGGTGGCCGACGCGCAAGGCGCCTCATGGGTGTTGCCGTCCGCCGACGGCCGGTTCGCCTACGCCGCGTTAGAGGCGGCGGAGGGTCACGTCGGCGCGTGGGCCGTGACGTCTGACGGCCCGTGGCACGCTCTGGGTCGCCAGCCGACGGGTGGCGCCGACCCCTGCCATCTGACGTTCAGCCCTGGCGGTGGGTGGCTGTTGGCCGCCAACTACACATCGGGGTCGGTGTCGGTGCATCCGCTGCTCGACGACGGATCTATCGGTGGCAGAACCGATCTGGTGGAGCATTCGGGCGACCTGGGTCCGGTCTCCGACCGGCAGGACCACGCGCACGCCCACCAGGTGGCGTTCGCTCCAGACGGCACGCTGCTCGTCTGCGACCTCGGTCTCGACGTGGTCGTGGCCTACGGCTTCGACGCGGGGGAGGGCCGGCTCACGGAGCTCGCCCGGTCACCCTTCCCGCCGGGCACCGGGCCTCGTCACCTCGTTCTGACGGCGGCCGGCCGCACCGCGTACGTCCTGGGGGAGCTGTCCTCCGCTGTCTCCGTATGCCGCGTCGACGGGCCACGCCTCGAGGTGCTCGCCACGGAGTCGGCGCGGTCCGGGGGCGCGGTGGGGGAGAACACGGCTGCCGAGATCTTCCTCGCCGCCGACGAGCGCACCGTCGTCGCCTCCAACCGGGGGGACGACACCCTGTCGACGCTGGCGGTCGACGCGCATACCGTCCGACTGCTGTCGGTCGACGCGTGCGGGGGTGCCTGGCCGCGGTGGGCGGGCCCCGGTGCGGCCGGCGACGTCCTGCTCGTCGCCAACGAACGGTCTGACTCTGTCGTCACCCTGCGCCGCGACGGCGACAGGTGGGCGCCGACGGGGTCCGTGACGTGGCCCTCCCCGACCTGTGTGGCCCCCCTGACGTCTCCCCTCTGACAACGGGGGTCGACAACGCGGTGGATTCGACGCCTCAGAGGGGGTCGAATCCACCGCCATCCCTCGTCGTGACGCGGAGCGAGCGCGACGACCGACGGTCAGCGGACGCCGCGCACCCGGTACTGGATCGAGATGCGTGGCCCGACGTCCTTCGCGGTCTTGGGGATCGCGTGGTCCCACGTCCGCTGGCACGACCCGCCCATGACGACGAGATCGCCGTGACCCAGGGGGAGGCGGACGGCTGCCGCGCCGCCATCACGAGGCCGCAGCATGAGCGGACGGGGGCTACCCACTGAGATGATCGCGACCATGGTGTCCTCCGACGTGGACCGGCCGATCCGGTCACCGTGCCAGGCCACGCTGTCACGCCCGTCGCGGTAGAGGCAGAGACCGGCGGTCACGAACCGCTCGCCCAGCTCGGGTGCGTAGTGGTCGCTGAGCGCCTCGCGCGCCGTCACGAGCAGCGGGTGGGGCAGTGGCTCACCCTCGCCGTAGAAGGACAGCAGCCGGGGCACGTCCACGATGCTGTCGTACATCTGCCGACGCTCGGCCCGCCACGGAACATCGTGCAGCAGCGCCTCGAGCAGGGTGTCGGCCCCAGCGAGCCAGCCGGGCCGCTCGTCGACCCAGGCTCCCTCGCCGAGATCCGTTCGGGTCAGCCCGCGGTCCAGCCCCCCGAGCGTCATCTCGTCGGCGAGGTCGAGCAGCGAGCCCTGGAGCGTGAACGCCATGCGCCGAGCATACCGCCGCCGTCGAACGCGTGTTCGAGACCCTCCGCGGCGCCGTCGTCACCGGGTCCCACCGTCGACGCAGCGCTGGGAGACAATGGGCCGGTGCCGCTCTACCGTGACGAGGCCGTCGTCCTGCGCACCCAGCAGCTGGGTGAGGCCGATCGCATCATCACGATGCTGACCCGGGACCGCGGTCGGGTTCGGGCCGTCGCCAAGGGGGTTCGTCGCACGAAGTCACGCTTCGGGGCCCGGCTCGAGCCGTTCATGGTCGTCGACGTCCAGTGCTACGAGGGCCGCAACCTCGACACGGTCACCCAAGCCGAGAGTCTGGCCACCCACGGCGAGACCATCTGCCGCGACTACACCGCCTACACCGCGGCTACCGTCATGGTCGAGACCGCCGAGCGGATGACCGAGGAGCACGAGCCGTCGACCCAGCAGTACCTTCTGCTCGCCGGCGCGCTGCGTTCGCTCAGTGGGGGCGAGCACGACCCCAGCCTCGTGCTCGACGCGTACCTGTTGCGATCACTAGCGATTGCCGGGTGGGCGCCGAGCTTCTACGACTGCGCCAAGTGCGGTTCGCCAGGGCCGCAGCGCGCGTTCAACGTCGCCGCGGGCGGAGCGGTGTGCACGGTATGCCGCCCGCCGGGCTCGGCCGCCCCGGAGACCGAGACCCTGCGCCTGCTCGCGGCCCTGCTCACCGGAGACTGGATCTTGGCCGACGCGTCGCTCGACGGGCACCGCCGCCAGGGCAGCGGTCTGGTCTCCGCCTTCTTGCAGTGGCACCTCGAACGCGGGGTCCGCTCGTTGCGGCACGTGGAGCGCGCCCCACGGACCGAGCGGGTGCTGGGCGCGTGAGCGACACGCGGGCCGGTCGGTATGCGCCCCCCCTCCCGCACCCGAGCGGCGCCGTCCCGCCCCGAATCGCGCCGGCGCTCCTGCCGCGGCACGTGGCCATCGTCATGGACGGCAACGGACGCTGGGCCAACGCCCGAGGGCTCCCACGGACGAAAGGACACGAGGCAGGCGAGGGCGCGCTACTCGATGTCGTTGCCGGCGCCATCGAGGTCGGCGTGACCCATCTGTCGGCGTACGCCTTCTCGACCGAGAACTGGCGGCGATCGGCCGACGAGGTCCGCTTCCTCATGGGCTTCAACCGGGATGTGATCCGTCGGCGCCGCGACCAGCTGAACGAGTGGGGGGTGCGGATGCGTTGGGTCGGCCGGCGCCCCCGGCTGTGGCGCTCGGTCATCCACGAGCTCGAGGTCGCCCAGGAGATGACCCAGCACAACACCGGACTCACCTTGTACTTCTGCGTCAACTACGGCGGACGGGCCGAGGTCGCCGACGCGGTCATGCGGATCGTGGACGACGTCCGCCTCGGACGGCTCAAGCCGTCGTCGATCGACGAGCAGACCATCGGGCGCTATCTCGACGAGCCGGAGATGCCCGACGTCGACCTCTTCGTGCGGTCGTCCGGGGAGCAGCGGACATCGAACTTCCTGCTCTGGCAGTCGGCTTACGCAGAGATGGTCTTCCTCAACACGTTGTGGCCCGACTTCGACCGCCGCAACCTGTGGGAGGCCGTCGAGATGTACGTCGAGCGGGACCGCCGCTACGGCGGGGCCGTGGACCGGTCGACCCAGACCTAGGCGTCGGCGGCGCGAGACGCCCTACGCTGCCACCATGCCGACGACAGCGCAGGACACGTGGGACGTCATCGTCATCGGAGGCGGACCGGCAGGCGAGAACGTCGCCGACTACGCCATCCGGGGCAGCGACCGGACGGCGGTCATCGTCGAGGCCGAGCTGGTCGGTGGGGAGTGCTCGTACTGGGCCTGTATGCCCAGCAAGGCCCTGTTGCGCTCGGTCCAGTCCTTCGGCGAAGGGGAGCACCTCCCCGGCGTGGAGAGCCGGCTGAGCACCAGGGGCATCGACGTCGAGGCGGTGCTGGCCCGCCGCGACGAGTTCACCCACCACCTCGACGACTCCAGCCAGGTGCAGTGGGCGGAGGGGGCCGGCATCGACGTCCTCCGCGGGCACGCCCGGATCAGCGGCCCGCGGACGGTCAGGGTGTCGGACGGCGACGGGCCGGCCCGGACGATCACGGCCCGGCATGCGGTGGTCGTGGCCACCGGCACCACGGCCACCGTGCCCGACATCCCCGGCCTGCGCCAGGCGCTGCCGTGGACCTCGCGTGACGTGACGAACATGCACCAGGTGCCGCGACGTGTCGCCGTCATCGGCGGCGGCGTCGTGGCCTGCGAGTCGGCCACCTGGCTCCTCGGCCTGGGTGTCGGGGAGCTCACGCTGTTCGAGGCGGGGGACCGGCTGCTCGGCCGCGCCGAGCCGTTCGCAGGTGAGCTAGTGCGCGACGCCTTGGTCGCGAGCGGCGCCAAGGTGAGGTTCGGCACCTCGGTCACCCAGGTGAGCCGAAAAGACACCAAGGACACCGGGATCGGTCACATCAATGGCGGTCCGGTCACGTTGCACACCGGCCGTCGACGCCCCCTCGTGGTGGACGAGGTCGTGGTCGCCACCGGCCGCACCCCCGCCACCCAGGACCTAGGCCTGGAGTCCGTCGGCATCGCCGACTCGGTCGCCGCCGCGCGCGGTTACCTCCGGGTCAACGACCAGCTGCAGGTCGAGGGCGTCAGCGGGAAGTGGCTGTATGCGGTGGGCGACGTCAACGGCCGGGCCCTGCTGACGCATATGGGCAAGTACCAGGGCCGGATCGCGGGCGCGGTCATCGGTGCCCGCGCCGGGGAGGGCGAGCGGGCCACCGGCAAGGACCTTCGCGACCGGGCCAGCGAGCGGGTCGTGCCGTCGGTGACGTTCACGTCGCCCGAGGTCGCCAGCGTGGGTCTGACCGAGCGGGCGGCGCGCGACGCCGGGATCGACGTCGAGACGGTCGAGTACGACCTGGCCAACGTGGCGGGCGCGTCCCTGCTCCAGGACGGCTACGTCGGGCGGGCCAAGCTGGTCATCGACCGGCCTCGTGACATCTTGGTCGGCGCGACGTTCGTCGGCGCCGGAGTGGCCGAGCTGGTGCATTCCGCGACCGTCGCGATCATCGGCGGCGTCACGCTGGCCGACCTGTGGCACGCCGTGCCGTCCTACCCCACGGTCAGTGAGGTCTGGCTGCGGCTGCTCGAGACGCGCCGCGGCTGATCACCCGACCAGGCCGGGTCGCAGGGCATCGCCGTAGCGGCTGGGGCCACCACCTGACGGCGCCCACGCCGTCGTGAACCTCGCCGCGGCTATTACGGTTCCGGCGGAACAGACGAGAGCAGGAGCCGCACGATGACGAACGAGCTGCAGTCCCCCGCGCCGCTGTCCGCGCTGACCCTCGACGAGAGGGCCTCTCTGACCAGCGGAGCGACGTTCTGGCGGACGAAGGCGGCCGGTGCCACCCCGTCCATCCTCCTCTCCGATGGCCCACACGGCGTGCGCAAGCAGGCCGAGGGGGCCGACCACCTCGGGCTCCAGTCCAGTGAGCCGGCGACGTGCTTCCCCCCGGCGGTGGCTCTCGGGTCGACCTGGGACCCCGAGCTGCTCGCGCGGGTGGGTCAGGCCCTCGGCCGTGAGGCTCAGGCCAAGGGGGTGCAGGTGCTCCTCGGCCCGGGCATCAACATCAAGCGGTCGCCGTTGTGCGGGCGCAACTTCGAGTACCTGTCCGAGGACCCGTACCTCAGCGGCACACTGGGCGCGGCCCTGGTCAACGGCCTCCAGGGCGAGGGGGTCGGCGCCTCGCTGAAACACTTCGCCGCTAACAACCAGGAGACCGATCGGTTGCGGGTCAGCGCTGACGTCGACATCCGCCCGCTGCGCGAGATCTACCTACGCGGGTTTCAGCGGGTGGTGACGACCGCTCACCCGTGGACGGTCATGTGCTCCTACAACAAGGTCAACGGGGTGTACGCGTCGCAGGACCCCTGGCTCCTCACCACGGTGCTGCGCGACGAGTGGGGCTTCGAAGGGCTCGTCCTGTCCGACTGGGGCGCCGTCGACGACCGCGTGGCGGGCCTGCGGGCGGGGCTCGACCTCGAGATGCCGGCCAGCGGAGGTCGCACGGACGCACAGATCGTCGCCGCCGTGCGGTCCGGTGAGCTTGACGAGGACCTGCTCGACACCGCGGCCACGCGGGTCGCGAGCCTGGTGGCCCGGGCCGTCGCCCACCAGCGCCGGGACGCGACGGTCGACGTCGACGCCCACCACGCGCTGGCGCGGGAGGTGGCGGCTGCCGCCGTCGTCCTGCTGCGCAACGAGGGGGGTCTGCTGCCCTTGGCGCCCGAGACGTCCATTGCGGTGATCGGCGAGTTCGCCCGTACCCCTCGGTACCAGGGGGCGGGCAGCTCCCAGATCAACCCGTCGCGCCTCGACAGTGCCCTAAATTCGCTGCGCGAGAATGCCTCTGGCGCAGTGACGTTCGCCCCGGGATTCACGTTGGCCGAGGGGGCTGAGGCGACGGAGGGCGCCGACCTGGTCGGCGAGGCCGTGGCCGCGGCAGGCGACGCCGCCGTCGCCCTGGTCTTTCTCGGCCTGCCCGACTCGGATGAGTCCGAGGGCTTCGACCGCGTCGACATCGAGCTGCCGACCGACCAGCTGGCGCTGCTCGACGCCGTTCTCGACGCCAACCCCCGCACGGTGGTCGTGCTGTCGAACGGCGGCGTCGTGCGCCTGTCGTCCTTCCCTGACCGCGTTCCGGCGATCGTGGAGGGTTGGCTGCTCGGTCAGGCCGGGGGAGGTGCGCTGACCGACGTCCTCCACGGCGTCGTCAACCCGTCTGGTCGGCTGACCGAGACGATCCCGCTACGCCTGCAGGACACCCCGGCCTACCTCGACTTTCCCGGCGAGCACGGTCACGTGC
>JAABVA010002897.1_pt1 | contig 16729 bp, 15 predicted proteins | sample 5560331 | NCBI WGS metagenome assembly JAABVA01 (sample SAMN12812661, study PRJNA571458) | rock metagenome | isolation source: Antarctica rocks | place: Antarctica: Victoria Land, Mt New Zealand sud | collected 2016-01-07 | reverse complement strand
CTCATGCGTTTGTGCAACATGGCAGCTGTCAGGTTGGCTTAAAAGCTGCAAAAATGGCCTTGACAACGGCTTAAAATCCTTAACTTGTAGAAAAAGCCATTAGCCACTAATAGAAAAATCCTGGGCCTGCTCGAGAAACCGCGCCAGCAGGGTGTAGCACGCTTCGATATCGCTCATGGCGGCCAGCTCATCGACGGTGTGGACGTAGCGCGTAGGAATGGAGAGCGTGAAGCTAGGGGTACCCGCGCGCACGCGCTGGATGCCGCCGGCGTCGGTCCCGCCCGCGGGCAGGATCTCCATCTGGTGGGCGATACCCTCGCGTTCGGCGATGTCGCGGAAGGCCTCGACGATGCGGGGATCGCAGATGAGTGAGCTATCCATGATCTTGATCGCCGCGCCGCCGCCCACACGCGTGATGGCGTCGCGCTCCGGCGTGCCGGGCACGTCGAGCGCCAGCGTGCCGTCGATGGCCACGACAATGTCGGGCTCCACGCTGTAGCCGGCCGGGGTCGCGCCGCGCAGGCCAACCTCCTCCTGCACCGTGGCCACGGCCACGATCTCGGCCGTGTGCGCGCGCAGATGGCGCATTGCCTCGATCATGACGAAGACGCCCGCGCGGTCGTCGAGCGCCTTGCTGGTAACGCAGTCGCCGATCTCCTCGGTGGCGCGGTCCATCGTCACCATGTCGCCGACATGCACGCGCGCCGTGACCGTCTCGGCGGGCAGGCCGAGGTCGACGAAGTAGTCCTCCACTTTGGGCGACTCGGGCTTCTCGCCTTTGAGCAGATGGATCGGCTTGGCCTCGGCGTTGAGCACGCCACGCAGCGACCCTTCGCGGGTGTGCACATGCACGCGCTGGGCGAAAAGGGCGCGGCCGTCGAACCCGCCCACGGGGTGCAAGCGCAGAAAACCCTTGTCGTCGACGTAACGCACGATGAAGCCAATCTCGTCCATGTGCGCGGCGAGCATGACGCGCGGCCCGCCCTGACCGCGTTTGGTGGCGATAACGTTACCCAGCGCGTCGGAGCGAATCTCGTCGACGAGCGGGCCGAGTTCCTCGACGACCACGCGGGCCACCGCGTCCTCGCGCGCGGCGATACCGGGCGCCTGGCAAAGTCGGCGCAATAGCTCGACATTGATAGCCATAAGATAAACATCCCTTTCTACACGTTTTTGATTACACGCAATCAGCACAGTCAGCGGCAACTTTTATGCCGACCATCGTGGAGACCGTGAAACGCGGCCTGACCTTAAAAGGTCATGGCAGGGCGCGGACCCTGAGATGCGGCCTGACCTTAAAAGGTCATGGCAGGGCGCGGACCCTGAAGGGTCTGTGGGGCTGGCGCGGGTGCGGGGACCGGCGCGCGGGCCGCCAACCGAGAGACCTTTTAAGGTCCGTCCCCTGCCATGGTCCTTTAGGGCCAGGCCCGGGGCGCCTACTTATGGGCAAGGCTACGCGCTCTTGGATGAGACGTCCGCGTGAGCGCCGCTGGCCACTGGCGGCGCCGAGGCGACGGGGACAATCGCGACCCGTGCGGTGTGAGTGTGCGGGAGCAGCGCGCCTAGGACGAGTGCGGACACGGCGTAGGCCAGCCCGCTGTCTTGAAAAAAGCGTGAGAAGAAGTATCCGGCGAATAGCAGCAGGGCGTAGGCGGCGAACAACGTCCGCACGCTCGGCGCGCGCCACAGCCGCCGCGCCAACAGCGCCAGCAGCGGCGCCGTCGCCGCGGCCTCCCACAGCGCGAACGGATAGTAGGCGTTCGGAGAGCGCACGACGCCGCCCAACAGGATCAGCGCGCCGAAGCCGTAGGTCCCGACGCCGCGAATGGGGTAGCTGTGCGCTATCGTCCCGGCCAGGAAGCCGACGTTGCCGTCGAGGAAGGCGCGCGCGTTCCACAGCAGGAAGGGCGCGCAAACGCAGAGCGGCGCGACGACGGCCGGCCAGGCCTCGCGCCACGTCGCGGTGAGCGTCGCGCGCCACCCGCCGCCGCGATGACGCGCCGCGACGTACAGCAGGTAGGGCGGCAGCATGAACATGGCGGTGTGCTTGGTGGCGCAGGCCAGGCCGAGCCACAACGCCGCCCACACGAAGCGCTCTTTGTAGAGCGCGCCGCCGCAGAGCAGCAGCAGCGCCAGCACCAGCACGTCGTCCTGTCCGTAGACGAGCGTGGGCACGAAGAAGGGATTGAGCAACACAGCCACCAGCGCGCCCAGCCGCCACTCGCGCGGGAGGGGCAGCCGCAGCAACAGCCCGGCGCACAGCAGCAATAGCGGCAGGTAGACCATACGCTCGTCGAAGAAGCCGAACAGGGCTTTGCCGAGCAGGTAGAACGGCAGCGAGGCCACGATGCCAAAGGGCGGCCGGTCGGTATGGTAGAGCGCCGCCGCCATAGCCGGGCTGGAATACCAGTGGACCATGGGCGTATGCACGTACGTCTGGGCGTAGTAGTTTTTGCCGGCCAGCAGAAACTTGATGGCCTCCTCGACCTGCATAGCAGTGTCGTGCACGGCGTACCACGGATGCGTGGCGCGCCGGATCAGCATGGCCTGCGCCTCCGGCCACGCGACGACGAGGGTGAGCAACGCCCCGACGAGTCCCAGGCGCAGCCGCCAGCGCCGCCGCGCCAACGCCGCGGCCGCGCGGGCTCCCGAGCCCAGCGCGGTCCAGCCGTCGGTGTAGGCGTCGACGAGGGCGTAGAGGACGAGCACGCCCATCACGGCGGCGGCGTAGAGGGCCAGCGCGGGCGTGGCCGGCCGCGCCAACGATTGCGGCACGACGAGCAGCACGAGCAGGAAGTCGAGCGAGAGATGCGTGCGGGGCGCGCCCTCCTTGCTATGATCACCGCTGAAGTAGGCGATAAGGACCAGCGAGAGCGCGTAGGCGATGAAGCTGGCGTGGAAGAAACGTCCGAAGTAGTACATCAGGAACAGCACGGTGGCGTAACCGGCCATGGCGCGCGCGAGCGTGTTGTCGCGCCACTGCCGCCACAGCAGGCCCAGCGCCACCGGACCCGCTATCAGGGCCTGGACCACGCCGAACGGCCAGTATAACGTGTCTGAGCGCGCCAGGCGGCCAAACAGCACGAAGCTGGCGAAGCCGTAGCCCTCCAGGCCGCGGATGGGGAAGGGGTGCGCCCCAGTCCCCTCTACGAAGCCCACTGTGCTGTCCAGGAAGGCGCGCCCGTCCCACAGCAGGAATGGGCCGACGAACACAGCTACCGGCAACAGCGTCCAGCTCAGCGCGCGCAGCAGCCACGGCAGCCCCGTACGATCGGGGCGTATCTTCTCCTGTCCAGCCATCCACAGCAAGAGGAAGGGCAGCAGGAACACGGCTGTTTCTTTCGTCGCCAGCGCGATCCCCAACAGCAACAGGGACGCGCGGCGGCGCCCGGCGCGCGCCAGCAGCAGCGCGCCCATGACCTCCGCCAGCACCAGCACGTCGTTCTGCCCCGCGATGAAGGTGGGTACGAACAGCGGGTTGAGTCCAAGTCCGGCGACCAGGGCCAGGCGCGCCGAGGGCGCGCGCGCCAGCGACGCGGCCATGCCCAGCACGAGGCCGAGGCATACGAGGTAGATCATGCGCTCGTCGAAGAAGCCAACCAGCTTCTGGGCGGCCAGCATGGCGGGGACGGTCAGTTCCTCCTGGAACGGCAGCGAGTCGGTGTGGTAGAGCGCGGGGTTGGGCGGGCCGACCGGCCACCACTGCGCCAACGGCGTGTGAAAGTACGTCGCGCGGTAGTAGTCCTGCCCATGCAGCAGCATCCCCGTGGCAAGCTCGATCTGTAGCGCGCTGTCGTGGATGGCGTTCCAGGGTTTGTGCGTGTGGCGGTAGCCGATCGCTGTCACCGCCGGCAGCACGACGACGAGTCCGATCAGGGCCAGCGCGATGCCCAGCTGGGCGCGGAAGGCGCGGCGGCCATACTCGCCCGCCTTGTCGCGATAGAGGGTCGAGATCACCCAGTAGAGGCCGAGCAGGAACGTGGCCACGACCGCGAGCCGTGTGGCCGCGGCGTCGGCGGGACGGACGAGCGCACCCAGCAGGCACAGCGAGAGGATGACCGCGTCGAGCGGCAGGCGCTTTGTCATCGGCCGATCACCGCGTAGACGTCGACACCCCCGGCGCCGTCTCCATCGGGCGCCCGTAGCGCCACACGCAGGCCAGGCGCAGCCGAGGGCAACCGTTGCCCGTATGGTTGACAGACGATCAGGTACATGAGGCGTCCCCTCGTTGCGCGTAGAGGTTGCGCGGACAATGTATTGAAGTCTCTATTGGTCAGCGTGACGCGCGGGTCGCGGCCCAGCAGGACGGCCAGCGCGTCGCCAGGGGGGTTATAGATCGACGAAACGACGGTGATGGGGCCGCGCCGCTCCTGGCGGCGCAGGTACGCCACGGCGTCCATGAGCGCGTAGCCGGAGGGCCAGCCGGTGACGTACTGCCAGCGGTCGAATGGGATGTAGGGCGCGCGGGCCGGCGCGCCGATGAGCGCGGCGTCGGCTTGCACGGACGGGATGACAGCCAGCCCAACGCATAGGATAAGCAGAGCGGGGGCTGCTTTGCCCCGTGCTAGCCGTACACGGTCTCTGAAAAGCCGTCCTCTTTTTCCCGCCCCCTCCCATGCCTGGGCGTCACCCCTCGCCCCCTCCCATGCCTGGGCCTCGTCCGTCGCCCCCTGCGGGGGAACCCTTCCTCTCGCCCCCCCCGCCCATGGCGACTGGCCCCTCGGCCCTAGCCGCGGGCCGACGGTCCAGCGCGCCTCCGGGGGAGCCTGGGGGGATGCCTCCCCCCAGACCCCCGCCATACACTCATCGCGGGCGCCACGGAATCTGGACATGGGAGACGGCTTGTGGTCCCCGCTCCCCTCCATGCGCCGCGCCCGTCCGCGGCTCCTCCATGCGCCGCGCCTGGCTGTCGGGCCGGGGGCGCCCGCTACCGCGCTTACCAGCGCCCTTCCCACGATGTTCGCCAACACCCGCCCCACCATCCGCCACACGGTCTTTATGGCGGGGGTCTGGGGGGAGGCATCCCCCCAGGCTCCCCCGGAGGCGCGCTGGACCGTCGGCCCGCGGGTAGGGCCGAGGGGCCAGTCGCCATGGGCGGGGGGGGCGAGAGGAAGGGTTCCCCCGCAGGGGGCGAGGGACGAGGCCCAGGCATGGGAGGGGGCGAAAGGAGAAAGCGCCACAATGGCCGCAACGAGCGCGACGAGCCCGTAGGCCGCCAGCACGAGGATGGGGACCGCACTGTACAGGAAGTAGCGTGGTGCCAGGAACGCGCCGGGGACGAGAACGGGCGGGAGGCCGCCGAGGAGCGCCCACGGCCCGACGATCAGCGCGGCGCGCTGTCTCCGTATCGACCATAGTCCCAGGAGCGCCAGCAACAGCACGGGCGGCGTGAGGTAAAGCCAGAGCGCCGCGCCCCACGTCGCCAGTTGCTGGCCGACCGTGGCGACGCCGCCCGCGGCGTGGGCGTGGGCGTGCGTGGCCGAGAGCAGCCCCGCGCCCTGCGGCGTCAGCAGGAGGCCGGCCAGAGGCGCCAGCCCCAGCGCGGCGGCGAGGAGCGCCAACCGCCGCACTGCCCGGCGCTGGGCCGGCCGCGCGGCAACGACGGCCAGCAGTGGGAGCAACAACATATCCGCGGCGAAGATCTTGGTGAGCATGGCGGCGGCGAGACAGAGCCCCAGGGCAAGAGCGTCGCGGCCACGCGCGTCGCGCGCCAGACGCAGAGCAAAGTAGAGGGCGCCGGCGCCGCAGGCCGCGAGCAGGCCGTCGAGCAGCGCCATGCGGTTATAGAAGAGAGCAAAGGGGCACAGCGCGTAGAGGACGGCGGCGAGCGGCCCCTCGGCCCTCGATGAGGCCATCGCGCGCGCGATGGCCCACACGGCGAGCGCCGTCGCGGTCCCGATCAGCGCGGAGGTCAGGCGCGCCGCCAACAAAGGATCGGGGAGCAACCGAGTTAGCGGCGCGGCCAGCCACGAGTAGAGCGGCGGCGCGCCATAATTGAGCGAGGTGAGGAGGGTGGCGGGACCGGGAACCGCGCCGACGACCTGCGCCGCGCGCGTGTAGACCCCTTCGTCGAAAAACAGCGGCAGCGCCCCAAGACACAGCGTGCGCAGAAGCAGGCATAACGCCATGATGGATAGAGTGAGGGCCGTGACACAATAGCGCCGATAAGCCGGCGCCGCATGGGTAGATAGCGTGATCCGCGCCGTTCCGGTGTGGCGTGGTAAAGCGGCGGCGATACTGCTGTGACCCATTCTTCCCATTCGTGGCCCCTCCAATAGGGTCAGTATGGAAGGCGGAGGCGTCCCGCTCAATGGGAAATATGGGGTGGCGCCGCTGATGCCGGCGCTGCCGGCGCGGCGACGAGTGAATCAGCTAAATGGCGATGTCGAACCGCGTCAGGGCAGGGAGCCAGGTGAGGAGGTGCGGGTCAAACTGCGAGCCGGCGGCGCGGGTCAACTCCTCCATTGTTTCGGCTCGATCCATCGGCGCGCGGTAAGGCCGGCCCGTGCGCATCGTCTCGTAGGCGTCAACGAGGCAAATGACGCGGGACGCCAGGGGAATCGATGCGCCGGAGAGGCGATCGGGATAGCCGGCGCCGTCCCAGCGCTCGTGGTGGTGGCGCACGGCCAACCCGACGGCCTCGAGGGCGGGGACGGCGCGAATGATGCGCTCTCCCGTGGAGGGGTGCCGCCGTATCGTGGTCCACTCGTCGGCGTCCAGCGGGCCGGGTTTATGCAGCAGGGACGACAGGACGGCGATCTTGCCCACGTCGTGCAACAGCGCGGCCCACTCCCACTCGCGGAGCGTGTGGGCCGGGACCCGCATAGCCTGACCGAGGATGCGGGTCAGCGCGCGCACAGCGATGGCATGGCGGCCCGTCCGCGCGTCGTGTGCGGCCAGCGCCTGGTGCAGCGCGTCGACGGCGCTGTGCGTCGCGGCCAATCGCGCCGACGCCATGGTAAGGGCCAGTTCGATACGCGCCGCGTGCGCGCGCGCGATGTCCTCGCCGCCGGCCAGGGGACGCATGGGGTCGTGATAGAGCAGCAGCGCGCCACGCGCGCCTGGTGGCCCGTAGACCGGGGCGGCGACGATACCGGCGTACGACCGCGCGTCGCCGTGTTCCAGAACGACCAGGGCCGGCGCGCGCCAGGGATGGCGGTTGCCATGTACGCCGACCAACACATGCGGCTTGCCCTCGGAGGTGAGGACGACGAGCCGCGCTCCGTTTCCAACTTCAGCAGCTTCAGCGACGATGGGGAACAACAGGGGTTGGAGGCTCGGGTCCTGCTCCCAGAGGGTAGGGACCGCGACGAAGCACTCTTTATCCCGCGACGGCGCTGCGCTGTGGAACATGTGTGGTAACCTTCCCATACAGGCGCGGTAGCAGGGCTGATGCAAAGGCGCGCAGATCGACGGCACAAATGTCGGCGGCCAGGTCGGCGTCGCCGGAAGTCAGACCGAAGCGCAGGGCTGTCGCGCGTGGGTCACGTAGAAGATCGCGGTTGAGCGTGGAATCGATGGCCGCCGCGCCGATGAGGCGCTCGAAGCCGGGATGGAGCGTGCGATGGCGGGTCATGTTTATCCTCTCGACAGGGACATTTGCTATTATGGGGTCGGAACGTTGGTGGCGCCGGCGCTATTGCTAGTGTAAGCACAAGTCCTTTATTGCCGGAAGTCTATTGCTCATTAATCCTGGTAGATGATGCCGTTTGGCGCGGCGGCGTGGGCGGTGGAGTGGTCTTGGTAGATGATGCCGGCTTGTATGGTGGTGTGAGCGGTGCAGTGGTCTTGGTAGATGATGCCGGCTTGCCGGGACACATCTCCCGCATGCGTAGCGGCGAAGGTTGTGAGGGCGAGCGCGGCAATGGCAACGATGCGGCGGGCTGTGAGACGCATTGTTTTCTCCTTCAAGATGACGACTACTCGTAACGATTTGGTATGTGGTTAGCGTAACAAAAGCTTCCTGGGATAATCCTGGGTCAGATGACAGGAGAGTAGACCTTGGTGACCACGCAGGTCTCTACCGCTCAGGCCTGGCCCACGGCTAAAATCAGCCCTCCAAAGCTACGCGCCCTCGTTTCGCGCCAGCGCTTAGTCGGTCCGCTCGACACGGCGGCGAGAGCAGGGCGCGTCACCATCGTCGTGGCGCCCGGCGGATCGGGCAAGACTTCGCTGCTGGCCGGCTGGGCGCGTCGCGCGCCGCTGCCCGTAGCCTGGTACGCCCTCGACGCGGCCGACCGTGACACGCGCCGCTTGACCCAGGGGCTGGGCGCGGCGGTGGAACGCGCCCTACCCGGCGCAGCCCAGGCCGCGCACGCGGCGCTCGACGGCGGCGCCTCCGAAGCGGCGGCGATGGGGCTGTTGCTCGGCGCGCTGGAGGATCGCCCCCTGACCCTCGTGCTCGACGACTTCCAGCACCTCGATGACCTGCCCGAGGCCGCCGCCCTGTGGGACCATGTGCTGCGCTTCCGTCCCCCTACGCTCGCGCTGGTCATCCTCTCGCGCTCGATCCCCCTGTTGGGCTTCGCGACGTTGGCGGCGCTCGACGAGTTGGTGGGTTTGGGGCGCCACGAGCTGCAGTTCGATGTCGCGGAGGCGGCCGAGCTCTTATCCGCCCACGGCTTCGACGCCGCGCGCGCCGCGCAGTCGGTCGCGCGGAGCGGGGGCTGGGCCGCTGGGGTACTCTTGCTCGGGCACACCGGCTCCGGCGGTTTGCGCTTCCTGCGCGCACGGACCGACGCGCTGATGGAGCACCTCGGCTCCGAAGTCCTGGCGTCATTACCACCGGAGTTGCGCGTCTTCCTGCTGGAGAGCGCGGCGCTCGGTCCGGCCGCGCCGGAGGACACCGACGCCATCCTCGAGCGGCGCGACAGCGCCGCGCTCTACGCCGAGGCGGCGGCGCGCGGGCTCTTCCTGGAATACGACGATGGTCTCTATCGCTACCACGACCTGTTCGGCGAGTATCTCGTCGAAACGCTGAAATCCGAGGATCGTATCCGGCTGCGCGCCGTCCGCCGCGCCGCGTCCACCCATTGGTCGGCCCACGACGATTTGCCGCGCGCCCTCGCGCTACTGGCCGCGGATGAGGACTGGGAGATGCTCGCCGTCGCGCTCGACAACGAGAGGACGACGCTGTGGGCGCGCGGACTGTGGGGGACGGCCTTAACGCACATCGAACAGCTCCCGGCCTGCTATCGTACTGCTCGCTTGCTGGCCTTGTGTGGCCGCGCGCACTCACGACGGGGTGAACTCGGCGAGGCGCTTGCGCTGGCCGACGCCAGCATGGCGGCTGGTACCAATGATAAAGAATGGTTGGACGCGGCAGTCCTACGCACGCAAACTTTGATGATGTCTGGACATTACGAAGAGAGTATCAATAGTGCGGAGTCGGCGCTTGTCACAGCATGTAATGCCGGTCATATAGCGGCCGCAACGCGTCTGCAGGATATACGCGGTTTCGCAAAGCTGCGCGTAGGGCGCTTCGAGGAAGGACGCGCCGACTTGTTAAACGCTTTAGCCCGTTATGAGGAGGTAGGGGACACGGATGGCGAGGCCCGCACACTCTCTAACCTCGCGGCTCAACTTGTTAGCGCGGGACACGCGCGCGACGCCGAAGGGTATCTGGTGCACGCCGGTGTCCTTTATCAGCGTGCGAGCAATATCCCGGCGCTCGCCAACATACACAACATTCGCGCTCTGTTACACACCCTAACAGCTGACTACGCCGCCGCTCACACGGAGGTCGAGCACGCCCTCGCGCTGACACGCGACATCGGCTATCCCCTCTTGGAGTGCGCGGCGACCGCGACGCGGGCCGAGGTATACGCGGACGAGGGCAACGCCGTGGAGGCCGAGCGGCAGGGTCTCGCCGCCGCCGAGTTGGCCGGACGCCTCGACCTGCCCGACGCGCTCAACGACGCCCTGCGCGCGCGCATCGCCGCCGCCCTGATCCGGCGCGACCGTCAGGCGGCGCGCCGCCTCATCGACGAGGCGCGCCCGCTCGTGGTGACGCCGGTCGACGACGCCCTGCTCGACCTGTACGAAGGTACACTGGCGCTGCGCTCACGCGCCCACCGGCGCGCCGTGGAGGTGCTGCGCACGGCCGCGACACGCCTCGAAGCGCTAAACCGTCCACACCAGGCGGCGCGCGCGCGGCTGCTGCGCGCCGAGTCTTTCCTGGCACGCCGCATGGGCCGCCGCGCCACGACGGAGCTCGACCGCGTGGCCGAACTGGTGCTGCCGCTGGGCTGCCAAGGCTACCTGCGCCCGGCCGCGCGCATGGCGCGCCAGGTGCTGGCGGAGCGCCGCACGCTGCGCCGGCTGCATCGCGAAGCGCGGCTGATGTTGGACGGGCTAGCCGCGTCGGTCGCGCCATCCCTGGCGCTCGTCCCCAGGACAGATGACGCGGATGAGCGGGAGCAGGAGACGCTGCGCGTGTCGCCATTCGGGCAGGGCGCCGTCGAGCTTGCCGGGCGCGCGCTCGACCTGCACACGCTGCCGATCAAGGCGCGCGAGTTGCTTTTCTTTGCCGTACACACGGGGCGGCCACTACGGCGCGACGAGGCACTGGAAGCGGTGTGGGATGGCGACGCGGGGGCCGTGCAGGCGTTTTGGGACGCGGGACGGCACCTGCGGCGGCTGTTGGGCGAGGGCAGCTGGGGTCCACGCGGCGGCGCCTACACCGTGCGCTTGTCGGTGGAGGACGATGAGCGCCGCTTCGACGAGGCGGCAGGCGTGGCGCTCGGCACGGGTCCGGTCATGGCGCGCCTGGACGCGGGTGAGCGCGCCCTCGATCTTTTCAGTGGAGGCGGCGGCTACCTGGAGTGGTGCGATACCTTGTGGGCGGCGACCGAGCGTGTGCGCGTCACGAGCCGGGCCGTCGCGGTCGCGCTGGCGCTGGCCGCGCTCTACGACGATCTGGAGCGCGCGGAGGACGCCATCGACGCCGCGCGTCGCGCCGCGTCGTTCGACCCATTCGACGAGGCGCCGCGGCTGGCCCTGCTGCGCCTGTTCGCCGCGTCCGGCCAAGTCGACAAGGCCCTCCGCGCATACAAAGCCTATCGCCGCCTGCTGCGTGACGAACTGGCGGCCGAGCCCTCACCCGAACTGCGCGCCCTGGCCGCCACGCTACGCCGCAAGTCCTGACGATAGAGCGCTGGTACTCCGTAGGCGCTGGCTCACGCCAACGTCGCTTCGTCCATGCGCACGGCGTGGGCGCGGGCCGCGTCGGCGACGATCTCGCGCAGCCGTCGCTGGAACACCGGCACGTCGAACGCGGCGACGTGCGCGCGCAACGCGGCGAAGTCGTATGACGCCGGGTCGAACGTCCGCAGCGCCGCGCTGAGGGCCTCGGGCGTCTGACGGTCAAAGAAACACCCCGTCACCCCGTCCACCAGCGTTTCCAGGGCGCCCCCGGCGCGGTAGGCCACGACCGGGCGTCCCGCAGCCAGCGCTTCGAGCGGCGCGATGCCCAGGTCCTCTTCACCCGGCCAGATGAGCGCCTGGCAGCGCCGCAGGTAGCCGCGCTTCGCGGCCTCGTCCACACGGCCGGTGAAGCGCACCATGGGGCCGGCCAGCCGTCGCAGGCGCGCCGCGTCGGGCCCGTCGCCGACGACGAGCAGCGGCCGGCGCAGGCGGTTGAACGCCTCGATCGCTACGTCGATGCGCTTGTAGGGGAGCAGGCGCGATAGCACGAGGTAGTAGGGCTCGAGCGGCTCACCCGGCGGGGCCGGCTGAAAAGAAGCGACGTCGACCGGCGGATGCAGCACCTCCGCCTCACGCCGGTAGAACTTGGCGATGCGCCGCGCCGTGTTGCGCGAGTTGGCAATGTAGACGTCGACGCGCTGCGCGGCGGCGTAGTCCCACACGCGTAGGGGCATGATGGCGGCGGCGAGGACGCTCCGCCTCACCAGGCCCAGCCCCATCTGCGACACGTAGTCGTGGTACATCCAGGCGAAGCGCGCCGGGCTATGGCAGTAGCAGACGTGAACGGTCTCCGGCGCGGTGATGACCCCTTTGGCGAAGGTGCTACAGGACGAGAGCACCACGTCGTAGCCCGACAGGTCGAACGACTCGAAGGCGTAGGGGTACAGCGGCAGCAGCGCTTTGGCCACGCGCAGCGACGGGCACAACCACTGCATGAAGCTGGTGTGGATCTCGCGGGTGCGCCAGTACGGGCTCATGGCCCGCGCGTCGTAGAGCGACGTGTACAGCGGGCTCTCCGGATAGGCACGGCAGAGCGCTTCGACGACGCGCTCCGCGCCGCCCTCCTGGTTCAAGTAGTCGTGGACGAGCCCCAGCTTCACACACCCGCCTCGCCGCTCTCAGGCGCCTGCACGATGAGTTCGACCTCCACGCACGTATCGCGCGGCAGCACGGCCATGCCGACGGCCGAGCGCACATGGCGGCCGGACTCGCCGAATACCTGCTGGAGCAGGTCCGAGGCCGCGTTCATGACCTCCGGCTGCGCCGTGAAGTCGGGCGTGGAGGCGACGAACCCCACGACCTTGACGACGCGCGTGACGCGCTCCAGGTCGCCGACGACGCCTTTGATGGCGGCAAGCGCGTTGACGGCGCAGCGGGCGGCCGCGTCGCGCGCCGTCTCCAGGTCGACCGCGCCGCCCACCTTCCCCTTGTAGCGCTCGGCTAACACCCCGCCGGCCATGGGCAGTTGACCGGACGTGTAGACCAGGTCGCCCACCCGTAGCGCCGGCACGTACGATCCCCCCGGCGCGGCGGCCTCCGGCAAAGGGTAGCCCGCTTGCGCCAATTTCTCTTCAACGCTCATCTTTCGACTCCTTCCACGATGACATCGCATAGCAAACAACAGCGCCCGCTATTCCTAGTACCACCGTCCATGATACAGCGCCCAGTGCTAAGATGAGGGTATGCGTGTCCATAAAGAAAGCCCCAACGAGCGCGCCGTGCGGCTGGACGCCGATGCGCCGGCGTGGCGGCCCATCACGCGCCGCCTACTGATCGGCGTCGGGCTCGTCGCCGTCGGACTCATCTGGTCAATTCTCAACAGCACTGTCTGGGCGCCTAAAGGGTCAGCCCACCCCACCGTCGTCGCACGGCACGGCGCGGTCGCGACGTCGACCCTGTCTTTGGACGCTATGCGCGCGCGGCCCGAGTTACTCACGACCACCACATCCACGACATCCGCGGGCGTCACCACTGTGCGCATGACGCTCCACAACGGGGCGACGACGGCCCGGCCGGTCGCGCCGCGTGATGTCTACCTGCTCGTCGATGGGCGTAAGATCGCCGCCTCGGCGTCCAGCGTCAACCCGTTGCGTCCCATCACGCTGCCTCCCAGCGGCTATACCGTCGGCGCCCTGCGCTTCGCCCACGCGCCGAGCCCCGGCATGACGCTCGTCTACGCTCCCGCGTGGGCTGGCGGACACTCCGTGCGCTGGCTGCTGTACCAGTAGCCAGGTGCCAGGCGTCAGGCGCCAGGCGTGAGTAAGAACGCGCTCCTTGGCTACCAGCGCTCACATGTTCACCAACGTCATCGCGCCCATGAAACTCATGCCTGACGCCTGACGCCTAATTACTCGTCGCGGCAATGACCGCCCCGCGCACCTCGCGCGCGCCGGCCGCGCGGAGGGCGGACGCGCCCGCCTGGAGCGTGGCGCCGGTCGTGTAGACATCGTCGAGCAGCCAGACGCGCCGGCCACGCACCGCCTGTGGCCGCGCCGCGAACGCCCCACGCATGTTGGCGGCGCGCCGCTCACCCGAAAGCCGCGTCTAGTCCGCCGTCGCACGCGTGCGCTGGAGCGCCGCGGACGTGAGCTCCAGCGGCAGCAGGCGCGCGAGCTCCGCGGCCACGATGGCGGATTGGTTGTAACCGCGCTCGCGCTGGCGCGACGGGTGCAGGGGGACCGCTACGAGCAGATCGTCCGCCGCGAACAGCGCCGCCACGCGCTCCGCCAGCAAGGGCGCGAGGGCGGACGCGACGGCGTGGCGGCCCTCATATTTGAGCGCGCGCACGGCCGCGCGCAATGGACCCGCGTAGACGCCGATCGCGCTGACCGAGGCGAGCATGGTCGCGCCGGAGCGGCAGCCATGCGGCGCGGCCTCGTCGACCGGCTGGCGGCAGACGGCGCAGAGCGGCAGCGGCAACCGCTCGATCGCGCCGAGGCAGGCCGGGCACAGCCAACTCCCGCGCGTACGGCACTCCACACACACCAGGGGGAAGACCGTATCAAGCAGCTTGCGCGCGGCGTCGCGCCACGGCAGTCCTTGTTGTATCCTACTTCATGGCGCGAGTGTACCATATTGCATTGCAGCCGGGCGCGTTGACCCGTACACTACACATAGGCGGGGGCCCATAGCTCAACGGTTAGAGCGAGGGACTCATAATCCCGAGGTTCAGGGTTCGAATCCCTGTGGGCCCACCCGTAAAGCGCCACGCGTCGGCTTTCCCCTGAGCAGATCGCCGTAGAGCGGCCTGGGCCAGCATAAGTCTACGGCTCGCCGTCCGCTCGCTATCACTCTCTTAATGTGAATGATAGCCATGCTAATTATCTGCAAGACCACTGATAGGCCAGGCCATGCGCGAACATCCACCCGGCAACATTAGCACTACCATATGGATCCCAATACGAGCGCGTTTCGCCGATGCGCGAGGCATACAAGAAATACGTGCCAGGCATGAATTGGAACAGGCCCGAGGCGCCGCTGGGGTTCTGCGCGCCGGGGTTGAGGCCCGACTCGCACGAGGCTACGCGCAGCAGCCAGCTGTAGCTTACGCCCCAACGGGCGGCGGCCTGCGCGATGGCGTCGGTGGCGCTGCCGCCGTAAGCGGGGACGCTACGATAAATGGGAGCGGGCCGGTAGGTCCGGTAAATGGGAGCGCGGTAGTAGCCGGGGGCGGGACGGCGCGGGGGGGTGTAGTAGCCGATACCGCGGGTGTAGGGGGCGGACGAGGCGCTGGCCTTGAGCGGCGCCAGGAACGTGAGGGCGCTCACGATCAACACGAGAACAGTTGCGTACGTTTTCAAAACACGACCTTATCTATCTACTCTCTCGACATGTCCATCGACATGGAGTCGGGGCTCGCCAGAGACTGACGGAGCGCCTGTGTGATGTGCGGGACACCCCTTTGTGTCACGTCAACACACTTGCGGTAAGGTACCATGGCTTCCGCATCAACGTCAAGGGTACTTTTCGACATTCTCGCAAATTGCCACATCGTTTTGACCGAAGTTCTGGCCGAGTTTTGGCCGATGTCACGGGACGAATACGTGATAAACAGGCTACACTAAGAGAACTATCGACCACTGTTAGGAGGCGCTGCATGAAAGCGATCGTGCTTCACGGAGTAGGCGAGCCCGAGACCATTCGGCTGGAAGACGCGGCGGACCCGCGGCCAGGACCGGGCGAGGTCATGGTGCGGTTGCGCGCCGCCGCCCTCAACCACCGCGACCTCTTTATCCGTCGCGGCCAGTACGCCGACCTACGCTTCCCAATTATTCCTGGGTCCGATGGCATCGGCGCCGTCGCGGCCGTCGGGGATGGTGTCACGGAGGTTCGCCTCGGCGATGGTGTCACGGAGGTTCGCCTCGGGGATGAGGTCATCATCAACCCCAGCGTCAACTGGGGCGACAACCCGCGCGCGCAAGGCCCAGCGTTCACGATTTTAGGTTTGCCCGACAACGGGACCTTCGCGCAATACGTCGTGGTCCCCGCCGCGAACGCGCTGCCCCGGCCGCCCGGTCTCTCCGACGAGGAGGCCGCCGCCATCCCGCTGGCCGGCCTCACGGCCTACCGCGCCGCCGTCACACGCGGGCGCGTGGGGGCTGGCGACACCGTGCTCGTGCTTGGTATCGGCGGCGGGGTGGCGACGTTCGTCCTGCTCATCGCCACAGCGCTCGGCGCGCGCGTCCTCGTTACGTCGGGGAGCGACGACAAGATCGCACGGGCGCGCGCCCTCGGCGCCGACGACGGCTTTAACTACAAAACTGTAAACTGGGTTAAGGCTGTCAAAGAGGCGACCGGCGGACAGGGAGCGGACCTTATCGTGGACGGCACGGGCGGCGCGACCTTCAACCAGGCGCTCGACGCCGCGCGTCCCGGCGGCCGCGTCGTCTCGTACGGCGCCACCACCGGCCCCGTCCCCGAGCTGGCGGTGCGGCGCTTATTCTTCAAGCAACTCGACGTGATGGGCTCGACGATGGGCTCACCGGACGACTTTCGCGCCATGCTTGATCTGTTTGGCGCGGGTAAGGCGCGTCCCGTCGTCGATCGCGTGTTCCCGTTGGCTGAGGCTGGCGCGGCGCTCGGCCACATGGAACAGGCCGCGCAGTTCGGCAAGATCGTGTTAAAGATTGATTGAAAGGGCAGGCGACATGACAGACGAGCAGCGGCTGGCGCGCGCGCTCGGCGCGAACGACGCGGACGGCGTACAAACGCGTTTGGAGGCGGCCTACGCCTCGCCGCAGGGCGCGTCCGACCTCGCCGACGCCATCTTGCGCCACACCTGGGGCCGGCCCGAAGACAACGATCTGCTGTGGTACGTCGACGACTTGTTCGCCGCACGCGCCGAGCAGGCCCACGCCGACGGCCAACCGGCGCCGGCCGGACTCGCGGCGTGGGAGGAGAAAGTGGCGTCGTTGCGCGACATGTAGGGTGCACCACGAAATAATGGACGCACGGGATCAGGCCGAGCGGGCACGCCCGATGGGCTGCCGCCGCCAGGGATGATCGGCGGCCGGGCGCAGCAGGC
>JAABVA010002896.1_pt1 | contig 16733 bp, 15 predicted proteins | sample 5560331 | NCBI WGS metagenome assembly JAABVA01 (sample SAMN12812661, study PRJNA571458) | rock metagenome | isolation source: Antarctica rocks | place: Antarctica: Victoria Land, Mt New Zealand sud | collected 2016-01-07 | reverse complement strand
CTATGAGTGGGGCGCCGTGACCCGGCTATGCGAGGCGGATTTCTATCCGGTCGCCGTCGTCGGCGTCTCGATCGGGGCGGTGAACGCGGCGGCGATTGCGGGGGCGCCCAGCGGCGACATCTGCGCCCCGCTGGAGCGGCTATGGCGACGTCTGATGATGCCGACGCCATGGTTCACGCCGGAATGTATGGCCGAGACACTGTCGGCGTTCGGCAACCCCGCCATGTTTCGTCTCAAAACCGACTACAGCACCTTTCCGTGGTGGACCTCCTACTGCGACGTGTCGCCGCTGCGGCAGACGCTGCAGGAGCTGTGCGACTTCAAACAGATCAACGATGAACGACACATGGGCTTTACGGTGACAGCCACCGAGATCGCGACCGGTGAGCTGCACCGGTTCCACAACGGCGACCCCAAGTACCGGATCACGCCCGACCATATCCTGGCGAGCGGGGCGCTGCCGCCGGGTTTTCCGATGACGATCGTGGACGGCAAGGCCTATTGGGACGGCGGCGTGTTCGACAACACGCCCGTCCGTCCCATGTTCGACCGGCTGGAGGACGACGAAATCGACACGGTGCCGATCGTGATCATCAATCTATTTCCGGACAAGGAGATCGGCCCAGTTCCGGCAAACATGCTGCAACTCAAGAACCGGCTAATGGAGCTGACCTACGAGAACAAGTTTTGGGACGAGTTCGGCGGCGTGGATGAATTGAAGAACTACGCCGCAATGATCGGGGCGCTGGACCACGCGGTGAAGGACCCGCGGGTCAAGGACAATGAGCATTTCCGCAAGCTGCTCAGGCGGCGGTGCCTGAAGAACCTGCACGTCATCACGAGCGACCATGTCCCTATGGTTGGCAGCCTGGACTTCTCGGAGCGGAGCGTCTGCGCACGGTACAAGCTCGGCCGTGCCGCGGTCGAAGACCACCTCAAGGCGGACGGCTTCTCGCGGGTGGGCCAATTCTAGCTCCGAAGCGTGCCAAGTACCTTTGCGACTCAAGTCCGGCCATGCATGGCCTTGCTCGAGCGCAGCATCTCCGCTTGTCATGTTCCCAACGAGCGATGTAAGCGAAAGTCGGTCCATGTTCGTGCCGCTAGAGTGCGAGTGGGGCTACAAGGGGGAAAACGATGATCGCGATCAATAGGCGGGTGGTCACCTTGCTGGCATGCGTGGCCATGGCGCTCGGCATGGCCACGACGGCGTGGGCGCAGCAGGAAAGCGTCTACACCATCCCCAGCTATAAGTTCGAGGCGGGACCTCAGCTCGACAACGTCAAGATCGGCTATGTCACGTATGGCAAGCTGAACGACGCCAAAACCAACGCGGTGCTTCTAGTGCCGGGGACCAGCAGCGGGCGGCACTGGGCCGACGACTATGTGGGCCCAGGCAAGATGTATGACACGGACAAGTATTTCTTCATCGGGGTGGACGCGGTCGGCGGCGGCAACTCCTCGCAGCCGAGCGATGGCCTGGGCATGAGCTTTCCGCGATATACCATTCGCGACATGGTTCGCACCCAGTACGAGCTCTTGACGAAGGGGCTTGGGCTGTCCGCCCTGCACGCTGTTGCGGGGCCGTCAATGGGATCGTTCCAGGGCGTCGAATGGGGCATCAACTATCCGACGTTCATGAAGGGGCTGGTGCTGATTGTTCCTGCTGCGCGCAGCGACCAGCATTTCTATGCCATCGTCGACGCCGTCGTCGGCATGATCACGCTGGACCCAGCATACAAGGACGGAAAGTATGACCAGAATCCGGCCGAGGGCATCAAGCGCGCCGGTATGATCTACTTTCCATGGCTGTTCAGTGACGAGTATCTGCAGGGGTTGAAGACACCGGAGCAATACCAGGCCGGGTTGATGGCGTTTGGTAACGGCTGGTCGAAGACATGGGACGCGAATGCGCTGGTCATTCGCTATGGGGCATCGCGCAACCATGATGCATCGGCGCCATACGGCGGGGACATGAAGGCGGCGCTGGGCCGGGTGCAGGCGAAAACACTGTTGCTGACCAGCCAGACCGACCGCACGATCCCGGCCTACCTGTCCCGCGAGCTGTTTGCCGGCGTGAAGAACGCGCAGTATGTCGAAATCCCCACGATCCGTGGTCATCTGGGCGGTGCCGCGCCGCTGAAAGGGTCGGCGGAGGAGGCCTACATGGCGGAGAAGATCCGAGCCTTCCTCGACACCCTGTAATCCCTGCCGGCAGGGCCCGGGCTGGGCTTCGCGGTTTCTCGCCGTGGTCAGCACACTATGAAACTGTGCGAACCTCGTGCCGGCGCCTTTCCGTATGGGAGGACGCAACGGCCGGCGGTTTCATACGGGTGGAGACTACCGGCAACGGTTCATACGGCGAGGCCGCTGTGCTGCCGACCCCGCGTGGAGCGGCACTGCCGATCGCCGGCAAGGAGTTCCGGCCGCAGGCGCACGGTGAAGGTTGCCGAGCCCCATCATCTCGACAGTCTGCGAAGCCTCTCCAAGCTGCGGCTATCTTTCACGCGAAAGAGGCTGGCGTGCAGGCATTACTATCTTCGACCAGCATCTGTGATGTCTGGTTTTAATCTCATTGGAGCGACATCTCAGGCAGCTTGCGAAGCGCCTAGGAGAAAGAGCTCTGATGCTGTTGGGACATTCGACAAAAAATCGGGCTTTTCACGGTCAGATCGTGCCGCCAGCATGGGCAGCATTCACATGTAGCCAGTAGCAGCGTGCAACACGGCCGGTGCATGCCGTCATGTTGTTATCCCCAGGCTTACGGACTGGGCATCGCCCGCTCAGCGAGGCGGCAGCCATATATCGAGTGCCTGGTCCGTCCAGGCCGAGGCGCGTTGCGAGTAGTTCTCCAGTCGCCACTTGATCCTCATGCCCGCAAGCTCCTTCCCCAACCGGCGCGCCAGGGCGTGGTCGCCTTCGGAGTAGAAGCGGATCACGGCCTCGGAACGCGCCTCGCCGGCCGTCCCAACCTCGACCTGATCGGCATTGAGCCCGGCCCGGGCCGCCAAACGCTCTGCCACCGCCGCCGCACCCTCCGGACGAGCAGAATGCACCACCACAAGCGCCAGGCCGCGCGGCGACGCATCGGGCAGCACGGCCTTGGTTGTCGGCTGGGCATCCAGGGGCGAGGGAACTTGACTACGCGTCGGCTGATCGGGCTGCGGCGGTCGTGGCGCAGCAAGTGAGGCAGCCGGCGCCATGACCGATGCACCAGGCTGAACTGCCGCCGCCGCATCAAGCCGCGAGGACGCCTTGATGGCCGGTACAACCCCATCGGCCTGCGGTCGCGCCGCTGCCCGCTCGGCGGGAGGCCCGAGCAGCGTCAAAATCGTCCCGCCCACGACAGCGACGGCGATGATGGAGCTCCAGAACCAGCAAAGCGGCCGCCCTGCCGAAGCCTCGTCGTCTCCAATCAACGTCATAGCGTCGGTCGACAAGAGCAGAGTCGGGGTCTTGTTCCGATACCGCGCTATGTAGCTATCAGACGGGGTGCGGCGACCGAAGGTTATGCGTCGTTGTATCAAACCATCCGATCCTTTGTTTAGCAGCAACGCCCGTTTCGAGGCCGTATAGGTTGAGTGGAGGCCGTCGATCGCTAGTTCAGCAATAAAGCCACAGTCCAATCACGCCCGAAGCAAAGTCTCGTCTAGAGACATTGTATTTAGCCTTCTTGGCTGTCTGAGAACAATCTTGGCATGACGCCGAACTTTTAGGATTTAGCATGGCAATACGGTCACGAAGTGCCGCCCGGAAACCACGTGCTAACGGCATGTCAAGGCTCGATCATGGCACAGCCGCCGTTGCCGCACCGGCCATGCCGCGCTAACCTCGGCGTTGATGAACCGCCGCCACCTTCTGCTCGCCGCGTGCGCCGCGCTCGCTTCCAGCCCAGCCCGGGCGGAACAGGTCACGGTCATGGCCGCCGCCAGCTTGACGGATGCCATGCGGGCGCTCGGCAAGGCCTGGGCCGCGAAGGGCAATGCCGCGCCGCGCCTCGTCTTCGCTGCCTCCTCCGTGCTGGCCCGGCAGATTGAGCAGGGCGCCCCGGCCGACATCTTCGCCTCCGCAGACGAGCCCTGGATGGACTATCTGCAACAGCGCGACCTGTTGGCGCCGGGCAGCCGCACCAGCCCGCTCGGCAACCGCCTTGTGCTGATTGCCCCGATCGATCGTCAGCCAGGGGACCAACCGGGCGACATAGCGCTCACCCCCGGCTTCGACCTGCTGGCGCGCCTGGGACCGCAGGGACGGATCGCAACCGGGGACCCGGCCAGCGTCCCCGTCGGCAAATACGCGCAGGCGGCGCTGACATCGCTCGGCGTGTGGGACAAGGCGGCCCCGCGGCTCGCCCGCGCGGACAACGTGCGGTCGGCACTGCTCTTGGTCGAGCGCGGGGAGGCGCCGCTCGGCATCGTCTATGCGACCGACGCCGCGGCGTCGAGGGGCGTGCGGATCGTCGGCACCTTCCCCGAAGATACCCATCCCTCAATCAGCTATCCCTTCGCATTGACCCGGCAGGGCGACCGGCCCGAGGCGCGGGCCCTGTTCGCCTTCCTCACCGGGGCGGAGGCGGCCCCGGCCTACCGCACGCTGGGCTTCTCCGTCCGCGAGTGAGCCCGCTCGCCTGGCTCTCCCCGGACGAGTGGGAAGCGGTCCGCCTCAGCCTCTCGGTCGCCTCGCGCAGCGTCATGTTCGGGTTGCCGCTCGCGGTCATGGCGGCCTATGCGCTGGCGCGTGGCCGCTTCGTGGGCCGCCCGCTGCTCGACGCACTGGTGCACCTGCCGCTAGTGATGCCGCCGGTCGTCATCGGTTGGGGGCTGCTGCTGCTGTTCGGCGTGCGCGGCCCGCTTGGGTCCATCCTGCAGCACTGGTTCGGCGTGCGGCTGGTGTTCACCACCGCCGGTGCCGCGCTCGCCACGGCGGTCATGGCATTCCCGCTCATGGTCCGCGCCATTCGCCTGTCGCTGCAGGGTGTCGACCCCGGGCTGGAGGCGGCGGCGCGCACGCTCGGCGCCGGGCCGATCGACCGGTTCGTCACCGTCACCCTGCCGCTGCTGGCGCCCGGCATCTTAGCTGGCGCCGTCGTGGCGTTCGCGGCGGGCCTGGGCGAGTTCGGTGCCGTCATCACCTTCGCCTCGAACATCCCCGGCCAGACGCAGACCCTGCCGCTCGCCATCTATGCCGCGACGCAGGTGCCCGGCGGCGAGGCGACGGCGGCCAAGCTGTCAGCGGTTTCGTTCACGCTGGCCATCGCCGGGCTGCTGCTGTCGGAGCTGATTGCGCGGCGCATGAACCGGCTGCTGGGCGTTTGACGTTCGAAATCGCGGCGCGGCACAGTTTTGGCGCGTTCGGCCTCGACGTGGCATTTGCTGCGCCGGCGCCGGGCGTCACGGTGCTGTTCGGCGCCTCCGGCTCGGGCAAGAGCACGGTGCTGTCCATCGTGGCCGGGCTGCTGCGGCCGCAGGCGGGGCGGGTTGCGCTGGATGGGGCCGCGCTGCTGGACACTGCCGCCCGCATCGACGTTCCCGCGGAGCGGCGGCGCTGCGGGGTAGTGTTCCAGGACGCCAAGCTGCTGCCGCATTTCTCGGTCGAGACCAACCTGCGCTATGGCGCGCGCCGGGCGCCCCGAGGTGCGACTGGGCCGGGCTTCGCCGAGGTTGTTGAACTCCTGGGCATCGCACCCCTGCTGCGCCGACGGCCGCGGGCGCTGTCGGGCGGCGAGCGCCAGCGTGTGGCGCTCGGCCGCGCCCTGCTGTCCCGCCCGCGCCTGCTGTTGATGGACGAGCCCCTGGCCGCGCTGGACGGGCCGCGCAAGGCGGAGATCCTGCCGTTTCTGGAGCGCCTGCGCGACGTCTCCGGGTTGCCGATCCTGTATGTGACGCATGCGCTCGACGAGGTGGACCGGCTGGCCGACACCCTCGTGCTCATGGAGGCGGGGCGGGTGCTGGCGGCCGGGCCGCTCGAGGCGTTGGCGGCGCGCACGGATCTGCCGACGCTCAGCGGGCGCCGCGACGCTGGGGCGGTCCTGTCGTGCGTTGTGGACGCGCATGACGCTGGCCGTGGGCTGACCTGGCTCGGCTTCGCTGGCGGCGAGCTTCAGGTGCCGTTGCGCCCGGAGCCGGTCGGCATCCGCCTGCGCCTGCGCCTGCGCGCCCGCGACGTATCGGTGGCGACCGAAGCGCCGCGCGGCATCAGCAGCCACAATATCCTGCCCGGCACGATCGCGGCCATTGCTCCCGCCGGGCTGCACGAAACCTTCGTCACCCTCCACGTCGGCCCGACGCCGCTGCTGGCACGGCTGACCCGCGACGCCGTGGCCCGGCTTGCCCTGGCGCCCGGCATGGCCGTGTTCGCGCTGGTAAAGTCCACCGCGTTCGACCACGGCTGAGGTCCGCGCCAGCGAAGAACCTAGCGAACCCTCGCATTCAAGCCATACACCGGCCACTGCGCTCGCTGGCTTTGATGCTGAGCCGTCCGCCTGCGCCGGTGCACCACGGTCTGGTAGCGCCCGATCCGAGCAAGGTCTGGACCACTGGTGTTCCATCCGCGCCGGCGACCCATGAGCGGGCAACCTTGCCGCCAAGGTCGCGTTCCCACACTTCTCTCGATTCCGTTGTGCGGCAGATGACGGCCCAGCCTAGCCTCGCTCCGATTGGAGGTGAATTAATGTTCGAACTTCTTGGCTCTCACCCCCTACTGCCCGAGCTTCCACGTTTGCTCACATTCGCCCTCGCGAGCTTTGTGCTCAACATCACGCCGGGCGCCGATATGACCTTCGTGGCCGCCACGTCGGCGCGCGGGGGTACTAGAAGCGGGATCGCGGCTGCGCTCGGCGTAGGTGCCGGCTCGCTCGTTCACCTCGCCGCGGCGGTGGTGGGCCTCTCGGCGCTGATCGCCTCGTCGCAAGCGGCGTTCACGGTCCTGAAGTGGGCCGGCGCAGCCTATCTGATTTATACCGCAGTAAGCCTGTTGCGCAGCGGTTCACCCCAGGCTGAAGCGGCCACCCCGCCGCGCTCCGCTGCTGAGCTTTTCCGCTCGGGTGCGCTGGTCAACATCCTGAACCCGAAGGTCGGGCTGTTCTTCCTCGCGTTCCTGCCCCAGTTCATCGACCCACTACCCGGTGTGGCTGCTGTGCAGACTCTGCTCCTGGGCCTGTGGTTCAATGCGTGCGGGACGATGGTGCTCGTCGTCGTGGCGCTCATGACGGCTCGCGCTGCGGCCGGCTTGCGCGGCCTGAAAGGGATCGGACAGCTGACGCGCTGGTTCGCGGCGACGATCATGGGGGCGCTCGCCGTCAAACTCGTCACCTCCGACAGCCGCTAGTGTACTCAGTCGATCAGATGATGCCTTGGGCCTGTTGCGCTTGATGCGTCAACGCACTAGCAGATCTCGATCGAGACCACGTCTCTGACATTGCGGCCTGCCCGCGCGTCAACTGGGACCACCAGGCGCAGCGCTGGCAACGGCTGTCCGTCTTGGGCGTAGGCGATGAGCACCTGCTTGCCCTCGAAATGCGGGTTCAGCTCGCCAACCGCCAAGGCTACGGCATAGCCGTCCCGCCCGCGGGCGAGCAGGGTGTGCTGCAGATTGGTGTGGGTGCCGGGCTCGTCCACCGGCCCCGCCGCGGTGACCAGCGTCCATAGCAGCGCGCCGGTGAACGACGCGCGCTGCACGCCGCTGGCCGTGGTGCGCTCGATCTGCACCGTGACGGGCGGCAGGGCCTGCAGCTCCTCCAAAGCGAGGGTGCGGGGATGCTCGATCCTCCCCTGCAGCGCGAGCTGGACCGGGGCAGGCGGGGTAGCCTGCGCAGCGGCAGGCACGGACCTGGCCACTGCGGCGAGCAACAGGGCGACCGTGGCGGCGCACCGCCACCCTGATGGCGCAAGCCGCATCGGCTATTTAGCGACCATGACGTCGGACGCCTTGATGACAGCCATGGCGTCGTCGCCGACCTTGAGCGCTAGGTCGTCGATCGCCTCGTTGGTGATCGAGCAGTGGATCGTGGTGCCGTTGCCAATGTCGATATGCACGTGCCCGGTAGTCTGGCCCTTGGCGACCGAGGTGACTTTGCCCTTGATCTGGTTGCGCGCGCTGAGCTTCATCATGCCTGCGTCTCGTGGATTGCGGAGCGTACTTCTACGTCAGTTAGACGGAGCCTACCACATGGTCTGGTGCGCACGTTCACTCCAGGCGCGGTCATACTCGGCGCCGCCGGCGCGGTCGTCGCTCATGGCGGCCAGGATCTCGCCCGGCGTGGGCAGCGTCTTCGGGTCCACATGCGCGGCCGGGTCCCACAGCCGGGACCGGACGATGGCGCGGGCGCATTGGAAATAGATCTCGCCGACCTCGATCACCATGACGGACCGCGGTGGCTTGCCCTCGACCTCGAACGAGTCGAGCAGCGCCGCGTCAGTCTCGAGGAAAGCGCGGCCGTTCACCCTCAGCGTGTTGCCGCTGCCGGGGATGAGGAACAGCAGCGCCACCCGCGGGTCGCGCACGACATTGATCAGGCTGTCCACACGGTTGTTGCCCCGGCGGTCCGGCAGCAGCAGCGTGCGGTCATCGTGCACCCGTACGAAGCCCGGCCGGTCGCCACGCGGCGAGCAGTCGAGGCCTTCCGGCCCACAAGTCGCAAGCACCGCGAACGGCGAGGCAGCGATCATCGCGCCGTATTGCGGGGTGACGCGATGGGCCACCTTGGCGGTGGACGCCTCGCCGACCGGGCCATAGAGGGCGGTGATCTCCTCGACAGTCTCGATCTTCGCCATCGCACGCCTCCTGATGCGGGTGCCGGAACCATAACGCACGCCCGGGCGGTGGGCCAGCGGGAGCCTAGGCCTGCCTCACGACGCGGACGGCGCCGGGCCGCGGGTGCGGTCGAGCCCCTCGACGCGCGGCAGGGCGACAGCCTGGCCGCTCGCCGCTGATTGATAGATCGCCTCCATGATCCTGTGGTCCTGCACGCCCTCCTCGCCGGGGGTGTGCGGCTGCCGGTTCGAAATGACGCAGTCGGCCATGTGGTCGATCTCCAGCGCGAACTGGTTCTGCTTGGGGAAGCGCCGCTCGTCGATGGTCTCGGCCCGGCCCTTGCGGTGCGCGATGCGGAGCTGCTTATCGTCATAGGCGAAGGCGCCGTCCAAGGTGATCGTCCCGGCCGGCGTGTGCACGCGCAGCAGCCGGCTCTCATGCATGCCATAGCTCGTCGCGCAGTTGGCCATGACGCCGCCGGGGAAGCGCAGCATGAAGTTGACGGTCTCCTCCACCTCGGCATAGCGCGGGTCGCCCGGCGGCGAATACGTGCGGGCGATGACCTCGATTGGCTCCTCCCCAGTCAGGAACCGCGCCGCGTTCAGGCAATACAGCCCGACATCCGGCAGCGAGCCGCCGCCCGCCAGCGCGCGCTTGAACCGCCACTGTTCGCCGTCACCCTGGTTCTGCACGTTCACGGCGTCGATGAAGCGGGCTGGCCCGAGCGCCTGCTCCCGCACCATGCGCAGCAGCTCGCGGTTATAGGGCTCGTATTGGCAGCGGTAGGCGATCATCAGCTTACGCCCAGCCGCGCGGCAGGCGTCGACCATGGCCTGGCCCTCGGCCGAGGAGACCGCCATCGGCTTCTCGCACAGCACGTCCTTGCCGGCCTGGGCGGCGCGGAGGGTATAGTCCTTGTGCATGGAGTTCGGCAGGATGATGTAGACGGCCTTGATCTCGGGATTGTCGCGGATACGGTCGAACCCGGCGTAGTCATAAACCGCCTCGGGCCGCACGCCATATTCGGCGGCGATGCGTGCGGCCTTGTCGGGAGTGCCGCTGACGAGCGCGACCAGGCGGGATTTCTTGGTCTCGCCAAAGGCTGGCAGGACTTCCTTCAAGGCCAGCCGCCCCAGGCCGACGACGGCGAAGCCGACCCGCTCGCCCGCCGGAAGCGGGTTGGGCGGACCACCCGAGGGCCGCTCGCTCGCCGCAGTTTCAGGTGGGAACTCGACCCGGGCGCCCTGCAGCTTGCCGGTGTCGACCTCTGGCAGGGCTGCCGCAGCGCCGCGTGCGAGCAGGGCTCCGGTGACGCCGGCAGCGCCGATCTGCACGATCCGTCGCCGCATCAGAAACTCTCCAGCCGAGCTGGCCTCCCCGTATTTCATTCAGGGCAGCCCAACGCATGGCCTAGGGGCGCGATCCCCAGGCCTTAGGTAAAACCTACGAACGCCCGCTGGTCCGCGGCGCGCGGTTGGTGTTTCCTGCGGCAAACATTGGGAAACGCATCATGGACCAGCCTTTCACTCTGCATGGACGCACTGCCCTGGTCACTGGGGCCTCCTCAGGCCTCGGCGCGCATTTTGCCCGGCTCTTGGCGTCCCAGGGCGCCAAGGTGGCGCTCGCGGCCCGGCGGCTGGACCGGCTGGAGAGCCTGGCCGCCGAAATCGAAGCCGCCGGCGGCACGGCCCTTGCGGTCACCTGCGACGTGACGGACGAGGCCTCGGTCGTGGACGCGGCCGCGCGCGCCGCTGCCGGGCTCGGTACGCTGGACATCCTGGTGAACAACTCCGGCGTCACCGGGCGCAAGCCGTTCCTGAACGGTACCGCCGAGGAGTGGGACAGCGTGCTCGACACCAACCTGCGCGGCGCGTTCCTAATGTGCCGGGAATTTGCGCGGGCGGCGATCGCGGCGGGGCAGGGCGGGCGCATCGTGAATATCGCCTCGATCCTGGGCCTGCGCACGATCAAGGGCGTCGTGGCCTACAGCGCGTCGAAGGCCGGGCTGTGCCACATGACGTCGGTGCTGGCGATGGAGCTGGGCCCGAAGGGCATCACGGTGAACACGCTGGCGCCGGGCTACGTCGAAACCGACCTGAACCGCAGCTTCCTCCAGGGCCCTGCCGGGGCGCGGATCGCCAGCCGAGTGCCGCTGGGGCGCCTTGGCCAGCCGGAGGACCTGGACGGGGCGCTGCTGCTGCTGACCTCGGACGCCGGCCGTTTCATCACCGGCGTGGTGCTGCCGGTCGACGGCGGCCATGTCGTCAGCTCGATCTAGCGGGGCTGGCCAGGTAAACGTTAGCCGTCATTGCAATGCGCGCCCGCGACGAAGCAATCCGGGATCGCGTGAATGAAGCTCAACCCACGTGCCCCTGAAGTGCCGCGCCGAAGACGGCTCGCAATGCCAAATTACTGAGGTCGAGAGCCTACTGATTGATGCTCAGCGGTGGCAGCGGCTCACCGTCGTGGCGCGACGCCTCGATCTCTGCGGCGCGGTTCTGGCGATAGACGCTGCGGAACGTCGCGTAGGGGTCCAGGCTGTCTTTCTTGATCTGGTCGATGGGATCGAGCAGCCGCTCCCGCGTGTCCACCGCGCCGACGCCGAACTGCGCGCCCTGCAGCGCGCTCGAGCCGCCAAAGCTCGCCCAAGTGAACGGATTCAGCACGACGTTGCCGGCAAATCCCGCAGTGTCCCGCACGTTCGACGGGCCGAGCAGCGGCAGGAACAGGAACGGGCCATCCCCTACGCCCCAGACGGCAAGCGTCGTGCCGAAGCCGGCGCCGCGATGCGGTGGCAGGCCTAGCTCGTCCGCCACGTCGAAGAAGCCGCCAAGCCCAACAGTTGAATTCACCACGAAGCGCGTCACCGTCTCGGCCGCATAGCGCGGATGGCCCTGCAGCACGTCGTTGGCGAATGCGATGGGGCTCGCAAGGTTGGTGAGCGCATTGGTGATCGAACGCCGCGCCACGCCCGGCACGATATAGCGGTAGCCCTTGGCGACCGGCCGCAGAACGTTGGTGTCGACGACGTCGTTGACCCGGTAGATGAACCGGTTTGTCGGCTCCAACGGGTCGTTGCTCGCCTGGAACTCCGCCACTGCGTCGGGGTCGGTCGTTGGCGGCTGCGTAGCGCAACCGCCTGCGAGGAGAGCCGTGGCGACCATGAGCGCAACGGGCCGCGCCGGGCGGAACGTCTTTTTGAAAACAGTCATATGCCACTCCGATAGGACCTGGGCCGTCCCGCAGAGCTGGACGCCGTCCGAGGACCTTGCACAGCATACTCTTATGGAAGACGAATGCACGAACGGGAAGCGTACGCCTTCGCGCTCGCGGTTTGTTCAAGCGGTGCCTCTACGACGTCTTGGGCGCCAGACTGGTTGCCGGGCGAGAAACAAGGCCAGCCACCAGCAGGTTCAGCCCACCCGTCACCATCAGCACGGACGCGGGCCGCATCCCTATTGCCGCGAGCCCAGCGATCACACCAGCGCCTACCACCATGAACGCCGCGTTCAGCACGTTGTTGGCTGCGACCATGCGCGCCCGCTGCCCAGGCTCGGCCCGATCCTGCAAGATGGCGTATAACGGCACGGAGAACACGCCGCCGCATGCCGCTGCCCCCAGCAGGCAAGCGAGCGCCGCCTTGCCGTCGCGCGATGCCAGCATGGCAGCAGGCTTGACCCATTCCGCCGCCCCGGGCCGCCCGGCGAGGTATGCGAACCCAAAAGTAAAGCCCGACAGCAGCAGCGACGCGAACGGCACGTGCCGGGCTGAGATCTCGCCCCGCAGAAGCCTGCCCGCCAGGATTGACCCTCCGCCGACCCCGACAGCGAAACCAGCCAGCAACAGGGTTACGATGCCGTTCTCGGCGTGGAAGTCTTGTTTTGCCAAGACCGGGAACTCGGCCAGGAACGTCGCACCGACGGTCCAGAACCAGGATAGGCCTAGAATCGATAGCCATACCGGCCGGTTGGCGCGCGCGACACGCAGCAGCTTGAGGGTCTCACGCGGGACGTTCCAGCCGATGCGCAAACCCGGGGCTGCGGGCGCGGCTTGCGGGACCATGAACGCCGTCACGACGCCAAGCGCCGCGACCAGAAGCCCGGCCGTCGAGACGATGCCCGGACCGAAGGGCAGGCCGATCAGCACGCCGCCCGCGATCGTGCCCGCCAGGATGGCGCCGAATGTGCCCGCTTCGATCAGCGCGTTGCCGTGGATCAATTCGTGCGCTGTCAGGTGGTCAGGCAGGATACCATATTTCAGCGGGCCGAAGAACGCCGCCTGCGTGCCTAGGCCGAACAGCACGGCGAAGAGCGCCGGGACATGGCCTGCAAGGAGCCCCCAGGCCGCCAAGGCCATCAGCGCCAATTCGAGCAGCTTCGTCATGCGGATCAGCCGCGATTTATCGAAGCGGTCGGCCAACTGCCCGGCAGGCGCGGAGAACAGCGCATACGGCAGGATGAACAGCCCGCCCGCCAGGGCGACGAGCGCCGGCCCGCCCTCGGCCATGCGGAACACCACCAGCACCACCAGCGCGTTCTTGAACAGGTTGTCGTTCAGCGCACCCAAGGCCTGCGTCAGAAATAGCGGCAGGAAGCGGCGGGTCCGCAGCAGGGTTCGGCTCATTCCACCACCGGCAGGAACAGCGTGATCGCGCTGCCGTGGCCGGGCGTGCTCCGCAGCGTCACATGCCCGCGCAGTTGCCGGACAAAGCCGAAGACCTGGCTCAGGCCGAGGCCGGTGCCCTGGCCGATCGGCTTTGTGGTGAAAAAGGGCTCGAACGCCTTGGCGGAGACCTCGGGCGTCATGCCCTGGCCAGTGTCCTCGACGGCCACGCTCACGAACTGGCCAGGACCGGCCTCCTCATTGCCGGCGAGCTCGTGCGCAGACAGGGCGGCCACGCTGGTCATGATACGCAGCAGTCCGCCATCCGGCATCGCGTCGCGGGCGTTGATCGCCAAGTTGAGAAGTGCTGCCTCAAGCTGCGCAGCGTCGGCCCGGCAGCGCGGCAGGTCCTCGCCCAGCTCCAACTCTACCGTGACCGTGACTCCAACTGCCTGTCGCACCAAGTCGATGAAGTCGCGCAGGGAGGCGTTCAGGTCCAGCGGCTCGATATGCAGCGGCGCCGGCCGTGAGAAGGCCAGCAGGTTTTTGGTCAAGGCGGTACCCCGCTGCACCGCCCGCATGGCCGTTCCGGCCAGGCGGGCGACCGTAGTATGTGAGGTCCGGCGCTCCGGGATGGGCCCATGGTTGATCGTCGCGCGCAGGATCAACTCGAGGTTGCCGAGGATCGCCGTCAATAGATTGTTGAAGTCATGCGCGACGCCTCCGGTCAACCGGCCCAAGGCCCCCATCCGCTGCACATGGCGAAGCTGCTGCTCGACGGCGAGCCGCTGCGTGCTCTCTTGCCGAAGTTGGCTCAGAGCCGCCTGCTCGGCACGAGTGCGGCGCAGGGCGAGCCAGGACACCAGTAGCAGGGTCAGCGCGGCGCCGGCGGCGAACATGCCGTATGCGCGCAGGTTCTCCCGCCATCGCGCGAGCAGCACGTCGAGCGTTACGCCGAACACGACATACACGGGGTAGGCGCCGACCTTGCGGTATTCATAGAGCCGCTCGATCCCGTCGAGCGCGAGTCGGCCTTCGAACCTGCCGCCCGACGGCTGGGCAGCGATATGCTGCATCAGCAAACCCACCTGCGGCAGGTTTTGCAGCTCGGCGCTGTTGGGACTGCGGGCCAGAACCGCGCCATCCGCGCGCAACAGGATGGCAACATGGGCGTAGCGCGGCGCTGCATCGGTATAGAACCGTGCGAAGTATTCCGGGCTTACAGCCACATGCATCGTGCCGTCGAACGATCCGTCCGGCGTGGAACGCCGACGGCTGATCGCGAACGACGCAATCCCGGTTGCCCGGCCGACGAAGGGCGCGCTGACGTAGGTGCCGGCGTCGCCGTCACGTTGCACCGTGAAGAAGTCGCGGGTAGCGATCCCGGTGCCGACCTCCCAAGGCTGGCTTCCGGCTCGTATGGCGCCGGTTCCATCCGCTATCCAAACCGAGACCGCCTGCTCGACCGGTGCCTTCAGCTTTCGCAGGAACTCGCTGGTTTCGGATGCGGCGACCGCCGGCCAAGGCTGCCCCTCAATGCGTTCATCCACCACTCCAAGCATAAGTTCTTCGGTTTCGAACACCTTGAGCGCGTGCTCGTGCATGATGGCAGTCGTTCGGTTGATGACCTCGCGTTCCTCACGCAGCACATCGCCATAATTCTGCCAGGCAGCGGCTCCGAACAGGGCCGCAGGAACCATCAGCGCTGCGATGACTAGGAATTGGTGCAGGCGGACAGACGTTGGCATCCAACTAGTCAGCGCAGCCCCGCTTCCAGTCACATGCCGCATACATCGCCGTATGCACCGGGACCAAGGGCAGGACAATAGGCGGAGCTATCGGTGTCGGCGAACGGCCATCGCAGAGTTGCAAATAAGTCGAAGACCGTTCGCTAATCGTTCATGTTTCAGGCGGAATCTTGATAGGCGTCTGTACTACCTGCAATGGCAACCTATAGGTTCGAACCGGGCGATGCTCCATCGATTGACCACGCTCACGACGGGTTGGGCCTTATGCCTGCTGGACATCGTCGCGATGACGCTGGCATGGCCCGTTATGGTCCTCCTGTTGACGAATGGGCCGTCTCAGCCGATCGGGCAAACGTGGGCGGCAATGCTGCTCTATCCGGTCGCGAACCTCGTTTCATTGTACGGGCTGGGGCTTTACCGCCGTGACGTCGGAATTGAATTGCGCAAGTCGCTGGCCCGCATGCCCCTGGTCGCCGCTGCTGGCGCCGTGATCGCGGGTGGCCTATTGGCAGCGCTGGATGGGCTGGCGGGCCAGGTGCCTTGGACGATCGGCGCGGCGATTGGGTTCCTCCTTAGCGGCAGCGCTGCCCGGGTCGCGTTCGACGCGTTCCGGCGGCACGGCCTGTTCAGCCGCACGCTGCTCATCGTCGGCGCCGGGCGCCGAGCGTGGGATCTGGTCTGGATGTTGAGGAAAGAGGGACCTAGCCTGACCTACCGCATTACGTTCGTGCACCGGCCTGATTGGGGGGAACTTGATCCTCGGTTGGCCGACGGATCCGCCGGTCCGGTTGTGGCGATGCCAATAGACGGCTTCCTGGGCCTAGCCCGGCGCTGCAGCGCGGACCAGATCGTGGTCGCGCCGGATGAGCGGCGCGGCTTGGCGCTGGCGGGCCTGCTGGCCTGTAAAACCGCAGGAATCCCGGTCGCGCAATATCTGAGTTTCCTGGAGCAGGAAGTTCGCCGCATCGACCTGAAGCGTATGGAGCTCGGCTGGCTGCTCTATTGCGATGGGTTTTATTTTGGAACGATCGACCGAGTGTTGAAACGCACGCTGGATCTGGTTGTCGCAGCAAGCGTGCTGCTGCTGCTGTCGCCCTTCCTTCTGATAGCGATGACAGCTGTGAAGTGGGAGGACCGCGGGCCTATCCTATATCGCCAGGTCCGCATCACCCGCGGTGGAAAACCATTCTACATCAACAAGCTCCGCACGATGCGGGTCGACGCCGAGGCCCACGGCGCGGTTTGGGCTGCGGCACAGGATACCCGCGTTACCCGCATTGGCGCGATGCTGCGCCGCACCCGCATTGACGAGCTGCCGCAGCTCTTCAATGTGCTGCGTGGCGAGATGTCGTTTGTCGGGCCAAGGCCTGAGCGTCCGGATTTCGTTAAGGTGCTCGCGCAGCAAATTCCGTTTTATGACGAGCGGCACGTTGCGAAGGCCGGGCTAATAGGATGGGCACAGATCAACTACCCGTATGGCGCATCGATCGACGATGCCCGCTCAAAGCTGAGCTATGATCTATACTATACCCCGTTCACGCCAGGATCCGAAAATCCTTGGGCGAGATGACGCGGAAGTTGTCCGATACGGCGTCACAATAGAGGTGCCACTTTCTGGGCACCTCCTCGCGCAGG
>JAABVA010002894.1_pt1 | contig 16744 bp, 8 predicted proteins | sample 5560331 | NCBI WGS metagenome assembly JAABVA01 (sample SAMN12812661, study PRJNA571458) | rock metagenome | isolation source: Antarctica rocks | place: Antarctica: Victoria Land, Mt New Zealand sud | collected 2016-01-07 | reverse complement strand
ACAAAAAGTCATGATTTTCATAACTTATTCAGTAATATATCTTGTGACTGTGTAATTTATCCCTATATGGCTAGTTAAGGTGTAATTTATTATAACTAATATATCAATAAGCTTTCACATTTTTGAGTTCTAGCCCTGACCTTACTCATAATGGCTAGCCTTACCTGCATGCAAGTATCTGTGCAGATTGTAGATAGAGTTAATCTGTATATAAACTTAACTTAACCTGACCTGAACTCTAGTGCAGATTCAGGTCAGGTACACTTTTTTTTAACTTAACCTGACTTTACACTCAGTCTAAAATTAATGATTAATTTTACATATCATAATAGTTCTTTAAGTACATGTTCATAATGCTCTACAGAATCACTGAGATATTGATTTAATCAATTTAGTATAAAGATAATGTTTAATTAAAATATAAATTGCTGTATACATTAAATTTTTAATTATCTATTAATACTATCTTTAATCTATTCTTTAATCAGTTAAGCTGACAGAGTGAAGAGCATTATATTTATTAAGTAAAATATTGATGATTTTATATTTATTAAATTGCATATAAAGATTTTTTAATATCTTATTTATGTAATGAGTCTGATTTAGATGCAGAGTTCTCATTTTGTAATTGTATATAATTTAAATATTAAGAATTTTCTGTATCTTTTTTAAGTTCTTAATTTTAAATACACTCATAAGAGCTTGCTTAAATCAATAAATGTATAATAGATTTGCTGAAATCACAACAATATTATTTATATAAAGAAGTAGCATAATCTCTTTAATTCTATAAAGAAGAAGACAGAGATCAATGTTGCTTTAATGAAAACTTAATTTAATTAATTTAATGATATATTATTTATATCAGTTCTGTACAGCTTGCTTAAGATCATAAAGACTGTGCAGTATGTGTAGAATACAATTAAATATAATATTGATTTTAAAAAAAAATATTATATAGATTGTTTTCTTCAGAAAGAATTCTGTAAAGATGTTGTTGATATTTACTTGATGACATTTTAGATTCTTGAGTACAATAATGACTAAAAAGATTTATAGAGTGTTAAATTTAACAGTAAGAATAAAAATATTTTTATAATTAACACTATATATCTATAAAAAGTCTCTTGTCACAAGTCTTGTCTTGAGCTTGTTCAAGAATCTATCAGTATTTAGCTTAAGTTTAAAGATTTATTTATTAATTATAATGTTAATTTTTCTTAATAATACAATCTCTTTTCATATTTCATTTACTGTCTAGACTGAGTGCACAGGTTTTAGATTTCATATATGACATTAGTGTCTGCAAAAGAAATGCAAAAAATAGATTATAAAGTTCAGTTTTGTAATGTATTATTTGTAAGAGTTAAAGCTAATATTATGATTTTATATAATTTATAATTATATAACTTAGCTTTAAAAATGATACTTTAATGTCTTAATTTAATCTAGTGCACATAGAGTTAATAATAATCTGACTTATAAGTTGAGTTAAGTTTTTACAGAGTTATAGATGATCTTTTTAAACTTAACTTAACTTTACACTCAGTCTACTTCAGCAATATTATTTATGTCTTTCAGAAATAATTATTTACTATCTTTAGAAAGTACTGATATTTAGTAAATAACAGAAATAATAAATTACATATATTAATAAAGATAAGAACAAGAATGCTGATCTTTTTTTTGCTTACAGTGTAATTTTACTTGTTAATAAACTTAATAAGAACATAAATCTCATATATGTTCTTACTGTTCTCAGCAATAAGAATTAACTTTTTAAGAATTGTTATTTTGTAAAGATTATACAGCTTTACAAAGTTAAGATAAATAAATTATTAATATTAAAGTCTATAAATCTTGATCTTTCTGTTTAACAGTGTAGTGTCAATGTTTAAAAAGTCAATTATAAGATTATGTTTATGAGTCTGATTTCACAGACTTGCATTTAATGCAATAGTAAAGAAGACAGTCTCTGAGTGTAATGTGTATACAGTAAATATTAAAGTAAATTAAAGTAATCATCAAATCAAATTAATCTGACCTAATCTAAATAAAGCTTCTGAGTTAAGTTAAATTAAGTTTCAATTGTTAGTCTGAGAGTCTGAGTCAGACTTTAACATTAAAATCTAACTTAACTTAAAAGCTTTATCTGAGTTTTAAGAATTCTGAGACTGATTAGTAAGTAAGCTTTTGAGACTTAACTTAAGAGTAAAGATTATGAGCTTAGAGATTATTGATACATGAGTGTTATAAGTGAGCATTATATATATATAATTAAACAGCTTTCAATTTAGTCTATTCATTTACTACATTGAGAGTTAGATATTCTCAAAATAGCTTAGTAATGATTGCTTTAATCTGCATCTTTAGATGCAATGTTTTAATTATGCATGTATCTCTTAATGAGAGACATGTTCTACTAAGAAGATAAAGTGTACTAATTAATGTATTTTTGCTCTGTAGAGAATGAGTAATCTGATAATTAAGTTAATAATGCTTATATATAATGCTTATAAAGCAGACATGTAGTTAAATAAAAAGAGTTGTGTGCAATTCTAATTAAAAATGTTGCAATAGTAGCTGCTGTCAATATAAAGCTGCTTAATAATAGAAGCTAACTAATTTTAATTTAATTTAAACTGTTAAGAATAGTCTAACTTAACTCTGTCTGAAACCTGACTCTGCATAGAGTCAAGTTAAGTTGTAAAGTAAAGCTTAATAAGTTGAGTCAGATTCTAAAATCTGAGCCTGACTTAACTTAATGATCAGTTTAAAGTAAATTTATTAAAACTTTTTACAATATATTTAACTATATAAATCTTATCTTGCTCTAAAACTTCTATTATAATCTTATTACACTTATTATACATTTAAAGACTGTGCTAATCAAAGCTTTTATACAATTTCATTTTGCACATTTACTTTCTTAAGAAAAGATTAACTTTAAGTTCAGATACATAAAGTGTTAAACTTAATCTTATAGAATTTTCTGATCTGACTTGCATAATGATCACTTCACAATAATGAAAATATAAATGTTTTTTTTTATTTTAATTTATTGATGTCTCATACATATGAGAAAGTCACTGAAGAGTTAAAGTTAATTAATTATGTATAATGTTAAATATATAACTTACAATAGCTGTGACTAAAAGTGTAATGCTTACTTTTGACAGATTATGAGCTCAGATTAATGTAATGATATTAAATATGCATTGACTATCTTATCTGCATAAGCTCAAGATTATAAGTTTAAATCATGTTGTGTATGCATTCTTTTTACTCATGAGAAGCTAAGTAAGTAATGTATGAGTATGCTAATCAATTGTGAGTTTGTGAACTCATGAGTCTCTTATTTATAAGAGGCTGATGAGTAAGATATGTAACAATGTGAAACACTACATTACAACAGCTATTTGATGAAGTTTCAATGTTAAAGTCTTGTATTGATAAAGATTAACAACTAAGAAATCTAAAAGATTTATATGTAAAGACTGTCTATATAGTACTTTGCTTATCAATCATTGTGTAAGAAATTCAGCTATAATTCAATATAAATACATAGTAATATTATAACAATTGTCTCTTCTTCTATGTGCTGATTCTTCAGCACATTGATGTATCATCAGCATTATAGATATGTTGTAATTCTATAAAATCAGATCAGCAAGATATAAGTAATGATTCACTTAATATTCTTACATATTTCATTTATTGTCTATCTCAGCTAGGCTGATGATCTTGTGCAATACTTTAAGTTTGTTACATTCAGATAGATGATGATTCAGCTTTGTTTAATGATGAATAACACACAAAACATAAGTGAAATCAATTTTTCTTTATTTCTGAATTAATTAGATCAGTGATTTCTTTGTTTAATTGCAATATATAAGAAACTCTTTCTTACATATAACTTGCATTCATTTTATCTTCAACATCTTAATATATTGAAGTCATAGCAACATCATATCTTTGAATAATGCTTTCTTCTTGTAACACTGTAGAAATAACATAATAGTGAAAGTGCAACAACAGCAACATTATAATTATTAAAAAAAATAAGAGAGATATTCTCTCTGCTGTGTCTTTCATTAAGAATTTAGTGAGATTGTCAGTGATTCTTATACATATAGCATTTAAGACATCAACACATTCTAATAATGTTGCAGCCTAAGAGATGCACCTGTATAAATATAAAGAAATGCAATGAGAAATCTTTGAGTCTTTATTGTGCTCATCATTAAACATCATTTATCAACATAATCTTAAACATCAATGAGTTAACAAACTTATCAGAGCTAATCTTGAAGATTAAGTCTGCAAGAATTAAGTCAGTTAAGAATGCAATAAATATTGTAAATAACATTATTAATATATTTGCTCTGCTGAAATGAAATGCAGAAACAGAATAAGACAAAAAAGAATATTAAACATAAGAAATGTAAGTGTCTTAAGATGAATTTACTGACAAAATGCTTACACAACAATGACAAGATGCACACTCTAAATAGTGTTGTTGTGCAGAAGAGACAGCAGCAGAGATCTTGTCACTGTATATAGATGTAGTTATATTTATTTAATCTTTTCAATGATGAAATGCTGTCTTTTCACACCTTATCTTCACTTTCTTAAGCTGCAGATAAATCATTATTGACAGATTTAATTGAAAATGCTTACTCAATAATCATTACTGCACTGTTAACATCACAAAACATTACTCTTAAAGCATAATCAGTCTGTAAGAAACTCATCATTCAGAAAAGTGCTGAGCTTAAGATTACAATCAATGAATATCTCTCTGCTCTGCATTGTACATTACATTCTTTTTTTACAGTAGCATCATCATACACATTGCACTCTGATTTCATTTTTATCTCAGCTCTTAAAAGTGTTATCACTTCATAATATTATATTCTCAGCAATTTCTTTATCTTTCTGTTTGCTCACACTGACATCATGTTGATGTCACATCATAATTGTTACATCAACAACAAGTTAAATTCTCTCTATTGTCTTCACTATTCAAAACATATCAGTAACAACATCAGCTAATGCAACATTGTTAAGAATCAGAATTATAACTATTATAAGACACTTTAAAAGTTGTGCAACTTAGTTTAACAGAAAGTTTCTTGTCATCTTATAATGCATTAATGATAACAGATCTTCACATTCTTTAACTGCTGAGTTAATAAGTTGCATACATTTATTAATTATGTTGTCATTATGACAGTCAATAATGTTCATTAATCTTAGCTTCAGTGTTATCTTAATTGTATGCAGACATCATTTATTAAGTATGTCATCATTTACATTATTTGTGTTGCAGAGCATCACAGTGATCATTATAAGTTTGTAGAGATTTATAATCTGTTGTTACTCATGATTTAAGAGCAGTAAGTAATCATTATAATGCAGATATTTATATTAAATATCTTTCACTTTATAATTTGTTCTCTTAATTCTCTTACACTTTACTATTATCATCATGTTGCTTACTTCACTTCAAGTGCAGACTTCTTTCTCTTTAATTAAGTAACAACATCTTAAAAAGCTTTTATGACTCAATGCTGCAGCTCAGTCACTTTAATAGCAATTATAACATCAATAAATAGTTACTGTTCTTGTCTTCTGCTTCTGATAGCAATGCAGATACAAAGATAACAGAGTGATTTAATAGCATTTTGTTAATATATTAATTATATTTTGACTTTACTTCTTTTAGATAATACTATATAAAATATTTTCAATAGAAGTTTTTAATTTCTTAAATCTCATTTACACTTCTGCTTCTTCTCTGCCTTTACATCATATTCTTATTACAACACTTCTATACTTTTCATATTCTCTACTTAAAATCACTCATTATATTCTGTTAAGTACTCTATTCACTTAACTTCATATTGTAACTGTTTTCTTCTTTATTTCTTGCTTAAAATCTCTTCAATTTTGTATTCTTTCTCATTATTTATGAAGTTCAAAAAGAGCAGTTCTGACAAAGAATTATTGTTTAGATGACATTTATAAAACTTTAAATATGAGACATAAAATATATTATGAATTCTGTAATGAGCAGATAGAGTCAGTTAGTATGCTTGTTTATTAATAAGATTAACAATTCAAAAAAACTTAATAAATTTATACAACAGTTTCTTGCTTAATCTGTGTTACTTTAAGTTCTTAATGAACAATAGCATCAGATTATTAATATTGTAGCTTTTTTAAATATGATTTTTGTCAAAGTACTTGACTTGTGCTTTTACAGCAGCTTATTATTACTTTATTATTGTAATACAGATTTTTTTCATTTACTGTACTCAGTCTTTTGCTGCTGACATCTTCTTTTTATAAACATTGTTCTTAACATATTAAACAATTCTTAAGTGATAATTCATTAATGTCTTAAATAATGTTTAACTGATTGTTACATGTTTTTCATTTACATATACAAACTCTGTCATTAACAGAAAAAACACTCAATTATCTTGTTCTTCACAACAATAATAATGCAGATAATGTTTTAAGATTTAATTCTATCTTTTAGTTTAATCATTAATTTGTAAATAAAAAACAGTGCTTAATCTTTACTTTATTTAAAGTTAATAACAGAATTCAAATCAATATATACTAATAAAGATTGACTCTCAGTCTAAAACAATATCTCTGAGTTCTTCATAGTGACATATGATCTGTTTAATATATATATTAGCTAACTTGATCACAGTGAGTTTTTTAGTGACAGAAATATATTGAGTTATCTTTGTAAGACAATTCACAATTATCAATATAAAGTCATAAACATCAGTCTCTCATCTGCTAGATAACAAGTTAGTAATTATATTCATTATTATCTTCTCTTATAATTGAGTAAATAGTGACAACAACTGTAATTTATCATATAAGCAGTGTCTTGATACTTAAACTCTTAAATATACAGCATATAAAGCAATATATTCTCAAACATCATTCATCATATTGACTCAATAATACTTTCTAAACAGTAAATTAATTGTTCTGTTTACTTTATAATGTTTTGTTAAAACATCATTATGATGCAGCTTTATGAGCTCATTCTTAACAGCTTCATCAGATAATATATATATCTTGCTTTTGTAACAAAGTAATTCAGTAAAATTAAACATTCATAAACTATCATTGATGTCTTAATGACTGCAGTTACTTTATGATTTTAAATTTTGTCACATCTTTACTGTTAAAACATCAGTGTTCTGCAAGAGATGAACAAGTTTAAGAAAGAATAATTGTTTTTCATTATGTACTGTTTTGCTGTCAGTCACTTTTTAAATTAATGTATATAAAATGAACTGTTTGCAATCAGTAATTTCAGCAACAAAGTTAAGCAGCTTTTCTGCTATGTTGTGTATAGATAAATTAGATGTATAATCATTATTTTTCAGTTCATTCTTAAATGAAGACTTTTTAAATTTCTCATTAATTTGTTCTTAACAGTTATGATCTTCAGCCTAAGTGCTTAATCAATATTCTTTTAATAAAATGATCAGTGTAATTTGCAGATTTAAGCTTTAAGCATTGATCTGACTAATTAGAACAGTAATGCTTAATTTTAACTTTTAAGATAGTGTAATTAGTTTTTATTACAATGTTAACAGCAACTTGTTCATGTTCTTCTTAACTTTGTAGTCAGAACATCTCAACAGCACATTAATGAGATTTGTTTTTTCTGATTAATGTATAATTATAAAATCATAAGCAGCTAGCCTCATAGCTTAATGTGCTTATCTTTTATTTAATGATTTTACATTTATAAATTCTTATAGATTATTGTAGTTCATGAGTACCTCAATGAGATAATAACTATTCTTAAGATAGTGTTGTCAGTGTTTAAATGCCTTTATAATTGTTAATAATTCTTAATTATGAGTTTTATAGCATATTTTAACTAAATTTAACTTTCTTAATTAGAAGACAACAGAATGTCATTGAGCATTTATTTAAAGCTGTAAATAAATATTTATTAACTTAATTATTAAAATATTAATTTCAATCTAAGCTCTTAGCTCTGAGTTAAAGTGCATCAAAATAGATGTCTGTATAAAGATATTATAAAGCTTGCAAAACACTTACACTGTCATTTATAATCATTAAAATGTATCTATCTTCTTGCTGTTCTTGCTGCCTTTTAACAGATCAGTTAAAGAAGCAGTAATCTTAAAATATCTCTGTATAAAGTGATGATAAAAGTTTGCAAACTTTAGAAATATTTGTATCTCATAGTAGCTTCTAAATATCAGTCATTTCTTTATGATTTTGACTCATTGTTGATTCATTAAAACATCAATAGTGAAGATAATGAATTTAAGAAATTTCATTTATATAGTATGAAAAGTGCACTTCTTTAAATTTGCATACAGTTTAAATCATTAAAGTCACTTCAGAATTTGTTTTACATGACTCTGATGTTCTTCTAGAAAACTGAAATAGATTAAGATATTATTTAGATATATTACACAAAAGACATTAACTAACTTAGTCAACATTTAGTTAATATAGACTTGAAAAGTTACTGAGACAATAATCAGTCTGAATGACATGATTATGTACTTAAAATAATTATAGCATGTACAAAACACAGTTTTTTACTTATTATCTTTCTTGATTCTAATGTAGTGATAAGCATTCTTAAGATTTAGTTTAATGAACATCTTGACTTCACTTAAATAATTAAATGTCTCATTAATCAGCAGCAGAGAGTAACAATTCTTGACAGTAATCTTGTTAAGATCTCTGTAGTTAATATATAGATATAAGCTTTCTTTATTTTTTAAGATAAATAGAATTGATACTTCTGCAGAGCTGACAGAATATTGTATTTATCTCTTTGTTAAAACATTATTTAAATATTCTTTAAGCACTTATAGCTCTGTTTCTGACAGATTGTAAAGTGAATTATAAAGTAATTTATGTTTCTTTATCTCTATGACATGATCATGATCTTAATGAGATGATAATTTGTCAACATTCTCTTTAGAAAACACATTTATGTATTTATTATATTGCTGAGATAATGTCAGTATTTTGTCAACAACATGTACAGCAGTTGTTGATGAGTCTGACTTAAACATCATCAACAATGTATAAACAGTAAGTTAATTTTAAATGTTGTTGATAAATGCTTTAGACTCATTAATAATTAGAGATATCTGTTTTATCTTATAATATTATGTGCATAAGTCATAATCAATATGAATGTGTTGCTGTTTCAGATCTAAAAGATCAAAGATGAGTTCAGATTTATTTTTATTTAAAATATAAAACAATTATTTTTCAGTTTGCTCTTATTCTTAACTGTTGATGAGTTTATGCTTTATTAAATACATATTATAACAATAAACATATTATCTTTTTAAAAGCTCTAAGCTTAGAAGTTTTGCATTAATTTATGTTAGTTAATGAGTAACAACATATCATTAAAACATTACATTGATTTCTGCTGCAGTGTTTAACAGTACACTGATAAAGACTCAATTAAATTTAATTTAAACTTAGTCTTTCTTTATAATGTTAAATTTCTTTATAATTTCTGATTTAATTTTTATCACTAAAGCACAGTTAACAAAACTCTGTCTTTTTTTGTCTTGACTACATTAATCTTAATGTAATTAAGATTTTTTAAGAAATTTCTGCAGTTCTTTATGAAATGATCTGATCTTTCATAATTATAGCAGCTATTCTTCTTAACATCAGTCTCAAAACAGAGTTTATCTGCATTATTATAATGACTTAATTTTGTAATCTCAGAATTGAGATGATTATTCTGCTGTGACTTTGCTGTCTAAATAAAAGAATGTAAATAATGCTTATAAATTTTCTTAATGATGTGACTTTAAATCATATAATTGTCTGCAGATCACTGATTAATCTTTAGTTTAATGATTAAAGCTATTAGACTTTTTCTTGTCTTTAAGAGATCTTAATAATTAATTAAAGTTACTTAAATCTTTAATTAAAGTTTTATAAAGAAATAACTTGTTCTCTGTTTCTTTATATAGCTTGAGAGCTGATTCTTCAGTATGTTAAAATATGTCATAAAAGCTTAAATTAATTAAATAAATTTCTACATAATTTTTAAGTATTTTTGTACTGTATTAAGTCTGCAGTTCATTAAGTTCTCAACAAGATTAAGTAGAAATTTTAAAAAGAATATTTATAACTTATTATTTAGAAGTTTGCTTTCATTAATGTGACAAAATTATGCATGTTAAGATTCTTCTGCTAAGAACTGCATAACAAAAAGAATTTTATTGTAGTTACTGAAGAAGTTTTTAAAGATTAAGCAGAACACTGTTACAGTACTGTGTATAAATTTAGTATGTTTATGAATGAACTTTTCATTATATATGAGCAAGTTCTTTAACTGTTGTGTCTGTTTTGCTAAAAGTGCATACACAACTTTGAATGCATATCATTTTGTTAAACTTAAAGAATTAATAAAAGCATAAAAAGATTCTGTATGCAATTCTTTCTTAAATAAGACTTAAGAATCTTTATCTCTCAGAAGTTTATTGATCTCATTATGCATATTAAATGCTTATAATTCACAATTAATTTTCATAAATCATTATCTTTTCTCATTATTGATCTATCTAATTTCAGTTAAACAGATCTGTTCATTTAAATGTTAATTCTTTTTCTTCACAATTTAAATAGCAGTCTGAATCTCTGCAGATTCTTATTCTTTAAAGATTATTTAAGTCTCAATATAATTAAAAAATAATTCTGTCTCATTTCACTGACTTTTAGTCTGCATATTATAATGTAATGAATTGTCATTTTTTAAAAAGATAAAGTTGTTAAAATTGTAAATTTATGAGTCTCTTATCTATAAGAGGCTGATGAGTAAGATATGTAACAATGTAAGATACTACATTATGATAGCTATTCAATGAAGTTTTAATGTTAAGATCTTGTATTGATAAAGATTAATAACTGTTAGATATATAACTCACAATAGCTGTGGCTAAAAGTGTGGTGCCACCTTTTAACAGGTTATGAGCCCGGGTTGGCGTAATGGTATTGAACATGTGTTGGCTGCCTTACCTGCATAAGCCCAAGGTTATGAGTTTGAACCATGTTGTGTGCGCATTCTTTCTGCCTGTGAGAAGCTGAGTAAGCAACATATGAGCGTGCTGGCTGATCGCGGGTTAGGGGGAGTGTTAGATATATAACCCACGATAGCTGTGGCTAAAAGTGTGGTGCCACCTTTTAACAGGTTATGAGCCTGGGTTAGTGTGTGATAACTTGCATAAAATGGTGCCTAGGCCACCTCTGCCAGTGGTTCAAGTCCATGGTGAGAGAGTAAGTCCAAAAGGTCACGAGTTCAAACTGCTGTCTGCGCGCACCCTTTACACCTGCGGGTCAGTTGCGGGCCGATCGCGGGTTAGGGGGAGTGTTAGATATATAACTCACGATAGCTGTGCTATTAGTGTGGTGCCACCTTTTAACAATAACTAAGAAACTTAAAAGATTTGTATGCAAAGACTGTCTATATAGTACTTTGCTTATTAATTGTTGTGTGAGGAGTTTAGCTATGATTTGATATGAGTGCATAGTAATATCATGATAGAGTTAAAGAGAGTGTTAAATATATAACTTATGATAGCTATGACTAAAAGTGTGATGCTCACTTTTAATATATAAGAAAAATTTTAAGTCTGTAATTCATTTAAATTTAAGCATTTTACTGACAATTTTCTTAAATAAAGCAGCAATTTCATTGCTGACTTTCTCTTTCTCTTTAAAGTTTAAAAAAAAGAAAACAGTGTTATTGCTAATCTCTACATTAAAGATTTTATGTGTTTTCTTTTTATACTTAAATCTTAACTTACAGTATAACTTAATTACAATTAACTTGTTTATCTTCTTTTAAATGTCTTTTAAGCATCAAAAAGATATTTGTAATTCTGAATGCTATGAGTATTTTGATAAAAAAAATATTTAAAGACTTTACAATAAAAAAGCTAATCACTATTAAAGTAAAATAATCTTTAATGATGTTTCTTGACATTAATTACACAGTAGTTTAATGAATTACAATTATAATTTATTAAATGTTTATCTTCTTAATATTTAGTTATATCTCTTTCTTTTAAAGCTTCTACAGATCTCTTTTAACATTGAAAGAGTTTTAAGCATTAATTACATTATAAATTATAATATATTTATTTAATAACACTTAAAGCAGTGTTTAAAATCATTGCTTTGACTTAAATAAATTAATTATATCAGACTGAGTTGCAGCAATCTTTCTGTTAAATTTACTTAAATAAATTTATGCTTCTTTAATGAATACATTTTCTGATATTTTATATTTAATAAACTTCATTAAATACTGTCTTTTCATCATCTGCAACTTCTTTTTATACTTAAATCTTAAAGCATTTCAGACATTCTTTATGCTAATCTTATTTATTAAATATTCTTAATTATTTATGTTGATACAAATAATAAGTCAGTATAAAATCTTTATGTTAATTTTCTGACTTCTAAAGTCAAGATTGCTGAGAGAAAATGAGAATTTATTGATAAAAATATTGACTGCTAAGATTTCAATTACATTTTATAAATCTTCTTTTATTAATTATTTCTATATAAGAATGAATCATTGATTGCAGTTCTTGCAAGTAAGAATTAAGATTAATTATTGCTTTGTAAAGAAGTTATTGAAGTTCATGATGATGATAGTTGATATGTAGTATAAGAAGTAAATAAAGTAAAATAATGATGTATATATAGAAAATAATGTAAATAAAATAAAGAAAGTCTTATGTCTCTTATTTTGTAAGACAGTAAATGCTTATTTATTTTAATGATTCATATTAAGTTGCTGAAGAACAGTGCTCTTAATGAGTAACTGTAAATGTTTATTTATTTGTTTAACAAGACACATATTAAGCTGCTGAAAATGCTGATTTTACTTAACAGTTTAAGCTTACATATTTAGTTGTTACAGATGCTTATTTATTTATTTAATAAGATGTATATCAAGCTGCTGAAAGTGCTGATTTTGCTTAATGATTTAAGTTTATATATTTAGTTATTGTAGATGCTTGTTTATCTATTTAACAAGATACATATTAAGTTATTAATACATTAAAAGTATACACTTTCTCTAAGAAGCTTCTTGCTGGTCTGAGCTCATAATTTATTGAAAGAAAAAAGATACTTATACTATATTGTGCTGTTTAGTAAAATTCTATGACTGTGTGTCTATGAGCTGCATAATCATTGTGAGAAAGTTAAGAATGTTAACTGCAATCAATATCATTAAAGACTTCACTCAGCTTCTAATGCTAGTTCTAATTGACTTAATAGAAGTAGCTAGAACACTGCTTCTCAATAGTTTTAGTTGTTTTTATTAAATCAATTAAAATTAACATCAAAAGCTGAGTAAAATCTCTATTAATGTTAACTGCAATTAATATTCTTAACTTTCTTAAGATGATCACAGCTTATAGATACATGATTATAGAGCTTCACTAAGTAATATAATATAATATAAGTATTTTTTTCTTTCAATAATGACAGCAATTAGTCAAAAGATATTCTATAACATCTGATACTGTTATCTTACTCATATAGATATGAACAGCTTAATTAAGCTATTTAAGATAGTCATTAAAATTTATCTTTATAATTTATTAAAATCTTAAAATCATCATGTGTATAATGTCTGCATCAAGACAAAACAGCAATAACTGATTTCAAAATGACTGTAATGATAAGCTATTAATATATGTAAAATAATATATATTAATGTTGTTAATCTTATAACATCAGTTACTTACAACAAATTCATTTAATACATCATCTGCATAGACAATTACTTCTGTGTTTGACATATTTATTCTATAAAACAAAAGAAAAAAGCAGAAAAAATAATTAAATGTTATTTTAACTTCTTAAAGAAGCATATTGAACATTTATAGCTAACTGTTTAAATTAATAATGAAGATAAATTTAAAGATCATAGACTTAAAGACTTTCTTTATTGATAAGAGATTACATATAAATTAACTGTACTTTATACATTGAAGCAAAACAGAGTTATAAAATAAAGTAATGATCTCATTACATTACAAATAAAAGTCATAATAATCAGTGCTGAAACACTGAGAAAGTTATGATTAAAAATCATTAAAATAATTTATTATCTTTTTAATTAAAGCTCTATAAAGACTATAAATGAAAAGATTTTCAGCTTAATTATAATATAAATTAATGAACTTCAATAATAATACTAAGTTCATCAATCTCAGTTATCTACAAGTATAAGAATGCAAAGCTTATGTATACATATTAGAAAAAAGACATTTAAAGAGTGTTAAGTTCAATGAATAAAATGAAGAAGATATGTTTATTAAATATAAAAAGTTTAATATCTTTAGAATTTGACTATCTGATAAAGAAAAGATAGTATGAAGATGAGATGTTGTATTTAATGAAGAATTAATATGAATTAATAATCTTAAGATTATATATTTATTAATTTCATCATTAAAATAAATATGTCAGTCTTTTGAGCTCAAATGTTCAGAATTACTAAGTATGAATTGAGAAGAAAAAGACAGCAATATAACTTAAAATTATATATTTATTCTTGCTCTGTACTCAATAACAGACAAAGAGAATGAATTAAAGAAGTTTTATAAGTTTTAAGAAAATTATAAAAACTTTTATTCAGCTTATATTGCTGAGTTAATTAAGAACAATAATGATAAATCTATAATGTTATTATTTTCATCATCAACATCTTTACATCATTTCAGAAAAGATTAACAATCATTAAAACACTACAAAAATAATTTAATGATCTTGTTCTGTGTTGCAGAGCTAATTGTAAAGATTACATTAAAATGAGAAGAAAAAGACTTTAAAGAAAAGTTAACTATTTATAAAAAAGTCATTATTGTATTTAACATTATTTGATGAAAAGCAGTTATGAATGCAGATATTGAGATTTTAAATAAAAATGAAATATAAGATCTTGCTAATCTCTTCTTGAATTGTTGAGCTCTTCAAGAACAATGAATTTATCATTATAAGTGAGATGTAAATAGCTTAATTATAAAGTATAAAATTAAATAAGTAATTAAAGACTTTAAACAATGCTACAACATCAACTACAGTGAGATGTATATCTTTATCATTAAATTAATTACTTATAAAGAGACCTTCACAATAGTCACATATTATGACTATCATCTCAAGCAAATAAACATCAAAACAGTCTTTTTAAATAATATTTTAGACAAAATTGTGTTCATTATACAGTTTATAAGCTATTTTAGTAAAATAAAAATGTATCAACTTAACAAGACTCTTTATAGACTAAAGTAGTCATCTTAAATATAATATAAAATTATTTATTTATTTTTAACTAATTTAGACTTTACATATTTAATTAATGATGTTAATGTCTTTAAGCACAGCAATTTACTAATATTTATTTATATTGATGAAATTCTACTTCTTAATCTTAGCATAAAGATCATTAATGATCTTAAATAAAAACTTAATGACACTTATAAAATAATTAATTATAAGTTATGTAAATACTATCTTAATATAAAGATTAAACAAAATCAGAAGTTAAGAACTCTCACTGTCTCTTAAAAGACTTATTTAAAGAAGACATTAAATTGCTTTTAATTTAATAATTTAAAATTAGTTTTCACTTCAATAAAGCAAGATCTCAGTCTATAGACTTTTAAGAATTATGTTAATGTTATTTTTATTGAGCAATATTAGTCAGCAATTAAATTCTTAATGTACACTATGATGCAGACTCACTTTAACATAATTTATTTAATTTTGATTCTTAATTAATTCATTCACAATCTAAATACAATGTATTGAAATACTCTTAAGTAAGTGTTTTATTATATAAAAAGAATCATCAACATCATTATTTAATACAGAAATAGATCAAAATTACTCAGTCTTAAAAGAAGTTTAAACTTCAATTGAGAAAAAAATAACAAGATGTAATAATTTACATTAAAATATATTTTTTAATTGATTAACAAATCAGTCTTATGATGATTTAAATATTAAATTATTGTCATTTTCTTCTTTATTAAAGTGAAATACATCATCTTAATAAAAACTACAAAAGAAGCAATTTAAATATGAAGCTTGCTGACTGAAATGCAGCTAAACAATAATGAGTTTAAAGCAGTTCTTATTAACATGAACAATTAAAAAGCTATGACTCTTATAAAAAATCTGCAATTTTACAATTAAACAAAATACATCAACATTCATTATCACTTTGTGTGTCTAGTCAAAGCTCACAAGAACATTAAGCTTGTTTATACATCTATAGATTAAATAATTATTGATGATTTTATAAAGTTACTTTTAATTGTTAAATTTAAATGATTTATTGAGCTTATCAGACTACAAATGACTAATCACAAAAAGAAAAAAGAAATAGCTATAAAATATTGAAATCTGATCTTGCTGACATTAAATGATCTGAGAAGATGTGTTGATATTCATGTCTATTTTGACTTAGTATAAGGACTCAAGAACATGTCAAGACATTGTCTGATTAGACTTAGTGTCAATCTCCTGAAAAGTTTTCTATCACATGAGATCTTTGTCTTTTATCACTTAGTTAGTTAGACAATACTACGATCATTACACACTGCTATTAAGTGTATGTCCGATATACCTTAGGTAAGGTACAGTACCTGAT
>JAABVA010002893.1_pt1 | contig 16745 bp, 12 predicted proteins | sample 5560331 | NCBI WGS metagenome assembly JAABVA01 (sample SAMN12812661, study PRJNA571458) | rock metagenome | isolation source: Antarctica rocks | place: Antarctica: Victoria Land, Mt New Zealand sud | collected 2016-01-07 | reverse complement strand
TCGGCCCGACGTGCACCTGATATCCCTCGCCCCCCTCGGGTGCCGACCCGTCGTAGCGGACCGCAATGGGCAGGAAGTGGAACATCAGGTTCGGGTAGGCGACGTCGTCGTTGCTGCGGACGAACCCACCGCCCTCGAAGTGGTTGGTGGCGCCGGGCCCCGTGCGGCGGAACAGCCAATTGGCGCCGATCCAGGGCTTGTACCGGTGCTTCATATACTTCTGCATGGTGACCGGTTGCTTGCAGGCGTACTGGATGTAGACCTCGAGGTGGTCCTGCAGGTTCTCCCCCACCCCGGGCAGATCGTGCACCACCTCGATACCGAGCTTCGACAGCTCGGCGGCGTTGCCGACGCCGGAAAGCTGCAGCAGCTGCGGCGAGTTGATCGCGCCGCCGCACAAGATCACGGTCTTGGCCCGGACCTCCTGGACGGCACCGCGCGCCCGCTGGTACTGCACGCCAACGGCCGTCTTGCCTTCGAAGAGCACCCGGGAGACGAAGGCCCTGGTGATCACCTTCAGGTTGGGACGATCCATGACGGGGTGCAGATAGGCGCGCGCGGCCGAGAGCCTGCGTCCCTTGCGGATGTTGCGGTCGAAGCGGGCGAAGCCCTCCTGGCGGTAGCCGTTGACGTCGTCCGTGCGGGGATAACCCGCCTGTTCGGCTGCCGTGAAGAACGCCTCGAACAGCGGGTTCGTCGCCGGACCGCGCTCGAGGGCCAGCGGGCCTTCGTGACCGCGGAAGGGATCGTCGGGGTCGGCCGCGAGGCAGTTCTCCATCCGGTTGAAGTAGGGCAGACAGTGGGCGTAGTCCCAGGTCTGCATGCCCTCGTCCGCCGCCCACCGCTCGTAGTCCAGCGGGTTGCCGCGTTGGAAGATCATCCCGTTGATGCTGCTCGAGCCGCCGAGCACCTTGCCCCGCGCGTGGTAGACCTTGCGCCCGTCCATGTGCGGCTCGGGCTCGGACTCGTACTTCCAGTCGTAACAGCTGCTGCCGATGGGGAACGGCAGGGCGGCGGGCATGTGGATGAACACGTCCCACAGGGAGTCGGTGCGCCCTGCCTCCAGGACGAGCACCTTGTTGTCCGGGTCGGCGGAGAGTCGGTTCGCCAGCGCGCAGCCGGCTGAGCCGCCCCCGACGATGACGTACTGAGCGGGCGCCATGGTTCCTCCGGTGGATGAGCACGATGGTGGGTGGAGCAGTGGTCCTGAGCGTACCGGTGTGTCGAATAACGCATTAGAGTTCGTCATCCGCAACTTCACGGGATGGTTATAGTTGCGCCATGGGCAACGGAAAAGCGAACGGCGCCAAACCGAATGGCGAAACCAGCACCGGCGTGCAGTCCGTCGACCGAGCGGTACGGGTGCTGGAAATCCTGGCGCGTACCGGTGGGTCCGGGGTGAGTGACGTCGCCGCCGACCTCGAGGTGCACAAGTCGACCGCATTCCGTCTGCTCGCGGCCCTGGAGGAACGCGGGCTGGTGGAGCAGAACCACGAACGGGGCAAGTACCAGCTGGGATTCGGCATCTTGCGTCTCGCCAGTGCCATGCCCGTCCGCCTGGACCTCGTGAAGCAGGCCAGGCCCGTCCTCGATGAGCTGGCGGCGCAGCTGGGTGAGACCGTCGACCTGGCTGTGCTGCGCGAGCACTACGCCGTGAACGTCGCCGGGGCCAGGGGGCCCTCGTCGGTCTCGGCGCAGAACTGGACGGGGCAACTCACCCCGTTGCACGCCACGTCCAGCGGCAAGGTGCTGCTGGCCTACCTCGATTCGGATCGGCGCACCGAGGTGCTCGACGCATCCGGGCTGCCACGCCTGACCGACTCGACCGTCACCTCACGGTCGGACCTCGAGGACCAACTCGAACAGGTGCTGCGAACGGGCTATGCGACGACGTTTGAGGAGTACGAGGTCGGCCTCAATGCCGTGGCGGTTCCCGTCCGGGACCACACCGGCATAGTCGTGGCCGCGGTGAGTGCCTCCGGGCCGGCGTACCGTCTGATGCCCGATCGGATCCAGGAGGTGGCCGGCATGCTGGAGACCTCCAGCGTCCGGATCAGTCGCCGGATGGGCCACCTGGCCTGACCTCCGCACTGAGCAGTGCCCGGGCCTGCGCCGCGGTAACCACCGAGCCGGTGACCACCACCGCCGCACCCGACGACTGACCGGACTCGTTGCTGTCCTGCGCCAAGGCGATCGCAGTCTGCAGCGCCTCGGCCATCGTCGGAACCACCACGACGCGTTCGGGGCCGAAGTGGACGGCCGCGTGCTCGGCCAGCTCCTCGACGGCCATGGCCCGCGGCGAGTCATTGCTGGTGAGCACCAGCAACGGGAAAACCGGTTCCAGGGCCGCGAGCAGTCCGGCTGCATCCTTGTCGGCCAGCACCGCGACAACACCGACCAGCGTGCCGACGGCGAACTCCGCCTTGAGGGTGGCCGCGAGCGCATGGGCTCCGTGCGGGTTGTGGGCGGCATCGACGAAGACGGTTGGCGCATCGCGTACCCGCTCCAGCCGCCCCGGCGTGGTCACCGTAGCGAAGGCATCCCGCACCGCGTCCACGTCGAGCTGCGGACCCGCACCGAAGAACGCCTCCACCGCGGCGAGCGCGAGCACGGCGTTCTGGGCCTGGTGGGCACCGTGCACCGCCAGGAAGATGTCGTCGTAGATCCCGCCGAGTCCGCGCAGCCGCAGGCGTTGCCCACCGGCGACCGCCTGCCGGGCCAGCACGGCGAACTCCGAGCCTTCCCGCGCCACCGCGGCCTCGACCTCGATGCAGCGGCGGAGCACGGCCTCGGTGATCTCCGGGCCCTGCTCGGCGATGATGGCGGTGGATTCCGGCTTGATGATGCCGGCCTTGGCCTGCGCGATGCCGGTGATCTCGCTGCCCAGATAGTCCACGTGATCGGTGGCGATCGGGGTGATCACCGCGACCTGAGCATCGATGACGTTGGTGGCGTCCCACGTTCCCCCGAGGCCGACCTCGACGACAGCCACGTCCACCGCGGCGTCGGCGAAGGCCACGAAGCCCATGGCGGTCAGCACCTCGAACGTGCTCATCGCCGGGCCGCCGGCCGCCCGGGACCGCTCGTCGACGATCCGGATGAACGGGGCGATGTCCTGGAAGATGTCGACACAGCGCTCGGCGCTGATCGGCGCGTTGGCGACGCTAATCCGTTCGGTGACCGTCTCCAGGTGCGGGCTGGTCATCCGCCCGGTGCGCCGTTGCAGGCCGGTGAGCAAGGCATCGGTCATCCTGGCGACCGAGGTCTTGCCGTTGGTCCCGGCGATGTGCACGGCGGGATAGCCGCGTTGGGGTGATCCCAGGTGGTCCATCAGTGCGGTCATTCGGCCCAGCGTCGGATCGATCCTGGTCTCCGGCCAGCGTTGGTTCAGCTCGGCCTCGACGTCGGCGAGCGTGCCGAGCGCACCGGTGCGGGTGGCGGTGCCGGACAGGAAGGCGGGCATGGCGCGGGCTACGCGCGCAGCCGGTGCATCGCCGGGTCGAACAGCGGCTCGGCGGTCACCACGGCAGGTACCCGTTGGTCGAAGTAGCCGATTTCGACCACGGTGCCCACCTCGCTCAGTTCGGTCGGCAGCCAGGCGTAGGCGATGCCCTTGCCGATGGTGTAGCCGTAGGCCGCGCTGGTCACGTAGCCCACGCACGTATCTCCGTCGTACACCGGCTCCTTGCCCACCACGACGGCGCCGGCATCCGGCAGGGTCAGGCAGGTGAGCCGGTGGGTCGACGCGTCCTTGCGCGCGATGAGCGCATCCCGGCCGATGAAGTCGCCCTTGTCCAGCTTCACCGCGAAGCCGAGGCCGGCCGCGTAGGGGTCGTGCTCGTAGGTCATGTCCGCCCCGAAGGAGCGGTAGCCCTTCTCCAGACGCAGGCTGGAGAAGGCGCCCCGACCGGCCGCGATGACGCCGTGCCGCTGGCCGGCCTCCCACAGCAGGTCCCACAGCTTCGGTCCGTGATCGGCGGTGGTGTAGAGCTCCCAGCCCAGCTCCCCGACGTAGGACAGGCGCATGGCCGTCACCGGCACCGTGCCGATGAAGGCCGCGGTCGCCCGGAAGTACTTCAGCGCGTCCTTGCCGAAGTCGGTGTCGGTCAAGGGCTGCAGCAGCTCGCGCGCGTTCGGACCCCACAGGCCGATGCAACAGGTGCCCGCGGTGATGTCGCGGACCTGCGCCATGCCGTCCTCAGGCAGGTGCCGGGTGAACCAGTCCAGGTCCACGTTGCCGTTGGCGCCGACCTGGAACCGGTCGGCAGCCAGCCGCGCCACGGTGACGTCGCTGCGGATCCCGCCGTCGACGTCGAGCACCAGGCAGTAGGTCACCGATCCGACCGACTTGTCGACGTTGCCGGTGACCAGTCGGTTGAGGAAGGCCGCGGCGCCGGGGCCGGTGACCTCCAGGCGCTTAAGCGCGGTCATGTCGTACATCGCGACCGACTCCCTGGTCGCCTGAGCCTCGGCGGCGACGATCGGCGACCAGTACTGTGCAGCCCACTTGTTCGGGGTAGCGATGTCCCTGCCGGCCACCAGCTCGGCGTTCGCCGCGTACCACTGCGGGCGCTCCCAGCCCGAGGCCTCCAGGAACTCGGCGCCGAGGTCCCGTTGGCGCTCGTAGAACGGGCTGGTGCGGATGGGCCGAGGCGTCCCGGTCGGCTGCAACGGGTGGACGATGTCGTAGACCTCGACGAAGTTCTGGCAGTCACGGGCGAGGACGTACTCCGGCGAGACCTGGTGCTCCTCGAACCGATTGAGATCGCACTCGTGCAGGTCGAAGCTGGAGCAGTAGCCGTCGACGAGAAGTTCGGCGACGGCGCGTCCGACACCGGCGGAGTGGGTGACCCAGACCGCCTCGGCCACCCAGAAGCCGCGGACGTCCGGAGATTCGCCAATCAGGGGCATGTTGTCGGTGGTAAAGGAGAAGAGCCCGTTGATGCCCTCCTCGACCTTGGCCTCGCGCCTGCCCGGCAGGAGCAGCTGTGTCTGCTTCCACGCCTCGTCGAAGTCCTCCGCGGTGAACTCCATGACCGACGGCATCGCCTCGGACTCGTCGAGTCGGGCGATGTCTTCGGCCCGGATCGGCATCGGGCGGTGTCCGTAGTAGCCGATGCCCAGGGTGTCGAAGCGCTCACGGTAGTACAGGTCCTGATCCTGGTGCCGCAGGATCGGCAGTACCGCTTCCTCGGTTCGCCCGGACAGGGCCGGCACGGCGGAGGTCCACGCGAGCTGGTGGGCCAGCGGGGTCAGCGGGAGCCGCATGCCCACCTTGGCCGCGATCACCGGGCCCCAGATGCCGGCGCAGCACACCACGATGTCCGCCGGGATCTCGCCCTGGTCGGTGATGACCGCGCGCACCGCACCGTCGGCGACGGTGATATCGAGGACCTCGTGGCGGGGCAACAGTCGCGCACCACGTGACGCCGCCCGCCGGGTCTGGGCGTCCACGGCGTTGACGGCTTTGGCCAAACCGTCGGTGGGAATGTGCAGACCGGCGAGGACGGCCTATGGATCGAGGAGTGGGTGCATCGCGGCGGTCTCGGCCGCGTCCAGTACCCGCGACTCGACGCCCCAGGCGGCCAGCCAGCCGTGCCGGCGGTGCAGCTCCTGCACCCGCTCCGGGGTGGTGGCCACCTCCAGCCCACCCACCTGGAGGAAACAGGAATTGCCGTCGACCTCGAGGGCGCAAAGCTTTTCGACGGTGTAGCGCGCCAGCTCGGTCATCGTTTTGGACCCACTGGCCTGGAACACCAGCCCGGGAGCGTGCGACGTGGAGCCGCCAGGGGCGGGCAGCTCCCCCTGGTCGACGATCGTGACGTCGTCCCAACCGCGGTTCGTGAGCTCATCGACCAGCGCGGCTCCCACCACGCCGGCCCCGATGATGACCACCTTGGGACCCGTCATACCGACCTCCAATGTCGCACGTGACGCAACATGATGCGCTCTTCGCAACAATCGTGAGGGGCCCCCGCCCCCTGTCAAGAGGCAGCGCGCCCTTTTCCGTGCGGGAAATTCCGGCCGCACAGCACCGTACCCGGCACGGGAACACCGGGTTCCCGTGCCGGGCACAGTCGATCGCAACGTGGGGCTAGCCGGCCATCCAGGCCTTGACCTTGTCCGGGTTGGCGTCCACCCACTTCTTGGCCGCAGCCTTGTCCGACATCTTGTCCTCGGCGATGTACTTGGCGACCTGGTTCTGGTCCTCGTTGGTCCACTTGAAGTTCTTCACCAGGTTGTAAGCCGGGCTGCCGGAGGTGGCGAACTTCGTGCTGACCACCTTGTTCAGGTCGTAGGTCGGGTAGTCGCAGGCGATCTTGTCGGGAACCGCGTCGCAGCCCGGGGTGTAGGGCGGCAGGTTGACCTTGACCAGCGGCACCTCGGAGAGGAACCACTGCGTCGAGTAGAAGTACCCGATCATCGGCTTGTTGGCCTGCGCGGCCTGCCGGAAGCTGGTGATCAGGGCGGCTTCGGAACCCAGCGTAGACCACCTTGTAGTTCAGGTTCAGATTCTTCACCAGTGCGGCGTCGTTGGTGACGAAGCCGGGGTCACCGTCGAGTATCTGGCCTTTGTCGCCGGACTCCGACGTCTTGAACATGTCGGCGTACTTGTTGAGGTTGCGCCAGTCCAGGATGTCGGGATGCTCCTTGGCCAAGGCGGGGGTGACGTACCAGCCGATGTTGCCGACCAGGTTGGTTGATCCCGCGTCCTGGGCCACCTTCTGCTCGGTGATGTACTTCTTGGCCAGGTCGTCATGGCCCCAGTTCTCCAGCACGGCGTCCACCTCGCCGGTGCCGAACCCCTGCCAGGACACCTGCTCGTCGAGGTTCTTGTCGACGACGTTGCAGCCGAGCTTGTTCTCCGCGACGTAGCCGAGCACCGCAGCATCGGCCTCGTAGCCGACCCAGGAGTTGACGGCCAGATTCACCGTCCCGCACTTGCCGGCGCTCCCGCCGCCCCCCGACGCGGAGTCGCCGACCTTCGCGCCGCCGCAGGCGCTCAGCGAGAGGGCAACAGCCGCGGCGGCGGCGAGACCCACGGTGGCTCGCGACCATCGGCACCTGCCACTTCCTGCCAGGAGGCGGGTGTATTTCATGTTGTTGCCCTTTCGTCCGTCCATCAGTGAGGGTCCTGCGATGTGGTCTTGCGAGGTGGGCTAGGAAGAACCGTGCTCCGGGCGCGATTCGGCGCGCCGGGCGATGACTTGGGTCAGCCGGTCGAGCATCACGCCGAGCAGCACGATCGCCAGGCCGGCGGCCAGCCCCTTGCCGAACAGCGCGCTCTGCCGGAACCCGGCGACGACGTCGTAGCCGAGCGCGCCGCCGCCCACCAGGCCGCCGACGACGACCATGGACAGCACGTAGATGAGGCCCTGGTTCGTGGCCAGCGCCAGGGTGCGCCGCGACATCGGCAGCTGAACCTTGGTGATAATCTGCCAGGTACTCGAGCCGGCCGCCGTCGCCGCCTCCACCGTGGTGGCGGGCACGGCCGCGATCCCGTCGGCGATGATCTTGATTGCGACCGGCGCGGCGTAGACGACCGCCGCGGCGATCCCGGTGAAGCGGCTGGCGGCGAAAAGGGCAACGAAGGGAACCAGATACACGAAGGCGGGCATGGTCTGCGCCGCATCGAGGACCGGTCGAATTGCTCGGTCCGCCCGCGAGCTCCGGCCCATCCATACCCCGAAGACCAGTCCCAATGCCAGCACCGCGATGGTGGCGAGCAGGGTCGCGCTCAGCGTGGTCATGGCGTCGGACCACAGCCCGGTGGCAAGCAGCAGTCCGAGGCAGACCGCCGTGGTGACGGCCGCGCGGGTCCTGCCGACCACGGCGGCGACGGCGATGAACACCAGCGACAGCAACCACCAGGGCGACTCGGTGAGCAGGGTCTGGAAGGGGTTGAGCACCTAGTTCGAGACCAGGTCCTTAAAACCGTTGGTCAGCACACTCAGATGCAGTTGCGCCCAGTCGGTGACATTGCTTGCGGTCTTGCTGATGGGCGTGCCCACGTCGATTCCGGTGGGGAACTCGGCGGCCCAAAGGAAGGTATAGGAAAGATAGATACTGCTGGCGGTGACGATGGCGCCGACGATCAGACCTACCTTGCGCAGTGTCGCCGAGCGGCTGCCGGCGTTGCGGCGGGCCAGCTCCACCCGAACACTGGCTGCGGTGGTCACCCGATCGAAGACGATGGTCATGATGACGATCGACAGGCCGGCGTTGAACGCGGTCCCGACGTCCAGGGACTGCAAGGAGCGCAGCACCACCCGACCCAGACCCGGCGCGTCGATCAGGGCGGCGATGGTGACCATGGACAGGGCGGCCATGATGGTCTGGTTGATGCCGATCACGATGGTGCGGTTGGCCAGCGGCAGCAGTACCTTGCGCAGCATCTGCACGCGGGTCGTCCCGATGGACTGTGCTGCCTCGATGGTGTCCTTGGGCACCTGGCGGATGCCGTGCGCCGCAATGCGGATGACTGGCGGCGCCGCGTAGATGAGTGTGGCGAGGACGGCCGAGGCCGGACCGATCAGGAAGATCAGCGTCAGTGGCGCCAGGTAGACGAACGTCGGCATGGTCTGCATGAAGTCCAGCACCGGCGTCACGATCCGGTTGACCCGATCGGACAGGCCCGTCCAGATCCCCAAAGGGATGCCGATCAGCAGGGACACCAGGACCGCGGACAGGGTGAGGGCGAAGGTGTCCATGCTCTCGTGCCACAGCCCCTGCAGACCCATGAAGGTGAAGCCGACCACCGCGAGCAGGGCGATCTTGATGTTGCCCAGCGCCCACGAGCCGTAACCGAACAGGACGACGACGCCCAGCCAGCCGATGAGCGGGACGGGACGGCCGAGTGCGGGCTGGGCGAGCAGGTCGGAGAGCACCGTGGTGAGCTGATCGACCACGGCGCGGATCTCGTTGAAGAAGTAGAGGAACAGCGGGTTGCTGTCCCGACTCGCCCCGACCGCGTCGTTGAGACGGTTCAGCGCGGTGTGCAGCCCGTTGACGTCAGCGGTGGCCATGGCGAGCGTGTCCCGGCCGCGCAGCACCGCGAACCCGACCAACCACAGCACCAGGATTCCGGCGATCGCTCCGCCGCGGGTCACGCGGAGTTCGGATCGGCGTACCGCGATCGCCGTCATGACTCGGCGACCACGGCGAGGATTTCCGCGTTACCCACGACGCCAAGCAGCCGGCCGTCCTGGACGACCTTGATCGGACGCTCGGCTTCGAGGACGGCGCGCACGGCGTCGCGGACCACGACGTCCGGGCCGAACTGCGGGCCGTCCAGCTGGTCGTCGGGATGCGCAGGGCGCATGATCCAGCACAGGGTGAGAACGTGGGACCGCGGCACCTCGCGGACGAAGTCCCGAACGTAGTCGTCGGCTGGGGCGCCGACGAGCTCGGCTCCGGTGCCGATCTGTACCAACCTGCCGTCGCGCATGATCAGTATTCGGTCGCCCAGCTTGAGCGCTTCGGAGAGGTCGTGGGTGACGAAGACCATCGTCGTGCCGACCTCGTGGTGCAGCCGGATGACCTCGTTCTGCATGTCGCGACGGATCAGCGGGTCCAGCGCCGAGAACGGCTCGTCGAACAGCAGCATCTCCGGGGCTCCCGCCAGGGCTCTGGCCACGCCGACCCGTTGCTGCATGCCGCCGGAGAGCTGGTCGGGAAAAGAGTTCTCGTAGCCCGAAAGCCCCACCAGGTCATGACTTCGGCGGCCCGTCTGGTTCGCTCCCGCTTGCCGGTGCCGCGGATTTCCAGACCGTAGGACACGTTGTCGGCCACCCGCCGATGCGGCAGCAGGCCGAAGTGCTGAAAGACCATGGAGATGCTGTGCCGACGCAGTTCGCGCAGCGACTTCTCGTCGGAGTCGAGGATGTTCTGCCCCTTGAACAGCACGGTGCCCGCGGTGGGCTCGATGAGCCGGGTCAGGCAACGGACCAGCGTCGACTTGCCCGAGCCCGACAGCCCCATGACCACGAAGACCTCGCCCGGCGCCACGTCGAAGCTGAGATCGCAGACCGCTGCCACGCAGCCGGTGCGTTCCTTCAGCTGCTGGCGCGGCAGGGCGCTGAGCTCGTCCGACCCCGGCACCTCGTCGGCCTTGTTCCCATAGACCTTCCAGAGGTTGCGGACCGAGATCACCGGCGTCGTCGCGTCCTGGCCGTCCGCGGGTGGCTCCGCTGGCGACTCGGTGGCGAGGACCTGGTCGTGGGTGCTCGTTGTCACGTTGATCTCTCCTCGGTGCTCCGGGATGTACTTCGACGGGCTGCTCATCCGCTGAACCCAGCCTTGCGCCTGCGGGCGGATGTTCTGCCAGATGTGCTTGGTCTCGCGGTATTCGGCGAGGCCGGCGTGACCGAGTTCGCGGCCGACGCCGAATTGCTTGAACCCGCCCCATTCCGCCTGGGGGACATAGGGGTGGTAGTCGTTGATCCAGATCGTGCCGTGCCGCAGCCGCTGTGCCACTCGCTGCGCCTTGCCGGCGTCCTGGGTCCACACCGCCCCGGCGAGGCCGTAGGTGGTGTCGTTCGCGATCCGCACCGCGTCGGCCTCGTCGGTGAACCGTTCGACCGTCAAGACCGGGCCGAAGGACTCCTCCTGCACGACCCGCATCGCACTGTGGCACTCATCCAGTACGGTCGGCGGATAGAAATAGCCCTGCGCCAGCGCGCCGCTGTCGGCCCGAAATCCGCCGCAGCGCAGCACCGCACCCTCGGCGACCCCGGCCTTCACGTAGCTCGCGACCTTTTCCAGGTGCGCGGCGGAGATCAGCGTCCCGGTTTCCGCGTGTTCGTCGAAAGGGCCGCCGAGGCGGATCGTTTCGGCCCGGCGGACCACCTCGTCCACAAAGCGGTCGTGCACCTCGTCTTGCACGATCAGCCGCGTGCCGGCCGAGCAGACCTGTCCGGAGTGCAGGAACACCGCGGTGAGCGCGAAGTCGACGGCGGCCTCGAAGTCGGCATCGGCAAAGACCACGTTGGGGTTCTTGCCCCCGAGCTCCAGTGCGACCTTCTTGACGCTGCCGGCAGCCGTCGCCATGATCCATCGCCCGGTCTCCAGGCCCCCGGTGAACGACACCAGGTCGACGTCGGGGTGCTCGGCGAGCGGGGCACCCGCCTCGGCGCCTGCGCCGAGGACCAGGTTGGCGACACCCGGCGGAAGACCGGCCTCGGCCAGGGCGCGCATCAGCAGGATTGCCGTCGATGGGGTGAGCTCACTGGGCTTCAGTACGAAGGTGTTGCCGGCCAACAGCGCGGGGCGACTTTCCACGAGGTCTGCAGCAACGGGTAGTTCCACGGCGTGATGAGACCGCAGACGCCGACCGGTTCGTGCACCACGCGGCTGATCGCATCCTCGCGGCCGGTGTCGATGACCCGGCCCGCGTCGGTCCCGGCGATACCCCCGTAATAGCGGAAGCAGCCGATGACGTCGTCCACGTCGTACTCGGCTTCGAGCAGCCGCTTGCCGGTGTCGAGGCTCTCCGCCCGGGCGAAGTCCGGCTTGTCGCGCGCCAGGAGCGCCGCGACGCGCAGCAACAGTTGGCCGCGTTCACCTTCGGCGGTCCCCGGCCATGGGCCGGTGTCGAACGCGCGCCGCGCCGCCGCGATCGCGTGCTCGGTGTCCGTGCGACGCGCCTCGGAGACGTCCGCCACGAAACGTCCATCCGCTGGACATAGAATCTCCCGGCGATCTCCGGCGAGGGCATCGATCCACTCGCCGGCTACGTAGAGTTCTGGCACTCCTGGGCCTCCGCATCTGGGGCAGGCAGTCAAGGTTTCACTGTTGCTTATCACGCAATGGAATGCTTCTGCTGCAACAGCGTGGGTGCCGAGGACCCTGGTGTCAAGGCCTTGCGACAGATTGCCGCCGGTCGCCAACTGCCCAGGGACGGCACCCACTGCACCCGCGAGACACCCCTTGACCTCCCCCCCGGTCATGCGCCACGCTGTTGCGTATCACGCTTCGCGTTGTGTAATACGCACCAATTGGAGGATCCATGTCGCCTCGTCCCGCGGCCGGACGCGAATTCATCCTGACGCTCTCCTGCCCGGACACCGCGGGAATCGTCTACGCCGTGAGCAGCTTCCTGGTGCAGCAGGCCGGGAACATCAGTCAGAGCCAGCAGTTCGACGACCGGCTGACCGACCGCTTCTTCATGCGGGTGCAGTTCAGCAAGGACAACGGCAAGCTCGACGAGCTACGCGCCGACTTCGCCCGGGTGGCCGTGGCCTTCCAGATGTCCTGGCAGATCCATGACGCCGGAACACCGACCCGCACCCTGTTGATGGTCTCCCGGCTGGGTCACTGCCTCAATGACCTGCTCTTCCGCACGCAGATCGGTGCGCTGAACGTCGAAGTCCCTGCCATCGTGTCCAACCATCGCGACTTCGAGGCGCTGGCCCAGGCGCACGGCGTGCCCTTTCACCACATCCCCGTCACGGCCGCGACCAAGCCCGAGGCGGAGGCCAGGCTGCTCGAGCTCGTGGACACCCTCGACATCGACGTGGTGGTGCTTGCCCGCTACATGCAGGTGCTGTCGAACGATCTGTGCACCAAACTGGAGGGCAGGGCGATCAATATCCACCACTCGTTCCTGCCGAGTTTCAAGGGCGCCAAGCCCTATCACCAGGCGCATGCGCGCGGGGTCAAGCTCATCGGTGCCACCGCGCACTACGTCACACCCGACCTCGACGAGGGACCGATCATCGAACAGGACGTGGCGCGGGTGGAACACTCCGTCGAACCGGACGAGATGGTGGCCGCCGGCCGTGACGTCGAGGTGCAGGTGCTCGCCCGTGCGGTGGCGCTCCACAGCGACCATCGGGTCCTGCTGGGGAATAATCGCACTGTCATCTTCCGCTGAGCCGGAGCTGCAGAACCGGGTCACGAGACCTCGTCATTGTCGTCAACGCTGGAGGAATCGGAATGCCAAGCACAGTCAAGGGAGTCATCGCGCGCGCCAAGGGCGCTCCGGTCGAGGTGGTGGATGTCGTGGTGCCGGACCCCGGCCCCGGCGAGGCGGTGGTCAAGGTGCAGGCGTGCGGGGTGTGCCATACCGATGTGCACTACCGCGAGGGTGGCATCAACGACGAGTTCCCCTTCCTGCTCGGCCATGAGGCCGCAGGCGTGGTCGAGGCGGTGGGCGAGGGCGTCACCGAGGTCGCCCCGGGCGATTTCGTCATCCTCAACTGGCGCGCGGTCTGCGGCCAGTGCCGGGCCTGCGCGAAGGGCAAGCCGCAGTACTGCTTCGACACCCACACCGCGACCCAGAAGATGACCCTGACCGACGGCACCGAGCTGTCGCCGGCACTGGGCATCGGGGCGTTCATCGAGAAGACGCTGGTCGCGGCCGGCCAATGCACCAAGGTCGACGCCGAGGCGGATGCCGCGGCGGTCGGCCTCCTCGGCTGCGGCGTCATGGCGGGCTTCGGCGCGGCGGTGAACACCGGCGGGATCGGCCGGGGCGAGTCCATCGCCGTGATCGGCTGCGGAGGCGTCGGCAACGCCGCCATCGCCGGCGCCAAGCTCGCCGGGGCGACTACCATCATCGCCGTGGACGTCGACGAACGTAAGCTCGAGTGGGCCACTGATATCGGGGCCACCCATACGATCAACAGCACGGAACGGGACCCGGTGGAGGCCATCCGCGAGCTCACCGGAGGCTTCGGCGCCGACGTGGTGGTCGACGCCGTCGGACGTCCGGAGACCTACGAGCAAGCCTTCTTCGCCCGGGATCTGGCCGGCACCGTCGTCCTGGTGGGAGTGCCCAACCCCGAGCTGCAGGTGAGCTTGCCGCTGATCGAGATCTTCGGCCGCGGCGGTGCGCTGAAGTCATCTTGGTACGGCGACTGCCTACCCAGCCGCGACTTCCCGATGCTGGTGGACCTCTACCGGCAGGGCCGATTCGACCTCGGGGCTTTCGTCTCCGAGACGATCGGCCTCGGGGACATCGAGGCAGCGTTCGACAAGATGCACAAGGGCGAGGTTTTGCGTTCGGTGGTGCAGCTGTGACCGGCGCGCTGCGCGTCGACAAGGTCGTCACTTCCGGCACGTTCAGCCTCGACGGCGGCACGTGGGAGGTGGAGAACAACGTGTGGATCGTCGGGGACGACGAGGAATGCGTCGTCGTCGACGCGGCCCACGACGCGGCCCCGATCGTCGCCGCGGTCGACGGTCGCAGAGTCCTCGCCGTGCTGCTCACCCACGGCCACGACGACCACATCGGCGCGGTTGGTGCTCTGCGCGACGCGACCGGCGGACCCTCCTACCTGCACCCGGACGACCGGATGTTGTGGGACCGCGTCCATCCGGCCGCGCCCGACCGCGAACTCGCCGACGGCGACACCATCACCGTTGCCGGCACCCCGATCCAGGTGCTGCACACGCCGGGACACGCGCCCGGCGGCTGCAGCTTCCACGTTCCCGCACTCGGTGTGGTCTTCACCGGGGACACCCTGTTCCAGGGCGGTCCCGGCGCGACGGGACGGTCGTTCAGTGACTTCCCGACGATCGTCGAGTCGATCAAGACGAAGCTGTTGACCTTGCCGCCGGAGACGGTCGTGCACACCGGGCACGGCGAGGACACCACGATTGCGGCCGAGGCACCGCAACTGCAGGAGTGGCTCGACCGCGGCAACTGAGTCCGGCTGCAGCTAAACGGCGAGTCCGAGCTCCCTGGCGAACTCGCCGAGCAGCCCGTCGGCCCGGCGCAGCGGCACCGTGTCGACGGCGGTGATCGCCGTGATGCCGGCGATGCTGCTGGTGCAGAACACTGCGGCGGCAGCGGGAAGCGCGCCGAGGCCGAACCCGCGCACCTGGGTGGGGCGGCCCCGGTCGCGCGCCAGGTCGAGCAGCGCGCGTCGGGTGATGCCGGGCACCACGTCCTCCCGCAGCGGCGGCGTGACCAGCGTGCCGTCGTCCAGGAGCAGAAGGATGTTGCCGCGGCCGGTCTCGAGCACCGTCCCGTCCTCGGCGACCAGCAGCGATGTGGCACCGGACTCTTCCGGCCGCGCGCATTCGGCCCACCGGTGCCGCCACGACCCCTGCGACCGCAGCGCCACGCGGGCCGCAGCCGCACCGGGCTGCATAGGTGCCGCTGCCGCGCTCACCCGCACCGTCAGCCCGTCGGCCACCGGACGCACGAGCACCCGCACCAGCACCCGGCCGGCCGAGCCACGCGCCCGTTCCGCGACCTCCGCCGCCAGAGACGAGCAGCCGATACCGCTGCCGTACAGCTCGCGGCACGAGCGGTCGAGGCGAGCCAGCTGGTCCGCCGCCCGCACGGGCACACCGTCTAGGGCGAGGATCGTCTCCGTCAGCCCACCGGCCAGCTGTTCGTCGCTGGGCACGACCGGCGGTGCGGCCAGCGCCGGATCGAGCCGCGCCCCCAGCACGCCCAGCAGCGGCGCGGCCTTGTGCAGGCACTCGTGCCACTCGAGCATCGGCACGCTGTCCGCGGTGATGCCACCCCCGACGCCGAGTTCCACCCGGTCCGCGCCGACCTCGAACGTGCGGATCGCGACGCTGAGCTCCAGACCCCAACAGGGGCTCGCGAACCCGATCGCGCCGGTGTACACGCCGCGGACCTGCTGTTCCAGCGTGTCGATCGCCTGCAGCGCACGGTGCTTGGGGGCTCCGGTCACCGACCCGGGAGGGAACGTGGCCTTCAGCAGCTGGCCGTCGTCGACGTCGTCGCGTAGGCGGCCGGTCACCGTGGAGACGAGGTGCCACACGCCCGGGTGCGGCTGCACCTCGAGCAGCTCGGGCACCCGCACGCTGCCGACCCGGCACACCCGGCCCAGGTCGTTGCGCATCAGATCGACGATCATCACGTTCTCGGCGACGTCCTTGGACGAGCGACGCAGCGCGGCCGCATTTGCGTCGTTCCCGCCGCGCGGCAGGGTGCCCTTGATCGGCGCCGTGGCCACCGCCCGGCCGCGGCGCCGCAGGAACAGTTCCGGGCTCAGGCTCACTACCGCCCGGTCACCGCCCATGAGCAGGGCGCCGTAGGCCGGCTGCAGTCGGGCGGCGGCCTCGGTGAACAGCGCGGTGGGGTTTCCCCGCCACGGCGCGTGCAGCCGGGTGCAGACGTTGACCTGGTACAGCTCTCCGGCGCGGATCAGCTCGATGGCCTGCTCGGTGGCCGCGAGGTGCACCGACGGGTCGGCTGCGTGGAACGTCCCGATGGACGCCGGGACGGCGGGGGCGGGCCCGCCGCGGACGGCGCGCTGGGCGAGCGTTCGAGCGGCGGCAAGGGCGGCCGATCGCGCCGGGCTGTGCAGCGCCTCGAAGCTCCAGCGGCCGTCGTGGCGGCGCAGGACGTGGTCGTGAAAGGCCCACCGGGTGGTGTCCGCGTCGTAGCCGAGCCGGCCGAACCAGCCACCGGCCACCGCGCCGGCGTGCGCACCGCTCACCCGCGGCCCCATCACGATCGGGACAGTGCCGAGCGCCGATGCGTCGGTGACGACGAATTCCGGAGCCCAGGTGATCACCGCGCTTCCGTCGGCCCACTCACCCCACAGGCAGACCAGTCCGTCGACGTTCGCCAGGGCCCGGACCACGTCGTCCGGCGAGGCATCGCCCGCGACCGGCTCGACGGTGACCCGGCAGCGCCGTCGGCCCAGCGCCCCGAGCGGGTCGGTTGGCTGCACACCGACCGCAGACCGAAGGAGCTCAGATTGCCGCACGAATGGCCTGCTCGAAACGAGCGACGTGCTCGGCAGCCAGCGCGGCGG
>JAABVA010002892.1_pt1 | contig 16746 bp, 17 predicted proteins | sample 5560331 | NCBI WGS metagenome assembly JAABVA01 (sample SAMN12812661, study PRJNA571458) | rock metagenome | isolation source: Antarctica rocks | place: Antarctica: Victoria Land, Mt New Zealand sud | collected 2016-01-07 | reverse complement strand
GCTCCCTATGGAGTGTTGGCATTCGACGATTTTTTTAACACTCTTTATCCTGATCTATCTGTAGTGCTTGTGGATTTCATACGGCGCAAAGACATCGATTTGGTTCCATTTTGTCTTTCGCAAAACAAACTCTATCTATGCAAGCGACAGTATCACGCCTGTATCTTGAACACGTCGATACAAACCCATACTGGGCGAGCATGAGAAAGGAAAAGTTCAAATTCCTGGACCACGACATCATCCACTGCACGCAGCGTCTCGCAAATCGCGCTCTCTATCAGAAATTTGCCGAGATGGGCGCGGGGCGAGTTGGTGACTATCTCACGCGATCGAGCAAACACCTCAGGTTCCGGTAAACCCGCTTTCCGGGACACGGCACCGACATGCCTTTTGCGAAAATGCTCGTGTTGGCCTCCATCGTTGCGGCGTTGCCGGCGCAGGCGCAACCGCGAACAGGCGCAAACCCAACCTTCTACGACGATTTCAGCCACTTCGCCGCATCCGCCGACGGCATCGGCCATTGGATGACCCAATATCCCTACACCGGCCGATCCGCTCGGTCCCTCACGGCTTCAGGCCTGGAATATTACTCCGACACCAGCGTCGGGACCAATCCGTTTGCTTTCGGGCCGGCCGGGCTGGACATCCAGGCGCAACCCGGGCCGAACGTGCTCAACCTTCCCTACGTGTCCGGGTTGATCACCACCTTCCACAGCTTTTCCCAAACCTACGGCGTGTTCGAGATGCGGGCGCAGGTCCCCGCAGGCCGCGGCCTGTGGCCGGCCTTCTGGCTGCTGCCCCTCAGCAAGAAATGGCCTCCCGAAATCGACGTGATGGAGGTGCTCGGGCGCGAGCCGACGAAGCTGTATGTCTTGATCCACGATCGGCTGGACGGCCAGAACACGGCGGCGACAGTTCCGGTCACGATCCCCGATGCCTCGCAGGGGTTCCACACCTACGCGGTCGACTGGGAGCCCGACCAGATCACCTGGTATTTCGACGGCAATCCCGTCGCGAGCCAGCCAACGTCGGCGAGCCTGCATGCGCCGATGTTCATGCTGATCAACCTGGGCGTGGGCGGGAAATGGCCCGGCTTCCCCGATGCCGCCACCCCGTTCCCGGCCCATTACCGGATCGCCTACGTCCGGGCCTATGCGAGCCCCTCCGCACGCTGAGCAACATCCAAGCCGTTCCGCCGTTAGCTCTTCCAGTCAAGAAGGAGCCTCGACGTGATTCAGGCCGTGATTTTCGACATCGATGGAACGCTGATCGACTCCGTAGATCTGCATGCCCAAGCATGGCAGGACGCGTTCGACGATTATGGCTTTCAATTCGACTTAGCTGCGATTCGCTCGCAAATCGGCAAGGGTGGCGACCAGTTGTTGCCGGTGTTCCTGGCGGACGCGGAGCGGGAGGCGAAGGGCAAGCAGATCGAGGCGCATCGCAGCGCGCTGTTCAAGGAACGCTATCTTTCGCGCATCAAGCCGTTTGCCGACGTACCGTCGTTGATGCAGGCGATCCGGAGCGCCGGGGTGCGGACGGCGCTCGCTTCGTCCGCGAAGCAGGAAGAACTCGAAACCTTCCAGAAAATTGCCGGCATCAACGGTCTGATCGACGTTGCAGCCTCGTCGGACGATGCCGAACGGTCGAAGCCGCATCCGGATATTTTTGCGGCGACCCTGGAGAAGCTCGGTGGACCGGACCCGGCGGCCGTGCTGGCCATCGGCGACAGTCCGTATGACGCGCAGGCGGCTGGCAAGCTCGGCATCCGCACCATCGGCGTGCTCTGCGGCGGCTTTGCGGAAGCGGATTTGCGTGAGGCCGGGTGCATCGCCATCTACCGCGATCCAGCGGCGTTATTGCAGGATCTGCACGGCTGGCTGACGCCAGGCTGACGAGGGCTCGCCGGGTCACCCCGGCGAACCCCCTGCATCGTTCAGCCCGGCAGCATCACCTTGTCGATCACCAGGATGACACCGTTGGACTGGTACACGTTGGGGATCGTCACGGTCGCCACATCGCCTTTCTCATCGGCAATCATGATCATGTTGCCCTTCTCGGTCGCCGTCAGCGTGCCGCCAGCGACGGTGGTCAGCGTCGCCCTGCCGTGGCCGGCCTTGATCATCTTCGTCAGCGCGGCCGCGTCCAGGCGGCCCGGCACCACGTGGTAGGTCAGGATCTTGGTCAGCATCGCCTTGTTCTCAGGCTTCAGCAGCGTGTCGACCGTCCCGGCCGGCAAGGCCGCGAACGCCTCGTTGGTCGGCGCGAACACGGTGAACGGGCCGGGGCCCTTCAAGGTGTCGACCAGGCCGGCGGCCTTCACCGCGGCGACCAAGGTCGTGTGATCCTTCGAGTTGACGGCATTGTCCACGATATCCCGGTTTGGATACATCGCGCTGCCGCCGACCATCGGCACCGCCACGGCGGGAACGGCGGCCAGCGAGACGGCGACGGCCAGTATGGCGGCGCGGAGGTTGAGGCTCATAGGAACGTCCTTTGCAGAATTTGTATCGTTCCTATTACGGAGTGACCGCCGCGACGGATGCAGCCGGTCCCGTCGTCGTGCGCATCGGCACCAGGTTGGCCAGGAAGGTCTGGGCACAGGCGCGCGACGAGAACCGCTCGGCGTAATGACGGCACGCGGCCCGCTTGCCTGGCGCCAGGGCTTTCAACGCGGCACGGCGCAGCTCCGGATCGACGGCGCCCACCGATGGACCCCCGGCCGCCAGCACGTCCTTCGGCCCGGTCACGGGAAAGGCCGCGACCGGCGTGCCGCACGCCATGCTCTCCAGCATCACGAGGCCGAACGTGTCCGTCAGCGACGGGAACACGAACACGTCCGCCCCGGCGTAGGCCTGGGCCAGCGACGCCCCGTGCCGCGCCCCGGCGAAATGAGCCATGGGAAAGCGCCGCGCCAGCGCCGCCCGCTGCGGCCCGTCGCCCACCACCACCTTCGAGCCGGGCAGGTCGAGCTCCAGGAACGCGGCGATGTTCTTCTCGACCGCCAACCGTCCGACGTAGATGAAAACGGGACGCGGCAGGCCCCAGTCCTCCTGCGGCTCCGGCGTGAACTGGTCCAGGTCCACGCCGCGCGACCAGGCGCGGATGTTGGCGAATCCGCGGGCGGACAGCTCCCGCCGCAGGCTGTCGGTGGCGACCATCAGCCCTGCCCCGGCGGCGTGGAAGCGCCGCAGCCATACATAGGACAGCTTCATGGGGATCCGCGTGCGGGCGTGCAGGTACTCGGGGAACCGGGTGTGGAACGCCGTGGTGAATGCGCAGCCGTTCCGCACCGCCCACGCCCGGGCGGCGATGCCGAGCGGCCCTTCGGTCGAGATGTGCAGCGCCTCGGGGGCGAACGCCTCGATCATCCGCTGCAGCCGCCGGCCCGGCAGCAGCGATAGGCGGATGTCGGGATAGGTGGGCAGCGGGACGGTGCGGAAGCGGTCGGGGCCGATCACATCCACGACGCAGCCCATCGCCTGCAGCTCGCCTGCGACCGTAGCCAGCGTGCGCACGACGCCGTTCACCTGGGGCCGCCACGCGTCCGACACGATCAGGATGCGTCGCGGGGGCACGCTCGTGCCCTGAACGGAGTCAGGCAGGTTCCGGGACCGCAGCCTGGCGTGGCGAGAAGAACGACAGGCGGTTCAGCGCCGCCCAGTCCACCAGTTCCAGCCGCCCGTCCATGTGCTCGACCAGGGCGGTGCAGCTCTCCACCCAGTCGCCGCCATTGAGGTAAAGGATGCCGTTCACCGTGCGCATCTCGGCGTGGTGGATGTGGCCGCCCACCACGCCGTCGAAGCCGCGACGCCGGGCCTCGCCGGCCAAGGCGGTCTCGAACCGGTCAACGGCCTTCACGGCCTCCTTGACCTGTCGCTTCAGCCAAGCCGACAGCGACCAGTAAGTGTGCCCCAGCCGGCGCCGGACCGCGTTAAACCAGCGGTTCAGGCCGAGCGCCGCCGTGTAGGCCCAGTCGCCGAGCAGCGCCAGGAATTTGGCATAGCGCACCACGCTGTCGAACTCGTCGCCGTGCAGGATCAGCAGGCGCTTGCCGTCGGCGGTGGTGTGCGCGGCCTCCTTGCGCAGCTTGACCCCAGCAATCTCCAGCCCGAGCGGAAGCCAGGCGCGGAACATCTCGTCGTGGTTGCCGGGGATGTAGGTGACCTCGGTTCCCGACCGCGCGTGGCGCAGGATCAACCGGATCACCTCGTCGTGGTTGGCGTCCCAGTACCAGGATTTCCGCAGCTGCCAGCCGTCGACGATGTCGCCCACCAGGAACAGGTTCTCGCACGAGACCCGGCGCAGGAAGTCCGCCAGGAAATCGCTGCGGCAGCCGCGGGTGCCGAGATGGGTGTCGGATATGAACACGCTTCGATACCGGTGGGATTGTGCCGCTAAGGGTGTCAAAGCATTCATTTCGGTTCGGCCCGTGCTGTGATCCTTGTCGAGCGCAGCACATACGTGCCGCTTCGCGCCGCGTCAGTGAACTTTACATGACGGTAGCAAAATAAGTTGCAATCCTTCCATATCACTAGATTGACCTACGACTGTCACACAACTGACACGTCATTCTGCGTACTAGATCACTTGTAATGAAGCACGTCCCGAGTCGTCCCACCACATGATCGTGATTTTCAACCCCGCCGCCGGACGCAGCTGCTGTGGCGGGTGCTCGACGTGCTGGTCGCCAACGGCATGCGCCTCGAACTGGCCGAAACCCAGCGCGCCGGACATGCAACCGAGCTCGCGCGGGAGGCGGCCCAGGGTGGCGCCGGGCTGATCGTCGCCGCCGGGGGCGACGGCACCATCGCAGAGGTGGCCAACGGGTTGTCGGGCAGCGCCGCGCGCCTGGGCGTGATCCCGCTCGGCACCGCGAACGTCCTGGCGAACGAGCTGGCGCTGCCGTTCGCGCCCGCCGCCGTCGCCGCCGCGCTCGCCTTCGGCCGTACTTGCACGCTGTGGCCGGGCATCGCCCGCGGACCGGAATTGGAGCGGCTGTTCGTGCAGATGCTCGGCGTGGGGCTGGACGCGCAGGTCGTGCACCAGCTCAGCTCGCCGCTGAAACGGCTCATCGGCAAGGGCGCCTATGTCGCGCAGGCCTTGCGTGAGATGGCGCGCTACCCGTTCCAGCCGCTGCGGGTTCGGCTGGACGGCGAGGAGATGGAGGCGGCGAGCGTCATCGTGTCGAAGGGTCGGCTATATGCCGGCCGGTTCACCCTGGCGCCGAATGCGAATGCGTGCATGCCCGGCTTCTCGGTGGCGCTGTTCGAGCGCAACGGCCCCTGGGCCGCGCTGATGTACGGCGCCGCCCTGCCGCTCAACCTGCTGCCGCACGCGCCGGGCCTGCGCATCCGCACCGCCGCGGTGGTGGAAATACTCGGCAACGACAGCATCCCCGCCCAGGCCGACGGCGATCCGGCGGGCGCCACCCCCATCACCGTCCGTGACGCGAGCGGGCCGATCCAGGTGGTGGTTGCCTGATTGCGGTCGGTGTGCGCCGGGCAGAGGCGTGCCATATACCGCCGATGACCGTCCGCGCCGCCCTGCCCTTGCTTGCCATCCTGCTTGCAGCCGCCGCGCCAATGGAGGCAGCCAAGCCGCCCGCGATCACCGTTGCACGGGCAACAGCTGGAACGTTGGTCGATACCGTCGTGCTGACCGGGACGCTGGTGCCGCGTGAGGAGGTCCTGGTGAACCCGCAGCTGGACGGCTTGGCGATCGTCAAGATTGCGGCGGAGGAAGGCGACCGGGTCACCGCCGGACAGGTCCTGGCGGAATTGTCGCGCGACGTGCTGGACGCGACGGTGGCGCAGAACGCGGCCCAGGTCGCCCGGTCCGAGGCCGCCATCTCCCAGGCGCAGAACGCCATCCAGGAGGCCGAAGCCACCCGCGTCCAGGCCGACACGGCGTTCGGCCGGACGCGCGAACTGCTGGCGACCGGATCGGCGTCGCGCGAAGCCTACGACCAGCGGCAGCAGGCGTCGCTGGTCAGCGGCGCGCGCGTGACGGGCGCGCAGAACGCGCTGCGGCTCGCCGTCGCCGAACGGAACCTGGCCTTGGCGCAACGGCAGGAACTCGACGTGCGGCTGGGCCGGACTGCGATCCGCGCGCCGGTCGCGGGAGTCGTCAGCCGCCGGGTGGCGCGCCTGGGGGCGGTGGTGAGCATGAATGGCGAGCCGCTGTTCCGCATTATCGAGGATGGCGCAATCGAACTCGAGGCGGACGTGCCGGAGAACCGGCTGAGCCGCATGCGCCCGGGCCAGCCCGCCACGATCGACGGCGCCCCGGCGCATGTCCGCCTGGTCGCCCCCGAAGTCAGCCGCACCAGTCGGCTGGGCCGGGTGCGCATCGCCCCCGACGGGGACGCGCCGGGGATCATCGGCGGGTTCGCCCGTGCGCGGGTGGAGGTGGCGCGGCTGCAGGGCGTCACGGTGCCGCTGTCGGCGGTGCTGTTCGACCCCGACGGCGCCAAGGTGCAGGTGGTGCATGAGGGCTTGGTCGAAACCCGCCCGGTCACGATCGGGCTGCAGAGCGGCGGCCGGGCGCTCGTCACCGTGGGGCTGGCGGATGGCGAGGACGTGGTCGGCGTGTCGGCGACCTTCGTGCGCGGCGGCGACCGCGTGACGGCCGTGGCGGGCGGCTGATGGCGCTCAACATCTCCGGCGCGTCCATCCGCAAGCCGATTCCGGCGATGGTGCTGTTCGCGGTGCTGCTGGCGCTCGGCATCACCTCGTTCCGCAGCATCCCGATCACCCGGGCGCCGAACGTCGACGTGCCGATCGTCTCCGTCACCATCACCGAGACCGGCGCGGCTCCGGCGGAACTCGAATCGCAGGTCACCCGCAAGGTGGAGGACGCGGTCGCCAACGTGGCCGGGGTGAAGCACGTCTTTTCCAGCGTCACCGACGGCGTGTCCAACACCACGGTGGAGCTGCGGCTGGAGGTCAGCACCGACCGGGCGCTGAACGACGTGAAGGACGCGGTGTCGCGCATCCGCGGCGACCTGCCCCGCAGCATCGACGAGCCGATCATCGAGCGCATCGACGTGGTCGGCCAGGCGATCCAGACCTTCGCCGCGTCCTCGCCCGGCATGACCCTGGAGCAGCTGTCGTGGTTCATCGACGACACGGTGGTGCGCGACCTGCAGGGCGTCCACGGCGTCGGCCGGGTGGAGCGCATCGGCGGCGTCGCGCGGGAGATCCAGGTGCTGCTGGACCCGGACCGGCTGGCGTCCCTCGGCATCACCGCGGGCGAGGTGAACGCCCAGGTCCGCGCCACCAACGTCGAGCTGGCGGGCGGAAGGGGCGAGATCGGCGGGCGCGAGCAGGCCATCCGCACCCTGGCCAACGCGGCCGGCGTGGACGCGCTGGGCGCCACGCAGATCGTGCTGCCGGGCGGGCGGCAGTTGCGCCTGTCCGACCTTGGCCGTGTGGTGGACAGCTACGAGGAGCCGCGGCGGTTCGCCCGGCTGGACGGCCAGACGCCCGTTGTGGCCTTCGCCGTGTTCCGCGCCAAGGGGGCGAGCGACGTGGACGTGGCCGGCCGCGTGCGCGCGCGGCTCGACGCGCTGGCCATCGCACACCCGGAGGTTGCGACGTCGCTGATCGACGACAGCGTGCGCGCGACCTATGGCGGGTACCTGTCGGCCATGCACTCGCTGTTGGAGGGCGCCGCGCTTGCGACGTTGGTGGTGTTCCTGTTCCTGCGCGATTGGCGGGCGACCCTGCTGGCGGCGGTGGCGCTGCCGCTGTCGATCCTGCCGGCGTTCTGGGCGATGGAGGCGCTGGGCTTCTCGCTCAACTTCGTCAGCCTGCTCGCCATCACGCTCGTGACCGGCATCCTGGTCGACGACGCCATCGTCGAGATCGAGAACATCGTCCGCCACATCCGCATGGGGAAGTCGGCGTTCAAGGCGGCGATCGAGGCGGCGGACGAGATCGGCCTGGCGGTGGTGGCGATCACCCTGACGATCGTGGCGGTGTTCGCGCCGGTCAGCTTCATGGGCGGGATTGCCGGGCAATACTTCAAGCAGTTCGGCCTGACGGTCGCCGCGGCGGTGCTGTTCTCGCTGCTGGTCGCGCGGCTGGTGACGCCGGTGATGGCGGCCTACCTGCTGAAGCCGCACGGCCACCAGGCGGTGCGCGAGGGCGTCATCATGCGCGGCTACCTCGGCCTGCTGCGCGCGACATTGGCAAAGCCGTACGTGACGCTACTGATTGGTTTGATGCTGTTCGGCGTTTCGCTGTGGTCCACGACCCTGCTGCCGACCGGGTTCATCCCGCCGGAGGACCATGCCCGGGTCGTGCTGTCGCTGGAACTGCCGCCCGGCGCCATGCTGGAGGACACGCGCCGCAAAACCGACGACATTGCGCGCAGCTTCCTGCAGCAGCCGGGGGTGACGAACGTGTACGTGGTCGGCGGCAGCACGCCGACCGGCGCTGGCGCTGCAGTCCGCACGGCGGCGATGATCGTCAACCTGGTGCCGAAGGACGCCCGCGCACTCAGCCAAAAGCAGCTCGAGGAGCAGTTGTCGCGCCGGCTGGCCGACATCCCGGACCTGCGCGGCTGGTACGTGAACGACCGGGGCGAACGGGAATTGTCGGTGACGGTGCTTGGCAACGACCCGGTTGCGCTGTCGCACGCGGTCGCCGGGCTGGAAGCGGCGATGCGTCGGCTGCCGGGCTTCGCCAACGTGGCGGCCTCGGCCGGCGTGGACCGGCCTGAAATCCGCGTGACGCCGCGCAACGAGGAGGCGAGCCGCTTTGGGGTGACCACGGAGGCGATCGCCGACACGGTGCGGATCGCGACCTTGGGCGACGCGTCGGAGAACCTGGCCAAGTTCCGCGACGGCAGCCGACTTATCCCGATCCGCGTGCAGGTCGACCCGGCGCTGCGGCGCGACGTCGGCGGGATCGAGACGTTGTCGGTGCCGGGCGCGAACGGGCTGGCAGTGCCGCTGTTGTCGGTGGCGGACGTGGATTTCAGCTCCGGCCCGTCCTCGATCGAGCGCTATGACCGCACCAGGCGGGTGGTGCTCGGCGCCGATCTCGCGCGCGGCGAGGCGTTGGGGGCGGCGCTGGCGCAAGTTTACGCGCTGCCCGAGGCGCATGACGTGCCGAACGGCGTGCGAGTACAGAATGGCGGCGATGCGGAGATCATGGCCGAGGTGTTCAGCGGGTTCGCGAGCGCGATGGGCGCCGGGCTGCTGATCGTGATGGCGGTGCTGGTGCTGCTGTTCGGCGACGTGTTCCAGCCCATCACCATCCTGCTGTCGCTGCCCCTGTCGCTGGGTGGCGTTATCCTGGCGCTGCTGCTGACGGGGCAGTCGATCAGCATGCCCGTGGTGATCGGCGTGCTGATGCTGATCGGCATCGTGACCAAGAACGCGATCATGCTGGTGGATTTCGCGATCGAGGCACGGGCTTCCGGCGTTCCGCGACGGCAGGCGATCCTGGACGCGGGCCGCAAGCGGGCGCGGCCAATCGTGATGACGACGGTGGCGATGGTCGCGGGGATGGTGCCGAGCGCGCTTGGCTTAGGGGATGGCGGTGAGTTCCGCGCGCCGATGGCGACCGGGGTGATCGGCGGATTGATCGTCAGCACGCTGCTGTCGTTGGTGTTTGTGCCCTCGTTCTACACGGTGATGGACGACGCCTCGGGGCTGCTGCGGCGGTTGGCGCGTCGGCGCACGGCTCCGGCGGCGGTGCAATCCCCAGCGGAGTAACGTTGGGCCGTTTGCTGCAATGGACCCGTCATGCTACCCGCCCGGCGATGCGTGGACCTTGTTGAAGCGACTCCTGCGCAGTGCGGCGGTGCAGGCCGTCACGGCGCGGCTGGTCGGCCTGTACCTCGCCTTCGCCCTGCGCACCACGCGCTGGACCCTGATCGGTGGCGAACGGATCGAGGCGCACATCCAGGGCGCGCCTGCCATCGCCGCGTTCTGGCACGAGCGGCTGCCGCTTTTGCCGGCCCTGTGGTTCCTGATGCGCGCGGCTGGCGCATGCGGGACCCCCCATGTGCTGGTCAGCAAGCACCGCGACGGACGTTTCATCGCCGCCGTCGTGCGCCGGTTCGGCGTCGAGGTCGTGCATGGCTCGTCATCCAAGGACGGCTCCGCACGCGACGTTGCCAGCAAGGGCGGCGCCGCAAGCGTGCGGGCGCTGCTGGCCGTGCTCGAGGGCGGCGAGCACGTGCTGATCACCCCGGACGGCCCGCGCGGCCCGGCACGGCGCGCGGCACCCGGGGTGGCCCAGCTCGCCGCCCTGTCCGGGGTGCCGGTCATGCCGGTCGGCGCCCAGACCAGCCGGCGGCGGCTGCTGCCGACATGGGACCGGATGGTCGTGCCGTTTCCGTTCGGCCGTGGCGTGATCGTGTGCGGGGCGCCCATCACGGTCGGCCGCGGTGGATGGGAAGCGGCCCTGCCCGGCATCGAGGCGGCCCTGAGCGCGGCAGCCGACGAGGCGGACCGGCTGTGCCCGGCGTGATCGAGGCCGTTTGGCACGGCGTCGCCACGCTTGCCGACCCGGCGCTTCGCGTGATGCTGCGGCGTCGCGTGCGGCGAGGGAAGGAAATCTCGGCCCGGCTCAGCGAACGACGCGGTATCGACCAAACTCCTCGCCCACCCGGTCGGCTGGTGTGGCTGCACGCCGCCAGCGTGGGCGAGACTATGTCCATGCTGCCGGTCGTCGCGGCGCTGCGGCAGGGGCACGCGACGGTGCTGGTCACCACCGGAACCGTCACGTCGGCGCGGTTGTTCGCCCAACGCTGCCCGGACGTGCTGCATCGTTTCGTTCCGCTGGACGTGCCGCGCTGGGCTGCGCGCTTCCTGGACCACTGGCAGCCCGACGTCGCCGCCTTCATCGAAAGCGAGTTGTGGCCGAACCTGCTGGCTGCGTGCCGTGCCCGGCAGGTCGGGCTGATGCTGCTGAACGCGCGGCTCTCTGCCCGGAGTGCCGCGGGATGGGCGCGCGCGCCCGGTTTCGCGCGCCGGGTCATCGGCAGTTTCGATTGCATCCTGGCACGCTCGGAGGCCGACGCCGCCCGGTTTACGGCGTTGGGCGGCCGGGAGGTCGTGGCGTTCGGCGATCTTAAATTCGCAGCCGCACCGCTGCCCGCCGACCCCTGCGAGCTCGCGCGGTTGCAGCTCGCGATCGGAACTCACCCGGCCTGGCTCGCCGCGGCCACTCATCCCGGCGAGGAGGACATCGCGGCGGCCGTGCATCGCAAGCTCGCGCCTCTCCATCCCGGCCTGGTCACCGTCATCGCGCCACGTCATCCAGAGCGAGGGCCGGCGGTCGGGGCGTCTCTCGACGCGCCCCGGCGGTCGAGCGGGGCAGACCCGGCGCCTGGATTATGGATTGCCGATACGCTGGGGGAGCTTGGGCTGCTTTATAGCCTGTTCCCGATCGTTTTCATGGGCAAAAGCCTGGTGGGACATGGCGGGCAGAATCCGCTCGAGCCGGCCCGGCTTGGCTGTGCGGTGGCGGCAGGGCCGGGAATGGAGAACTTCGCCGACGCCGCCGCCGTGCTCGAGGCATGCGGGGCGCTGACGCGGGTCGGCGACACGAACGCGCTTGCCGACTGGGTGGACGCGATGCTGCGTGACCCGTCCCACCGCGCCGCCGTGGGCGAGGCCAGCCGCCGCGCGGTCGAAGGCAGCGCCGGTTTGCCGGAGGAGGCCGCACGCCGCCTGCTCGGGCTGATGCGGGACTGATGCGCCCGCCAGCATTCTGGCAATCCGACGGCGTGCTGCCCCGCCTGCTGTCGCCCGTGTCCAGCGTCGTGGCGGCGGCCAGCGCACGGCGGATGGCGCGGCCGGGCTGGCGTGCGCCGGTCCCGGTTGTCTGCTGCGGCAACGTGACCCTCGGAGGCGCGGGCAAGACGACGCTGGCGCTGGATCTCGGCCGTCGGCTGGCCGCGCGAGGGCATCAGGTGCATTTCATTACACGTGGCTATGGGGGACGTGCGCGCGGCCTGCTGCGGGTCGACCCGGGACGGCACGATGCGGCCTGGGTCGGCGACGAGGCGCTGCTGCTGGCGGACATGGCCCCGACCTGGATGGCAGCCGACCGCGCGGCGTCGGCCCGGGCAGCCGTCGAGGCCGGGGCGACGGTGCTGGTGATGGACGACGGGCTGCAGAACCCGGGATTGGTGCAGGATCTTGCCTTGCTGGTGATCGACGGCGCGACCGGCTTCGGCAACGGGCGCGTCATCCCGGCTGGACCGTTGCGGGAACCCGTCGCTGCCGGCGCCGCCCGTTGCCGGGCCGCGGCCCTGATCGGCGACGATCTCACGAGTGCACGTGCCATCCTGCCCGCGCGGCTTCCGGTGCTGCAGGCGCAGTTGTGCCCCGATGCTGGCGACGTCGCCGGTCGCCGGGTCGTGGCGTTTGCGGGGATAGCCCGTCCATCGAAGTTTTACGCCACGCTGGCGCAGGCGGGCGCCGAGATCGTGGCGCAGGTCGATTTTCCCGATCACCATCGTTACTCCCGCCACGATCTGCGAGGCGTGCTGCACCGAGCGGCAACCCTGGATGCGCAAGCCTGGACCACTCCGAAAGACGCCGTCCGGCTGCCGGCCGCTGTCCGCGCCCAAGTGGGGGTGACCGGAGTACGCCTGGTATGGGCGGACGAAGCCGCGCTGGACGCATTGCTGGAAAGCCTCAAATGAACTGGAGGTTTGCCGTGGAAGTGGCGCTGGTGCGGGTCGCGCTTGCCGCATCACGTGCGCTCGGCCCGGTCGGCGCGTCCAACGCTGGTGGGTGGCTCACGCGGACGCTCGGCCCGCTGCTTCCCGTGTCGCGGGTCGCCTACGACAATTTGCGGCGCGCGATGCCCGAACTCGATGCGGCGGCCCGGCGTCGGATCGTGCGCGGGGCGTGGGACAATCTGGGGCGCACGATGGGCGAGTTCCCGCATGTGGCCGGCCTGAAAAGGACTGCGACCGGACCCGGATGGGAGATGGTCGGCGAGGACACGCTGTTGGCGCAGGTGCAGCGCAGTGGTCCGCTGATCTTCTTTTCCGGCCATATCGGCAATTGGGAGTTGCTGCCGGTCGCTGCCGCGGCCTATGGCGTGCAGGTCTCGGGCGTGTATCGCGCGGCCACCAATCCAGGGGTCGATGCGATTATCATGAACCTGCGACAGCCCCCGCCGGGCGCCGCCGTGCCGATGTTTTCCAAAGGGGCCATGGGCGCGCGCCGGGCCCTGCAACATCTCAGCAAAGGCGGCACGCTGGCGTTCCTCATGGACCAGAAGATGAACGATGGCGTGAAGGCCCGCTTCTTCGGGCTGCCAGCGATGACAGCATCGGCGCCGGCGGCAATGGCGCTCCGGTCACGCTGCCCGGTCGTCCCGGCTTATGTCCAACGGCTAGGCCCGGCTCGGTTCCGGCTGGTGTGCGAGTCGCCGCTCACTTTGCCTGACACCGGCGATCGCCAGGCGGACATCCTCGCCGTCACGCAAACGGTGAACGACCACCTGGAACGGTGGATCCGCAACCAGCCCGAAAGCTGGCTTTGGATGCACCGCCGGTGGCCGAAGCAGAGTTAGCGCGCCTGCTGCTGAATGGCGGACAGGATCCATCGTCCGCCCGGGTTTCGCATGAACGTCCAGATCTCGGTGACGAGCTGGCGCTCGGTTGGGCTTCCATCAACCACACGCTGGGCGGCGTCGACCGTGACGTCGACCATGGAGAACCGCATCGCGACCGTGGCGTATTCACGCGAACCCTCGGACCAAGCCTGCGCCAGGTCGCCCTTTTCCAGCCGCACGCCGGTGACGGAATTGCGCACGCCGCGGCTGGAGAGTTCAGACAGTTGCTCGTTGAAATAGCCGACCATCTCCGGTGTCGCGAACCCGCGCAAAGCGTTCAAATCCTGCGCGCTCCAGGCAGCCTGGACGTTGTGCAGCAGTTGGTCGAACGCGTCGTAGTCGGCTGGCGCGATGGCAATTGGCGGCGGCGGCGCGCGGCCACCCATCGGCACCGGGCCGCCTTGTGCTGGCTGACCCTGGCGCATCATCGCGCCCAGGCCGGCGAAGGCCGGCTGCTGGCGGAAGAACATGCGGAACAGCCAACGCCCGACGAAGAATAGCAGGGCAAACTGGATCAGCAGGCCGATAAAGCTGCCGCCCCCGCTCAGTCCGCCGAACATGCCATGGCCGAACAGCAAGCCGCCGATGCCTGCGCCGATCAGCCCGCCCATCAACCCCGAGGCGAAGCCGGAGCGTGCGCCAAAGCCGCCGCCATAAGCGGGCGCCGGGGCGCTGTAGCCGGGTGCGCCAAAGCCCGACGAAGGCTCGGACCGCGGCGTCATGCTGCGCTGCATGGGCGCTGCTGAATAAGGCGACGTGCTGGTCGAAGGCGGTGCGGAATAGGTAAACCCACCGCGGCTGCCCATCGACGCACCACTTCCCGCCCGCGCTTCGGCGAGGCCGGGAGCAAGAGCCAACGACAGTGCGAAAACAGCGCCGAGGGCAGGGCGAATACGAATCATGCGACGCGCTCCAGTATTAACGGACCCTATGTAGGCAGCCTCGGTGGCGATCGTAATGCCTCAATGACACGCCTGCCATCATGAATGGATGGTTAATCGCTCACGTGCGGTCACCGCGTGCAGCCACGCAATCAGGTAGAGGCAGGTTTGCCGGTGGCCTTGCCGTCCCTATTCTCCTAGTCTGCCGACCTCCGATGACAGGAAAACATATGCGCGCCCTCGCCACCCTGCTGCTGTGTGCCGCCCTGGCATTCCCTGCCCGCGCCCAAGCGCCGAGTGTTTCGCCCGCCGACCGCGGCGCGATCCGGTCAGTGATCACGCGGCAAATGGAGGCGTTCAAGCGCGACGATGCGCCCGGCGCGTTCGCCTTCTCAGCCCCTGGAACCCAGGCGACCTTCGGCGATGCCGCGCACTTCATCGCGATCGTCCGCCATGCCTACATGCCGGTGTACCGGCCTCGTTCAGTCGAGTTCACCGATCTCACCTCCGAAAACGGCGCAGTGGTCCAGAAGGTTGAACTGGTCGGCCCGGACGGCGCGCCGAAAACGGCGTACTACACCATGGAGCACGAGCGCGACGGGTCGTGGCGGATCGCCGCCTGCGCCCTTATCGACAGCACGCGCGTGGGGGCATGAGCGCCGCCGCCACCCTTGACCGGGCCGGAGCAGGCCGCACTGCGTTCACGGTGCTGCTCGCCATCAGCTCGGCGCATCTGCTGAACGACCTGATCCAGTCGCTGGTGCCGGCGATCTACCCAATGCTGAAGCAGAACTACGGACTGAGCTTCGGGCAGATCGGACTGATCACGCTCACTTTCCAGATGACGGCGTCGCTGCTGCAGCCGGTGGTCGGCACCTACACCGACCGCCATCCCCTGCCCTACTCGCTGGCGACCGGAATGACGTTCACGCTCGGCGGGTTGCTGCTGCTGTCGGCTGCGGGATCATATCCGCTTCTGCTGCTGGCGGCCGGGCTGATCGGCCTCGGGTCGTCGGTGTTCCATCCGGAGTCGTCCCGCGTGGCGCGCATGGCGTCGGGCGGGCGGCATGGCTTGGCGCAGTCATTGTTCCAAGTTGGCGGCAATTTCGGCCAGTCGCTCGGGCCATTGCTGGTGGCGTTCCTCGTGGTGCCGAACGGGCAAGGCAGCGTCGTCTGGTTCGCCGCGGCGCCGATCGCCGCCATCGGCATCCTGTCGCAGGTCGGGCGCTGGTACGGCGCGCGGGTCGGTCCGCGGTCAGCCCAAAAGCCGGGCCAAGGCGCCGGCTTGCCCCGCCGCCGGGTGGCGATGGCGGTCGGCATCCTGCTGGTGCTGATCTTCAGCAAGTATTTTTACCTCGCCAGCCTGAACAGCTACTACACCTTCTACCTGATCGAACACTTCCACACCTCGGTGCGGACGGCGCAGATGTTCCTGTTCGTGTTCCTCGGCGCGGTCGCGGCGGGCACCGTCGTCGGCGGCCCGATCGGCGATCGGATCGGGCGCAAATACGTCATCTGGGGATCGATCTTGGGCGTGCTGCCGTTCACCCTGTTGCTGCCCCACGTCAACCTGTTCTGGACGGTGGTGTTGACGGTGCCGATCGGATTGATCATCGCCAGCGCGTTCTCGGCCATCCTGGTGTACGCGCAGGAACTGGTGCCGGGCAGGATCGGCACCGTTTCGGGACTGTTCTTTGGGTTTGCGTTCGGCATGGGCGGCATCGGCGGGGCAGTGCTCGGGCAACTGGCCGACTTGACCAGCATCGAGCACGTGTACTCCCTTTGCGCCTGGCTACCCGTCATCGGCCTGCTGACGGCGTTCCTCCCCAACATCGAGCGGAAAGCCTAGCGATGCCCTTCGACGAAACAGGCGGGCGGCCTCCGTCGATCAACGTGCTTGGGGGGCGGCTGGAAAGCTGCTCCATGGCCCCGCTCACCGGGTTTTTCCGCAACGGCTGCTGCGACAGCAGCAAGCAGGATCTCGGCAGCCACACGGTCTGCGCCGTCCTGACCGCCGAATTCCTGTCGTTCAGCGCCGCGAAGGGCAACGACCTTTCGACGCCCCGGCCCGAGTTCGGCTTTCCCGGCTTGAGCCCCGGCGACCGGTGGTGCCTGTGCGCGCCGAGGTGGCAGGAGGCGTTCCGTGCCGGGTGCGCGCCGAAAGTTGCGCTGCGTTCGACCGAACAGGGGGCGTTGCAACACTGCAGGCTGGAGGACTTGCAGGCGCACGCGTCAGACTAGACACCTCTGTTATACCAGTTGCCACAATC
>JAABVA010002891.1_pt1 | contig 16749 bp, 19 predicted proteins | sample 5560331 | NCBI WGS metagenome assembly JAABVA01 (sample SAMN12812661, study PRJNA571458) | rock metagenome | isolation source: Antarctica rocks | place: Antarctica: Victoria Land, Mt New Zealand sud | collected 2016-01-07 | reverse complement strand
TGCTCGGTGGCGCCGACCAATGCTACATACGGAGTCACGAAGCCCCACCCTCTGTCGGGAATACCGCTCAAGTAAAGCCTTCTGTCCCGCATGTTCCATACTATCGCTCCCAGGATAGAGTTCATAATACCCTCTAGTGCCTGAGCCGGCTCGCGTCAGGCGGCGAGCCGGGGTAGCGAGCGTAAACGAAGGCTACGAAGGCTGAGCCCCAGGACCACTGGTGAGGGTAGAGCCTGAGACCAGGCCTCGTGTACATACCGGCCCAGTTGTAGTCGAGCACCCAGCGCGACCGCTCATCCGAGGGTCTCGCGTCTCGCTTCGCGTATGCGTGTTATGAGCAGTACCAGGCTCACGAGGGCGACCAGCAGGCTCAAAAATTCGATGCTGAGGAAGGCGCTGAACGTCATGCCGCGTAGGCTATTAAACGTGTCCCACAACACGTGAAGCACGACCGCTACGGTGAACGCCCCGACGACCTTCCCGTTTATCGTCATCCGTCCGGCTTTGAGCCTCTCCCTCCACAGGACGGCGCAGACGAGGCCGGTCCAGGCAGCGTGCCCGGCGGGAGAGAGGAGGCCACGCACGAGCAGCACCTCGTCGAGCACTCCCAGGTTGCCCCGCGACTGTAGAAGGGCGACGAAACCGTAGCCCATCGTCTCCAGAGCCGCGAACCCCATCGCCGTCGAGACGCCGAGGACAATTCCCGCGGCCTCCGAGCGGTAGCGGCCGAGTGAGTAGAAGGCGAGCGGCAGGATCAGCTTGGCACTCTCCTCGATCAGGCCGACGCCGAGGAGGACGAATACGCCCAGGTTGCGCGGAAGATCGTATTCCAGAGCGCCCGAGACGACGGTGCCGAGCACCCCGCCCCACAAGAAGCACACGGCAATCGATGGCAGGGGCACCGCCCAGTGCGGCAACCGCTCGTAGAGATAGATGACGAAGGTCACGGGCACGAGGAACGCTCCGAGCAGGATCGCCGAGGGGACAAAGTTCAGGCTCCCCGTCGTTACCAGCACCCTCTCTACCAGATAAAGCAGCACCAGCCCGCTGACGAACAACTGCAACCACCTGCGTCTCAGAAGGCCCAACGCTCCTCCAATCTCTTTGCATCACAACACCCTGGAAGGCACGCCTGTTAGCAGAGTGTCGCCTCCCTAGCGCCTCGTCTTCTTTCTCTTTTTGCAGCTAGGGTATCTCTTCGCCCCGGCTTTCGCCACCTCGGGCTTCGCCGGGGCTTCCGCGGCGGCTTCGGTAGCGTCCTCGCCTTTAGATGCGGGCCCGGACGCGGGCCCGCGACGGTAGATGAGGTAGTTCTGGGTGAGTGTGAAGGTGTTCGAGGTTATCCAGTAGACGAACAGCCCGGCGGGGAAGCGTACGATAAAGAACGTAAATGCCACCGGCAAGAGCCTCATCATGCGCCGCTGGCTTGGATCGGTGTTCCTCGTAGAGAGTTCCCCGGATGCCACCAGCAACGAGGTGGAGAGCACCGGCAGGATGAAGTATGGATCCGCCCTGTTGAGGTCCGTTAACCACAGCAGGCCGCCGCTAGCGAAGTTCGAGAAGGGCTCCTCGTAGATGCGGACAACGCGGTACATGGTTATGAAAACGAGGATCTGCACCAAAACAGGCACGAAGGCCGCCAGCGGATTGAGCTTACGCTCCCGGTAGAGTTCCGCCAACGCCTCCTGCTGTTTGCGGCGGTCGTTCTTGTACTTGGTGTGGATGCTGTCCATCTCGGGCTTGAGCTCTTGCATGGCCGGCATGTTCCGGACCTGCCGAATGGTGAGCGGCGATAGCACCCCGCGCACCAGCACCGTGATCAAGGCCACGCTCAGCTACCATGGAGCGCCCATCGTGTGAAAGAATTCCAGGACCTCGCTGATAAAGTTGGCGAGCGGACCGAAGATCCTGCCTAGCAGCTCCACAGCTTATCGCCGCGCCGCACCGGCTTGCCCCTCCGGGGCGACATCTGGCAATAGCTCCCCTGTCGGTTCTTCGGCGTCCTCCGTTACACTAACCTTTTCTTCCAACCTGACGTTCTTCATCACAAAGGCTGCGACAATAGCGGCCAACACTGAGAAGAGCACGAAGATGAAGCCCTGGTGGATAGAGTCGGAGAGGGCCTGGCGTGCTACCCCTATCACCTGGCCAACGGCCTGCTCGCCTCCGGGGAGAGCGGAGGCCGAGCTGGTGAGCGCATCACGCGCTTCGTCGCTCACCAGCGCCTGAGGATTCTCCAGCGAGGAGACGAGGCTTCCGGGGGCTTGGGCCGGAGCGTTCGCCGCGAGATCTTCAGCGTAACCCTTCGTGACGATGGAGCCGATCACGGCAGTCCCGACCGTGGAGCCGAGCGAGCGGATGAACTGTGTGGCAGAGGTCGCGACGCCGAGCATATGCTTCTCGACCGTATTCTGCACCGCGAGGGTTGCGGTAGGCATGATCAGACCGAGTCCCAGCCCCGTGACCGCGAGGAACAGCGCGATGGTCGCCTGGGTGGAGCCAGTGTCGAGGGTGGTTAGAAGATAGACGCCGAACGCCATGACGATGGTGCCGAAGAGGGTGAAAGGCTTGACGCGCCGGACGCGGGCTATGATCTGCCCCCCGACGATTCCGACGGCCGTCATGGCCAAGACGAGCGGGGTGAGCACGGTGCCCGAGCCGGTAGCAGTCTTGCCCAAAGCGCCCTGCACGAAGAGCGGAGTGTAGAGGATGATCCCGAACATCGCCACGCCGACGAAGAACATCAGCAAGGAGGCGGAGAGAAATACCCGACTCTTGAATAGCGAGAGCGGTATGATCGGCTCCGTGGCCCGCAGCTCGACGGGCACGAAGACCGCCAGAAGAGCGCCGGAGATGATGAACCCGGCGAGCACCCTGCCAGCATCCCAGGCGTCGCCTTCGCCGACCCATGAGAGGGCGAGGAGCAGGGCCACGACGGAGGCTGTTATGGTCGCCGCGCCGAGGTAGTCCACCTTTGCACTGCGGCGGTGGGCGCTCTGGGGCAGTACAAAGGGGAGCGCCGCGAGCGAGAAGAGGCCGAGCGGCAGGTTCACATAGAACACCCACCGCCAGTCGAGGTTGTCCGTGATCCAGCCGCCAAGGGTTGGTCCTATGACGCTTGATAGCGCGAAGACGCCGAAGAAGATCCCCTGGAATTTCGCCCGCCGGGCCGGATCTGGGAAGATATCGGCGACGCTAGTGAAGATGTTGGCGAAGATCATGCCGGCTCCGAGACCCTGGATGCCGCGGAACAGGATCAACTCGATCATGCCCCACGCCGCGCCGCATAAAGCGCTCCCCACGAGGAAGATGAACACCCCCCCGATGATGAACCACTTGCGCCCGTAGATGTCCCCGAGCTTGCCGATCACGGGGATCATGGCTGTCGAGGCCAGCAGGTATGCCGTGGTCACCCACGCGTACCTCTCGAACCCGCTGAGATCCGCGACTATCTTTGGCAACGCTGTCCCAACGATGGTCTGGTCCAACGCCACTAGAAAGAGCGCGAGCATCAATCCCGCCACCGCGAACACGGTCGCCCGCCGTCCCACCGCGTTCATCTTACTGCCTCCGCAAATAGCTTCATACTCGATACCTCTCCGTACGCTGGTGTCTAAACTTTCATCGCTTCGCACAACGAGTTGAGCATCCTGTGCAACTCCCGCAGTTCCCCCTCGCTGAGGGTGCTGCTCACGCGCCGCCGAAGCTCCTCGTTGACCCGCGGCTGCTTTTTCTGCAACAGCTCTCGCCCCTCTCCGGTCAGGTACATGCGCACTACCCGGTTATCCTCGGGGTCGCGCTCCCGCCGTATGAGCCCGTCGGCCTCGAGAGCCTGCGCAGTCCGCGTCACACGCGAGGGATCCATCTCGTACTCCTGGATGAAGCCACCCTGGCTCAACCCGTCCCGCCGCCCGAGCACCAACAGCACAAACCACTGTATCCCCGCGACACCCGACTCCCGCTCTATGATCGAGACCACACGCTTGAACGCTAGCGCCAACGGCGGCATCAACGGGTTCACCTCCCCGATCTGACCAACCTCGAGTCTCTGCTCCTCAACCAACCTTATCGCTCCATACGACGCCGACTGACCGGCAGAGTCTATCGCAAATATTTGCGGGCGCAATAATTGGAAATAATATGTTTGAGACAGAGGTTTGTTACCGGGCGGGATAGTACGAACACAGCAAGACCGGCACGCTTCAGTTAGCCATCCCAGCAAGTAAATGTCGAACAGCATCGAGGCTCGTGGAAGCGTCTTTCTCGCGCTCCGGGATCTCTCGTCTAAGCTACTGCGTTGTAAGACGGTTATGAGAACCAGCTGGCAAGTGCCGCCCGCAGCTCCTCACGCGGTACCGGAGTAGCGCCCGCGTGCCGCACGCTGATGCCGCCGGCGACGTTCGCCAGATGTGCGGCTTCGAGATAACTGGCGCCGCTCAAGCGAGCGAGGGTAAAGGCGGCGACTACCGTGTCGCCGGCGCCGGTAACGTCGAAGACCTCGCTCTTGTTGGCTACCGGGATGCGGACCGGTTTGGTACCGGGCTCGAAGAGGCTCATGCCGCCGGCCCCCCGGGTGATAAGGAGTGCCTCGGCGCCAAGCTTCGCGCGCAGCGCGGCGCCAGCTGCCTCGATCTCCGCCTCGCTCGCGAGCCTGGCCCCGCTTGCCCCGGCGGCCTCCTCCAGGTTCGGGGTCGCAGCGGTGACGCCGGGGAAGTCGAGTAGCCGGTGGCGGGAATCAAGGCCGACGTACCGGCCCTCCGCGCTACTCATCACCATCCTGGCGACCTTGTGTGTAAGGGTGCCCTGACCGTAGTCGGAGAGGACAAAGCCGTCTACCCCGTCCGCCACCCGCTCGATGCGCTTCGCAAGATCTTCCTCGACCGCGGCGTCGGGGACGCCGGCCCCGAGCCGATCCACCCGGAGGAGATGCTGGCCGAGACCTCCACCGTGGGTGCCCCCGGCGACGATGCGCGTCTTGGTTACGGTGCGAGTGGCGGGATCGCGAATCACGGCCTCCGTCTCGCAGCCGGTGGACGTTAGCGCCCCCATCAGCTCGTCGCCGCTCGCATCGGCCCCGATCCAACCGGCCGCGACTACCCCAGCCCCTAAAGAAGCGAAATTAGCAACGGTGTTGGCCGCCCCGCCGAGCCGGTACTCATCCCGCTCGTGGGTGAGGATCATTACGGGATACTCCCGCGAGATGCGCCCCGCATTCCCGACGAGAGAATGGTCGAGCCCCAGGTCCCCCACGACCATCACCCGCAGTCTCCGAAAACCGTCTATTAGCCCGAGCAACCGCCCCCGCAGCGCCACCTCCATCTACGCCACCGCCAGCAATGCGCTATCGCGGTCCGTCAAGCGGCTGTGCGGAGATGTGGCGAGCATTCGCAGATTCTCGTATCCGTGTTCACCTGGCGAGGGTAGCAAACACGATCGTGCAGCGTCTCACAGATCGGGAGGCTCCCGGAGGTTTTCCCAGAGCGCTGCCTCCACGACGTGCTCCGTACCGAGATCCGGGAGAGCCAGGTAGTGGCGGGCGGTCTCCAGAAGGGCCGCGAGGGGCACGAGCCCGACGAGCTCGGTCTCCTCCACCCGCGCACCGCGGCCTTCCGCCGCCCGGCGTACAGCTTCGAGGGCGGCGGGGATCGAGGTTCGCCCCAGGTCCGTTAGGTTCAGCGAGACCTGCGCGCGTCCCCCGACCCGCAGTCCCAAGGCCTTTACACCCGGTAGACCACCATCCCGCTCCCGCACCTCTCCGGCGACGTCGCGGGCCGTCTCGACGTCCCCGGTATCGAGGTAGGCGTTGAAGGCGATGAGAAAGAGCCGCGCCCCCACCGCGACCGCCCCCGAGCGAGCCGGGATCCCCTCCGGCCCGTAGTCCGGCCTCCACGACGGGTCGCCCGCGCGGGCCGCGAGCCCTTCGTACCCGCCCTGGCGGACTTCGGCGAGGTTGGTCCTGTGAGGCGCGCTCGCCGCCGCGCCGTAGAGGTAGACCGGCACGCTGAGAGAGCCTATGGCCTCCCCCACCTCCCTCGCCAGGCGTGCCGCGTCTTCCAGGCCGGCTTCGGAGAGCGGAGGGCCTAGAGGAACGAAGGGCAGGACGTCCAGGGAGCCCATCCTGGGATGCACGCCCCTCTGGGCATCGAGGTCTATCTCCTCCAGACAGGAGCGGGCGAGGGCAATAGAGGCTTCGAGGAGCGGCCCCTCCTCCCCGACAAAGGTCAGGACGCTCCGGTTGTGGTCGAAATCTGAGTGGAGGTTCAAGACCGTTACACCGGGGGTTCTCCTGACGGAGGCGGCTATGCGAGCGATCTTCTCGGGGTCGCGACCCTCGCTAAAGTTCGGGACTGCCTCGAAGAGTTTGTTGGGCCGCGCGTCAGCCAACCGGCAGCCCTAGAGGTCCAGGAAGTCGCGGGGGTCCAGGATCACCAGGACGCCGCCGACCAGGAGCAGGACCACGCCGAGCACCTTCGGCCAGGATAACTCCGCCCCGGCCCCAAAGATGCCGAAGGCGTCGAAGACGAGACCGAAGATGAGTTGCGAAGCTATTACCAGGGAGAGTGCCCGGGCGACCCCGCCCTGACCGGCGGCGTAGGCTATAGAGCCCACGATAAACGCCCCCAACACCCCCGAGGCGAGCGAGTACCAGACCGCCCGCTCCGTGAACTCCGGCCTCTGCATGAAGAGCGCGACCGCGAGAGCCGTAAACCCGGTGGTCAGCCCGGAGATGGCGACTACCATTACCGGGCCTATCATCCTCTGGGCCGTCGAGGTGAAACTCGTCTGGGTCGCCACCGCCAGACCCGCCAGCACAGCGAGGATCATCGCGTACCGCAAACGTTATCTCCCCCGTGAGTACCGGCATGAGCACGAACCACCAACGTAAGATACCAGAGTCGGACACGGGGCCGCTGGTTACTGCGTGAGGAGCAGACAGTCTGACCAGGCGCCGGTTTCCACTTAACTCAGGCGGGGTATGCGATAAGGTATTTTCTTGTAATCTAAACCGATGGAGGTTAAACGTGGAAGAGATGCTCGGCGGGAACAGGATCACCTACCTGGGGCATGCAACCTTCAGGATAACAACCCCGGGGGGTGAGCAGATCCTCATCGACCCGTTCCTGACGGACAATCCCCAGACCCCGGAGGACCTCAAAGAGGTCCAGGAACTCGATACCATGCTCATCACCCACGGGCATTTCGACCACTTCGCTGACGCGATACCCGTTGCCCAGCAGACTGGTGCTACGGTATTGTCCAACTTCGAGATCATGTCCTACCTTCAGGGCAAGGGCGTCGAAAACGCGGAGCCGATCCAGAAAGGCGGCACGGCCCAGATCGGTGGCATCAAGGTCACCGCGACCAACGCATTCCACTCTTCGAGCATCGCTGAAGATGACGGTACCATTGTCTACGCTGGTGAGCCGCTAGGATACATCATCGAGTTCGAGAGCGGCTTCAAGCTCTATCACGCCGGCGACACCGCTGTCTTCGGCGACATGCGGCTTATCGGTGAGCTTTACAACCCGGATCTCGCCCTCCTTCCCATCGGCGACCGGCTAGTCATGGGTCCCTTCGAGGCCGCCCACGCGGCGCGACTCCTGAGCGTCGGACATGTTGTCCCGATCCACTACAGCCCCGACGTGGTACCCCTGTTTACCGGCACCCCGGAAGAGTTCCAGAGGCAACTCTCTAGCATCGCCCCCGACGTCACCATGCACGTTATGAACCCCGGCGACGACCTGGCCTCTTAGAACTTCCGGCTATCAACCACCAGCAGCCAGCCTTTTGCGGAGGCCTGGCCGCTCCTTCCTGCCGCTAGAGCAGAAGACCCGAGAACACGACGAGGAGCACGGCCCGCGCCAACTCTCCCGTCGCGCCCGAGACGTCCCCGCTTATCCCTTCAAAGGCCCTCCTTGCCAGCGCGAGCGCGACGTGGGCCGTTACGGGCGCCGCGAGGAATGCCGATAGAGCGCCCCACCCGAGCGGCAACGCGACCAGGGAGGGTGACGCAAGCGCGAGTACGAGCGCGACGGCCCTCTGCCTCCCCTCTCTGATAGAGCGAACGAAGAGTACGGATGAGGAGCCCTTCTCGGCCAGCCTGCCGAAGAGCAGCATCATGAGCATCGCGGAGCGGGCGGCGGTCTCGGCCGCGAGAAAGGACGCGGCGGCCTTTGCCGGGGAGACCTCCGCGAGCGCGACGAGGGCCGCGAGAGTCGGTGCATAGACGACGAAGAGTGCCCCGATAGCGCCCACGCCGACGCGGGCGTCTTTCAAAACCTCCCGGCGCCGTGCGGGGCTGCCCCTCACCATCAAGGCGTCCCCGACGTCCATCACGCCGTCGGTGTGGTGCAGTCCGGCGGCCACGAGCGAGGCTCCGAGCGCCAGGGTGGCGACGACGCCCGGAGGCATTACGTAGGCGAGCAGGAGGATCGCGGCGCCGGGGAGCCCGGTTAGCAGGCCAACCAAGGGCAATAGATAGGTGCGCCGCGCGGCATCGTCGAGGGACGAACCGGGGGCCGCGACGGGGAACACCGTGAAGAAAGCCAGGAGCGCGCGCACTTTACTTGATCCTGCTTCCTATCCCGGCTACGCAGAGGTGGACCTCCTCGGCGGCCGCGGCGGCGCGCTGGTTTACGAGGCCGAGGAGGTCCCGGAAACGCCGCCCCTCCGCGCTCTCTGGCACCACTCCGAGACCCACCTCGTCGCTAACCAGGATCACGGGTTCCGAGAGCCCGCTCACGCCTCTAATGAACCGCCCGAATTCCTCCAGCGTTCCGTCCTCCTCACCCCCGAGCATCCGGGTCGAGACCCAAAGGGTGAGGGAATCCAGCAGCACCGCGCCGTGCCCGCCCGCGGCATCGAGGACCGGAGTCAGGCTGCCGCCAGCGAGCTCCAGCAGATCCCAACCGGGGCTTCGCCTCTCACGGTGTGCCTCTATGCGATGCAGGAGGTCCGGGTCTTCCGGGTGGGCGAGGGCGGTCGCGACGTAGAGGACGCTCTCGCCGCCCAGAGAGAGGGCACGCTCTTCGGCGAGGGCGCTCTTGCCGCTGCGGGCGCCGCCAATAAAGAGAGCGTGGACCGCTACGGCGCTGTCTCCCCGATTACGCCCCGCAACGTCTCCACGAGCCGGCCGTTCGCCCCAGCTCCCCGAACCGCCACCCGGAAGAAGCCCGGCCCGAGCCCCATAAAAGGTCCGCAGCCCCGCACCAGGATGCCCCGCCTCGCGAGCCTTTCCGGCAGCCACTCCGGCCCGCGCGCGAGCAAGAAGTTAGCGGCGCCCGGGTAACCGACGATCCCGTTCAGTTCCCCAAGCGCAGAGAGCAACTCCCCCCGCCTCGACTCCACCTCGACTAACGTAGCCTCGGTAAAGCCTCCATCCCCGGCGGCCGCAATACCCGCCGCCGCCGCGACCGCGTTAACCGGCCACGAAGGCTGAAAGGCCCGAACGCGCCCGACGTCGTGGGTGACGAGGCAGCCGAGCCTGAGCCCCGGCACCGCGAAGAACTTGGTAAAAGACCTCGCCACGTAGAGCCCCTTACTCACCCCGGATGCGACGCTTATGTCCGGAGCGAAGTCCGCGAAGGCCTCGTCAACGACTAGTATTGCTCCCGCCTCCCGGACCCGCTCGGCCACCCGCAATGTCTCTCCGCGGGGCAGGGCGTCGCCGGTCGGGTTGTTCGGGTTGCAGAGAAATACGAGACCAATACCAGACGTACCTTCCAATGCCTCGTCGAGAGCGGAGAGGTCGAGACGGAACCCGTTCTCCGGGCGACGCGCCACAACGCGTTGCACCTCGAAACCGGCGTTGTGGGCGGCGGCGGCGTACTCGCTAAACGTGGGCTCCAGGATCAGGGCCTTGCCGCCCGTCCCCTCCGCCGCTGCCCGGGCCGCAAGGAAGAGAGCCTCTGCCCCACCGTTAGTGGGCAGCACCGTCTCTCCCGGTATCCCGAGGTAGCCGGCGAGGGCGGCGCGCAGCTCCGTATACTCGAGGTCCGGGTAGCGTCCGGTCTCCTCGCGCAGAGCCTTCTCTGCGGCGGTGAGCGCGGCCTCCGGCGCTCCTAGAGGATTGATATTCGCGCTGAAGTCCAGAAAGCCGTCGGGACGCGTACCGAGAGCCCGGGTGGCCTCGGCAGCATAGGCGCCGTGGTGGCGGCCGTCCGGAGAGGTGGTCCAGCCTCTAACCACCGCTTCTCCCGGCGAGGCTCGTAACGAGAGCGAGGCCGGCGAGTAGAAGACAAGTCCGGCGCATGAGGCGTACCGCCCTCCGCGCATCGGTGGCCCCGGGTGGACGCCCGTCACCGAGGACGGGTCCGGGCCGGAGTATGCCCTCGTAAAAGTTCGGGCCGCCGAGCCTGAGGTTCAAAGCACCGGCGAAAGCGGCCTCGGCCCATCCGGCGTTAGGGCTGCGGGTGAGCGGGCCGTAGCGGTAGGCGGCAGCCAGGGTCGCGGCCTGGCTGCCCGAACCGGCTACCGCGGCGACGGCGAGCGCCGTAAGGCGGGCCGGGAGGAGGTTAGCTAGGTCGTCCAGGCAGGCTGAGGCCCATCCAAGGTCCTCGTAGGGCGGGTGCGGGTGTCCGACCATCGAGTCGAGGGTATTAACGGCCTTGTAGGCGAGAGCGCCGGGCGCGCCCCACAAGAGCCCGTAGAGCATCGGGGCGACAACGCCATCGCTCGCGTTCTCGGCCACCGACTCGACCGCTGCCCGCGAGACCTCTCTCGGGGAGAGGTCTTCGGTGTCGCGGCCCACGAGCTCCCCGGCCCGGATAAGGGCGGCGGTGAGGTCTCCCCTTTCGAGCTCGTGTTCCACGGCGAGGGCGGCATGGGAGAGGCCGCGCATGGAGAGGGTAGTTGAGAGCAGGAGTGTCTCCAGGGGCCAACGTAGTCTGGCTGGGACGAGACGCAGGCCGAGGCGGGTGAGGGCGAAGGAGAGTGCGGGTAGCGTCGCGGCGAGGAGGAGCCCCGCGAGCTTCCTGGACCGGGCGTTCTTCAGGGTGAGCGTTAGTCTCTCGAAGGCGGAGATCACACGTCCCATGAGAACGACCGGATGCACCGTCCCGGGCGGCTCGCCGAGGAGGGCGTCGGCGAGAAGGGCCGCCGCGACCGGTGCACCGTAGGTTTGCATTACCCCTCCGGGCTCTTCCCGTTACCCGAGAGACGCGGGTCGTTCTCGCGGGCCGTGTCCCGGGAACCGCCACGCAGGGCGCCGACAATCGAGCCGACTGCGCCGATAAGTATCGCCCTCAGCACCAGGTTTGCCATGGAGCGACCGAGGTCCCGGAGGACGGGGGGCTGTAGACGTTCTTCGGTCTGCTCGACCGTGGAGAGCGGAGGAGGGTCGCTGAGCCGGCCGGCGACCTTCTCGTAGTAAGCGACCATGTGCGGTGCGGCGTCGCTAGCGTAGTTACGTATATCGCCCGCGAAGAGCGTCGCGTTGAGCGCGGTGACGACGAATAGCGTGAGCCCCGCCATCACAGCGACCACCGCAGCAGCCAATGCGCCGTCGCGTAGCAGTAGAGAGCGATACGGTACGCCCGGGTCGATGCGGGTCGGACGGACTCTGAGGGCGGCGAGGATGCCCAGGAAGAGGAAGGCGGCCAGGGCGAGCTGGGTCCGGAAATTCTCGATGGACGTGAGGATCCAGTTCGGAATTACCTCCGGGTCTACGATGAGGAACCGCAGATCCGCCACGAGCGCGACGACTACCGCCACCAGACCATAGCGAAACCCCGTCCTAAGCGGCCCCAAAGACCCCTCCGAGAGATGCGGCTCCGTTCACGACGGTGAGGATAGCACTTTTGTGTAACTATCAGCGGTTAACTCTTGGCCGTGGTCCTCATAGCCGCCAGCGAATATGCAACGTCTCCTTCGACTTCCCCCTACGTAGCCGTCGCAGAGCTACGACCTTCGGCGCACGAGCCATCCGCGTAACCTCTTCTGAAAGCTACTCAGGCTACCGGCTCGGCTGGTGGGGCACGGTAGCCGCGCAAGAGGAGGAAGAGGCCGGCGAGGACGACCACGCCGCCGAGTAGGGTAAGGAGCACGGGTCTCTCGGTGAGGATCAGCCACGCCAGCAAGGCCGAGACTACCGGCTCGGCGAGGATCGTGCCGGAGATGATGGAGGCTTCTACGTACCGAAGCGCCCAGTTGAAGACGGTGTGACCCAGGATCTGCGGTCCCAGGGTGATGGCTCCCAGCCAGAACCACGTCTCCCCGGAGTACCCCCACAACGGCGCGCCCGAGTAGAGCGCCGCCGGCAGGAGCGTGGCGGCGGCCGAGGAGTAGACCACTATGGAGTACGGCAGCACGCCAACGCCCGTCGTGCGCAGCGAGCGGCCGACCAGGATGTAAACGGCGACCGTTATAGCGCCGATCACGGCGAGAGTGTTCCCGAAGAACGTCGCCGAACCGACCGATCCGTCCGAGGAGATCACCACCGTCCCAACGAGCGCCACGAGTATCCCGAGAAAGGACAATGGCGAGGTGCGTTCTCCGAAGACGAGGTAGGCAAGTATCGCGACGAAGACCGGCTGGGTACACACCAGCACCACGCTCGCCGCCACGCTCGTGTAACCGAGAGAGGAGATCCAGAACCCGAAATGCGCCCCCAGAGCAACGCCTGAAGCGATCCCGCCCGCGAGAGCTCGCCCGCGTGGAAACGCATCCCGACGATAAAGCGTGAAAGGAAGTAGCACGAGCACCCCCAAAGTGCTGCGCCAAAACGCTACCGCGAGCGCCGGGGCGTCCGCCAGACGGATAAAGATCGCCGCCGCCGAGACGGCGAGCACGCCGACCGCTACGGCCGGGAGCGCGACCTTGCTCTCTGCAAGGCCTTTCCTCGCCTCATCCTGTACCAAACGAGCGCCACCATCTCCCTCACAAACTGCCCCCGGCGTAGCCCCGGGCTCCGCCACATCGGGCTACTATACACAGGAGAAGCGTGAGCCTGAAGGCCCTCCGCTCGGAACGCCTCGACCGACCGCACGCAGTGCAGAGGGTCCGTGACGAGAACCATGTTCTCTATCCCTCTCTCCTCTGCTATCTCCGCCACCCGGAGCGCGGACTCACGCGTGCTCTGCGCCTCCTCCTCGGCCAGGATGTCCTCCCTCGGGACCCCCGCCTCCCGCAATATCCTCACCATCACCTCCGCTTCGCTAGGCGGATATCTTCCGACGCCGCCGGTCGGTATTAATAGCCGGACCTCCCCTCCAGCGTACAGCCCGGCCGCGTGCAAGGCTCTGGCCGCGAGCGGCCTGCTCGGCCTCCCACCGGCCAGGACCTGCGTCCCGAGCATCACCGCCACCCCCGGCGAGGCGCCGTCCTCCGGGAACACCGTCTCGCCCCGGTAAACCCTCAAAAGAGCCCGCAGCTCCCCGAGGAGGGAGTCGGGCACCGCCGGCTGTGCGCCCCCCTTCATTCTCCGCCGCCCGGGTACGTCCCTTCGCCCAGCGCCTGCCGCGCACGGGCGAGGTCTTCCGGCGAGTTGACGTTCGAGAGCAAGAGGTCCGGGTCGCCGAAACACCGCAGCTCTCCGTCCCAGACGTAGCGTGTCCCCGGCAGATCTTCGATCATCCCGCGTACGGATCGCGCGCCCCGGTCGAGCGCGGCGCCGGCCACCGGCAGAACCTCCCGTCCGTCGTAGGCAGCACACAGGGGATGTGACCCCTCTCCGGAGACGGGCACGACTGCTGGGACGCCGTGCGGAAGAAGACTGAGAAGGTATCCTACGAGCCCGTTTGTGAGGAACGGCATGTCCCCGGCGGCGACGAAGACGGCCCGGCACCGGGCGGCGACTAGACCGGCCTCGATGCCCGCGAGCGGTCCCTGGCGGCCGGGGCGCAGGTCAGATATGCGACGGGCCCCGGCAGGGACATGGCAGTCCCCGCCAGCGATGAGGACCTCTTCGCAGCGGGACGAGAGGACGGCGTGGACCCGGTCCAGGAGAGAGGTCGTCCCAACCTTCAAGGGGAGCTTGTCCCAGCCCATCCGGCGGCTCTCTCCGCCGGCCAGGATCAGGCCGGTCGCCGGTGGCTTTGCTTCGGGGCGGCCGTTCAGGAGCCGAACCCGAGGGTCCGCCCACCCCCGAGCTCGCCTATGCGCCGCCGGAGCAGGTCCATCTTCATCTGCTGCGAGGCGGAGTAGGTCTGGCGGTTCAGGCGCTTGGTGAAGGCGAGGTTCACCGCCGCCTCGTGCCTCTTGCGGGCCCGGCGCCACTCGCCGATGCGGCCCGCGAAGATCAGACCGAAGTAGTAGAACCTTCGGGCGAAGTAGGTCGGGAGGATATCGTAGTCAGTGGCGCTGATCGTGCCCATACTCACCTCCTCGTAGAGCTCCCTGCGGATAGTCCGGCGCTCGACGGCGAGCCAGACTATTATGAGGATGAGGTACAGGATGAGAACGAGGACCTCCAGAGCGTACGCCAGGGGCCCGAAGAGCGAGGCGGTAAGGCTGAAGGTCGTGTGCAACAGGATCGCGCCCGAGAGCCCCATTACCGGCAGGAGGACCTTCAGGACCCTCGACCGGACCCAGGGTATGAGCCCCAGCCCGATCCCGGTGAGCGACGTGAACGCCGCGTGGGCGAAGCCGCCGAAGATGCGCCGGATGATGAACGTCTCCTCGCCGGCCTGCGCATAGTAGATGATGTCCTCCGCTATGGAGAACCCGAACCCAACTGCCGAGCCGTAGACGATGCCGTCCATCACCCCCGAGAACTCCATCTCTCCACGCCGCAGGGCGACCAGCGACGCCACGACGAAGGCGATCAGGAGCGCGGCGCCTTTGAAGGTCTCCTCGACCGGGGGCGCCACGAAGACCGCCGTGAGGAAGCCTGCCGCCTGATCGTTGGCCACCGCGCTCAGCGTCGCCGCGATGATCGTGTTGAAGATGAGCGAGAACAGGGCCGCTACCGTAAACCCCCAGACGAAGACCGGGATCACGTACCTGAGCTCCTCCCGCTCGTAAAGGTCTATCGCCCTGACGAACAGAAGGTAGACCACGGCCTGAAATACCCCGACCCCGGCCAGCGCAACGCTCAAGCTACCGCCACCTGACCCTTCTTCATGCGTCCCCTCCGCTCACCACGAGCGCGATTATACCCTGAAGCGCCGTTCCGGCCCCACACCTTGGTAGAATAGGGTCCAGGCTAAATAAGATGGAGGGATAGTGGATAGACCAGAACAAGGCCGGGACGCCATCCTCGGGGCTCTGGCCAACCTGACTCATGGCGTCTACGTGCTCGGCACTCGCAGGGGCCGCCAGATGACCGCCATGACCGCCGCCTGGGTAACCAGGATCTCCGAATTCCCCCCCTGCGTCGCCGTCGCCGTGCGCGAGGATCGCTACACACACGGTCTCATCCTGGAGAGCGCGACCTTCTCTTTGAGCGTGCTGCGCGAGGATCAGGTAGACCTCGCCACCCACTTCGCCGAAACTAGCGGCGAGTACCACGACAAGCTCCTGGGCATCCCTTACGGGCTCTCCCCAAGCGGCTCCCCCGTCCTCCTCGACTGTCTGGCCTACCTCGACTGCAAGGTCCTGGACACCGCCCGCGCAAGCGACCACACCGTGTTCATCGGCGAGGTAATCTCCGGCGAATCCTACGGCCCCGACTATCCTCTGCTCTACGACTCGACCGAGTACGAGGAGGCATTGAGCTAGTGCAGGGCAGCCCCGAGGACCGCCTGAAGGACCTCAGCTACGAACTCCCCGCCGCCCCCGCCCCGCCGGCTCCTACGTCCCGGCCGCCCGCGCCGGCACCCTCCTCTTCACCGCCGGCCAGCTCCCCTTCAGAGAGGGCAAGCTCACGTACACCGGCAAGGCCGGAAGCGACGTCTCCGCCGAGGAGGCGAAGGAGGCCGCCCGCCTCTGCACCATCAACGCCCTCGCCGCCGTGAAGGCCGAGGCGGGGCTGGAGAACGTCCGCCGCGTCGTAAAGGTCACGGGCTACGTCGCCTCCGCCGCCGGCTTCAACGACCAGCCCGGTGTGATGAACGGCGCATCCGAACTCCTCTGGGAAGTCTTCGGCGAGAAGGGGCTCCACGCTCGCAGCGCCGTCGGCGTCGCCGAGCTCCCTCTCGACGCCCCCGTTGAAGTCGAGCTCGTGGTGGAGTTGTCAGACCCACAAGAGTAACCGGGTCTCTTACAATCTCCACAGGGGAGATACGGACGGTGCAGTATAATCTGCTTCTATAGCTCCTCTAACAACTATGAATCAGGAGGAACATCATGGCACAGCCCCAGGCTCAAGAGGTACCGATAAGACTCTACACCGGAGAGTATTGCCCGTACTGCCGCAGGGTGAAGAAAGAGCTTGACAGGATGAACCTACCTTACGAAGAAGTGTATGCCGACGCCGACGGGCGGCAAGAGATCATCCGGCTCTCCGGGCAGCGGGCTATCCCGATCCTCACCATAGGGGACGAGGTGCTCGTGGATTCCACCTATATCATTCGCGAGCTCCGCAGGCGCTTCGGCTAAAGGTCATGGCAACAATCGACCAGCTCAGGCAACGAGGGCTGCCTGAGCTGGTCGGCACGCACCACAAGCTCGCCGGTGTGTTGCTATCATCCGCGCCCAGGCACGAGACTCGACGGAATCGATGGGATTCACGGACACACCTTCAGTAAACCCGTTGCGTAATTGAGAAGATAAGGGCAAACTACTGCTACTTATGCTCACCGTCAAGAAACTCCGCCGCAAACCCAAACACTTCCACAACTTCACCGGTCTTACCCCTCATACGGAATCCGG
>JAABVA010002889.1_pt1 | contig 16756 bp, 19 predicted proteins | sample 5560331 | NCBI WGS metagenome assembly JAABVA01 (sample SAMN12812661, study PRJNA571458) | rock metagenome | isolation source: Antarctica rocks | place: Antarctica: Victoria Land, Mt New Zealand sud | collected 2016-01-07 | reverse complement strand
CACAACTCACAACACCCCACCATCCCCTACCTCCTCCACCTACTGTACCCCACACCCACACCCACACCCACCCCCCTCCCCCCCTCGCTCTCCCTTTTCTTAGCGGGAAGAAGTGGCGCGTGCCGTGTTCGTGGTTCTGGCTTGGGGTTGGGTCGTGGGTGTGCGCAGAGAGGGAGGGAGGGGGTGGGAGAGTGCGCAGAGAGGGGGGGGATGAGGTGGGAGAGTGGGAGGGTTAGGTTATATTAGGTTAAATAGACAAACAGACAAATAAACAAAAGTAGCTCAACGACAGCAAAGAACAGCAAAGAACAGCGAAAGACAGCGAAAGACAGCGAAAGATATGAACCAGCAGGAAAGTGTCGATGAAGAAAAAGACGAAAAGAAAGATTGGATATCGGATCTTGGATAGGACCTTGGATCTTGCGTTGGGTTGGGGGTGGATATCGGATCTTGGATATCGGATCTTGGGTTGGGGTTGTGGTTGAGGTCTGGGTTGGGTTGGGTTGGGTTGGGGTTGGTAGTGTATGCGTAATCTGGTTGTGTGGAGAAAGGGAGGGAGGGGGAGAGAGGGAGAGGGAGAGAGAGGGAGAGGGAGGGAAAGAGGGAGGGAAAGAGGGGGGGAGAGAGGGAGGGAGGGAGAGAGGGAGAGAGAGAGAGAACAAATCATGGAAACCGAGAGAACCTGTTACTCGTCTATCTACTTTCGTCATCCATCTACTTCCGTCGCTACGAAAAGAAATTCTGCTTTTCCATGCCCGTCCGTCGTACTAACCCATCTAGCAAACCCATTTTATCTTCCCTTCACATCACTCCATTTCCTTGCCGCTCTCTCCCCGCCACCAAATCTCGTATTCCCTCACGCCTTCCCTGGCACCAGTGGCTCCACGTTCCAAATCATATCCGCATACTCCTGGATACACCTATCACTGCTAAAGAAGCCCATCCTCGACACACTCGTGATACACTTGCTAATCCACTCCTCTTGGTTCTTGTACGCCTCATCCACCAGCTCCTGCGTCTTGCAATAACTGCTGAAATCATCACTCACGAGGTAGTAATCGCCATGATCGATGATGGAGTTGCAGAGAGCGGCGAAACGGTTGGAATCGCCAAAGGTGTTGGATTTGATGGCGTCAAACACTTTGGCAAGAAAAGGGTCGAGGTTGAAGGAGCCGTAGTTGTGGGCGTGGCGGAGGTCTTCAACGTCTTCGGCGAGGTTGCCAAAAAGGAAGATGTTGGATTCGCCGATTTCGCGAGTGATTTCGATCTTTTCAAGTCAGTCAGTGTTGTGGGGTAGAACGAGGGATGTGAGGGAGACTTACGTTAGCACCATCGCATGTCCCAATAATCAAACCACCGTTAAGAACGAACTTCATGTTACTAGTTCCACTGGCTTCAGTCCCTGCAGTCGAGATATGCTCGCTAATATCAGAAGCAGGAGTGATGATTTCAGCCTTGCTGACATTGTAATCCTTGATGTAGATGACCTTGAGCAAATCACCAACATCTGGGTCGTGATTGACGACCTCGCCGACACTGCAGACCAGATGGATGATGGTCTTGGCCATCCAATAGCCCGGGGCAGCCTTGCCACCAAATATAGAGACTCGAGGTGCGAGTTTCTTGCGCTCCTCTGTACTCATGGCCTTGATTGTAAGGTATCGATGGATGACACCAAGAATGTTGAGTTGCTGTCGTTTGTACTCATGTATACGCTTGACTTGGATGTCGAAGAGCGCATGCGGGTTGACACTTACACCGGTAGACTCTTTGATGTGCTCGGCCAAACGGACCTTGTTAGCAAACTTGATCTCCTGCCACTCCTTCTTAAAGTCCTTGTCGTCAACGTAGTTCTCGAGCTTGTTCAAGAGAGTTAAATCAGTGAGGAACTCATGGCTTCCAAGTTTGGAAGCAATAAGGTCGGAGAGGCGAGGGTTAGCCTGATGTAACCATCTTCGAGGAGTGATACCGTTCGTCACGTTGGTGAATTTGTCAGGACCATAGATTCTGACAAAGTCTTTGAAAATCGTAGTCTTGATAAGATCCGAATGGAGCTCAGCGACACCATTGACTTTGTGACTACCAATGATGGCCAGATATGCCATCCGCACCATCTTCGGCTGGGATTCTTCAATAACCGAGACTCTGGCAAGCATTTCGCGCTCCTTGGGGAACTTCCGCTCCACCATGTGGAGAAACTGCATGTTGATTTCGTAGATAATCTGGAGATGTCGAGGAAGGAGATTCTGCATCAACGGGACCGACCATTTCTCCAACGCCTCTGGCAGTACCGTGTGATTGGTATATCCAAAAGTCTTGGTGACGATATTCCAGGCGTCATCCCAGTCAAGACCTTCGGAATCAACGAGAATACGTTGCAACTCTACTATTGCCATAGTAGGATGGGTGTCATTGAGTTGGATAGCTACATGATCTGGGAAAGCTGACCAGGCTTTCTTCGATTTCTTGAATCGGCGGACGATATCGAAAAGCGACGCGGCACACCAAAAGTATTGTTGTTTCAGCCGTAGCTCCTTACCACGATCGAGGTTGTCATTGGGGTAAAGGACCGCAGAAATGGTTTCCGCACGCTGTTGATCTGCAACAGAGCTCTCATATTCGCCGGCATTGAATTTCTGAAAGTCAAATTCTCCAGCGGAGGCCTTACTAGACCAAAGACGTAGGTTGTTCGTGGTGGGAGTTTGGTAGCCGGGAATGGGAACGTCGTAGGCAACGGCGTCGACAATCTCTCCGCCTTCCCACACCACAGTGAGTTTGCCATCCTCGTCCCTGGCGAGTCAGCATATATACTCTGAACGCGCTTTCCTCCGACTTACTGATATTTCCGGACGTAGCCATAGAATTGAATGTCCACGGTAATGTCATGTCGAGGGAACTCCCAAGGATTGAAGTCGAGCCAGTAGTCTGGTATCTCAACCTGATACCCGTCTACAAGCTCTTGCTTGAAGATACCGTATCTGTAACGCAGTCCGTATCCCCACGCGGGGTAGTTCAGTGTTGCCATGCTGTCAAGGAAACATGCAGCAAGCCGTCCGAGACCACCATTTCCAAGAGCGGCATCGTGCTCCTGCGATATGACGTCCTCGATCCGGAATCCTAGATCAGCGAGTCCAGCTAGTTGAAGTATTAGCACCTTGAGACTCGAAAGGAAGTGTTTTCTATACCTTTGGCGACGTCTCTTAGCCCAACATTGAGCATTGCATTGTCCATTGCCCTTCCCATTAAGAACTCTAGAGACAGATCTGCAAACGGTCAGCCAAAGCTCTCCAACGGCTCGGGTTCTCAGCATACAGTATACGCGCTTCTGGTCAGAAAACGTCTGTCGCTGCTGTGTTTTGTTCCATTCTATGACGAGTCTGTCACGGAACGCCAGAGCAGCACCGGAATAGGCAGCTCTAGACGATTATTAGAAAATAACGATGTGATCAGCAGAAGAGCTTCTCACAGCTCATCGCAGTTGAATAGAGATCGAGCGAGAGTGGTCTCAATATGGCGAACGGTCTCATCCTGTAGATCCAGTTAAATCCGCATTTTCCGGGGAACGGACGTTCAATATACCTCAAATTGTTCTTTGGTTGTGAAACCTTGGGCGGACTTCACAGGTGATAAGCAAGCTTTCAGACGTATCGGTCCGTGAGCAACTTACGTGTTTCTTCCATCTAAATCATATTAGCAGCGAAAGACGGGGTTCAGTCGATCAAGACTTACGCCTCTCTTTGTGGCTCTGGAATGCTAGCTTCAACGCTCTTCATCTCAGAAGCACCGAAGCCAGTAACGGTACGCTTATGCTTGAAATCGGGGCCAACAGGGCCTTTCAATTCAGATATGGGGGCGCTCGTCGAGGGCTTTCGCTCTCGAGTCTTGGTAGCCATTGTTACGAGTGGTAGATACTCGAAGAGAAGTCGGTAGATTGGGCTCAAGATGGAAATGTCAAGGAGTGTAGGAGCAATTAGGAAAAAATGAACAGGAATAAAAGAAGAATAAATTGTTGAGCAGGCCAAACGTTAGCGGGGCGGCGCTGGCGGATGAATCCCGTAGCCTCGTAGGAACAATAAATCATTCAATGCAGGGTCTGACAGCTTACCCTTATCCTTATCGGATGGTGGGGGACTGATCCTGGTGTCGTCCCGCACTGGGCTTCTCAGGGTTTAGGGCAAGGTACCTTAGTGAAGCATTTCTTGTAGCGCTGGTACACATCCTACATCCTGTCGTACCTCTTCATACCACAGTACTTCTTGCTGTTGGCCTGACAGGACTTTCATCATCTACCTACGCCATATTCGGACGCTCCTGATCTGTTTGGAAGTACATCGAAGCTATGTGCAGATGTATCAGGTGCTTTTGTGATTGCCCATGCTGCATGGCCGCTTGCATACCCCGTCTTCGTTCTTTGTCCTGATCGATCGGTTTCTGTCCGCTTTCGACTCTACTTTCTGCTGATTCGTTCTTCTTCGTGTTTCTCGAGTCCATGCAATCACCCGATGGTCATTCCTTGCATGCCTGACGAGGCTTACGAAATACAGAGCCTCAATGGCTATCCCATCGATGGACTACTTACTCTTCAGTTTGGCAGATGTTTCCCTGTTGCGTTCCCTGCTGCCTCTTCTCTAAACGAAGCTTGTGAAATGTCTGAAATCCAGCGACTGGACGCACATACGGCCACACTGGACCAGTCCGTGTGGCGACCGTTGAGCCAGAAGAAGTTCCTACAGAACGTCGTTGACCTTCATCGAGCGTCCAACAAAATCCCCAGCCACCCAAAGGTTCATACCAGGATTGAGTGGCCCGCCGCAAGAATCCAAAATGATATTGCTGATTACGTACTACCGTTCAAAACCGAGCCACGACTTGCAGATGATTTAGCGTTTATAGCCGCAGCTGAGGAGGGCTTGAGGGCAATCTCTGCGGTTGGATTGAAACAAACATTAGGGACTCACGGCCTTCTTGTTTGCCTTCCAGCCAACGAAACTATAACGCAGGATGTGCCCCATACATTTGAAAAGATGTTCGACTTGCTTAGCAGATGCGCTACAAGACCTGCGTGGAAGCTTTCCAAAAGTCAGCTATCTAGATACTCACTTGGCTAATACCAGAGCTATCGCGCGAAGCGTGTACGGAGCGCCTGTTTGGACAAGTCTTGACTCTCAATCACCAAAGGATCCATGGACGACTGCAATCCAAATATTGGAAAAGGCCAAGTCACCGCGTATTCCGTAGTGGAGTTCTAGAAAAGCTACGGCCACTACATGAGGAACTCCGAAAACTTTCTCGGAGATTCAAAGACCAGTTGTCAACACATCGTGCTGGGTCAATGAAATTCGTCAGGGATTTAGACAGTCTATGCAGCTCATATCAGAACATTGGCACATGCCAAACCGAGGCGGAAACAGTCGATATACTCAAGGCTGCAATCAAGCAGAGTCACGCACTTTGCACGTCCAGAGGCAGCACGATCGAGGAAACGGTCTCCTCCTATGGAATTAGGCCTGAATTGATCTGTCAAGACAAGCGCATTAGGCAGATGAGTAAGATCGGACGCTATTGGGGACTATGCATGGACATGGTAGACGTTTCGAGAAGATATAGATGCCTATTCCAGCATGTCGTCTTGCGGACCATTCAACCCTACCATGGCGTCGCAGTATCGCTTGATGGAACAAGTATGACCTGTTATGTTCATGCTGAGATCCAACTTTTGACATTCTATGATATGTATCCTGATCTCGTTTCTGTGAAACCCCGTGTTCTTAGTGTCAGCAAGGCCGCTTGCTACCTTTGTGATCTATTCATCATAACGCATGGGAAATTTTTCTTCACCAAAACACATCGCCAGTTGTACCATGAATGGACTGTGCCTGATTTGGTTGAGTTCAATTCAGACCACCGAAATGACTTTCGTCGTGTTCTGGCAGCAATGAATAAAGAGATGCAAATTACACTTAATAAAGAACGAAACCGTCCATCCCGCCAGAACCGTCCATATCCGTTAGGAAGCTATCTGACTTTGCCTCTGCTATTGCCTCATTTATTACAATCTCCGGTACCGTCAACACTCAGCTCCGTAGGGACTCGAAGCGCAACAGAGTCTCTCGCGCCAAAGGCTATGACAGTTCGATCCGAAACCAGGGTATCAAAGCCACAGCCCTTATCCCGTCAAGGACGTAGGGCACATCGTATTTAGTGTACGGCGCCAACTCCACAGCCAATGATTGCTTGTAAGCCGACTCCTGACTCCCATCGACTAACTTCTTCACCACTAAGTCACGAACATTCTCTTCATGAGCAAAGGTCAGATACGGAACCAAATTCGGATGTTAGCCACCGTAGTGCTAGCAAAGCAAGTCCAACTCTTTCGCCAATGACTATCAGATCATGGGAATCACCTATGGAACGAGCAATTTCCGCGACATCTCCTTTCCGAGTCTCAGTTGGAAAGCTGTTCGTAGAAATTGGATTTGATGGACCTAGTCAAGGTCTAGTCACAGTCACCGACATCGCCAAAAGCACGACGGAAGCGATGCAGAATCTCATTGACGTAAAATCTATGGATCCAAACGAGCTGTTGAACGTGTTTAAGGTAGATGGAGATAATTCAATAGCTGTGAATCTCAACTACGGCCGGCCCTATTCAATGCAGATCAAGTTTCAGTGGCCCTGAGAAATCATGTACCTTTTTTCTTCACCGTTTACCTCAAGCCATCAACAGGTGTACTGCTACGGTTTGCGCCGCTTATGGATGCAAATGTAATGTGGCGAAGAAACAGCTCTATATTTCATTCTCTATCTATAATTGAGAAGCTACCGATTGGCCATTGGCGTGTACCGCCGTTGGGATGATAAAGAACTGTGGGAAGATGTCTCGAAGTTCCTCTAAATTACGGATTTGATAATGCGCAGCTTTGGCTGCAGGCTCTGGGTCCTCAGGCTCGAGTTTGTGAGCAGTTGTCCAACCACGAGCATAAGCATAACGACAGTTAAGGTAAGAATCGTCTATTGAAGCAAGTCAGCAACGACACTGTACGGAAGAGTACTCTGTGACTGTTCCGGCAAAGTCTCACCAACAAAGTAGCACTCTTCGCTTGAAGGCGCCTTGGCCTCATTCTCTGCCTTATCATACATCTCTTTATAAGGTTTACACACAAGCGGTGTTCTATTATAGTCGCAGTATGTAATGCCCTCGAACATATCATTCACCCCTAACAATTTTACTACCCTCTTGCCATGGGTTATGTGCGCGTTCGTAAATAGCCACAGCTTGACTTTGGTCCTGTCGATATCCTCAAGCAGTTTGCGAAGCTGAGGGTCCGGTGTTATAATATCATCCAGTGGGAGGGCATCGTCTACCTTTTCGTTGTACTCCAAAGGGTCGACTTTATGATGCTTGACAAGGCCGGAAATAGCTAGGCCATAGTCTTTATAGTATCTTAGATGGAGTTGATTAGCATCCTCAGGCGAGAGAGACAGATGGTTGACGAAGTATTCGTCTACAACACTTGTCAGATCCATGAACCCCAAAAGGATTTCAGGGACATACTGATCAGATCGTGCATCAGGTCGTGAACCCTTTTACCTAAGAACGTGTTAAGTTGTTACCTTGAAGTCAATTCACTTCTTTACATACTGCGAGGATAGAGCTGGCACAGAGATCAGTGACAAACAGATTACCAGGCGAACGTATCCACTCACGCAGTTGTCAATGTCAAAGAAGAATACCGGCCTGGGTTTGATTGAAATCATGTCTTCCATGATGGTCTGGAGATATATAAATTAAAATAGCTACGGCCAGCCGAATAGCATTCTATCCCCTCTCAGCGCCAGACCAGAGCGGAGGTTGTCCCAACAAGAGTTGTAGATGATTTGCCGCCATGACTCCAACGATGCTGCCCTGAAGTCGAGCGAGTAAACACGGCGTCATCCAGTACGTGTGGAAGACACTACGCTCAATGTAGATTAGCGGTCAATCTTGTTATGCCACACTCCGTGGCTCCTTTTCCAACTCATCGCGCGTTCATTAATACTGGATGTGCATCAACACCGCAGCCTCAGTAGTATCTCTGGATTTCAAGAGACTACCTGCTCAAGTAGCCCACGGTCATCTATTCCAACAGTGTTGTCTCGTGTGAGCTTTGGCATGGCTGCTACGAGAGCTGTTGCTCCTCGGAGCAACGGCCTCAGGCCGACTGACAAGGTCTCAAAAGAGGTCAACGAATATGAGAAGATCCTTAGACTACGAGATGAGATCTTTGCGAATACTCATCCACGACTAAAACTCTCAGTACAGCCTCCTAACCAAGACAGACAACATCCTGTTGAATCGTCACCCTCCCTTCAAGCGTTCTCCAAAGGGGCTCCCAAGCCACCCGAAGCAAACGGGCCTACTGCAAATATCATCATGGATTCACATGCTCCGGCGTCTCAGCCGAGCAGCTCTTCACAGAAGCCGCCAAATGGCCATAGAATCACTACGTCAAGCTCTGGATCTTCTGGAATTGACCCTATATTCTTGACAAAATCCGAGGTTCTTGTGAAGGCGGAATTGCAGCAGAAGAGACAACGCATCGAGCGTGCTCTAGAAGAACAGAACAATCAGAAAAAGGCCATGTCAAGGCAGAGGACCTTTGACCAAGATGCCATCCCCGAATTTGATGTTACAGATGTGCTAAGGAAGGCACATGAGCTTGTAAAGCCTTCTAAAGCATCTGAGCTCAGTGGCACTAATGGAAGTGCTTCCAGCGACTCATTCGACGAGAATACGTTCTACTCTAGCGAGGTGAATGAATCCACAACGCAGGAAGCAGACCGATCAGATAAATCTCCGAAATGGCGTTCCAGCAAACCTTGTAATCATTTTCTTGAAGGGGATTGTCCGTACGGGGAGGCATGTGCTTTTTCTCATGATCCTGCTTTCAAGCGTAGGGAGGAAGCAGATGGGGCTCAGGCAATGGATCTCGACTCTGTCGATGCTGACGAACAGGCAAATACACAAACACTTGAAAAAATACAACAGGCACCGACTAGCAAAGCTACTGCTCCCGTTCTACCATCAAAATTGGGCCGGATTGCTGAGCTCGAAGAGCAGCTCCGCCTCCTCAAATCCCAGCAAGCTAGTGGAGCAGAGCTAACATCGAAAAACCATGCGAAAGTGCCCTCCGATGAGGAGCCGATGTATTCGCCTCCCGACGCTCGAGTTCCGAGTTTCAATGAGCGACACGCACTGGCAAATACGGTCGTCGACGTTGAAGAAGATCATCCACGAGAGCCTGTACGGCGACGTCCTGCTTTCAGACAACACATTCCAGCACGTGAGTATGATAGGCGTGATAAGATCCCTCCCTCACCTTTTCATGATGATATGCGGGTAATTAGAAACCACATAACGTCCCCAGTTGCACCTCAGCCTGCGCGCGTTTCGCCACTCGCGGTAGCCAAAGTCCCACCCCTTTCTCAAGGACGCCGTAACACTGGCGTGAATGAAGATCCCTTCCAAGGATCCGGCGTGGAACTACTTAGCGCAAGGCCAAGCCCGAATATTTCTCTGCAGCCGTTGAGCTCAAGAAAGCGGAGAAGAGAGGTCGATAACAATGAAAGGGCCCGCAATGTTGCCCCCAGAAGAGATGTAGCTTCACCTGTGATTCGTATCAAGGATGAGCCATTGTCGCCTCCCCCTTTCACAGTAGCCCGGGAGGTGTGGCAACCTCCACGTAGGCAAGAAGTACAACGACCAATATATATCGATAACGACTCACCTCAACATCAAGACCGAGGGCGCGTAATTCAACATCACAGACCGCTTGACCGCCAAACAGAAGTCTACCTGCCCGAGGAAAGGAGGCCGGTGACTCCTGTCGTACGACGTATCGTTTCTCGAGCGGGCCATCATTTCGATACCTTTGAAGAACCGGATCTTCGTCGAGTGGTGAGTGCTAGACAAGTAAGGGTTCCACTATCCCCTGTTGAGCAGTATGCTGTTCCTCATCCAGCTTCTGCTCGAGCTGCTTCTCAGGTGTACCTACCACGACCCGGGCCGGCAAGAGATTACAGAGCATCCGTTCAGCCGCAGCCAGACCCCTACCTTGGCCGTGATCGTTCTCTTTCTCCAATACCACATCAAGCGCGTGCAACACCTTTAGCAAATGAGTTTGTTCCAATGGCGCCTCCGGCACGACGTATTGTCCGAGATGAGTATGGACATCGGTATATTGAAGCTTCATTGCGTCCTGATCGACACGCATCTATTGCACCTGTCCGTCGTTCAAGTGAATTTGCCCCTCGGTATGGGGAGTTAGCTCCACGTAGTGCAAGTGTTCGTGACCCTCAGCTCGTGGAGGTACATGACGAAAGGCAGCATATCCCTAGGGCACCATCACCGACCTCGCCTCACTACATTGAGTATACACCAGTTCCAAGAGGTAGGCCGATGATCGATCGCGAGAGTAACGTCGGCTATGGTGAATATGCCTACGGTGCCCCTAATGAAGGCGTCCGAATTATCGAGTATCCGGATTCTCGTCCAGTTGGCCCCTACGGAGAAGTCATCAGACCCAGGGAGGTTGTGACAAGAATGCAGAGTGTTCGGCCAGTAAGCAGCCGATACGAAGATTCTCGTGAGCAGATTACAAGGGTTCAAAGCGTACGGCCTGAAGAAGATCGTATTGTTCGTTTAGGAGGTAGGCGAGAACTGATTCCGCAAGCCAGTCGCCAAGTCAGTGTACGGGCTGAGGATTTATACGCAAGGCCTTTGAACTACGCAGTGGAGGAGAGACCTCAATATCAGTATGCGGATGAGTTGAGGGAACGACGCTTTGTCGAGGATGAGTTGCCGAATGATAATGATCTCTACGAGGCACCTGGAAGCGCAGGAAGACGGCCACTGCCACGGCATTGAAACATTGATTGCAGATTCGGAGAATATCTCGGGATTCTGACTCTCCATCTACGGGAGACAAGGCCACAAGGTTGAGAGCTGTTGTTACTATCCACAAGGGTGTCTTGATTGGACAAAGCGTTACCGAAAAGGTTTCGGCGGCTCATTGCAGGATAGGTTCTTCGAGGATCTTCGCGTATAATAACATAATTAACAGTTAAAATGATGCAGTAAACACCCTCTATCTACAACAGCCACCTCTGAAAGGAGATGTATGATCAAACTACGTATCAGCCGTGAGGTCCAAAGACCTAGAGTAGTCGTTTTTATCAATCTACAATCACGTACTGTGTACATTGCCATCCTGTTGCAAATGCCTTGCTCACGGGCTTACGGGAAACAATCCGTCTTAGCCCAGTAGCCATGAAGCCTACTATTCAGAGGGCACCACGGGCACCCAATAGGAGGTGCTCAACACCATTAGAAACTACTGACACTTAAGTTAGGTAGTATTCATTGACGTAGATAAGGTACTTACAAAGGTACCATAGGGACTGTCCCTGTTGTGCGGAGTCGAATACCCCCCCGCGTTCGCGCTCGTTGGGGTTCTGGTTCTGAGAGCAAGATTGATTGTTCGGTTATCACTTCAGATTGTCAGTCGAGGATTACAGCTTGACCTTGATTCGTTCTCCGCGCTAAGCTATCTTACATACACACCCACTTACACCCTCTCTCTCTCCCTCTCTCTCTCTCTACTCGAGCACAGCCGCAACGAATGCTTCCTCCCTTTCACTCTTCACTCTTCTGTTGGCTTTGTGGAGGGATTTTGATAGCTGTTGAAAATGCAGAGGTTCGGTAACTTTGCCGGACAGGCACGACATGGCTTCGAGAAGATTACGCCTGCCGGCCTGATGTCGAGACCGAACATGGACCTGTCGATGCCACAAGCCATCAAGCGCCCCGTAGCTTCATCCCCAATGTCTCCACTGACCCCTGCCGATACCATGGTTAACCTGTCCTTCAATGTACCGTTTGCTTCGAATCTAATCGGGCCTGACGTGGAGGAAATCCTCCACGCAAGCCCGGAAGCTGCTCGAAGATGGACCTTTCCGGAAGGAACAGAAGAAGATGCACCAACGCACCAGCTTCCGATACACGCCAACAACGTCGAGCAACTAAGGAGGCTATGTAGGGTACTCAGTGAAGGCAGTGGAGGTCGCGTGGAAGCTACAGTGACCTCGTCCGAACCAAAGCCGATACCGGCATTGCAACGAAGACCACTCAAAGGTCTTGTCACCAATGTCTGCGTATCTGGAGATGCAGACACCGTGCACAAGATGAGAGCCAGGATATTGAATGATACCCCGATTGCATTGGTAATCATTACAACGGAGCTTCAAGCGTTAGGTGGCCGCTGACAACGAAACAGAGATGTGCTATGGTTGACATCGATACGAATCTCGTGATCGACCAAGACCAAAAGGGCGTTAGAGCCCAAGTCCTCGAACATATCGACATCCTAGCCAAGTTCACCGGTACAGACATCTTCCTGCTCAACCCGAAGCCTTCAGACCCGGAGGGCCCGAGTTCAAGCTACGGCAACGGCACCGACCAAGGCTTTGATCAACGACTTCGTATTGCAATCTACGGCGATCCGGAGAGTTGTGAACACGCCAAGACGAGGGTTCTCATCATGATTGATCAAGTTGTAAGTTTGTTGTCGCGATGATCTGACTAATACAACCTGCTGACTGGGTCTGCAGCTCAGACGTACCGTCGATATCATGAAACTCGAACTCTCCCTACATACCATCATCTGTGGCCGGACTCGCAAGAACATCCGGGTCATCGAAGCTGCCACGAACACTGCCATCTACTTTCCACCACCCTTTCCTCGTGTCTGTGGCTACACTCCACCTGGAGCGCATCGAAGGGGCGACGACGAGGTTTACATCACCGGGGATAATCAAGAGTCAATTAATCAGGCAAAGAAGAAGCTGCATGAGCTAGTTCTGAACACCAAATGCTACGTCAAGGACGTGATGGTGTCGGCGCACAAGATTGACAGCATACTACTGGATCGTCTGGACAAAGTCCGCAAAGTTATGGAGACAAACGGGTCTTACGTACTATTTCCCCAACTTGGCAGCCAGCGCGGCTTGATCAGAGTTCAAGGCACAGAGATCTTGCATGTGGAACGGACGGTGCGCGAGATTATGGCCTTGGTAGGTTCTACGATCAACGATGTTGAGAGAATGATTCATTAACACCTTCATAGGCTGGTCAATTCTACGGCGCATCGTGGTGGCTTCTCTTGCCAGACTCAAACGGCACCGCCATGCGAGCTCCATCGCCCGCCGATATCCGTACCATGCTATCAGACATTTGCACTAATTCTGGTGCTGACGTTGGCTTCGACAAGCTTACATTCTCTATCAACGGGTCCGACGACGCTGTTAAGACTGCTATGATGGTCATACACCAGATACCATTTGTGAAGCGCGCACAATACCAGATCCGTGTCAAAATCGAGCTTGCCAACGAGCACAAGGAATTTGTGAGCGGAAAGAAGAACGGGAAGATTAACAAGATCATGGGACAGAGTATGTACAAGCTAAATTCACTATTGAACCTACACTAACGCTTTTCCAGGCAACGTTCAGATCATATTTGATGGCTTCAACGAATACAACTTCTACATCGATGTGTGCGGTGCTCAATACGAAGCTACTAAGAATGGCCTCGATCTTGTGGAGCAAGAGATGCCTGCTTCTATATCTTTTCATGTTCCAGACCAATACCACAAACGCATCATTGGTATCGGCGGCCAGCACATTCAACGCATAATGAAAAAGTACTCGGTCTTTGTCAAATTTTCCAATGCCATGGATCGTGGAGGCATTGGTAAAGAAGACGATGATATCAAGGTTGACAATGTCATATGTCGCACACCTGCGCGGAACGCTCAGAGTCTAGACATGGTGAAGCAAGAGATTATGGACATGGTTGAGAAAGTGGTACGTGAACCTGAAGAACTGGAGGAGGATTCTCCCAGTACACTTCACGAGTCATCCACACCAATCTAACTTGTCCATCGTGTCGTGAAGGACGCAGAGTTTGTCTCTGAGACCGTCGTCATCAATCGCTTGTACCATAGAGAACTCATTGCTCGAATGAGCGAAATCGAAGAGCTCGAGAAGAAATGGAATTGCAAGATCGATTTTCCAAGCACCGAGATGGCAAGTGACGTAGTCACTATATCTGGCCCAGAATATCAAGTTCCTCAAGCTGTCTATGAATTTCTGGTTCGTTTTTTCCTTTTCGTAATCCTATAAATTTGCGTATTGACGCCCTTACAGGGAATGGTCCCAGAGAGTCATGAACTCGTTCTACCAGCTACTCCTCAGTTGAGCGAGTTTTTCAAGTCGAGTCAGTTCGGAACGGATGTCCGCCAAAAGCTCAAGAACCAGTACGAGGTCGACTTACTTGTGCAGAACGATCCAGTGCAGAAAGATCCGGAGATTGCCGATGAATATGCAAACAACGAAGAACGCCTTTTGCTAGCCTACACTCGCAACAACGCTGGTGGTCTGAAGGATGCTATTGACTTCTTGGTTTCTCGTCTTGTTTCTCATGGCTTGGAGGCCTCCACCGTCAAAGGTGCCATTCCTAGGCCCAAATCCGATTCCTTTGAGGAATCTCTACCATTCTTCGATTCGAAGCTGCTACAGCACGCGCCTGCACCGCTTGGGACAGATTCGCCTACGAGGTCTACCTTTGGCGATGATGCTAGTGACCGTGGCTCACTCTTCGACAAGCTCCGTAAACCCGGCAGCATCTCTTCCATTTCATCTTTCCTCGACCGTCGCAAAAACCAGTCTGGATCTCCTGGCTCCTTCTTCAAGCACGCCTCATCGAACGCATCCCGAGCCTCCCTCGTCTCCATGGAATCCCGCGAAAGCGGCTACCGCAATCCCTGGAACGATAGCGGTGTCAACCTACCCGAAGATGAGGGCCACAATGGCTGGCCGACGCGGTTTGAAAATAAATTTCCCTTTGGCGCAGTGACTGGGGATACTACTCCGAAGCATGATACCCGGGCGTCGTTTGATAGCGGGCGTCCCAGTACTTCTCATTCTACCAATGGATACCCGGTGCCAATTGGACCACCACCTCGTTAAAGACCTTTTCCTTCCTCGGTCATAGGAATACCCAATACCTTTTTCCCCTTCCGAATGTTTGCTATGCTTATTTGTTATCTGATTACGCGTATGATATGGCTGCCCGAAGAAAATACCCCTTGAAGCAAGCAAACTAGCGAGGCGCTACGATGTTTCTTGTGTCTCTCGAAATACCAATTTGATTTAGCTATGGGTGCTTTTAGATTATTAGTTCTCCCCATTTTCCATTAGTAACATCATTTTTTCCACTTTATGGAGCAAAAAGCGTGTTGGTTTGATGTTGCACTAGATACCACAGATAGATAGGATGGAATAAGATTTTTCTTTGCCTGTTCTCTCAACTGCATCTTGAAGTTGTCCGCGGTGGGCTAGGTACCACTCCGAGATTGCACATCCCTCACTCTGCGCTTTCAAACGATCCTCTTACTCTTTGCCCTTGGCTGCATTCCCTGACCGCGTTTGTCCGCATCGCTTATAGCTGATCTGCTGTCCGGGCCCGGCTAGGAGCTTTCAATATGAACGCATATTTCGAAGCATTGATGGCGTAGTTCTCCAACCGTCTCTATTCCATCTCATCTGTCCCGATTACATCCCCCCACCACCATCTATTTCCCTCATCTACTCCACCCTCTGCACCTCAAACCTCAACCGCCTTATCCCCTGCCCACCCCCAATGCCCCTCACCCATCCCCTCCGCCACATCCAACTCCGCCCACGTCTTCCACCTCGTCCCCGTCTCCGCCCCCACAACCTCCCACATGCGCTTGAAACTCTCCGCATCATGTTGCCATATCCGACCCCTCTCCCGCTCCACCGCCTTGGCCTCCAGAGCCCCGACCTGCCGCCCAAATACCGCGCTTCCCATTTGTGGTCGCAGGATTTGCACGATGCGCTTGTATACGGTGACTTGCTGGTCCCAGGGGAAGAGATGCAAGAAGGAGCCCGCGTAGACATAGTCGATTTTCCCTTCAATTTCGCCCAAAGCGCCATCGGGCTGGAAGACGTCCGCGGCGAACATTGTCGCTTTTAACGTGTCCCGATCGAGGAAGAGGTGGTATCCCAAGTCCAGAAACTCGGCACGCAAACCAACACGCATACAGTTGCGCCGACGGCACCCCATCATGCACCAGCTTCCGCACATCCTGCGCAAAAGCAACACCCCAGATCCAGCAGCGTGCGCCGCGCGCCGGGCTCTTTCAGCGCCGCCAGCATCCGCGGGTACGATGCATGCTGCGATATGGACAGTTTAAGGAAGCGGAACTGGCCTATGCAGGGGTAGGGGTGGATTTGCCAGGCGCGGTCGCGGATGGCGGGAATGTGGGTAGGGATTTGGGACGGGGGGATGTGGCTGTAGGATTCGAGGAGGGTGCGGATGGGGGGGTGAGGGAGGGTGGGTTGGTAGTAGGGGGTGGATTTGTTGGAGGGGGAGATGGAGTGGGAGGCTATTGCAGGAGGAGGGGTGGGGAAGGAGGGTTATGGGTTGATGGATGTTGGGGGAGAGGGGAGGTGGTCCGCTATGTTACTGTACAGAGCATCTTGAACTGGCTGTGCTCGGACATATCGTACGGCAGACCATATCGTGCAAACTGAAATAACTCAAATCTCAGATGTCGGATGTCGAACGTCAGGCGGGCGAAGCTGTGAACCCACCTCAAAGATGTTAACCTGATGTTCATCGCAGTTAGTTAAT